>JAEEGL016984015.1_pt1 | contig 35273 bp, 29 predicted proteins | sample 9134231 | NCBI WGS metagenome assembly JAEEGL01 (sample SAMN16246548, study PRJNA631951) | gut metagenome | biome: gut microbiome; feature: rumen; material: fiber-attached | host: Bos | place: Iran: Karaj | collected 2018-10 | reverse complement strand
CTTATTAAAGGGATATGAAAACTTCCAAATTCGACAAATCGTGCGAGGTTTGGAAGTTTTTCTATTTGACAAGAAACTCTATTTATTATAGAATCACACCATAGAAAACTTCCAAAACATCAAAAAAATACAAGATTTGGCAAATCAATCAGGTGACGGTTCCTCGATCGGCTGGCTGATTGGCTGAATCCGAAGGTGCAGAAGAATGAGTTGCATTTCTGATAGTGACTCAAGTATTTACTCATACCATGTTTCCTCATGAAATAAAGTATTTGCCACTTGATTGGACTGGATATGACACTTTGTAAAAATGTATTTATAGGAGAATTCAAAATGTATGAGCAAAATATAATTAAACTGTTATTATTTATAGAAAATAAACCATTTCTTTTTTTTGGTGATGATTATTCCATAATGGATTTGCGACATTTCTGTACAGGATATATGCTTTGTCTAAGAGATTTGGGCATAACAAATGTTCATATATTGAGTGATTTTGATGACTACGTTGCTAGATATTATGGTGATTTTCTCTCTTTAGATGCCTGTAGTTATGTTATATTAAAAACTGAATCTGAAGATGCTGCTTTTAATAAGTATTATGAGCTTTTTCATTCTTTCTTAGAACAACACCAACAATCAGACGGTTCCAAATAATCACATCAATCATCAATCAGGGGACGGTTCGAAACCACTGAAAAAGTCCCCTTAAACGGATTAAAATACAAAAAAGTAATATATAATACGCGTTTAAATTAGGAATACAAATAACTGAAAGGATAAGAATATGATCCGACGTCCGATCCTGCATTCATTATACCTGTGAAAAATGAAAAAACAATAACGCGTTCTTTGAAGAAAACTAAAACGCAGGTTGAATTTTCAAATTGTGTTTTATAAAACGAAAGCTTAATCTGATCGCCGCTTGCAGCAATGCAGGCGGTCTTTTTTTATAAAACATGGTTCCATTATTCATACTTGAAAAACAGACAGAAATATAGTAAAATGAATAAAAACGACCCGGAAGAGAAAACGGAAAGGGGGAAAAACGGATGCAAGACAACGTCGGGCAGGAAGTGCTGCTGTATGACCCGGTTTTCGCGAAAAAACCGCCCGAGGGATGGGAGGACAGCGAAAAAGGCGGCTTTTTCGGTAAAGCCGCAACGAAAAAGGCGATCTTTATCATCTTTCTGGTTCTCGCCATCAGCGTTTCGCTGTTTCTCAGTTTCCGGAGCCTGAGCAAGAAAAAGTACAGTTACGACAGCGTTGAAAGCGGCTACCGGTTGAGCGAGTTCAACGGGACGGACAGCGACCGTATTCTGCGGATCGGCGCGGTCGTCAACGAAGACGGGGCGGCGGACCCGGAAAAACCGGTGACCGCCGTGCGCAATTACGCGGTATGCTGCAACGAGACCCTTGAATTTATCTTCATCGGCAAGAACGTGACCGAGCTGGAATACAACTGTTTTTATTACTGCACCCGGCTGAAGGCGGTTTTTGTTGACGAGGAAAACCCCGTTTATACCTCCGTAAACGGCGTACTGTACCGCAAAGATATGACCGAGATCATTCTGCACCCCATCAAAAACTGCGAATACCGCGCCGCCCTTTCGCTGGGTCTGACCGCCCCCGCGAACGAAGCCGCATGCGAAGCTTTTATAAAGGAGATGGACAAACTGTTCCCGGCGGACGGGGAAATAACGAGCGAAGCAGCGCAGAAGGCCATGGCGGATACGGGCGCCGTTTATTCGGTGCCGGAAACGGTGACCGATATCGCGCCGTTCTGCTTTAATTACTGCGACAAGCTGACGAAAATCGAAATTCCAGAAGGGCTCAGAACTATCGGGCAGATGTCTTTTTTCAAATGCAAGTCGCTCGAAAGCATTTACCTGCCGGACGGGCTGGAGAGCATCGGCGCGGACGGGCTTTCCTACTGTGAAAAGCTGGATTACATCTTCGTGCCCGCGTCGGTGAAAACCATAGGGCACCACGCGTTTTACGGCTGCCTTGGCGTGGACGCGATCTACCTCGGGGCGGCGGATAAAAACGGCGTGGAGACCGGCGAAAGCTGGCTGCCGAAGCAGAGCGTACGGTCGCTGAAAAACGTGGACGCTGTATTCGGCGCCGAGAGGAGGGACGGCTGACATGTCTAAGGTGAAGGACTTTCTTGCGGACGTAAAACAGCACTGGTCCGTTCCCGATACGTCGAAGGGCAGGTACGTCCCGTATAAGGAATACGGCACGATCTTTGTAGGCGTGGCAATGAACTACGGCGTGCAGGCGCCGCTGAAGTATCTCTCCTTCGCGGCCTCCTGCTACCTGATCATGTACCACTACAACCTGCCGTATCTGGCGTTCTCCATCATCGGACTGATCGGGCTGCCGTTTTCCTATCTGTGGGCCATCCTCGGCTGGGTGGTCAACGACAACCTCGGCATCCTCGACAAAAAGACCGAGCGCAAATACATGATCACCTACGGCGCCATTGCGGCGGCAGGCCTGCTGCTGATGGTGTTCGACGTTTCCCGCTGGCTGCCGGCGGGGGCCGTAACGAAGCTGGACGGTCTTTCGGGCATCAACGCCATGAGCTTTTTCAAGATCATCGGCGTGCAGCTGTTCATCAACGCCTACGGCGGCGGAAGAAATATTCTCTGGAAGAAAAAACTGGTGCCGAAATACGGCCGGTACAAGTACTCGCTGTTTGCGAACTACGTGCAGAAATGCGTTGTGATCGTGCTCATCGGCTGGCTGCCCGTCAGCAAAATGCCGGACGCGAACCAGCGGCTGTGGATCGCCTACCTGCTGTTCAGCCTGTTCAACATGTTCGATTTCTCGAACGTGATCGAAAACTGCACCCAGACCATCAGCCCGAACCCGCAGGAACGGCTCTGGGTACGCACGTGGCCGGTGAAGATCTCTCACCTGCTTGAAAACATTTTCGAGCTCATCATCCCGCTGATCGGCATCGGCTTCGCCGATATCCGCCTTTACAAATACGTGGTGCCCGCGGTGTTCATCCCGTTGGGCGCGCTCACGCTTCTCTCCACAAGGGGCATCAACGAAAGGATACCGCAGCCGCCTTTGGAGAAAAAACAGAAGATCTCCTTCTGGTACGGCGTTTCTCAGGTGATGAAAAACAAATACCGCTGGCTCAATATGCTTTCATCCCTGATCGATTCTCTGGGCAACGGCGCGCTGAATATGATGAACATGATGTTCTTCTTTTCTATGCGCCTTTACACCCAGGCCGTTCTGTACGGCATAGTCAAGCTGCTGTACGACTTCCGCACCACGCCAACCAGCTTCCTCGCGCCGTATTTCATCCGTAAATTCTCTTACCGGACGCTGCGCATTTTTAAGCAGCTGTGCCTGTCGGCAAGGTGCCTGTTATGGATCGGCGCGGTCTTCTTCTTCCGCGACCGGCAGGCGCTTTGCGGCATCATTATTTTTGCCTCTGATTTTGTTACCACCGCCCTGTGCCAGGTGTGCAGCGTGGCGGATTCCGATATGGGCATCCGGCTCAGCGATTACCAGATGTATATTTCCGGCGAACGGCTGGAATCCTCCGCCGGCGTCTTCTCATGGTTCATCAGCCCCGTGACCACGATCGTAGGCCTGCTGATCCCGCTGATCGTTCTCAAAAGCGGCTTCAACACCAACTGGGACGTGCTGTTTATCGATTCCACCCGGTTCGGTATCATGGCGGTGCCGGTGGCCATCGACCTGATCGGGCACGTGCTGATGATCTTCCCCTATCTGTTCTGGGACTACAACAACGAGCAGCACGCCTACGTGATGGAGGTGCTCAAGCAGCGGGAAAAGCTGGCGGACGAGGGATATTATCCCGCGGAATACGAGGGCGGGCTCACCTTTATGGAAGCCCCCGAAGTCAAGAATTCCATCCCCGTCAACGCGGAAGAAATGCTTGCGAAACGGACAGAAACCGTGGAACAGTAAAGGATGCGTTAAATGGACCGTTTTGAATGGCAGGATTATACGTGCGAGAACGCCGCCCAGGATGAGAAAGACAAGGAACGTCGGAGTAAGGCTGCCGACGATACCCAGATCCTTTTCCGGTACGTGGGCGAGGCTTTGCCGCCTGTTTCCCAGCTCCCGATCCGTTGGCTGGCGCCGGATGAAAGGCATGTGTTCAACGCGCACCTGCGGTTATGCGGCCAACACAAAATGTCGGTCAAAGATTGGAACGGCATGATGAAAGAGGATATCCGTTACTGCGGCGTGTTTGTTGACGGTAAAATGGTTGCGCGCGCCTGCATTGAAAAACTGACGGATCGGTATTGGGAGGTCTCCGACGTCCGCACGGCGAAGGAATACCGGGGTCGGGGATACGCCACGGCGATCTGCGTTTTCGTTGTGGAGGAGATCATAAGAAGCGGCAGGATCCCTACGGTACGCACCGAAAGAACGAACACCCCCATGCTGAAGGTGATCGAAAAGCTGGGATTCCGGCCGTTTGACGAAAATAAAGAAAAAAAGCCAGGAAACGGTTCCTTGTCTTGACAGATAGAATGGAGGATTCATGAACTACAATACAGACCGACCAATTAATAGTTGTGACCAAGACTTGTTGAGTAGATCATCTTTTGCGAAACAGCTTGGAAAAGCCATTTTCGAGTATAACGGTAATGATGGATTAGTAATCCGTACGCATAAAGGAAGGTGTTTTTATGGCTGATCTGATCGTTGTCTGCGGACCGCAGGCCGTGGGCAAAATGACCGTGGCGGAGTGTTTGCGAGACCGACTGCGCTATAATATGATGATGAATCACGACAGTATCGAGATCTCAAACAGGATCTTCGGCTTCGCCACCCCGGCGCAAAAAGAATTCAACCGGTATTTCAGAGAGGAAGCCTTTCGGCTGGCGGTAAAGCATAACGTAGATCTGATCTTTACCTACGTCTGTGCTTTTGAGATACAGGAAGAACGGGATTATCTAAACAAGCTTCACGATATGTTTACAGAGAACGGCGGCAGGTTCTTCTTTGTGGAACTGCGCACCAGCCTCGAGGAACGGCTCAAACGCAACGAAACGCCGCATCGCATTGAAAAAAAGCCTTCCAAACGGGACGTAGACTGGAGCAGAGAGGATCTTTTGAGCGATGCTGCGAACCACAGGCTCAATTCGGACGAAGGCGAAATCTGGTTCGAAAACCATCTGAAGATCGATAATACCGATCTTTCTCCCGAAGCTGCGACGGATATCGTAATAAAGACCTTCGGCCTTACAGCCGATGAAAAGGACGAAAAAGCATACCGGTTCGGCGTATGAAGACGGAGCACGGTCACAAAATGGGTTGAAACAACGCATTTTTTTTGGTATAATAAAAAAAGCCCGACACGATCGGTCGGGGAACGGTCCCCCTATCATTGATCGACGGGAACAAGCATACGAAGAGACAGAACAAAAACCATGAATGAAAAGAAAAAAACGATCCTGCTGCGCATACTGATCATCGCCGCGCTGCTGGCCGCTGCCGGCATATGCCTTTATTTGTACCTGCACTTCGGAAAGTCCCTGATCGAACTGGTGAAAGACACGGAACGCTTCAAGGCGTGGATCGACGGCTTCGGCGTTTGGGGCATTATCGTATTTGTGGTGATCCGCATCGTGCAGACGGTATTCAAATTCATACCCACGGAGCCGATAGAGATCGGGGCCGGGCTGGTATGGGGCTGGTTCGGCGGATTGATGCTGTGCCTGTTGGGGAATATCCTCGGGTCGGTCGTCATTCTGCTTATGACGCGGCGGATCGGCACGCGGATCCTTAAGATTTTCCACCTTGAGAACAAGCTGCAGTCCATGCGGTTTTTACAGGACCGGGAGAAGCGCAACCGCCTTTTGTTCATATTTTATCTGGTCCCCGGCACGCCCAAGGATACCATGACCTATTTTGTGGGCCTGACGGACGTGAATATGATCGAGTTCCTGATCCTCTCGTCCATCGCGCGCATTCCCGCGATCGTATCCTCCACCATCTGCGGCGCGTATCTCGGGGCGAACAATTTCAAGGTGGCGGCGATCGTTTTCATCGTGACGGCGCTGCTCAGCATACCGGGCGCGTTTTTGTATAAAAAAATCTCGGCGCGGTACGTTCAGAACCGCCCGCAGGCAGAGCCCGATCCGGAAGCCCAACCGGAAACGGACCTGCCCGAGGGAAACGCCGATGAAGATCAAAGAACAGGAGAAGTGTAAAAATGAAGGTAACCTCCGCAGAAGCGAACAAACTGCTGCGCAAGCTCAACGACGAGCGCGGCGCGCTGCTTGAAAAAGAGATGCAGAATCACATTTTTACGGCGGCTACGGTGGAAAACACCAAAGACGCGCGTCCGGCGTATTCTTACGCCGAAACACGGAAACGGATCGCGGCGCTGGACGGGCAGATCCGGCGCATAAAGCACGCTCTGAACCGGTTTAACCTTACCGAGGAGCTGCCCGGCTTCGGCATGACCGTAGATCAGGCTCTCATATATATCCCCCAGCTTTCGGAGCGCAAAAGGCGGCTTGCGCAGATGCGTCTGATCCCCGAAAAGCAGCGCAACAACGTGCTTCGCACGGGCAATCTGATCGAATATACCTACGCGAATTTCGATCCCGCGCAGGCGGACGCCGATTATACGGCAGCTGCGGACGAGCTCGCCCGCGTGCAGAACGCTCTGGATCTTGTAAACAGTACCGTACAGTTTGAAATCGAGCTGTAAAACGGAGTTGTTTTCCGTCGGCAAATTGCGCCCCTCTTTTTATGAACGCGGTAAATGTTCGGCGTTTATGTTTTCCGTTATTCTTTTTGCCTCGGGAATTCCGATCAGGTTCAAGGTTTGGATATTTGTTTGCAGGCACGGGAAACCCTCCCACGGTTTAGGACGTATATTTACCGAAAAAACTTTTCCCCGCGGCGGAAGTACGGTTATACGCCGTCTTTTCTTCAGAACGAACAGCACATTTTGACAAAAGGACCGGCACGGGGAGAAATACCCTGTGCCGGTCGGATTATTCACGCCGATCGTTTGCGCAGCCTCCGCGCCGGGTTCATCTGAACAGCCGGGCAAAGAAGGCGATGAGGGACCGGAAGAAAGAGAGGACCCGCTGCATAACGGAATTGTGGGCTTCCACGGGCGCGGATTCGGTTTCGGTGGACCACTGGGTGAACCAGCTGATAAACGAAGGCGAGGTGAGCGTTTTGCCCGTGCCGTCAATGGTTTTCAGCCCGCCGTAAAGGGTTTTGGCTTCTTTGGAATAATCATCCTCCGCCAGGTTCCACATATTGTGGTTAAAGATCAGCGCTGCCTGAGGCGCAGAGGAACAGGAGGTAAAGCGGCGCTTCTCCTTGTCGCCCACCCCGCGCACGTTGTTCCACGTGGGATAGGTATACACGTCGTAAAGGCTGTAGCTGTCCCCCGTGCTGCCGAGGATCCATATCGCCATATTGCGCAGCGTCCGGGCCTCGCTGGAGCTGATGGTGCGGTGCCCCGAAAACAGGGCGATCCCCGCGAAATCGTTCGGATGCTCCAATATCGTATTGACCACGCCGTTGGTACCGAGGCACCAGCCGAACAGATAGATCCGCGTTTTGTCCACGTTGTAGCGATCGGCAAAATCCATGATCGCGGCATAGATGGATTCCACGGGGGTCGTATCGAAATAGACCGGCTCCGGTGCGCGGAGGATCAGCAGATACGCGCCGGAAGCGTCCGTTACGCGGCTCTGGTACTCCTCTCCGGACCACAGATAAAAATTGTTTTTGTACAGCTCTTTCCCCTCGTAGGTGCCTTCCCCTGCCCCGGGCATAAATACAAACAGGGGCAGCTTTTCTGTGGCGGCGGCCTGCGGCTCGAAATAGCTGTAATCAAGGCTGTAGCCGCCTTTATCGGGGCCCGCATCCCTGCTCCACTGGGCGCGGAGCAATACCGCCTCGTCTTCATCCAGCTCCAGGGCGGCGGCGGGGAGCACCGGCAGCAGCAAAAGTGCCGTTAAGCAAAGCGCAATGAAACGCCGTAATGTTTTTTTCATGTTGGGGTACCTCTTTTTTGATTTATAAGATGAAATTTATCTATAAAGATACCACACTTTGCAGCCGCTGTCAAGCGAGCGCAAAAAAAGCGGCCACCGGAAAGACATGGGAACGGTTCAGCGTGAGGATCCCGCCTGTTTTTGCGCTTTTCTTTTCTTTGCGTTCCGATTGACGGCTCCCGTTTTATGTGCTATACTCGACGCAGCGATTTTTATACAATGGGAGGGTTCTTTATGCAGGAAGTATGGACGAAGTTCGTTGCATTCTTCACCTCGGTCCTCGTTTGGGCCGCCTCTTTCGCCGGGTTTGGGGACGTCCGGCAGAAGGTCGATTTAGTGTATAATTTCAGAGATTATGCCATCGTCCGCACTGCGGTAGCGGAGCTCCCCGGGCTGGATGAGGGCTTCGTTCCGCAGGGGGTGACCTACCTCACCGAAGAGAACGTTTATCTGCTGTGCGGCTATATGGACGACGATACGGCATCCCGGGTATACGTGCTGAAAGAGGGCGCCTACACCGGGATCTCGCTGCAGAATACCGACGGCTCGGTATATACCGGCCACGCGGGCGGGCTCACCGCCGCGGGAGATTACGTTTACGTGAGCAACAACAAGCGGCTGTACGTGCTGGATAAACAGACCGTGCTCGCCGCTGAAAACGGAGACACGGCGGCGTTCATCGGGGAGATCGGGGTCCCCTGCCGCGCCTCCTTCTGCTCCTCCGACGGCGAGCGGGTGTACGTGGGGGAATACCACAAGGACGAAAACTACCCCACGGATCCCTCCCACGAGCTGACCGCGCCGGACGGCTCGGTATTCAAGGCGCTGACGTTCGGGTACACGGTATCGCCCGAGGCGCCTCTCGGCCTTATTTCGGACACGCCCGCCGCGGCGTATTCCATGTACGACGAGATACAGGGCTTCGCGATGCTGCCGGACAAAACCGCCGCCCTCTCCTGTTCCGACAGTTCCACCAGCTCCGGGCTGCACTTCTACAGCTGCGCGGGCAAAGAGGACGGGTATTTTGATTATAACGGCGCCCGGGTCCCGCTTTATTACCTCACGGACGCGCGCGCTGTAGATAAGATCAAGATACCGCGCATGAGCGAAGATATCGAATACCGTAACGGCAATATCCTGATCATTTTCGAATCCGGCGCGAGAAAGTTTGCCCCGAAAGATTCCTTTACGGAAACAAAGGTGGTAAAGCTTCCGGTGAGAAGGCTGCTGCCGCAGAGATACGGCTTCACGTACAATTTCAGGTGCTTCGCACACCTTTTCAGTTAACGGTTTCAGGCTGCAACGGAGGTTTGGATTATGGGTAAAATGAGTATCCGGCAGAACAAAACGGCGCAGGTGATCCTGTGCGCGGCGTTCACCGTGCTGTTCGGTGTGTTCCTGTGGCTGTTCCACGACGAATACATCCCGTGGGTGAACATGTTTCTGGTGGGGCTGTGGTTCACGCTGGCAATGCTCTGCGTCGGCGGCATGGCGGCGCTTTGTGTGATCGTCGACCCGAAAAAGACCTGCACGAAAAAAGGCGTGACCGGCCGCGCCGCCGCCGTGATGGCAATATTTGCCGTGATCATCTTCGGCGTTTCTTTCTATTTCAATCTGGTACTGGAATTCGGCTCGAAGTATACGCCTTACGCCGATAACGAATGCGCCATACGCATCTGCTTCGGCCTCAGCATCCTGATGTACGGCGTGCTGCTTTTGCTGTTCTTTTTCAGGATCAGCGGCAAAAAGGCGGTGCGGGCGCTGGGCGTGCTGGCGCTGGCCGCGTGCGTGGTTTCGGGCGTGTTCCTTTTCCGCAAAATGCTGCCCACCCAGTACCTGTACCCGGCCTACCGGGTGTTCGTTTCGCCCGGCGGCGTCAAAACCGAAGATAAGGCCGTACGCTACGATTTCGCCTGCGCCACCGAAAAACTGCAGCCCACCGCGAACCTCGGTAAGGACGCGGGCATCACCCTCCGGCTTGCCAAAAACGAGCGGGAGGGCGTGCAGCTGGCGCTGACGTCCACAAAAAACGATAAAACCGTAAGGATCAGCATCCGCAATTTCGTGAACGCCGCGGGGGACGAGCTGCCCGTGCGCATTTATAAAGAGCGTTACGTTTCGGTGCCCGGCTGGGGGACCGCGTTCTCGGACGAATACCCGGACGCGCTGGAGCCCCTTGCCGACGACGCCGAGATCACCCTCGCCAAAAACCGGCTGCAGCCGATCTATATCGAAACCGTGAGCGGCAAAGACGCCGCCCCGGGGACCTACACGGCGAAATGCACCATCACGGACGCCGAAGGCAACGTGCTCGCCACGCCTGACCTTACCGCCGAGGTGTGGGATTTCGCGCTGCCGGATACCCCCGCCACCCAGAGCGCCATGGGCATTTTCTCTTCCGAATTCTGGCGCCTGATGGGGCTGGACGCCACCAGCTACGGCCACAACGGCGATAACGGCAGCTATACGCTGGAACAGGCGCAGGAGGACGTTTACAGGCAGTATTACGATTATCTTTTAGAGCACCATATCACGCCCTATGAGCTCCCCTACGACGTTCTGGACGAGCGGGCGGACGCCTATATGAGCGATCCGCGCGTCACCTCGTTCCTGGTGCCCTATCCCGAAGACGACGCGCTGCTGCGGCAGTATTACGAAAAGGTATCGTCGAACCCGGAATGGGCGAAAAAGGCCTATTTCTACCCCATTGACGAGCCCAACGACGAGGCCGCCTACGCCCGGTACAAAGAGATCACCGACCGGCTGGCGCGGCTGTGCCCCGGCTACAATATGGTAACGCCCTTTTACTCTAACGAGCCCGAAACCGAGGGCGGCCTCACTGCAGTGGAGCTGCAGCAGGGCAGAAGCTCCATTTTGTGCCCCGAGAGCGTGGTGCTGGATTCCCCCGGCGCGAAGGACGCGCTCTACGCCGCCCGGGACGAGGCGGGCGCACGCATCTGGTGGTACGTGTGCTGCGGGCCCACCGGCGATTACAACAATAATTTCATAAGGCAGCAGGCCATACGGCACCGCATTCTGTTCTGGCAGGAGAAGATGGAAAACGTGACCGGCTTCTTATACTGGAACAGCATCTACTGCGACAAGGGCAACCCCTGGGAGACCTCCAAAACCTGGGACAGCTACGAAGCAGGCGGCGACGGCGTTGTGATGTACCCCGGCAGGTACATGGGCTACGACGAGCCCGTTGGCACGCTGCGCCTGAAAAATCTGTGCGACGGCATAGAGGACTATACCTATCTCACCATGGCGGAGGAAGCATTCGGCAGAGATTGGATCGACGAAAAGATCGCCCGCATCACCGCCACGCTCACCGATTACACGCTGGACGACGCCCTGCTGCAGCAGGTGCGGAATGAGATCGGCGACGCGCTTGCAAAATAAAGAGGCTGAATGAAGGAACGGGTAACGGATTTTACACAGGGCAAAATACTGGGGCCGCTGATGCGGTTTATGCTCCCGGTGCTGTTTGCCATGCTTCTGCAGGATCTGTACGGCGCGGTGGACCTTTTCATCGTGGGCAGGTTCGCGCAAACGGCGGACGTTTCGGGCGTGACCACCGGCGCGCAGATCATGTCGCTCGTTATGAACCTCGCGGTCGGTTTTTCGATGGGCATAACCATACTGCTGGGGCAGCAGATCGGCAGGGGCGAGCGTGAAAAGGGCGGCAGAGTGGTAGGCGCCGGCGTGGCGTTCTTTCTGATCGTAGGCGCGTTAATGTCCGCCGTGATGCTGCTTTCCGCCTCTGCGATTGCAAAACTGATGCAGGCCCCTGTTGAGGCGTTCGACAATACGGTGCAGTATATCCGCATCTGCGGCGGCGGCGCGGTCGTGGTGGTGGCGTTCAACCTGATCGGCAGCATCTTCCGCGGGCTGGGGGATTCCCGCACCCCGCTGATGACCGTCGCCATCGCCACGGTATTCAACATCATCGGCGACCTCGCTCTGGTGGCGGGGCTCGGTATGGGCGCCGCGGGCGCGGCCGTCGCCACGGTGGCGGCGCAGCTCATCAGCGTGGCGCTGTCGCTGGCGATCATCCGCCGCAGGCCCCTGCCCTTCGCGTTTTCGGTAAAAGATATCCGCCCCGTGCCCGCCATCGTGCGGGATATCACAAAGCTCGGCCTGCCCATCGCGGTGCAGTCCGTGCTGGTGAGCCTCTCCTTTTTGTGGATCATGGCCATCATCAACGGCATCAGCGTGCAGGCCTCGGCAGGCATGGGCGTTGCAAATAAGATCATTTCGTTCATCATGCTGGTGCCCTCCGCCTTCGGGCAGTCCATGGCGGCGGTGGTGGCGCAGAACGCCGGGGCAACGCTCTACGGGCGCGCGACCAAAGCCCTGCGTTACGGCATCGCGGTCTCTCTGGGGTTCGGCGCGGTAATGAGCGTAATGAGCTTTGCGTTCGGCGAAACCATGGCGGCGTTTTTCACAAAGGACGCCGCGGTTGCCGCAGGCGCGCACAGCTACCTGAAGGCCTACGCCATCGATTGCCTTCTTACGCCCTTCCTGTTCTGCTTTATCGGCTTTTTCAACGGGCTGGGCAAAACGAAATTCGTTATGGCGCAGGGCATCACGGGCGCGTTCTGCGTGCGCGTGCCGGCTTCGTACCTGCTCAGCCGGCTGGAGCCCGTAACGTTATTCAAGATCGGGCTTGCCACGCCCATGTCCACCGCGCTGCAGATATTGTTGTGCTTCGGGTGCCTGATCTACGTAAAGAAACGCGTGTGGAACGCGGACGGCAAAAGTGCATTAAACAATACGGTATAAGTTAAAAAAGGCAGGAACGGGTCATCATTGAAGACAGGGAACACCGTTCCCTGTCTTTTACTGTTTTTCCTCATTTTTCATAACCAGATACCAGAAATAACGGTGGTATTCTACCGGCGAGCCCTCCGTCACATTTTGTCCGCATAACATAGGCTCGCCCTGCCAGTTGCGTATCCGGGTAACCCGGTATTCCTCCGGCAGAGGCGTCTTTTCTTTATCCGTACTTGAATAAAAGAAAGTCATCAGAACGCCTGCGAAGACGTTATCTTTCACAACGATCATGCTGTTTTCGATCGGTTTTATTTCCGTTCCGTTTTCGCCGTCGATGTGGTAATACCGATCTCTGTACCAGTTGTAACAGTATTTCAGCTCCCACCGTGCGGCGTCCCGAAAAACAGAATCGCTGATCTCGGGCGAGAATACGCGTTTGCGCAGATATACGGGCCCTCCCGTCTCATCCGGCGGGTTTTCTTTTGCGGTGAGTACGGCATCGGCTTTTTCACAGATCTCATAAAGCGTACGGCGTCTGCGGTCCGCCAGTTCCTGCGAGGCGTCGCAGGCGATGCGCTCCGGGAGGCCGACGCAGCCCTCGAAGGCGTCGGGCGATATCTCCTGCATACTCTCGGGCAGCAAAAGTTCCGAAAGCGCGGCGCAGTCTGCAAAAGCTTTCTCTCCGATTTTCACAAGTCCATCGGGCAAACGAACGTTTTTCAGCCGTGAACAGCCGGCAAAGGTCATCTCGGAAATCCCGGTAACGCCCTGAGGGATACAAACGCTCTCAAGCGACGTACAACCGGAAAAAGCGGAGCTGCCGATCTCCTGCACGTCATCCGGCAGAGAGATTTCGGTCAGGCCGGAACAACCTTCAAAGGCGGAGCGACGGATCCTTTTGACGCCGGCAGGGAGTTCTGCCCGGGAAAGGCTTTTGCACTGACGGAAAAACGCTTCGGGAACAGCGGAAATCTTCTGCGGCAGAGAAACCGAAATCAAACCCGTACAATTCTGAAATACGGCGCTGTCAATATCCCATATGCCGTTTCCGAGATGAACGGAGATCAGCGATACACAGCCGTCGAAAGCGTTTTTGCCAACCGAAGCAACGCTTTCGGGAAGTGAAATATCGGCAAGGCTGCTGCAGTTCATAAAAAGCTTGTCGCTAATCTTCAACAAACCTTCCGGCAGGGAAACGGAAGACAGCGACGTGCAGTTCTGAAAAGCGCCGTCTCCGATCTTTTTCGTATTGCAGCCTACAACAACAGAGGTCAGAGCGCTGCAGCCGGAAAAAGCCTGATCGGAAATCACAGTGATACTGTCAGGCAGCACGATGTCAGACAAGCCTGTGCAGTTCGCAAACATCATGCAAGAAATCTCTTTGATACTGTTTTCGGGGATCTCCGCAGAAACAAGCGCCGTACAATTATCAAATGCGTTTCTGCCGATCGCGGTTACACTGTTCGGGATCACGATACGGCAAAGAGACGAGCAGTTGCTGAAAGCATAGCTGCCGATTCCCGTTAAACCTTCCGCAAGCTCAACGGAACGCAGACCGGTACAGTTCACGAATGCGTTTTCATCGATCGATTTTACGCTGGCCGGGATGCGTACCGACGTAAGGCTGGCAAATCCCGAAAAAGTCCTGTTCGTGATTGTGGAAAAGCCGTCCGGGATCACCAGCTCCGTCAAGGGCGTACCGTCTGCAACAACCGTAAAAGGAGAGATCGCCTGATCGGGAAACAGATTATGAGGAAAATCGGGATCGCACCATGCCGATAATTCGGGAATGTATACGGTCTTCAACGCCGTACAACCGCCAAAAACTGCCGGATCACGGTCAAATATACGTCTTTTTTCCTCTGCGTATTTCAGCCCGGACGGCAAACGGACCTCTTCAAGGCCGGTACAGCGGGAAAAAGCATTTCTGCCGATATGGGTCACGTTTTCCGGGACGGACACCGTTTTCAGCCCGCTGCATTTGCTGAACGCGCATTTCCCGATCTCCTTCAGTGAATCGGGCAGCGTTATTCTTTTCAGCGCTTTATACCCCACAAAGGCGTAATCAGAGATCGATTCCACGCCCTCCGGAACCGTCAGCTCCGTAAGCGGTTTTCCGTTAAGAAACAGAACGACGTCGAAGGATAAAAGCTCCGGATCGTCACTATATACGTCATAATCGAATTCCGCTGAGCACCAGGATACAATATCCGTTATGTGTATTTTCAGTCCGAAACATTTGTAAAACGCCCCGCGCCCGATATATTTTACACTGTGAAGCGTAAGGTCGGCCAGATTTCTGCACATGAAAAAGGCTCTTCCTCCGATTGTGCACTCGCCCTCTATCATCACTTCGGAAAGATTGTCACAACAGGCAAACGCCTGATCTTCGATTTCGGAAACATTTTCGGGAATCGTTACAGAAGTGAGACCGTTGCAGAAACTGAACGCGCCGCTTTTGATCTTTTTCAGACTGTTCGGAAAACAAGAGAGGTTATACCGCTGCAAAAAAAAGTGCTTGAACCTATTTGTGTAAGCCCTTCCGGCAGAGAAACACTTTCAAGCTTTTCGCAATAATAAAAAGCGAAATCATCGATCTGCTCCACCGTACCCGGCAGAATAACAGAGCGAATGGTTTTATTCTCTTTAAACGCGGATTTCCCGATAACGGAAACCCCCTCCGGAACGGTCACCGTTTCATCCCTGCCGCTGTACTGTTTTAGAACGCCGTTTACGATGTAAAAGTCAGCCCCATCGGACCGTTCTGTTTTTTGAATGACATTGTCCATACTTAAAAACCTTCCGAAAAGTATAAGTTGCAGTGTATTGTAATAATACTATAGAACTTTGTTTTGTTTGTCAAGCTCTCACGCCGAACCGGTTTTTATGTAAAACGCTTGTTTTCTTTACCGATTGCTGATATAATACGCACAAAGCATGATCCGTTGGACGGCAACGGTCATTGCCTCATAAAAAAGGAGGATGCACAATGGATCACAAGGAACTCGTACTGGAAGCAATGAAAAAGGCCGGCGAGCCCGTGAACGCGGGCAAGGTGGCCGAACTGACCGGGCTTGACAGAAAAGACGTGGACAAAGCCTTTGCCGCGCTGAAAAAAGACGGCGCCATCGTATCTCCCGTCCGCTGCAAATGGGAGCCCGCGGAGAAATAAACAAAAGATAAAACAAGCAGGAGACGGCTCGCTGTATAAACGGCGAACCGTCCCTTGTTTTTCTGAGATTTGCTTTTTTTCAGGATCCATGTTATACTGCATGAACGAGGGCGCTTTCATTCTCTTTGCAGATAACGGCATTAAAAAGGGCACAAGAAAACAGACGGAGGTATCACGGCTTATGGATTCCAACAAATATAAACTGGCGGTTGCGCTCGCCGAATACGCGCATGAAGGGCAGACGGACAAAGCGGGGCGCAGGTACGCGGAGCATCCCCTCGCCGTCGCGAGTATGGTAGAGGGCGAGGAATGTAAAATCGTTGCCGTGCTGCACGACGTTCTTGAGGATACCTTTGTAACCGAAGCCACGCTCAGAAATCTGTTCGGGGATGAGATCGCGGACGCCGTGCTTGCGGTAACGCGCAAAGAAAACGAGAGCTACGATGATTTTATCGTACGCGCCGGGAACAATAAGATCGCAAAAGCGGTGAAGCTTGCGGACCTCAGGCATAATATGGATCTTTCACGGCTGCCGGAAGTGAAGGAGGAAGACCTGATACGGAAGGCAAAATATGAAAAAGCATACAATTATCTGCAGAGCAAGCAATAAGCTGACGGATATAACAAGATCCCCGACGGTTCATTCGCCGGGGATCTCTGTTTAATTAATTAATATTCAAGTCCGTACCCGAACGGATAAAGGATCCTCGACGAATACGTGTATTCCGACGTCAGCATCGGCAGATCCAGCGGCAGCTTTCCGGCGGGGCTCTCATCCGGCGAAAGCGCCAGATACACCGCGGCGGGGATATTCGGCCCGTACTGCGTAAGGCCGCTCTCTGCCTCGCGCGGATCCTCGCTCATCCCCATATCGGACCAGCAGATCAGTATCGCGTCCGCCGCCTGGAACCTTGCAGCGTCGTACGGCAGGTGGGCGCTGAGCAGAACGAACTTTGCGCCCGCGCCGTGCGCCGCGGAGATCATCTCGTCGATGTATTTGCCCGTCTTGCCCGCGTCGGTGCGGGGATCGAGCGCGCCCGCCCGGTACAGTTCGGAGACCGCGATCACCACGTCCGCCGCGCGGATTTCTGAAAGGACCGTCTCCCGGGAGGCGGAGGCGTAGCAGTCGGTTTGTATCACGGCGTTTGCGGGCAGCTTCCCCTCGTCCCGCAGGCGCTCGGCGCCGTACCGCATGGAAAGCTCCTCGTTGGGGTACGCCGCAAGCAGAAGAATGCGTTTGCCCGCCGCTTTGACCGGCAGCACGGCGCCCGCGTTCTTTACCAGCGTTACCGCGCGCTTGGCAAGCGCCCATTCCTTTTCGTGGTGTTCTCTGCAGCCCACCGTACGTTCGGCGTTCGAAACAAACGCGTCCGCTTCACTGTTCGCATATACCGTAAACAGGCCGTTGTCGTACTTCAGCCGCAGGATCCTGCGCACCGCCGCGTTGACCGCGTCCATCGAGATCGCGCCGCTTTTCGCCATCGAAACCAGGTTCTGCAGGTATTCTTCCTGCGCGGCGATCCCCGCGTTTGAGCCGACGTCCACCGGCATCAGAAGGATATCCACGCCCGCGTTAATCGCGAGCTTAGAGGCCTCGAGCAGCGAAAAGTAATCTTTGATGGCGTCCATTTTCATCGCGTCCGTGATCACAACCCCCTGAAAGCCCATTCTGCCGCGCAGCACGTCCGTGATCATTGTTTTCGACAGGGTGGCGGGCAGCGATATCCGCGCGCCGGTGCTCTTTGAAACGGCCGTCTGGGTTTCGATCTTCGGGAACTGGATGTGGGCGGTCATCACCATCTGCGCGCCCTCGTCGATGGCGGCGGCAAAGGGAACGAGATCGGAATTCATCAGTTCATCAAGGGTTTTGTTGATCGTAGGGAGCCCCGTGTGGCTGTCGGTGCCGGTGTCGCCGTGCCCCGGAAAATGCTTCAGCGCAGAAACGATCCCCTGATCCTGCAGCCCGCGCACGTAACCTCTGCCCAGCTCCGCAGCGAGCGCGGGCCGGTCTGAAAACGAGCGCACGCCGATCACGGGATTGGAGGGCTCGCTGTTCACGTCCACCACCGGGCCGAAATCCACGTTGATACCGATGGCAGCCAGTTCCGTGCCGATGATACCGGCGGCCTCGCGCGCAGCCCCGGCGTCGCCGATCGCCCCGAGCGCCATATTGCCCGGCGTCTGCGTGCCGGTGCCCAGGCGCGTGATCTTTCCGCCCTCCTGGTCTGTGCAGATCAGAAGCTGCGGCCTGCCTTTCCGGGCGTTCGCGCGCTGCAGGGCGTCCGTAAGACGCGCGGCGTCCCCCGCGTTCTGCAGGCTCTGGGCAAAGAGGATGACCCCGGCGAAAGCGTGCTTACCCAGCATTGCCGAAAGAGAACCGTTGAGTACGGTGACCGGCTCGCCGTTAAAATACCGTACGGTGGGCATGATCATCTGCGCGAGCTTTTCTTCCGTGGTCATGGAAGCAAGCATCGCGTTCACGGCGCTTTCACATTCGGTCTCATAGGTGGTGAGCCCCACCGCCATACGCAGAATGGCGCGCGCGTCCGCGGCGGTAACGCTTTTGGAACCGGTCACCTGCGCGGCGGCAAGCTGCCGGGGCGAGAGCGTTTCCAGACCGACCGCCTGCCGCAGGGCAAGCCGGGCGTCGGCTGCGGTCACACCGTCAACGCCGTCGATATCGCCCTTCATTACGGTTTGGGCGCGGGCGCGGAGCGGCGACCCGACGGGCAGCAGCAGAAGCAGGCAAAGCAGTATTATAACGATCTTTTTCGGTTTCACGGTACGTCGGTTCTCCTTTGCGGGTATCATACATCCGGATCAGACCGGAAGAAGAAACCAGTAGTTTCTGTATTTTATTATATAGCCGCATTTTTTCTTCGTCAAGATGAAATCGGTCTTACCGGCCGGCCGCCGGAATCTGCATTTTTTCGGAATGCATGCTGAGAATACCTGCGGCGGGCAAAATACGAAAACGCGTACCGCTGCCTGCAGAATACTCATAAAACCGGCGATAAAAAGATCCCTGACGGTTCGTTCTCCGCCGGGGATAGCTTTCTTTTAACGGTAAGGCATCACCGCGCCGAACGAACCGGGCACGGTTTCAGTTCAGCTCCTTTTTTCTGAAAAAAGGCAGTTTGTTCAGAACGCGTTTTACCTTTTCTTCCTGCGCGGCGGCCTTCGCCGCGTCCTGCTCCAGCCGTTCCTCAAAATGGTAATAGAGCAGATCCGCGCCGCAGAACCTGCAGTTTGTTTTTAAGTACAGCGGCGGCAGGCGCCTGCCGCATTTAGGGCATTTCCTCATTTTCGGCCTCCGTATCTTCTCTGTCCGCGATCATCTGTTTTCTGCGCTCGGCAAGCTCTTCACGGATAGAGGCAAGGCGTTTTCCGGTCAAATTGTACCAGAAAAACGTTAATCACAATCGGGGGACGGTTCCTCGATTGATTACTTTTTTGTTTCTGCGAGCTGTCAATCACGAAACATTGTCCCCTGATTTTTTTGATCGTAAAAGCGGAACTCTCACACTGATCGTTACCTGATTTTGATTGACTTTATTAGGTCTTCAGGTGTGTTCTCATCCAAAAAAAAGATATAAGATGGTAAAAAAACATAACAGTCCAAAACACAAGAACGATAAGTGTGAAGCAAAAAAACGGCTTGTTTGTTACATTGCATACGATAAATCCTGTTATACACAGAAAAAGGAAGGTCAGCAAAGCTGCCGAAAGAAATTCTTTTTGATACCATTTGTTGCGAAGCCTTTTGTACTCTTCAAAGTGTTCATCAATCTTTTTTGAGTCTGCCTCAAATACAGGTAAATTTCTCTTGTTAATATCCGATTTCGATTGATAAAGCATTTTTGCGGTATGATAATCATAAAGAATTCCGTTAAACGTTAATATCCGGGTTGAGGAGTAGATAAAATACTTTATTGATGCAGGTTTTTTTCTTTCAAATGTAAATTTCCAACCATGCAAATCTGTAAGACGCCAACCTTCTTCTGCCATTTTTGTAAGCCAGTCTTCAATTTCATTAACTGTTGCACGTAAATATGGTTTCATAATTGTTTGTTTCTGTATCATAAAAACACCCCCCTATCACAATCAGGGCATTTCCTCATTTTCGGCCTCCGTATCTTCTCTGTCCGCAATCATCTGTTTTCTGCGCTCGGCAAGTTCTTCACGGATAGAGGCAAGGCGTTTTCCGGTCAAATTGTACCAGAAAAACGGTATCACCCCGAGCGCGTTCATCAGCTGCGGCACCAGCACGTAGAGCATCCAGATGTAAAAATCGGTTTTCTCGCCCTTCATAGCGACCTGCTCGCCGTTTTCCGTTTGATAAACAAGGCCGATCTTCGGCAGCAGGGCGGTGGCGACGGCGGAGCTGACGGAGTTTGTGAGCTTGCCGAAAAAGGACATCACCGCAAAGGATACGCCCTCGTTGCGCTCGCCGGTTTTCAGCTCCATATAATCGATGGTATCGCCGATCATCTCGGTGGAAACGATGTTCTTTACCGTATTCACGATGCTGATCACGATGTTCAGCAGCATCAGGATCGGCACGGCCACCACTTTGGTCTTATAGTGCCTGAACCCCGCGAAGAAGCAGATAACGCCGATCACGGGCTTCGACAGAAAATGAATGATCATCAGCTGCTTGTTGTCAAACTTCCGTTTGATGGCGGGGATGAACGGATAGGTGCCGATGCCCACCGCGCCGCCGGGGATATCGATGAGCAGCTTTAAGGAGTTGAGCTGCACCACCTCGGCGAAATAATAGGTGGTGAACACGTTGTAAAGCCCGCCGAAGGACGAAAGCATGTTGCTCACCACGATCAGCAGCAGAGGTTTGTTATGTATCAGCACCCGGAAATTCTCGATGACGCCCGGCTGCCGCACGGACTGCACCACCCGCTCTTTCGTGAAGATCCCGGCAAGGCTGAACAACCCGCCGCCGAACGCGGCCGAGATCACGCCGATCAGCAGAAACACGGTTCTGAGGCTGACGTTCCACACGCCTTTTTCCGAAAGATCCATCAGCGAGAGCAGCAGCGTCTGCGACGCGCCCGCCACGATGCCGCTGATGAAGGTCGAGAATGAAATGATCCTCGTTCTGTCCTGCGGCAGGGGCGATACCGCGGTGGTCATGCCGTTGAAGGGCACGTCCGCAAAGGTAAAGCAGAGCTCCCACAGAATATACGAAACGTACATATAGGCGATCTTCACGCCGCCGGAGGCAACGCCCTTCATAAACGACGGGCCGCCGAAGAGCAGCACCGTAAGCACGGCGAAGGGCAGCGGCATAACGATGAGCCACGGGCGCAGCTTGCCGTAGCCGGTTCTCGTTTTATCCACGATCGAGCCGATCATCGGGTCGTTCACGGCGTCCCACAGCCCCGAAAGCAGCAGCATAAACGAGACCGCGCCGTAGGGCAGCCCGAACACCTTTGTATAAAACAGCGACAGGTAGCCGCTCTGCGTGGGCGTGGTGACGAAGCTCTTGCCGCCCGCGGCAAAGCCGTAGGCAAGCGCCTCGGCGTAGCTGACGTAATGCTTTTCTCTGATCTCGCCCATTGCCCGACCCCCCTTTTTCGGTATCTTATAAAATAATATAGCAGAACGAAAAAGAATAATCAAGCGCCGCGCGCGTTTTATATAAGGATACGATAAAATTTCAGAAAACCGCTTGTTTTCTATATTCATTTTTGTTATAATATTAATTACAAAAATGAAACAGGAGGTATCTTTATGAAAACAAAAACCATGCGGCTCATCTCCGTGCTGCTCGCATTCTGCCTGCTGTGCACGGCGCTGCTGCCCGCGTTTGCCGCCGACGACCCGAACGTGTACGTAAGCGAGGGGATCTACCTCGCAGGCGGCGAAGACCCCTACCCGTTTAAAACCACCGTCACCTTCGACCCCGCCTCCGGCAGGCTCACGATCGACGAAGCAAAGGGCAACATCGTTTCGATTGAGAACACCGCTGATTTCATAAGCTGGATCAAAACCGTAGCCTCCGGCGTAAAGACCGTGTATATCACCAAAAACAGCATCGTAAGCCACTTCTCAAACAACGGCAGCCTTGCCGACTACCCGTTCAATCAGGCGTTTGCATATCTCTCGAATCTGGAGCGCTTCGAGGTGGAGAACGGCAATAATGAGGTGGAAGCGATCGACGGCGTTCTCTATTCGCGCGCGTTCACCACGCTGATCCACTACCCCGCCGCAAAGCCCGACAAGAGCTATAAGATCGCGGAATCCTGCATGCAGGGGCTGGAGCCCTACGCGTTCTGCAACACAAAATATCTGGAGCGGCTGGAGTTCCCCAGCGCCCGCAGCAGCCTCACGTATTTCGAAATAGAGGAATACAGCCTCTCCGCCGTGGATCTGGAAACCGGCGAACCGCGGCAGGGCTCCATCAAACAGATCGTGTTTCACGGCAGCGAAGAGCATTTTATGTATATCGCCCGCTTCCGTGAGGGCAACAACATTGTGGACCAGGCGGAGATCGTTTACGATACCCCCGGCGCAGCCAGTAATTTCCTCAATTTCTTCCGCGTTACGATCCCCACGTATTTCCGCATGATGATCAATATGTTCCGGAGGCTCCTTCAGGATATTACCGGCCGTTGACCGTAAGAATAACGCAGCATTGCAGCAGTCAGGTATTCAGTGAATACCGGCTGCTTTTTTTGTTCCGGCACTTTGTGCTTTTTTATGTTCCGGCGCTTTGCGTCTTGTAAACGCGCGGGCGGTATGGTATTATGATAAAAAGAAGATATAAAGGGGGCGTCCCACATCAACTGTTTATTGCTTTCGGATGCGCCGTCCGATTTCGGCGGGGTGCTTGAAAGCTGCGGCGTTACGGTCACGCGAAAAACCTTTGAAGAAGCCGTGGGCGCGGATCTTGCGCCCTTCGGCGCGTTCGCGGTGTGCGCCCGCGGCAGGGTGCCCGACGCCCGGCTGCGCGCCGCGCTGGAAACCGAAGCGGGCAAGGGCAAGCGGATCTTTACCGAGGCGCTGAACAGCTTTCTGGGGATCTATTCCGCCGAGCCGAAAGATACCACCCGCAGCCGGCTGATCGTGACGCCCGCCGCCGAGGGCGCGATACCGGGCCTTTACACGGGCGACCTGCTGGACGACGGCAGCAACCGGTACCTGCGGCCCTGGTACGGTGTGCCGGGCATGAAAACGCTGCTGGTATACCGCGAGGGCATCGCGGCACACCGCCGGTTAAAAGAATATACCGAAGAAAATAACGACGCCCCGGCGCTGTGGACCGTGGGCGATAACGTGATGATGTGCGCCTTCGAGCTGCACGATTTCAACCGTGCCGGTTTCGCCCCGCGTAAGGCTTGGCGGCACCTGATCGGTTTTATCGCCCGGTGGATCACCGGCGGCAGCCCCGCGTACTTCCCCGCCCCGGCGGTGACATTTGATTTTAACGCCGACCTCTCGGACGACCGGGTATTTGAGAAGCGCAGAAAAGAAGCGGTCGGGCGCGGGATCCGGCGGCTCTCGGGCTTTCTTACGGATGGCGGGCGAGGCGGCGTCAAAGAAGGGCTGCGCCACAACGTGGACCCGGACGGGGTTCAGAAAACCGCGGACACCGTGCGTACCGATTGCTGCGGCGAAGCGGCGGGCGCGTTTCTCTTTTACGGGACGCTGAAGAACAGCGAAGAGCATCTTAAGATCGCCGAAAACCTGTTCGGTTTTGTGTTCGGGCCCATGCAGGTGACCGGCGGCGCGTTCGACGGCATGCTGCGCTGGACCGAAACGGCGTGGGAGGTCTGCTATCAGGACGACGCCGCCCGCGCCTTGCTGCCCGCGCTGTACCGCTGCCTCTTCCTCGGCGACCGGCGCAGGTTTTCGGAGATCTGCAGGGCGCTGGATTTTCTTGTAAAAACAACGGCGAAGGACGGGTGCAGAGTTTCCCGCACGGATATGCCGATGCTGGACGAAGCGGGGCTCAGGGCGCTTGCTCAAGCCGAACACGGCCTGCCCAGCGCCCACTATAACGCCTATTACCACGCCGCTCTGCTGCTTGCGTATCTGGCGGGCGGCAAAAGAGAATATTATGAGGTTGCGAAACGCGGCCTTGAAACGCTGATGGCGCTGTACCCAGATACCCGCCGGGAACAGAGCGAGACCGAAGAGATGTGCCGCCTCATTCTGCCGCTGGCGGCGCTGTTTGAGGCTTCCGGCGAAGAAAAGCACCTGCGGATGCTCCACCGGGTCACGGACGACCTCGTTTCGCACAGGCACCCCTCCGGCGGCTGCTGCGAATGGGATACCGGCTACAAAGCGGCGTGCGCGAGGGGCTCTGCGGGCGAGTGCTCGCTGCTGGCGGAAAACGGCGACCCGGTTGCGGACCTATTGTACTCCGTGAACTGGCTGCCGGTGGGCTTTGCCTACGCGTACCGCGTGACCCGTGAGCGGCGGTATTACGATTTGTGGCGCGATATTGCGGCGTTCTTCATCAGAACGCAGGCGACCTCAGACGACCCGGCGGCCGACGGGCTCTGGCACCGGGCGTTCGATATGGAACTGGGCGAGGTTTACGGCTGCCCCAACGATATCGGCTGGGCGGCGAAGTGCAGTGAAACGGGCTGGACGGTTGCGGAGATCCTGATGGGGCTGATGCTGCCCGATCTTTTGAAACAGGAGGAATAATAAATGATCATCCGGTTTTTAAAGCAGAACGACGTGCCCGAGCACGAAAAGGTGGCTTCGCAGGCCTTCGTATTTTCGACCGATATCGGCGATCCGGACGCGAAGCTGCCCTGCGAAAAGGTGCTCGGCGCGTTCGGCGACGACAACAAAACGCTGTTTGCGGAGCTTGAACTCTACGAAAAGCGGTGTTATTACGACGGCAAGCTCTTATCCTGCGCCGCCATCGGGGGCGTGGCGGCAAAGCCCGAGCACCGGGGCAAGGGCGCGGTGAAGGCGCTGTTCAACGCCGTTTTCAGCGAAAAGAAATACGATATCAGCATCCTCTACCCGTTTTCGGAAGCGTATTACAGAAAGCTCGGTTACGAACGGGTGGGGTGCTCGATGAGCGTTACGGTTCCGTTTACCGAGCTTTCATCCATTCCCCGGAACAATGACGCGGTGCTCTACGAAGGCAGAGATCCCGACCGGCTGCTTGAAATTTACAACCGCTGCGCCGGGCAGTATAACCTTTGCTTCGTGCGCAATACCCCGGATATGTTCCCGAAAAAGCCGTATCTTTCGCAGAGCTATACGTATATATGGAAAAACAACGCGTTTGCAACCTTCTCGGTGGACAGAGGCAAAAGCACGGTGTTCGTGAAAGAGATCTTTTTCGATTCCTGCGAATCAATGTGCGGCATCGTTGGTTTTCTGCGCAATTACGAAGCCAACCAGAAAAAGGTGTGCTTCGGGAACGTGCCCGAAAACACGCCCCTGCTGCATTACATCGGGGATCTGAAGGAATGCGATATCGCCCTGCACCGCACCGGAGCGGCAAGGATACTGGACCCCGAAAACGTACTGAGAGCGCACAGGTACCCCGCGGGGGACGGCGCGTTTACGGTGCAGATCGGCAATGATATTTACAGGGTAACGTATTCGCCGAAGGGTGTTTACGTTGAGAAAACAGACGCGTATACGCCGGACGCGGTGATGAGCCTCAGCCGCGCGTCGCAGCTGCTGCTGTGCGGCTTTACGGACGCGGCGTATATCCCGGAGCTCGAGATCGGGAACCCGGCGTCGGATTTCTTTCAAGCGTTCCCGCCGAAAACCACGTTTTTCTCAGACGATCTGTAATGAAAAGAGCTGCGGCAGATCCCCGCCGGGCTTTACGGTAGCCTAAATGAGAGAAGAGATCAACAAACACGTGAGAAAGGATGATGCTGTATGCCGTTGCTTGCGGCTTTTACGGTACCCCATCCGCCGCTGATCGTGCCCGCGGTGGGCAAAGGCGGCGAGAAGCAGATCGAAGAAACGACAAGGGCCTATGAGCAGGTCGCCGCGGAGGTGGCCTCCCTGCGCCCCGATACGATCGTAATCACCAGCCCCCACGCGGTGATGTACGCGGATTATTTCCACATTTCGCCCGGGGAGGGCGCCAAGGGCTCTTTCAAGCGTTTCGGCGCGCCGGAGGTGCGTTTTGCGGAAAGCTACGATACGGAGCTTGTAAAAAAGATCTGCGTCCTTGCCGACGAAGCGGGCCTGCCCGCGGGGACCCTCGGCGAACGGGACGCCTCCCTCGACCACGGCACCGCGGTGCCCCTCTGGTTCATCCGCCGCGCCTATACCGGCGGCAGGATCGTGCGGATCGGGCTTTCTGGGCTGCCCCTTGCCGACCATTACCGCCTGGGGCAGATCATCGGGAAGGCCGCGGCGGGAACCGAAAAAAGGATCGTACTGATCGCCAGCGGCGACCTCTCGCACAAGCTGCAGGAATACGGTCCCTACGGCTTCGCGAAGGAGGGCCCGGAATACGACCGGCGCATCATGGACGTGTGCGCCCGGGCGGCCTTCGGGGAGATGCTCGAATTTGACGAGACCTTCTGCGATAAAGCAGCCGAATGCGGGCACCGCTCCTTTGTGATCATGGCGGGCGCGTTCGACGGGCTGCAGGTGAAGGCCACGGTGCTCTCGCATCAGGATATCACCGGCGTGGGCTATGGGATCTGCACCTTTTACCCGGGCGAACCGGACGAAAGCAGACGCTTTTTAGACGCGTTTCTGAAAAAAGAGGAAGAAGCGTGCCTTAAAAAGATCGAAGAGAGCGACCCCTACGTAAGGCTCGCCGGAAGCTCAGTGGAATCGTGGGTGCGGCTGCGGGAACGCCTGCCTTTGCCGGAAAACCTGCCGCCGGAGATGCTCACAAAGCGCGCCGGAGCCTTCGTTTCGATCCATAAAAACGGGCAGCTGCGCGGGTGCATCGGCACCATTGCCCCCACGCGGGACAGCGTTGCCGAAGAGATCGTATATAACGCGATCAGCGCCTGCTCACGCGACCCGCGTTTCCGGCCCATCGGCGCGGACGAGCTGCGGTTTTTAGAGATCAGCGTGGACGTTCTTGGCGAACCGGAGGATATCGCCTCCCCCGCCGAGCTGGACGTAAAGCGCTACGGCGTGATCGTGAGCTGCGGGCACAGAAGGGGCCTGCTGCTGCCCGATTTAGAGGGCGTGGACACGGTGGAAGAGCAGATCGCCATCGCCCGGCGCAAGGGCGGCATCGGCGAAAACGAGCCGTATACCCTGCAGCGCTTCGAAGTGATCAGGCACCGCTGAACACGGAAAGGAAAACGCATATGGCACAGTGCCACGTCTGTTTCAGGCATTGTAAAATAGAAGAGGGAAAGCTCGGCTTCTGCGGCGCGCGCACGGCGAAAAACGGAAAAACCGAAGCGTATAACTACGGGCGCATCACTTCCCTCGCCCTCGACCCCATCGAGAAAAAGCCCCTCGCCCGGTTCTACCCCGGCAACCGGATCCTCTCGGTGGGCAGCTTCGGGTGCAATCTGCGCTGTCCCTTCTGCCAAAACCACGGGATCTCGTGGTCGGAAGAGGCGAAGAAATACGCGCAAACTGCCGAAACGCTGACCCCGCAGGCGCTGGCCGCCATCGCCGCGGATACCCGCAGCAGGGGCAACATCGGCGTGGCGTTTACGTATAACGAGCCCCTCGTGGGGTATGAATTCGTGCGCGACACGGCAAAACTGACCCATGCCGAAGGGATGAAGAACGTGATGGTGACCAACGGCACGGCGGAGCTTGCCGTGCTGGAGGAGCTGGCGCCCCTGATCGACGCGATGAACATCGACCTCAAGGGCTTTACGGACCGGTATTACAGCAAGGTGCTCGGCGGCAGCCTCGGGCAGGTGACGGCGTTCATCGAAGAAGCGGTGAAGCACTGCCACGTGGAGCTCACCACGCTGATCGTGCCGGGCGAGAACGACGGCGAAGAAGAGATGCGGGAATTATCCGCCTGGGTGAGCCGGTTCAGGAACCCGAACGGCGAAAGCGTGCCGCTGCACGTTTCGCGCTTCTTCCCGCGGTTCCGCATGACGGACCGCGCCGCCACGGACGTTACAAAAGTGTACCGCCTTGCTGAAATCGCCCGGGAAAATCTGGAATACGTTTATACGGGCAACTGCTGAAGGCGGATGAAAAAAGCGGGAAAGGGAATTTAATGAACACAGCTAACACGGGTCCCGGGTTGTGGACGCGGGACTTTACCATCATTACGCTCGGCAGCGTGATCTCCATGTTCGGCAACGCCATGGCGGGCTTTGCCGTGAGCCTCTTCGTGCTGGATTACACCGGCACGCCGCTGTATTACGCGCTTTACGTGTTTTTGTATACGCTGCCGCAGCTGGCCGCGCCGCTGATCGCCGGACCGCTGATGGACCGCTTCAGCCGCCGCAAAACCGTTTATTCGCTGGATTTTCTCTCGGCGGCGGTGTATATGCTGATGGGGCTCGTGATCCGGCTGGGGCTGTTCCGGTTCTGGGTGCTTGCCGCCTTCACGCTGCTCATCGGCACGGTGAACAGCACCTATCAGGTGGCGTACGAGAGCTTTTACCCCATGCTCATCTCCGAGGGCAATTTCTCCCGGGCATATTCCATCGCGGGCACGCTGGAGACCCTCTCCGCCGTGATGGTGCCGGTATCGCTGTTTCTGTACAACAAATTCGGCCTTGCGCCCCTGCTGCTCATCAACGGGCTCTGCTTTCTGGGCGCGGCGCTGTGCGAGACCCGCATCAGGGACGTGGAAAAGGAGCGGGGCGCTTCGCCCGAGGGCCGCTATTCCCTTTCCGCCTATTGGCAGGACGCCAAGGAGGGCGTGCGCTATCTGTGGGGCGAAAAGGGGCTCATGTGCGTTACACTGTATTTTATATTTTCTTCCTTCGCCGGGGGCGCTTCCGGCGTGATCACCCTGCCCTACTTCAAGAGCGCGTTTGAAAACGGCGAATGGCTCTATATGACCACCTGGGGCTTCTCCGTGGCTGGGCGGGCCGTGGGCGGCATGCTGCAGTATAAAATAAGATACCCCGGCAGAATCAAATACGCCGTGGCGCTCACCGTTTACTGCGTCATTAACGTATTGGAGGGCGGCTACCTGTTTCTGCCCGTGAACCTGATGCGCATCTCCTGCTTCCTGATCGGCATCCTCGGTGTCACCTCGTACACCATCCGCTCCTCCGCCACGCAGTCTTACGTGCCGGACGACAAAAAAGGGCGGTTCAACGGCGCGTTCATCATGCTTACCACCTCCGGTTCGCTGCTGGGTGAGCTGATCGCGGGCGCGTGCACCTCGTTTTTGCCCATGCGCACGGTGCTCGCCGCGATTATGGGCATCGCCCTCATAGCCGCAATAACGGTCATCGGCGGCGGCAGAAAGCACGTAAAGCCGCTTTATAACCGCGAATCGTAACGGTAAACGCAGCCGGCTGCGCCGGGTGCAGAACACAGAATAAACAGAGCCTTGCACGGGAAATTAAATTTCCGTGTCAAGGCTTTTTTTACACAAAAAACACGAAAAATCCGCCTTCGGCGCGCATTTCGTTTCTCCAAAATCCGCTTTGGTTCCGGGCCTATTGCAATCTTTTTCCACGTTGGCTATACTGTGACCGTACCGCGAAACAGGCGGAAAAAAAACGACAGGAGAACAATGATGAACACGATGGAATACGAAGCGCTGCTGAATGGATTTTTTGATGAGATGGACAAAGTGCTGACGCATGAGAAAAAATGGCTGAAAATCTTCGGCGTAACGTTTGCGGCGGTTGCCGCGGCGGCCGCAGGATGCATTCTCGCCGCAAAGGCCCTGCATGCCGAAGAAGCGGAATACGCAGCGGTTGCGACCGGCATACTCGGCGTGATTTTCTTCATCCTCACGGTAAAGCGCTGCATCCGGTATTTCAGCGCCGTGAGCGACAACAAAAAGCTCTTTTACCGGGACGTCTATTCTCAGGTGGTGGCCGCGGAGCTCGGGCTGGAAGTCAACTGCGAAATCGAATTGGGCGACTACAGCGCGAAGAGCTGCGGCACGGTGCACGAGGGCAGATACGTTACCTATTCCGGCATGATGGACGGCCGTCCGATTACCCTCGGGGCGGCAGCCGAATACATGGTTACGAAAGAGAAGTACGAAGTCGAGACCGGCAAAACGGTCTCATCAAAATCGGAATGGGTCTATTCCCCGCTGGAATTCGAGTGCGGGTACCGCGGATACGTTACGCCCCCTGTCACCGTGAAAGAACACGAACTCGGCGAAAAGTTCGTGAACAATCACACCGGGTTATTCAATAAGGTCAAGCGCTTCCTCGGCGACGAAGACAGCCTTGAGAAGAAAAACTTCATTTCTCTGGACGACAAATCCTTCCGCTTCGCAGTGATCTGCGACGACGAGGTTCTGGCGTACAAGACCCTTACCCCTTCGCTGACCGAAAAAATCAAAGCGCTGGATTCGTTCGCATCCGTCAATTCTCTGGAGTTCAACGGCGACACGCTTACGGGCAAAACGCAGAACACCGTACTCGACCTGTTCTACGAGCCCTCGCTCACCGGAGATATGAATAAAAACCGGCAGAATTACACGGCGGAAAGAGTGCTGGAAGAAGCGCGCGGCGCAATCGAAAAAATCAAAAAGTTCGCGGCGATGCTCCCCATGGAAATCAACTGAAAATAATTTTTATAAAAAACGGAGGTAATAAACATGAAGTATCTGAACATTGTTATCGTTATCGCGGTCATCATCGTAATCTACCTTATCAAAACCTACAACTATTTCAAAACGCAGAAGCAGGAAATCGAAAAGCAGCGTTCGGGCATCGAGATTGCGCTGACCTCGAGATACGATATCCTTACGAAACTGAACAACACGGTATGCGGTTATACGAAACACGAGACCGACGTTTTCACCGACGTGACGAAAATCAGGAACGGCATGAGCATAGACGACCTCTCGAAAGCCGACGAGGAACAGCATCTGGCATTCTCAAAGCTGAACATGCTGGCGGAAAACTACCCGGACCTGAAAGCGGGCGCCAATTTCATTCAGCTTCAGGATTCGGTAAACGACGTTGAAAACACCATTCAAGCCACGAGACGGCTTTACAACAACGAGGTTTCAAAATACAATTCAAAAATCGAGTCCTTCCCGAGCTGTATCATCGCAAAGAAACTGAACGTACAGCACGAGGCGTACTTCGCCGCCGACGCCGCAAAAACCGAAGACGTTACGCTGAAGTTTTAACGCACCGAAAAAAACCCGCAGAACACACAGCAAAACCGCCCCGAAGGGCGGTTTTTTGCGTTCTTCTCAGTCCTTCGCCTGTTTGATGGAGAGGCTGATGCGCTTTTTCTTTTCGTCCACGCCCAGCACCTTCACCTTCACGATATCGCCCACGCGCAGCACCTCGGAAGGGTGTTTTATGTACCGGTCCGCGATCTCGGAGATGTGCACGAGGCCGTCCTGATGCACGCCGATATCCACGAACGCGCCGAAATCGATCACGTTGCGCACCGTGCCGGAGAGCACCATACCGGGCTGCAGGTCCTTGAGGTCCATCACGTCCGTGCGCAGGATGGGCTGAGGCAGGCTGTCACGCAGGTCGCGCCCGGGCTTCTGCAGCTCCGCAACCACGTCCCGCAGAGTGGGTACGCCGATGCCGAGGGCCGTTGCGGCCTTGTTTTCGCCGTAGGCTTTCACCTCGTCCGCCAGCCGCGCCAGCTTCCCGGCCTTTACGTCGTCAAGGGTGTGGCCGGTGAGCTCCAGCAGGCCCTTCGCCGCGTCGTAGGATTCCGGGTGCACAGCGGTGTTATCGAGGATATTTCTGCTTTCGGGCACCCTGAGGAAGCCCGCGCACTGCTCGTAGGCCTTGGGGCCGAGCTTCGGCACCTTTTTGAGCTGCGCTCTGCCGGTGAACGCGCCGTTTTCTTCGCGGTAGTTTACGATGTTCTGCGCCGTGCCCGCGTTCAGGCCCGAAACGCGCTGCAAAAGCGAGGGCGAAGCGGTGTTCAGATCCACGCCCACCGCGTTCACGCAGTCCTCCACCACCGCGTCCAGCGCGGTATCGAGCTGCTTGGGCGGCATATCGTGCTGGTACTGCCCCACGCCGATGGCCTTCGGCTCGATCTTCACCAGTTCCGCGAGGGGGTCCTGCAGGCGTCTGGCGATGGACACCGCCGAACGCAGGTTCACGTCGTACTGCGGGAATTCCTTCGCCGCCAATTCGGAAGCGGAATACACCGAAGCGCCCGCCTCGGATACGATCATATAGCTGAGCTTATAACCCGCCTCGCGCTCGCCGCGGATCAGCTCCACCGCCATCTGTTCGGTCTCGCGGCTGGCGGTGCCGTTGCCGATGGCGATATGCTCCACGTGATGGCGGCGTACTAATTTCGAAAGCAGCGCGATGGCCTCGTTTTTCTGCCGCTCGCCGTAGGTGGGGTACACCACGGCGGTATCCAGCACCTTGCCGGTGGCGTCCACCACCGCCACCTTGCAGCCCATGCGGTAGCCGGGGTCGAGCCCCATGGTGACCTTGCCCTTCACGGGCGGCTGCATCAGCAGCGGGCGCAGGTTCAGCGCAAACTGCCCTATGGCGCCCTCGTTGGCCTTCTCGGTGAGGTCGCTTCTGAGCTCCCGCTCCACCGAAGGGAAAATGAGCCGCTCGTAGGAATCCTTCGCGGCGGCCTCCACGAACGCAGTGGCGGCGGAACCCGGTTTCACGGCGGCGCGGCGTACGGCGTCCATGGCGAGAAGCTCGTCCAGATCCACCGATACCTTCAGAAATTTCTCTTTTTCGCCCCGGTTGACCGCAAGGATCTGGTACCCCTGCATCTTCGTCACCGGCTGCGTGAATTCGTAATACAGGCTGTAAACGGAATCCTCCTCCGTGGCGGCCTCGGTGCAGACCTTCGCCTTTTCGTGCAGGAGCTTGCGCAGGGCTTTGCGCAGGTCCGCGTCGTCCGAAATGATCTCGGCAATGATATCCGAAGCCCCGGCGAGGGCGTCCTCCACAGTATCCACGCCCTTTTCGGGGTCCACGTAATCCTTCGCGGCGATCTCGGGCCGGGGGCAATCGGGCTTCTGGGCGAAGAGCAGCATCGCCAGCGGCTCCAAGCCCTTTTCTTTCGCAACGGTGGCGCGGGTGCGGCGTTTCTGCTTATAGGGGCGGTAGAGGTCTTCCAGTTCGGCGAGAGTGGCGCACTTTTCGAGCTGCGCTCTCAGTTCGTCCGTCAGTTTTCCCTGGGCTTCGATGGCGCTTTCCACGGTCTGGCGACGCTCGTCCAGCGACCGCAGATACTGAAGGCGCGTTTCCAGCGTGCGCAGAAGCGTGTCGTCCATGGAGCCGTGCATTTCTTTGCGGTAACGGGCGATAAAGGGGACGGTGTTGCCCTCGTCCAACAGCTTTATCACGTTTTCAACGTGGGCGGGCGCGCGGTCAAGCTCGGCGGCGAGTGTTTTTACGATATCCATAGCGTTATTTCCTTTTTCTTAAAGATTATTACGTTTATTATACACAAAACCCGCAAAAATACAAGTAAAAGAATAAGTACCTCAATAACGCCTGAAATTACATAAAACCCCTTTACTTTTATTTTTTTTTGCGCTATTATATAATTTATAAATTTATAATGAGGTATTATGGCTATGAAACAGAATATCGGCACGAAATGCGTACAGGCAGGCTACACCCCGAAGAACGGCGAACCGCGCCAGATCCCCATCGTACAGTCCACCACCTTCAAGTACGATACCAGCGAAGACATGGGCAAGCTCTTCGATCTGGAGGCCAGCGGCTATTTCTACACCCGTCTGCAGAACCCCACCAACGATTACGTGGCTGCAAAGATCGCGGCGCTCGAGGGCGGCACGGCGGGCATGCTCACCTCCTCCGGCCAGGCGGCGAACTTTTTCGCCCTGTTCAACATTGCGAGCGGCGGCGACCACATCGTTTCTTCCGCTTCGATCTACGGCGGCACCTTCAATCTGATCAAGGTGACCATGGCGAAGATGGGCATCGAAACCACCTTCGTTTCGCCGGACTGCACCGAAGAAGAGCTGAACGCCGCGTTCAGAGAGAACACAAAGGCAGTGTTCGGCGAGACCATCGCGAACCCCGCGCTCACGGTGCTGGACATTGAAAAGTTCGCAAAGGCGGCCCACGCCCACGGCGTGCCGCTGATCATAGACAACACCTTCCCCACCCCGGTGAACTGCCGTCCGATCGAATGGGGCGCAGATATCGTAACCCATTCCACCACCAAGTATATGGACGGCCACGGCGGGGCCGTGGGCGGCGCCATCGTGGACGGCGGCCGATTCGACTGGCTTGCCCACAGGGAGAAATTCCCGGGACTCTGCATGCCGGACGAGAGCTATCACGGCATCGTGTACGCTGAAAAGTTCGGGAAGGAGGGAGCATTCATCACGAAGTGCACCTCCCAGCTCATGCGGGATCTGGGGGCGGTCCAGGCGCCCCAGAACGCCTTCTACCTGAACCTCGGACTTGAGAGCCTCCACGTGCGCATGGCAAGGCACTGCGAGAACGGTCTCGCTGTGGCAAAGTTCCTGTCCGGCCATCCGGCGGTCCTCCGGGTGAACTATCCGGGCCTTCCCGGAGACCCCTACTACGCGCGGGCACAGAAATACCTGCCCAAGGGATCCTGCGGCGTTGTGAGCTTCGAGATCCGGGGCGGACGGACGGCTGCGGAAGCCTTCCTGAAGAAGCTGCGCCTGGCCGCCATCGAGACCCATGTGGCAGACGCCCGCACCTGCTGCCTCAATCCCGCCACCTCCACCCACCGGCAGATGACGGACGAACAGCTGGCCGCAGCCGGGGTCCCCGCGGGCCTCGTGCGGATCTCCTGCGGTCTGGAGGATTCGGCGGATCTGGTGGCGGACCTCGGACAGGCCCTGGAAGGGATCTGACGGCATTGCGGCGGCCGCTTCCGGGCGGCCGCCGATCCCGGTCGGAAGGGAGGCGCAGCGGATGAGACGGGAACTTGAGAAATACGAGCTCGTAGAGCGCAGCATCGTGAAGAAATACCGGAAGGAACTGTGGAACCCTTTCGTGGCCGCCGTGAAGCGCTACGACCTCATCTCCGCCGGAGACCGGATCGCAGTGTGCATCTCCGGGGGCAAGGACTCCATGCTGCTGGCGAAACTCATGGAGCTCCTGCAGAGGTACAGCGAGGTGCCCTTTGAGCTTGTCTACCTCGTGATGGATCCGGGATACAACCCGGAGAACCGGAGGAAGATCGAGGAGAACGCGGCGCTGCTGCACATCCCGATCACTGTCTTCGAG
>JAEEGL010207111.1_pt1 | contig 35277 bp, 30 predicted proteins | sample 9134231 | NCBI WGS metagenome assembly JAEEGL01 (sample SAMN16246548, study PRJNA631951) | gut metagenome | biome: gut microbiome; feature: rumen; material: fiber-attached | host: Bos | place: Iran: Karaj | collected 2018-10 | reverse complement strand
GTCCTCCTCCGAATTCTCCCTTCCGCACTTTGAGCAGACCCAGACGGGCTTCGGTGTCTCGATCGGTTCCGGTTTGAATGCTGCCTTGTATGTCGCGTCGCCGGTTACGTCTGACAGGGCCGGTTCCCATCCGGTAAAGGTATAGGTGTACTGCGCGTCGGCAGGCCTTGAAGGCTCTTCGCCATTATACACGGGTGTTTCGCCGTAAAGCACATCGCCGCTCTGAAGAGTGTCGCCGTTATAATTGAGAAATGTTACATTGTAGCTGCGGTCCTCGAAGGTGCTGTTTGAATAATCGTTGCTTTCAAAGGACACCTCCGCTTTGTACTCGTGTTTTGCAGGGTCGGTGTCAATAACGGTGATGTTATCATCCGTGACCTCAACAACATAGCCGCATCCGCGCACGCAGGCAAAGGCGGCTGTGGCCTGAGTGTGGCCCACCCAGGTCCAAGACGGGGTCACATCTGTGAAATCGTGACCGAGATGGGGAATTCTCAGCGCCTCAAGGGTGGTTTCGTTCTGCATTTCGCTGTCGGTGCATATTGCATTGCAGCCCGCTATGCTGCACTCGTAATATGCTCCGAGACCGTCCACGGTGCAGGTCGGCTCAACATTTCTGTGAAATGTACCTCTGATATGATTATCGTTGTTTCTGTAAGCAGTGCCGTGGAGGTAAACCGTGCTGCCCGAATAGACGGGAAGCGGGTCTTTGGGAGTGTCGGTGACATTCTGATACCAGATCTGAGTGCCGTCGGTAACACCGCCGTTAAGAATCCAGCAGACTCTGCCTGACTCGAAGTCGGAATACTCCGCAAAGAGAACGTCGTTCTGAGCGCCGCCGGAGTCATCCGCATTATCAACACAGCTGTCTATCCAGTTGCGGTTTTCGTGCAGGCCGCAGCTGTTGGTAATCGTGCCCGCGTTTTTGCCGCAGAGAGCGCCGCGCAGTTTGTTATCTGTTTCACGCTCATTGTATCTGCCGTAAAAGTAGCTTGAAACTATGCTGCCGTTATTTATGCCGGCAATACCGCCGACAGTTATATATTTCCATCTGTTTTCAAGCAAAAAATGATTAGCGTTGGTTTTTGTGTCCGGATTATAAGCTCTGCAGCCTCTGACTGTACCGTTATTTACGGCGCAGATGCCGCCCATTGCTTTGCCGGTGGCGTCAAGGCCCAGATTGGATGAAGAAACAGTGCCGCAAAACGTGCAATTCTCTATAAGGCCGTAGTTATACGCGCAGATACCGCCGAGGTTGCAAACAGCTCCGTTCACGACTTCAGCATTTTCGAGTGTAAGATTCTTTACAACTCCGCCGGATGCTATCTTGTAAAACAGGCCCACATCATTTGTGTTTGCGCCGCTTACAGACAGATTATGGATGGTATAACCCTTTCCGTCAAAGGTGCCGGCATAGCCGGGAACGCAAATAGGATCAACTTTTAAATAGGATGTGCCCAGCATATTGATATCATTTGTGAGCACGGCCTTGGCGCTCGGATTTGTATTAGCCATGTCGGCAAAGGCATACATCTGAGAGGGGTAGCTGATAACATAGCCTTCGGCTGTCAACTGCATCGGAATATCTCTCGCGGTGGGAGTTGAGCCCAAATAAGAGCTGAGAGAGCCTCCGGCGAACTGATTGCCGCACAGGTCGGTGACTGTGCCGATTATCTGTGAAACGGAGAGGGCGGCGCTTGTGCTCGCGTTTGCGGGAATACGGCCTTCAAAGGTGAGCACATTTGTAGCCTTTGAGTTATCGTTGGTTATGCAGGCAAAATCGCCCCATGAGGTTCTGAGCACCGCGTTCTGAGCGGTCACCGTTTCGGAAAACGGAACTGAAATTGTTACCGTGCTGTATTTGTAATAAACCGGGCTCTGTGAAATATACAGTCTGCCGAGCACTTCGGGCCTTGTGCTGTCGCCCAATGCAAGACGGAGCTTGAGGTTTTTGAACCTCCATTTATCGTTTCCGCTGCCGCCGGCATCAAAGCGCGCATAAACGGTTTCAACCTTGGGGTCTAGAAGCAGCGCTCCGGACTTGGAAGCGCGCATACCCGCAGCGAATTTCTGGGCATAGTGAGTATTGCCGGTGCCGGTATAATCAAAATCGGAATTGGCTATTCCGGCGGCCTGCTCAGCGGCGAGTGTACGGTAATCATATCTGCGCGGGAATGTTTCAACACAGTGTGAAAAATAATTGGTGCCTGTGAATACAGCGCTTGCATCAGGGTCAAAGCACGCTTTATAAATCGAGTTTACCGGCTGATTGACGGCGCCGTCACCATCGTCGCCCGTGTCATAATTCTGTCCGGTATAAATCTGCACATAGTGGTAACCGTCATCAACCTCTACCATTGACAGGCGAACATTTGTGTACATCTTGTAGCCCGCAATGCTGAGATAACGGCGGCTGAGGCCCGACTGAGTGAATAAATTTTCGGTGGATACGGAGCATACTGGATTTGAGGCGTACCCGCTATCGGTTACGTCCAGCCAGGTATCGGCAGATGTGCTTTCACTGACTTCAACATAATTTGAGATGGATGACCCTATCGGTCTGACTGCGGCATTCTGCTGATAGAAATAAATCATATCTTCAATATCGCCGTTTAAATAATCTTTGTTTATCTTATATGAGGAGCCGTAATCTATAGTCCTGTTTTCCGAGGCGAGAACACAGCCGTACATATCAAGCACCTCAAAGCGATACGTGCGGGAAGTGCCGAGCTGGTAATAAAAGAGGATGTTGCGTTCATTTTGCTCATCCATTTGCGCAACGGTGTATTCGGTAACCGTTACGCTCTTTGAACTCTCCTGAGGCTCAAATACCAGCGTACCTATGGCGCGCTCAAAATTGACAGTTTCATACGCGGTAATACCGACCGTCCGGTAAATAACACGCTCCTGTGTTGAAGTATCGCTGCGCGTTATGGTGAAGGTGCTGTCGTTTGCGCTTATACTGAAGGTGGAAGTTACAGGCGGGTCCGACGCCGCAGAGGCAATCTGCAGCGGAAGCGCAGACAGAGCAATGATAACACTGAGAACTACAGCTGCTATTCGTTTTGCTTTCATATATAATCTCCTTTACATCAGGGGAAGAATCCCCGCTGACTCGGTTACTTGTGTGACTGATTATTTGCCGTTCAGGGTGTAAATGTTCTGACTATCATATCTCTGAGCAGATTCATTTCGTCTGTCATATCCGCCTCGCTGTGCCCGGAATAAAGCAGGCCCTGAGCGTAGCGCACCGCAACGGCAAGCATTATGTGGCTTGTGGCGGCAAACATCTTTTCCTCAGGCATATCGGTACGCAGGGTGCCGTCCGCCTGCGCCTTGATATAAATTCCGTGAAACAACCGCCCGATATTGCTTATTGCGTCAATATACGGCCTGAGCTGCGCCTGAGAAGCGTCCTCGTGCAAAACATAATTGTTGAAGTTCTGGTTGAAGCGGAGAATATCCTTATGGTTGCGGTAAAGATCAATATAAAAACGCAGATAGTAGGCGAACTCCTCAGCCGCCGTCATGGATTCAACGCTGTCTTTCTCTCTCTCCCGTATCACGGTGCCTATGTAATCATTCCACTTGCGTGTGCCGATTGCTATCACAAAATCCTGCTTTGTGCTGAAATAGCGGTACAGGGTGGCTATCCCGACCCCGCAGGCATCGGCAACCTGCTGCATTGAGACCGGCTCTATGCCGTCGCGGGCAAACAGCGTGAAGCCCGTTTCGAGCATGCTTTCGCGCCGCTCGGTCATCTCAATGAAATCTTTTTCTGCGTTACGCATTTCATCAGACCTTTCATATCAGTGATAAACACTGCACCATAATAAATGCTTTATTATGATAAATATTCTATCACTATCAGCCTCCGGTGTCAATAATTATTGAGTATATATATAAAAATAATACGCTTGCAAAACCGCGCAATAAGGTGTAAACTTTTGTTAAAGAATAAAACGGAGGTAAAGGTATGAGCAAAAAAGCAAAAAAAGAAAAGCAGGGTCTGATTGAAGCGGCTGTAGGCAAAGCGATTGACCGCGCCGCCGATGCCGCAGCGGATAAGATAAAAGAAAAAGCGCAGGAGCTTATACCGGCGTCGCTCGCGAACGCTGCAGACGGAGCTCTCGGCAAGGTTAAAGAAAAAGCGGAAGGCAAGGTTCCCGCCGCTCTCATCACTGCCGCGGACGGAGCTTTGGGCAAGGTGAAGGACAAGGCCGACGGAGCGCTTGACAATGTGAAGGACGCCGCACTCGACAAGGCGAAGGAAGAAGTAAAAGCCGTTGCTGTCAAGGCAGCGGGCAAAATAGTAAAGAAGGTTATCCGCCGCAGCGTGGCACTCGCCGCAGTCAGCGGCTGCGCCGTGTTATTATTCAAAAACAAGGATAAAATCATAGGGCTTATAAAATAATCTGCAAGCAAAATGCCGCATACGGATTTGCTCCGTATGCGGCGTCTTTTTTATCTGATTTATGCTTCAAGGAAAGGCTCGATAACATCCATAGTCTTTTTGCCGTCATCAAAAAGGAAGGTATGCCCGAAGCCCTCGAAGGTGTGAAGCTCCGCCTGAGGGCAGACCTCAAGCAGGCGTGTGTGCTGATAATACGGCATTGTTTTGTCAATATCACCCCAGATAACAAGCAGAGGTATCCCCTGCTCACCCACGGCCTTATAACCCATGGTGGATTTGCCGGTGTCAAGAATGGTATATCTGAGGGATGAGAGCGTGCATTTCAGGTAGCCCTTGTATTTGCAGCCCTCGGCAAATGAGCGTGTGTAATAATCCTTCTCATCCTGTGAGCAGTGGTAAAGCTCGCCTGAGGTGTTCTTTATAAGAATACTGTCGCCTATAAGACTGAAAAGCAGAGGCCCGAGCCCCTTTGAAGCGCACAGCTTCATATAAAACGGAGGCCCGAATGTGTCCATACCCGCCGGCGCGAGCAAAATCAACTTTTTGACCTTGCCCGGGTACAATCTGCAATAGGCGGAGCAGATTGCCCCACCCATAGAAGTGCCGGCAAGGATAAAAGTTTCATCTCCTAAAAGCGCTTTTGTGATTTCATCAAGCTGACAGGCAAAAAAGTCCTGGTCGTGCCTGCCTCCCGGTCTGTCGGAAAATCCCCTGCCGTAAAGGTCATAGCGGAGCACCTTATAGCCGAGCTCAACAAAGCGGTCAAACAGCTTGTCATAGATAAAATAAGGAGTTGAGTAGCCGTGAACAAGCACAACCGGCTCCCCCTCGCCCGCAAGCTCATAGTGAGTATATCCGTGAGAGAGTTTTATATAGTTGCCGGGATATTTCTTCCTTGCCGCGTCATCAAGCTCAAGAGTTTCACCCGCCTTGACAAGAGCCTTAAGTTCTTCTTTAGTCACTTAAATCATCCTTTTAAGATTATTGAGACCTATTCTGATTGCGCCGAGACAGTTTTCCATGCCTTCAAACTCAATGCTTATAAAGCCGTCATAGCCGCTCGCGGCAATATTCCTGACGCACTGATACACGGGCACATCGCCGTGGCCTATAATCGCGCCCCTGAGATAGTTGCCGCTCCTTGAACGGAAGAAGCCCTCGCCCGGGTCTATGCCGTTGCCGCTTTTTATGTGGAAATCCTTGGCGTGAACGTGCTTTATATAAGGCAGAAGACGCCCTACGGCCTGAGCGCTGTTTTCGTCGGCGCAGCAGAAATTGCCTATATCGCACAGCACGCCGAAATTCGGGTCGGCCACAGTATTGACAAGTTTTTCAATTCTCGCGCTCTCCTGGCAGAACTGACCGTGATTCTCGGTTACAGTCACAATGCCGAGCGAGCGGGCGTACTGCGTTATTTTTCTGCAGGAGTCGGCAAGAAGCTCAAGCACGTTATCAAAGCCCCTGTAAGTCTTATCTTCGCCCGAGAGGCCCCAGGCGGTGTCGTGGCGCAGGACCGGAGCGCCGAGCACGGCGGCAACATCGAGCTTGCCGCACACTCTCTCAATCTCATCCCCGCCCTTCAGCAGGTCGGCGCCGATTGTGTAGGCGGCAACCGGCAGGGAGTGCTTTTCGCACTCCTCTCTTATTTCAAGGGCGTACTCCTTCTCGGTCATGCCGTCGGGAGTGTTGAGGTCGGTGAATTCTATGCCGTCAAAGCCCATTTCCTTGGCAAGTGCAATAATGCTTTTTTGCGTGTGCGCTCCAGAGCTGATAAGCTGCTGGAAGCTGTAACTGCTTACTCCGATTTTCATATATTCAGCCCTCTTTTATATTCTTGCTCTGAGAAATTCAACAGCGGCTCTTATATCTTTTTCAGGGTCGTCGCCGACTTCCCTTTCGATAGTCAGGAAGCCGCTGAAACCTATATTCTCAAGAGCGTCAAGGTATTTGCTCCAGGGAACACTGCCCTCGCCCAGAGGCACCTCAAGAAAGCTCGGCCCTGTCACAAGGGAATCCTTCACTATGCCGTAAACCATTTCGGGATCCTTGTAGTAAAGCTGCTTACCGTCTTTGGCGTGGGTGTGGACTATATAATCGCGCAGATTGTAAACCGCGCCGGCAGGGTCGTCGCCCGTGACCATAACAAGGTTGGCGGGGTCAAGATTTACGCCTACTCCCGTGGAGCCGAGCTCGTCAAGAAAACCCTTGAGCACAGCGGAGGTCTCGGGGCCGGTTTCAATAGCGAAATGCGCGTCAATGCTGTCAGCGTAGCGCGAGAGCTCGAAGCAGGCCTCCTGCATAATCTTATATCTCTCGTGATTTTTATCGCCGGGCACAACGCCGATATGAGTGGTAACTATATCGGTGCCGAGCTCCTTCGCGAGGTCGAGTATTCTCTTGGATTTTTCTATCTTGCCGGGGTTTGCCTCCCTGTCGCCGAAGCCGCCGCCCAGATCGCCGCAAAGAGCGGAAACCTTAAGCCCGTTATCCGCGACAAGCGCGTTGAACCACGCTTTTTTTGAGGCGGTCATATTTTCGGGAGCCATTTCGCCTTTTGTGGCATAAACCTGGATGCCCTGCGCGCCGACAAGCGCGGCCTTTTTGACCGCTGTTTCGGTATCGGTTCTGAAAGAATCAATTATAACGCCAATCTGAAATCTGCTCATAGCAATTCCTCCGTTTGCATTGTTATACAAGGCAAGTATATCACATCATTTCTCTTTATATCAATAGGCATATTCCATTCACCCGAATAATTTTTATTTTTCTTTACTTTTTAAGAGTGTTGGTATATTATAGTATATTGAAAAAATATATACGAAAGGGCTGACTTTATGAAAAAGATAAAAGTTGCGGTCATCGGCTGCGGCACAATAGCAAACGCTTCTCACATTCCCTCTTATATGAAAAACGAAAATGTTGAAATAAAATATTTCTGCGACATAATCCCCGAAAGGGCGCAGGACGCGGTTGAAAAATACGGCTGCGGCACGGCGGTGACGGACTATCACGATATACTCGGCGACCCGGAGCTTGACGCGGTTTCCGTTTGCACACACAATGACTTCCATTCGATTATTTCAATAGACTTCATGAAGGCGGGCAAACACGTTCTGTGCGAAAAGCCGGCCGCAAGAATACTCAGCGAGGCCCTCGAAATGCAGAGAGTTTCACACGAGACAGGCAAAATTCTCAACATAGGCGTATGCAACAGATTCAATACCTATGTCAATAAAATCAAGGATCTGATTGACAGCGGGGAGCTCGGCGAGGTTTACCACGTTTACGCTTCATTCCGCGCCCACCGCTCAATACCCGGGCTCGGCGGTGACTTCACCAGAAAAGCCGTTTCGGGCGGCGGAGCTCTCATCGACTGGGGCGTGCACTACCTTGATCTTATTATGTACTGCTGCGGCGACCCCAAGCCTCTGACGGCGTCGGGCGAGGCTTTCTGCAAGCTCGGAGCCGATATGAAAAACTATGTTTACACCGGTATGTGGGCCGAGCAGACCTCCGACACGGAAAACGGAACCTATGATGTGGATGACTCGGTAACCGGCATAATCCGCACAACCGGCCCCGTTATCAGCTTCAACGGCGCCTGGGCGCAGAACATAGGCAAGAGCGAAACCTTCATTGACTTTATGGGCACAAAGGCCGGTGTACGCCTTAACTACTGCGGAGATTTTACAATTTACGGCGTTAAAAACGGTATGCTCACACAGGAGAAGGTCACAGCGCGCGAAACAAATATGTATGAAAACGAAATAAACGATTTCGTAAGGCTCGTTGCACAGGGCGGCGGCAAAAACAGGCAGTATATTGACAACGCCGTGCTCACCTCAAAGATAATGCAGGCCATTTACGATTCATCGGACACACACAGAGAGACAGTCATCGACTAAAAGGAGATGAAACAATGGATATAAGAATACTCGGCAGCGAAAAAGAAATAGGAGCAGCCGCGGGCCGGCTTTATGTTGATTTCATAAACGCAAACCCCACCTGCGTGCTCGGCTTCGCAACAGGCGCCTCCCCGGTGCCCACCTATGATTACATCGCGCAGAGCTGCAGGCAGGGCAAGGTGTCGCTCAAAGGCGTAAGCACCTTTAACCTTGACGAATACTGCGACCTCCCCAGAGACCACAAAAACAGCTATTTCACCTTCATGTGCGAAAACCTGTTTTCCAGAACGGATATCGATATGGCAAATGTCGATTTTCTTGACGGCAACGCGGACCCGGACGAGGAATCGGCAAGATACGCCGCCGCAATCAAAGCAAAGGGCGGCATAGATATACAGCTGCTCGGCATAGGCAGAAACGGCCACATAGCCTTCAACGAGCCCGGTGACAAGTTCACGGATGAAGCGTGGAGGGTGGCTCTCACTCAGTCCACAATAGACGCTAATTCAATCTATTTTGATGACATTCCGATGCCCCGTTACGCCATCACCATGGGCATAGGCTCCATAATGCGTTCCAAGAAAATAATTATGATTGCCACCGGTGCTTCTAAGGCCGAAGCGGTAAAAAACATGATAAAGGGCCCCGTTACCCCCGCCTGCCCCGCATCAATTCTGCAGCAGCACAGCGATGTGACGGTATTCCTTGACCCCGCAGCCGCGGCGCTGCTTTAATCTCAGCAAGGAGTGAAAACAATGAACGAAAGAAACACATTTTATATCACAACACCCATATACTATCCTTCGGATAAGCTTCATATAGGCCATACATATTCCACCGTTGCCGCCGATACGATGGCAAGATACAAGCGCCTGCAGGGCAAGGAGGTTTTCTTCCTTACCGGCACCGATGAGCACGGCCAGAAAATTGAGGACAAGGCAAAGGAAGCAGGCGTTACCCCCAAGGAGTATGTTGACAATATCGTTGCAGGCATAAAAGAGCTGTGGAAGCTTATGAACATCAGCAACGATAAATTCATCCGCACAACGGATGAGTACCACGAAAAAGCCGTTCAGCGCATTTTTGAAAAGATGTACGAAAAGGGCGATATATACAAGGGCAAATACGAGGGCCTTTACTGCAAGCCCTGCGAATCCTTCTGGACAGAGACTCAGGCATCGGACGGCAAATGCCCCGACTGCGGCAGACCTGTTTATAAAGCAGAGGAGGAAGCGTACTTCTTCAAGCTTTCAAACTACTCAGACAGGCTTGTGAAATACTATGAGGAGCACCCGGGATTCATAGAGCCCGTCAGCAGGCAGAATGAGATGATAAACAATTTCATAAAGCCCGGCCTTCAGGATTTATGCATATCCCGCTCTTCCTTCAAATGGGGCATACCCGTACCCGTTAACCCGGATCACGTTATATATGTGTGGCTTGACGCCCTCACAAACTATATCACAGCCCTCGGCTACACGGGAGAGGACGACACCCTCTATAAGAAGTTCTGGCCCGCGAATGTGCAGCTCATAGGCAAGGATATAGTAAGATTCCACACCATTTACTGGCCGGCGTTTCTTATGTCTCTTGATATACCCTGCCCCGACAAGGTTTATGCCCACGGCTGGGTTCTGCTTGAGGGCGGCAAAATGTCCAAATCCAAGGGCAATGTCGTTGACCCTGTTATTCTCGCGGAAAGATACGGGGTTGACTCTCTGAGATACTATCTTCTCAGAGAAATCGCCTTCGGCTCTGACGGCGTATTCTCAAATGAAAATCTTATTAACAGGATAAACTCCGACCTTGCCAACGACCTCGGAAATCTGCTTTCAAGAACTGTTTCGATGGTTGAAAAATACTTCGGCGGCACGATTCCCGCCGAAAGAGAAGCAACCGATTTTGACGCAAATTTGATTGAAACGGCAAAAACGGCAGCTCAGAAGGCGCAGGAAAACCTGGACGCGCTCAACTTCTCCGTGGCTCTTTCGGAAATCTGGAAGCTCGTTTCCGCCACAAACAAATACATTGACGAAACCACTCCCTGGATTCTTGCCAAGGATGAAAGCAACAGCGCAAAGCTCGCCGATGTAATGTATAACCTTTGCGAGTGCCTGAGGATTACCTCGGTGCTTATAGCTCCCTTTATGCCTGCCACCGCCCCCTTAATCAGGGAGCAGCTCGGCATAGAAAAAGAGTTTGTATGGAGCGAAGCCTTCACCTACGCGCAGAGGGAGTCTTATTCCGTGGTCAAGGGTGCGATAATCTTCCCGAGGCTTGATATGCAGAAGGAGCTCGAAGAGCTCAGCGCCGCATCCGCCGTGAAGGAAAATCCCCTGAAAGCAGAGATTGAAGGAATAGCCAAAATAGGCATAGATGAATTTGCGAGCGTTGACCTGAGAGCCGCAAAAATAACAGACTGTTTCCCCGTGAAGAAAGCAAAGAAGCTTCTTCAGCTCACACTCGATGTGGGCACAGGCGAGCCCCGCACCGTTGCGAGCGGAATTGCCAAATGGTATAAACCCGAGGACCTCATCGGCAAAACGGTTATTCTCGTTTCAAATCTTAAGCCCGCGGTGCTCTGCGGAGTGGAAAGCTGCGGCATGATACTTGCCGCCGATGCCGGCGAGGACGATGTGAAAGTGGTATTCCTTGACGGCGTACCCGCGGGAAGCAAGATAAGATAATGAATATATATGACAGCCACGCGCATTACGAAAGCGACGCCTTTGACGAAGACAGAGACAGGCTGATACCCTCTCTCAGAGACAAAGGCATAGTGGGCATAGTAAACTGCGGCAGCGATATTGCGACATCGCTGAAAAGCCTTGAGCTGGCCGCTGATTATGATTTCATTTACGCCGCCTGCGGTGTTCATCCTCACGAGGCTTCAAAGGCGCAGCCGGATTGGCCCGGCAAGGTGAAAGAGCTCTGCCTGAGCGAAAAATGCGTTGCGGTAGGCGAAATAGGGCTTGACTACCACTATGATTTTTCGCCGAGGGAAACCCAGATAAAGGTGTTTGAGGAGCAGCTCATACTCGCAAACGAGCTGTCTCTGCCCGTAATCGTACACGACAGGGAAGCGCACGAGGATACCCTCAACCTGCTCAGAAAGCACAGGCCAAAAGGCGTTGTTCACTGCTTTTCCGGCTCGGCCGAGCTTGCTCTGGAGGTGCTGCGTATCGGGATGTATATAGGTCTCGGCGGAGCGGTCACTTTTAAAAACGCAAGAAAGCCTCTCGAGGTGGCGGCCGCTGTCCCCGATGACAGACTCCTTATTGAAACCGACTGCCCCTATATGACGCCTGTTCCCTTCAGAGGGCAGAGAAACGACTCCTCCTTTATTCCTTACGCAGCGCAGATTCTCGCTTCGGTCAGAAGCACTACCCCCGAACATATTCTTGAAATTACAAGAGAGAACGCAAACACACTTTTCAAAACGGAGCTTTAATATGTTTCTGCACGAAAAAATATATGACCTTGACGAACTCGCAAGGTATAACACTCATATGCACACCCGCTTTTCTCACTGCGCCGCGAGGGAAATGAAGGCAAAGTCCATCATAAAGGCCGCGGAAAAAGCCGGGCTCGAAATCATAGCTCTCACCGACCACAACTACCCCGATGAAAAGAATATGGTCGCCGAGCAGAAAAAAATCATATATAAGCAGATAAAAGATATTGAAACCCCCGTAAAGGTGCTCATCGGCGCAGAGCTCTCGTCATATGATATAGGCAAGTTTGCGGATGACATTGAATGCGACAATTCGCTTGACTGGCGTCTTTACACCACAAACCATTTTCATCAGAAATACTGGGTGCACCCCGCAGAAAAAACGCCGCGCGCTTACTGCGAGCACATGCTAGCCATCATGGACAAAGTTATCGAAAGCGGCAGGGCGGATGCGTTTGCCCACCCATTTATGGCAAAGTACATAAGCTGTTTTGATGATTTCCGCATTGTGACCGCCGCCTTCACCGATAATGAAATAGGCGATATAATTGAAAAAGCGAATGTAAAAGAAATCACCTGGGAGCTGAATGTGCCCGCAATATTCGGGGACCCCGTGTTTCACAGACGATACTTCAACATAGGCAGGGAGGCGGGTGCCGTATTCAACATCGGCACGGACGCTCACAAGCTGAAGGATATTGACACTCACCGTTTTCTGCCGGAGCTCAAAAAAATACTCTGCTAAAACAAAAGCCGGACCGGGCTTATGCCCCGGTCCGGTTTACTGCAGTCAGGTTTTAATAATTGTTTTGAATATAATAATCGTTTTTGCTCAGGAACTTCACCTTGCCTATCGCGAAGAAATACATAAGCACAACAAAAACGATGAATATAAGCGAGAAAAAGCCCGATTCAAATGTCGTTATGAAATCATAAGTGCCGTGAAGAAGCACGGGTATAAGCATTGCCATGCGTTTGGCGTGGCGGGCAAACCGTGAGTTGCCGCTGTTTTCACAGGCCTTCGCAAGCCCGTACCAGGCCCCCATAAACACGCCGAAGCAGGCGTGCCCGGGCACTGCGGTCAGCGCTCTGACAACAGCCGTTGAAAAGCCGTAAGCGGAAACATAGCCTACATTTTCCCACAGCGCAAAGCCGAGAGAAACAAAAGTCGCGTAAACCACTCCGTCAAAGCGGCAGTTGAAATGAGGCGATTTCCAGGTGCGCAGTTTGAGCAGAGCGTATTTGGCGCCCTCCTCGGAAATCGCGACCACTATGAAAAACATAAAAAGATTGTAGATAACGCTGCCCTCGGTGAAAATCCTGCCGAGTATGGCGGAGCCGATTGTTTCGAGCACCATAGCTATTGAGGTTGAAATAATGCCGAGTATGACAAGAGAAATCAACATACCGGCCGGTTCTTTTTCAAACCTGTCCGCCTTGTAAACTTTAATCAGCAGCACCACAGCGGGAATAATTGCCGAAAATGAGAGTATCGGGTTTGCCGCAAGTAAAAACATTTATATCACTCACTATATATGCTGTTTCCCCTGCAGTCGATGCCGACATAGACGGGGAAATCTTTTATTTCAAGCCGCTTTACGCTTTCACAGCCGAGCTCCTTGAAAGCAATTTCCTCACAGCTTGTTATGCTCTTCGCGCAGAGCGCGCCTGCACCGCCTACAGCGCAGAAATAGATTGCTCCGTTTCTGACTATAGCGTCAGTAACTTCTTTGTTCCTGGCGCCCTTACCTATCATTGCGGCGAGCCCGAGGTCAAGAAGGCGGGGTGAATAAACATCCATCCTGCCCGAAGTGGTCGGGCCGCAGCTGCCGATGGGGAGCCCTTCGGGTGTCGGGGTAGGCCCCGCAAAATAAATGCAGGCATCCTTGAGGTCATAAGGAAGCTCTCCGCCGCTGTCAAGTATGGAAAAAATCTTTTTATGTGCGGCATCTCTCGAGGTATATACCGTGCCGGTCAGCCTTACTGCGTCACCTGCTTTGAGCTGAGGAATATGCTCTCTGATTTCGCTGAGATTTATACTGTACTCAGCCATCCTGATTGTCTCCGGAAAGCTCATCGGTAAGCGTGCCGAGGCTGTCAAGCATGGCGTTTATGCTCTCGCCGACAGATACGAGAGAGAAATCAAGATTGCTTCTTGCGGTGTTGGCTCTCTCCTGTGCCTGAACTATGCCCTCTGCCGCCATATCTATGCGCTCCTTCGCGGCAAGCATAATATCCGCCGCGTTCTGCTTTGCGGCGTCAACTATGCTGTCGGCATATTTAACAGCGCCCCTGATAACGGCACCGCCCTTATCATCCGGGTCATTGAACGCATCGGGCACGGCCGAGTTGACCCTCGCCTCTTCAAGAGCTTCTTTAAGCTTTGCGTTTTCCTCGGTCAGCTCTTTTGCCTGCTCGAGCAGGTCAACGTTGGCTTTTTCAAGAGATTCTTTTTCTTCCCTGAGAGAAGCGCAGGTATTATAAGCCTCCTCAAGCGAAGCAAGTATGTTTTCTCTGTCATCGATGCCCTGTCTCAGGTCCGCATTTTCTCTCTGGAGCATCTCAATATAATCGAGCACATCGGCTCTGTTGAATCCGCCGAAAAATGATTTTCTGATAATTGATTCGTTACTCATAAACAACCCTTACTTTTACTTTTTTAAAGATAAAGCAGTCTTTGCCTTTGCAGCGATATTAGCGGCATCAAGCCCGTAAATATGAAGCAGCTCAACCGCGGGGCCGGATTTGCCGAATATATCGTTTACGCCCACTCTGACCACGGGCACGGGAGCGCCGCTCTCGCAGGATGCCTCGCAGACCGCGCTGCCCAGGCCGCCGATTATATTGTGCTCTTCGGCAGTTACAATGCATCCGGTCTTTGCTGCGGACGCAAGGATAGTCTGAGCGTCAAGAGGCTTAATGGTATGCACATTGATTATTTCTGCGTCTATGCCTTCCTGCGCAAGTAGTTTGCCGGCCTCTATTGCTTCGTTGACCATAAGGCCCGTGGCACAGATTGTGACATCTTTGCCCTCTTTGAGCACAACGGCCTTACCCCACTCAAATTTATAACTCTCGTCAAACACGCAGGGTACCGCAAGTCTGCCGAATCTCATATAAACAGGGCCTTCATATTCTGCCGCTGCAAGCACGGCGGCTCTCGCCTCAACGGCGTCCGCCGGGTTGATAATGGTCATGCCGGGGATGGTCCTCATAAGGCCTATGTCCTCACAGCACTGGTGGCTCGCGCCGTCTTCACCGACGGAAATGCCGGCGTGGGTAGCTCCTATTTTGACATTGAGATGGGGGTAACCGATTGAGTTTCTTACCTGCTCAAAGGCTCTGCCTGCCGCAAACATTGCGAATGTGCTTGCAAACACGGTGTAACCGGTGGTGGCAAGGCCGGCGGCAACGCCCATCATATTGCTTTCGCATATACCCGAATCAATAAATCTGTCGGGATAAGCTTTCTTGAACATTCCTGTCTTTGTGGCGGCGGCAAGGTCAGCGTCAAGCACCACCACTTTATCATTTACCGCGCCAAGCTCCACGAGCGCCTTTCCGTAGGCATCACGGGTTGCGGTTTTGATTATGTCAGCCATAAAGCACCTGTCTTTCCTTTACCCGGAAGCAAATCCGGGAAATAGTATTTTTTATTCGGAACAAATCAAAAACTGTTTATGCCTCAAGCTCAGCAAGTGCAGCGGAAAGCTCGCTCATTGCCTGCTCATACTGCTCCTGGTTGGGAGCTACACCGTGCCAGTTCACCATATTTTCCATGTAGGAAACGCCCTTGCCCTTAATGGACTTTGCAACTATGCAGGTGGGCTTGCCCTTGAACTCGCGGGCGGAGTTGAAAGCGGCGTCTATTTCATCAAACGAATGTGCGTCTATCTCAATAACATTCCAGCCGAATGCCTTGAATTTTTCTACTATGGGATAAGGCGAATTAACCTCCGCCACAGTGCCGTCTATCTGCAGGTTGTTATTGTCAACCACAGCCACAAGATTGTCAAGGTCCTTTGCGGACGCGTACATAGCCGCCTCCCACACCTGACCTTCCTGAATTTCGCCGTCACCGAGTATGGTGTAAATCCTGAAATTCTTGCCGGCGAGCTTTGCTCCGAGAGCCATACCGCAAGCCGCGGATATGCCCTGACCGAGCGAACCGGTGCACATATCAACGCCGGGGGTGTACTTAATGCTCGGGTGGCCCTGAAGATTGGAGTCACTCTTTCTGAGTGTCTTTATCCATTCGTGAGGAAAATAGCCCTTGAGCGCAAGCACGGCGTAAAGAGCGGGTGCCGCGTGGCCCTTTGAGAGAACGAACCTGTCTCTGTCTTCATTTTTGGGATCGATAGGGTCAACATTCATGTGGTTGAAATAAAGATAAGTAATGATGTCAACACATGAAAGAGAGCCGCCCGGATGGCCGGACTTGGCATTGTAAACCCCTTCAATTATACCTATCCTTGCCTTGCATGCCGCAATCTTTAACTGTTTTCTGATAACTGCATCCACTGCAGTTCACCTCCCGTAATATATTGATATGAGTAATTCAGCTGTTTTGTTTTACTTTTTTCTCAAAATAATTAAGGAAATCGGCAACCGCGCCGAAGTTACAGTGGCAGGTCACATACTCGCAGATTTCCTTTATTTTGCGGGGCGCCTGCCCGCAGCAGGCGGCTATGCCCACCTGGGTAAGCATCTCATAGTCATTGTAGTAATCGCCGATTGCGGCTGTGTGGTCGGGGTCAATGCCGAGCATTGCCGCAAGGCGAAGCACCGCGGAGCCCTTGTGAGTGCCTTTGGCAAGCACTTCAAAGCTGACTATTGATGTGTCTATCACAATAAATTCTGATTCCGGTATTTTCTGCAGGCGCTTTTTTGCGTGCCTTACTCTCCACGGAGGTCCGGAGAAAATGACCTTGCCCCAGTCCTCTTTGGGCACTTGATTGATGTCGTGCCTGATTATGTGGTCAAGCTTGTCGGCAATCACATATATCATGCCCCAGAAACCGAGGCCGGAAATATAAAGGCTGTCTTTGGTAACGACTACTTCGTCAACCGTGGGGTATTTTTTTGCTACCTTGCAGATGTCCTCCATAGCCTTTTGGCTCAGAGGGCTGAAATATATCATTTCCTCTTTTTGGTAATCATATATTCCCGCTCCGTTGATTACCACCGCGGGAATGGTAAGAGGCAATTTGCTGTAGTGTCGGCGCATTGACTGGGGAGAACGGCTTGAAGCAAGCGTGAACTTGCCGCCCTTATTAACAAAATTGGTGATTGCCTCAAGATTTATTTTAGGCAGCTCACGCTTTTTGTTATTGAGGGTGCCGTCTATATCCGATGTCACGAGCCATTTTTCCAATGCGGGTTCAGGTATCATATGCCGGGTAAATCCTCTCTGTTATACGCTTACAGTTTTGCAAGGAACGCCTCAAACCAGCCGGGCAGAGGCGCCTGCGTTTTTATTCTCTCTCCCGTAACGGGATGGTCAAACTCAAGCACCGCGGCGTGAAGGCACTGGCCCCCGAGCTCCACGCCGTTGCGCGGGCCGTAAACAGGGTCGCCTGCCACCGGGTGGCCTATATATGCCATATGAACTCTAATCTGGTGAGTTCTGCCCGTTTCAAGCACGCATTTGATGAAGGCGAACTTTTTGTAATTCTCAAGCACTTCATAATGTGTTACCGCGTTTTTTGAGTTTTTCTGAGTGACGCACATTTTCTTTCTGTCGGCGGTGCTCCTGCCTATCGGAGCGTCAACCGTGCCCTCGCTCTGAGAAAACGGGCCGTGAACAACAGCTCTGTACTCTCTGTGAAAGCTGTGGCTTCTTATCTGCTCCGAGAGAGAAATATGCGCCGTATCATTTTTTGCAACGAGCAGCAGACCGCTCGTGTCTTTATCTATTCTGTGCACAATACCGGGCCTTATGGCGCCGTTTATGCCGGAAAGCTTCCCTTCACAATGATACAGCAGGGCGTTTACAAGAGTGCCGGAAGTGTGGCCCGGAGCGGGATGAACAACCATCCCTTTGGGCTTGTTTACCACAAGGAGACATTCGTCCTCATATACTATATCAAGCGGTATGTTTTCTTTTTCGAGTGAAATCTCTTCGGGCTCTTTTACCGTGAATTCGAGCACATCGCCCTTAACGGGTTTAAAGCTTTTGGAAACGCTCTTTCCGCGGCAGTGCACAAGCGAATCCTCAAAAAGGCTCTGAACGAAAGACCTTGAATAACCCTCAAGCGCACAGGAAAGAATCTTGTCTGCCCTTTCCTGCGCCATATCCTCGTCAACAGTTATTGACAGAGGTTCATTGTATTCAAACGAGACTATTTTATCTGTCATTTTCGGATTCGGCCGGGTCCTTTTCTTCGGATTTTTTTTGTTTCTTTTCGATGATAAGTTCCCTTATTTCATAAATTATGAGAAGAGATGCGCCGACAGTAACAAATATATCCGCAACATTGAAAACCGCAAAATTCATAAACAGGGGCTCTATAAAATCGACCACAAAGCCGCTTGCTATACGGTCAATGACATTCCCCGTGCCCCCGGCGATAATAAGGATAAGGCACGCCGAGATAAAGCGCGATTTTGACCTGCGTGTAAGCAGCACAAAAAGGCAGAGCAGGAGAACGAGCACCGTGAATACCGTAAGAAGAAGCGTGTTATCTGAAAAAGAGCTGAACGCGGCCCCGGTATTTTCGGCATATCTCAGCTGAAAAAGCCCGAAAAGGAACTTTTTCGGCTCGCCGCCCTTCAGGGCATCGGCCGCGGCAATCTTTGTTACGCGGTCAAGCCCCGTGAGCAAGGCTATTATGATAAGGGAAACTGTCTGAAACATTGTTTATCAATCAAAAAGGCTGTCAAAAAGAGAAGTTATATCGTCATCATCTTCCGAAGTGTCATCGGGAAGGTCTTCGAGATTGCTGATGCTGTCGCTTATGTTTTTAAGGAAATCATCGTCGTCGCCATCGTCTGTGTCTGACGGAATATCGTCAATTCCGCTGAAGTCAAATTCGGTTTTGGGCGAGGGAATCTCGGGCTCATCATCAAATATATCTTCCTGCGGAGCAGCTGCGGGCTCGGGAAGAATACCGTCAATATCGGAAGCAAAGTCGGCGGGAGCCGCGCTCTCCTCCTCAAAAAGAGCAAAGAGATCGTCTATGTCATCCTGCTCATCGGTTTCGGGAGCTTTGACGGGAATCTTGAGCTCGTCTTCTTCCTCTTCGGGTTCGTCAGCGGCAGCGGGAGCTTCGGGAGCGGAATTGAAAACGGGAATATCAAGCTCCTGCTCAGGCTGTGCGGGAACGGTTTCTTCCTCTACGGGCTCGGCAGCGGGTTCCGGCTCGGAAACAGCTGCGGGAGCAACAGGCTCTTCGGCAGCGGCGGGAGCTGCACTCTCGGCAACTGCGTCGGCTTTTTCGAATGTGCGCTCAACCGCGCTCACTGCGGGCATAACGGCGCTGAAATCGATGTTATTATCCGCGCAGAGCTGCTCTACCATAGCCTTGAATCTGTTCATCTCGGCTTTGACTTTTTTGAGCTCTTCGGTGTAATACTCGTATTTTGCCTTGCTTTCGCCCACGATTTCCTCAGCCTGAGCTTTGGCTGCGGCAACCTTGTCATCGGCTTCCTTCTGTGCTCTTTCGGTGAGGGAGGCAACAGCTGTTCTGGCGTTGTTTACTATGTCACCCGCCTGGGTGCGGGCGGCGTTTGCGAGCTCATCGGCGTGTTTGCTGGCATTGTCTGAAATCTCCTTCGCCTTTGCCTCGGCGTCGGAAATCACCGCGCTCGCCTTTGCGCTCGCGTCCTTGTTGACGGTTTCCGCAAGCTTGTGCGCGTCAAGAAGGGCGTTCTTTATAGCTTCCTCGTTTGTGCGGTATTCCTCAACCTTTTCGGCGAGAATACTGATTTTTTTAACGAGGGAATTATTCTGATTCTGCATATCGGCATATGCCTCTGCTACACTCGCGAGGAAAGAATCAACCTCTTCCGCGCTGTAGGAGCCGGCACTTACCGGTGTGAATTTGGCGTTTGCAATCTGTTCGGGTCTGATCATCTTTTTGCACCTGACCTCTCTGAATTAAAATTCTGCGTCTGCACCGCTGAGATCTTCGCCGAGCTCACCGGTAACGGGAACATTATTGGGGGTGATGATATACGCTCTGCCGGCAACCTTCTTGAAATCACCGTCATTTGCGTAAGAAACGCCGTAAAGCACATCGATTATTCTCTGCGCGTCGGTGTTCGGGCATGTCTCGAGATTGAGTACAACTATCCTCTTCTCCTTGAGAATATCGGCAACCTTGGTAACCTCATCAAAGCTGTCAATCTGCTGGAACACCACTCTCGGCTTTGAAGCGGGTGCGGCTTTGGGCCCGTTGATGCTTACTACATTGGATTTATCCTGCCTGCTGTGGAAGGGAGATGATTTTACGGGCTGAGCCTGCTCTTCGGCATCGGGGCGGAAGTCGAAGCTCTCATCGTAATCATCGTCAGCGGTCTCTACATAACCGTCGTCTGTGGAATTGATCCAACTCTGCCATTTGTCTTTGAAACTCATTTTTTATCCTCCTTATTATCCTGCACAAAAGTGCAGTTGCCTTAATAATTATTCCGGGCTGATGTGAGCCCTTTTGCTTTCAGTGCCTGTCGCGGTAAATCCTGGGGCCGAAAATTGCCGAGCCGACTCTGACGAGATTTGCTCCGCAGAGTATAGCCTCTTCGTAATCGCCGGACATACCCATTGAAAGAATATCCATAAAGATATTATCCGATTTTTTCGCCTTTATGTCAATAAAGATATTATACATATTTTGAAAAATTTTTATTAAATCGCTCTTTTTGTCGCAAATCGGAGCCACGCACATTAGGCCCTTGACTCGTACAGCTTCTGTTTCGCCGATTTCAAGCACCTTTTCTTTAACCTCGCCGGGGTCAAATCCGAACTTGCTGTATTCGCTGCCGGCGTTGATTTCGATGAGAATATCCTGTGTGATTCCGGCGTTTTTCGCGTGCTTGGAAATCTCGTTTGCGAGATTTACGGAATCAACGCTCTCTATCACATCCGCCTTTCCCACGATTTTCTTGACCTTGTTTGTCTGCAGGTGACCTATCAGATGAAATGATACTCCGTCAAGGTTCAGGTCAGGAGCTTTCTCAAGGTATTCCTGCACCCTGTTTTCACCTATGAGGTTTATGCCGCAGTCAATGGCGTGGTTGATGTATACCGGCTGAATTGTTTTGGTTACCGCCATAAAGCTTATGTCATCGGGGCTGCGTCCGCTCTCTGATGCCGCGGCGGCTATTCTTTCTCTTATAACCTTGAGGTTTTCTTCTATATCAGCAAATTTCGGGTCAGTCGATAACCTTTCCATTTCTTAAATCCTTTCCCGAAACGATTACTTCGTCGTAGCGTGAGAGCCAGCCGGATTTGCCGGAATTGTCCTTGACTATGACATATTCATCGTCCGAATATATTTCTTCAATCTTGTTGAATTTGATTATGTTGCCTTCAATTATGTAAACGCCTTCACTGCCGTTTTCATCAAAATGGACGGAGCTTTTTCTGACCTTTATGCCCGAAAAGCTCTTGAGCACGATTTTGCCGCTGACCTTGCGCATCATGGCGAGCCGCTCGTTCATCTCACTGCTTTTGAAGATAATCATCGTTTTGTCCTTGTCTTCGGCGCCGACCTTGGAGTAAACCTTCGCCTGAACGGTGTCACCCTCCTTGTCGCCGAGCACGAGACGGACATTCTTGTTTACTTCTGTGCCGGCAAGCAGAGCGGTATCCACAATCGCGGCGGCGTACCATTCGTAGCCCGTGATAAGCTTTCCGAGAACGGTGCTGTTCTCCGGCTCCTTCTCGGCATCGATGGTTTTTTCAAGCGTTTCAGGGGTGAGAGTGTCAATATCGGCTGCGGTTATTATGCCCTCAAAGCCGTCAAGACGGGAAACGAAGTACCCCGCTTCCTCAGCGGTAATTATTCCGGAGGGCTGCTTCACCTTGAGCGAGGCAATTTCACTTTCAAGCTCATCTATGACCCCGGAGCAGTCAACCTCGTATCCGAGCGAAATATCTTTTCTCGAAAGCATTTCATCAAAGATAAGCTCCTGCCGCGAAAGCTCGGAAAAATCATTGCTGTAGACTGAGTCGAGAATAGAGCAGAATTCGCTGTCAATATCGTGCGTGAGCTTTTTCAGGTCAAGATTTGCAAGCTTCACCTGATTGTTGATTTTGCGGTATGCCTCGAGCTTTTTGCCGAGCGAAAGAGATTTGGCATAGTTTTCGGCCGAAGTGTCATCGGCGAAAACCGCCGCTATTCTGTTGCCGCCGCCGACCTTTTCGCCGTTGACGGCAAGAGGCACAACCACGCCGGAATCCTGCGTTTCAATAAGGGTCTCATCGCGTATGATAAACATTTTGGCGTCAATCGTTTCGGACACGGTCTGCTCATACGCGGTGGCTGTTTTATAAGAGCTCCCGGCGCTTTTGACAACATTTATCGCAAGATAGCCGAGTATAATCACGGCGAGAGCTATTGCGAGCGTATTTGTGAGCTTTTTGCTGCTCATACCGTTTCACATCCTTCCGTAAAATGAGCGATTGCTTCGCGCCTGAGTCTGTCCGGCTCGCCGGGCAAATCAATGTAAAGCCGTTTTATTCCCGCGTCACGCCTGAACCAGGTCAGCTGCCTTTTGGCGTAACGCCTTGTCTGCATTTTTAATCTTTCAACACATTCATCAAGAGAGGCCTCACCGTTAAGATACGGTTTAAGCTCCTTGAGGCCTATTGCCTGCACTGCGGTACTGCCCGTGTTTTCGGCAAAAAAGCTTTTCGCTTCCTCCACGAGCCCCTGCTCAAGCATCATATCAACCCGCCTGTTGATTCTGTCATAGAGGAACTGCCTGTCCTGAGCGTCAAGGCAGACCGTTCTGAACTCAAAAGGCGGCTCCTCATTTCTCGACTCTCTGTTTTGCAGGGAAATGCTTTTGCCTGTGGTGTGATATATTTCAAGCGCCCTGATGATGCGGTTGAGGTCGTTCACGTGCAGCGTTTGAGCCCTTTCGGGGTCAATTACGGCAAGGCGGTCAAAAAGCGCCTTGGCGCCCTTTTCCGCGGCCTCGTCAAAAAGAATCTGCCTGTATTCAAGGTCGCTCTCTTCATCAAAAAATTTTATGTTATCGGCAAGAGACGAGTAGTAGAGCCCGGTGCCGCCTACTATCACGGGAATCTTTCCTCTTGAGGCAATATCATATATCGTTTTTTTGGCGTCTTCGCAGTAACGGGCAACGCTGTAGTTTTCACTGATATCAACAAAACCTATAAGGTGATGCGGTATGCCCTGCATCTCCCGGGCGCTCGGCTTGGCCGTGGCGATATCCATACCCCTGTAAATCTGCATTGAGTCACAGGAAACCACCTCGCCGCCGATTTCGCGGCATATCTCAACGCCGAGAGAGGTTTTGCCCGAAGCTGTCGGCCCTACGACACCGAACACCTGTATCTTACGCTCTGCCAAAATTCTTCTCCAGCTCCCTTTCGGTCATTTCTATAAGCACGGGTCTGCCGTGGGGGCAGTATCTTATATCCGGCATGGAAAGAAGCTGCTTTGCGAATGTTTCCATCTCAAGCTTTGAGGTGAAATCTCCGCTCTTGATTGCGCTTCTGCACGCTACGGAGTGGAAAATCCAGTCAAGCTTCTCAAAATCAACATCCTGTTTCTTTTCAAGGAATCGCCCGGCTATCTCGGATATAACCCCGGGCAGTTCCTCGGCTGTAAGCTCCATTGGGCATTCTCTTATTATGAGAGTACCCGGGCCGAAATCCTCGGCTGTGAAGCCGGATGAATTTATAAGCTCAAGGTTTTCGAGAGCGGCGGCATACTCCTCCTTGGAGAGAGTAACCGTAACCGGTGAGAGCAACACCTGCCCGCTTCTCCCGCCGCTTTCCTTTTTGAGTCGCTCATAAATTATTCTTTCGTGAGCCGCGTGCTTGTCAATAAACACAAGCTTGCCTTTGTATTCACAAATTATATAGGTCCTGAAAGCTTCGCCGATAAGGCGGAACTGCTCTGCCTCAAACTCGGCAGAGTCCGGGGCGCCGGGCAGGAATACCGGCTTTTCCGCCGGTGCGGCCTGCTCTTTGCTTTCGGCAGGTGAGAAAAGCAGGATATCGTCTATACTGTCAATTCTGCTGTCATCGGGTGATAACTCAGCCTCGGGCGCTCTTGCGGTAACGGTGGTGGACGGAGCCTTCGGCTTTACGGGCGCCGGGGAAATTTTGACGGAGCGGGTCTGCCAGAAATCCTCTTTTTTCTCCGTCAGCTTAATCTGCTCCGAGGGCTCGTGCCATTTTCTGTAATCGGCGGGAGTAAAATTCGGAGCAGAGCCGATTTTTGTAATCTGCGAGGGGCTGTCCTTTTCGTCAAGCGCGTTTTTGCACGCGCCGAAGACGGCGTTGAACACCGCTTTTTCGTCGCTGAAACGCACCTCTGTCTTTGCGGGATGCACATTAACGTCAACGGCTTCCGGCGAAACATATATTTTAAGCACGCACATCGGAAACTTGCCGACCATAATACGGCTCTTGTAGCTCTCAGACAGAGCAGCCGAGCCAGTGCCGGTTTTAACAAACCTGTCATTTACAAAAAAATACTGCAGGTTTCTGTTTGGCCTTGAGAACTGAGGCTTGGAAATGAAGCCCTCAACCCTGACCGGTCCGGATTCTCCCGAGCAGGAAATCATCTGGGAGGCAACATCCTTGCCGAGCACTTCCCTGACAGCAGTGAGCAAATCGCCGCTGCCGGAGGTCATGAGCACCTGCCTGCCCTCTCTGATAAACCTGAATGACACCTCCGGGTGGGAAAGAGCGATGCGGTCCACAATACCCGCAATCATATTTGCCTCGGTGACATCCTTTTTAAGGAATTTCATACGGGCCGGGGTCTTGAGAAACAAATCCCTGACGGTTATGGTGGTACCCTCGGGGCAGCCCGCGTCATCAAGAGATATTTCCTCGCCGAATTCTATGAAATAACCCGTGCCTGTGCCTTCGCCCGGGGTACGGGTGAGCATCTCGACACGCGCTACGGCTGCAACGCTGGCAAGTGCCTCTCCTCTGAAACCGAGGGTCATAATGCTGTTGAGGTTTTCGGCGGTTGTTATTTTGCTCGTGGCGTGGCTTACGAAGGCGTTTCTGACATCCTCTCTCGCAATGCCGCAGCCGTTATCCGTTACGCGGATATATGAAATGCCGCCGTTTTTTATTTCGAGAGTGACAGTATCCGCGCCTGCGTCCACAGAGTTTTCGAGCAGCTCCTTCACTATTGAAGCAGGTCTCTCAACCACCTCGCCCGCGGCGATAAGGTCCGCAAGGTACTTTGGCATAACATTGATTTTAGGCATACAGTCACTCCTTTCTCGCTTATTTATTCTCTGCTCATTCCGCCATAGCGGCAAGCTCATAAAGCTTCTGCATCGCTTCAAACGGGGTGAGCGTATTTATGTCAATATTTCTGAGCTTTTCCACAATTTCATCGCCGATGCCGCCGGTGAATGAAATCTGCATATCCGGGTCCTCCTGCGGGAATGAGGCCAAACTGACGGGCTGCCCGCCTGTGCTCTCAATCTCGGCAAGTATTACCTTTGCTCTTTCGACCACGGCATTGGGCACTCCGGCGAGTTTCGCAACCTCTATGCCGTAGCTGCCGTCGGCGCAGCCCGGAACAATCCTGCGCAGGAAGGTTATATTATCCCCTCTCTTTTTGACGGAGATGTTGTAATTCTTTACTCCCTTTGTCACCTTTTCAAGGTCGGTAAGTTCATGATAGTGCGTGGCAAAGAGAGTTTTTGCCCCGAGTTTTCTTTTGTCCGCGGCATATTCGAGCACCGCTCTCGCTATGCTCATACCGTCAAAGGTGGAGGTGCCTCTGCCTATTTCATCAAATATAATCAGGCTCTTGGATGTAGCATATTTCAGAATGTCCGCAACCTCGTTCATCTCAACCATAAATGTGGATGAGCCGGACGCGAGGTCGTCGGAAGCTCCGATTCTCGTGTATATTCCGTCCACAATGCAAAGGCTTGCGGATTTTGCGGGCACAAATGACCCGGCCTGAGCCATAAGGCATATCAGCGCCACCTGGCGCATATAGGTCGATTTACCCGCCATATTGGGTCCGGTGATTATGGCGCACATATCGTCGCCGTCATTAAGCACGGTGTCATTGGGCACGAAGGGGTAATCTATCATTTTTTCGACTACCGGATGCCTGCCCTCTCTGATTGCTATTTCGCTGCCCGCATTCATTTCGGGGCATACATAATTGTTTTCGCAGGCGGTTGTCGCATAAGAGCAGATAGCATCGAGCACTGCCGTGCAGGAGGCGGTCTTCTGAATTTCATACAGCTTATCCGCCGCTTTTTTTCTGACCGAATCAAAAATCTCATATTCGAGGCTGGCAATTCTCTCCTGCGCGCCGAGCACTTTAGACTCGAGCTCCTTGAGCTCCTGAGTGATGAATCTCTCACAGTTGGTCAGAGTCTGTTTGCGGATATAATCATCCGGCACAAGCTCTCTGAAGGAATTTGACACCTCTATGTAATAGCCGAAAACCCGGTTATAGCCGATTTTCAGCTTCTTTATGCCTGTCCTCTCCTGCTCACGGGCCTGAATATCGGCAAGATAGCCCTTGCCGTTTGAAACAATGCTTCTGTATTCGTCAAGCTCAGCGTTGAAGCCTTCTCTTATCATTCCTCCCTCACGCACGGAGAACGGCGGCTCATCGACAATAGCTTTCTCTATGAGCTCAACAAGCCCGTCAAGCGTGAATATGCCTGTGTTGACATCCTTTATGAGCGCTGAAGTGCAGGAGGAAATCGCGCTCTTTATGGCAGGCATTCTGAGGAGCGTGCCCGAGAGTGCTTTGAGCTCTCTCGAATTTGCGGTGCCGAACGTGATTCTGGTAATAAGCCGCTCAAGATCCTGGCAGCCTTTGAGCGCCTCGGTGACATCCTCCCTGAGAGCGGGATTTTCGGCAAGCTCCTTCACGGCGTTATGCCGCTTTGTAATGCCGCCGATATTCATTAGAGGCTGTTCAATCCAGGAGCGCAGAAGGCGCCTGCCCATTGAGGTGGAAGTTCTGTCAAGCACCCAGAGCAGGGAGCCTCTTTTCTCTCTGCTTCTGAGCGTTTCGGTTATTTCAAGATTTCTCAGCGCGGATACATCGAGGTGCATAAAACTGCCCTCGCCGTAATAATCAAGCTCACCGATATTTTCGAGAGCGTTTTTCTGCACGCTTATGAGATAATCAAGCACTGCTCCCGCGGCGCACACAGCGGCGTCCGCCCCCTCCGGCAGAATTGCCGAAAGAGATGTAACGCCGAACTGCTTCATAACAAGCTGCGCCGCTTTGGTCAGAGCGAAGGCGTCGTCATCAAGCAGATTGCAGGAAGCCGAATCAAGCCGTGTCTTTATGAAATCCGTAACTTTCTTATCCTGCGTCACTGCGGAATTGATTATAACCTCACTCGGAGAAAAACGGCCGAGCTCGTCGGTAACCTTTTTGCTTTTGTCCCTGCCGCTGAACTGAGTGGCGTGTATGCTGCCCGTTGAAACATCGCAGAAGCACAAGCCGGCGTTTTTACCCTCGTAATAAACACAGCCGAGGAAATTGTTTTTGCTCTCATCGAGCATTGAGTTTTCTATAACCGTGCCGGGCGTAAGGACCCTGGTTACATCTCTCCTGACTATTCCCTTGGCAAGTGCAGGGTCCTCAAGCTGTTCGCAGATAGCAACCTTATAACCCCTTGAAACAAGGCGGGCAATATAGCTGTCACAGCTGTGGTAGGGAATGCCGCACATAGGCGCTCTCTCCTCCTGCCCGCAGTCTCTGCCCGTAAGCACGAGCTCAAGCTCGGCCGAAGCTGTTTTGGCATCCTCAAAAAACATCTCGTAAAAGTCGCCCAGGCGAAACATGAGAATGGTATCGGGATACTGCTTCTTTATTTCGAAATATTGTTTCATCATCGGGGTGAATTCAGCCATAGTAACTATCTGCCTTCCCTAAAAACTAAAAATCAGTGGCAGCCTTCGCAGCTGCAGCAGTCGCCTTCACAGCCGTGATCGTGGGTGTGTGGCTCGCATGTGGCAGGATCCTCGCCCTGAAGGCAGAGCTGGAAAATGCCGTTGATGTATTTCATAAGCTCGTCGATTTCGGAGGCTGCGGCTTCATAAGCCTGCATGTTAGGGTTAGCCATCACCTGATTGTAAAGCTGACCGAATTCGGTATCGAGCTCCTGAAGTCTCTTATCATCCTTCTGCTCTTTGGAAGCCTCGTGGCTGAAATTCATCTGCACGAGCTGAAGCTTGGCGATAAGCTCGTTGAGAGCCGTATCCTCTTCATTTACTTTCTGAGCCTGTCTGAGCTTTATGTAGCGCTCATCCTGCTGGAGAGCAGCTCCGAGCTCTCTTGCCATTGCTATAACGTCCATTATTTTTTCTCCCTTCGGAATTATTGACTTATATTATCTCGCCCGAAAGCATCCAGGTCTTTGCCGCGGTGACTCTGACATCGCGGAATGTGCCCCTGACGCTCTCATCGGCGGGAATTTCGATAATAAAGTTGCCGCTTGTTCTCGCTTCGATATTGCCGCTTTTTGCAACGCCCTCGCACAGAGCCCTGTAGGTTTTGCCGACACACTGAGCGGTGCGCCGGGCGGCAATGCCCTCCTGCAGGTCAAGAAGCTCCCTGAACCACCTGCCCTTTTCTTCGGCGGAAACAGGGTCATCCATAGCGGCGGCTTTTGTGCCCTCCCTCGGGGAATAGATGAAGGTGAACATAGAGGTGAAGCCCGCTTTTTCGACAAGCCGTTCAGTCATTTCAAAATCTTCATATGTTTCACCCGGGAAACCGACTATGACATCTGCCGTTATTGACAGGTCGGGAATCAGAGAATACGCCGTTTCAACAAGGTCGAGGTACTGCTGTGAGGTGTAGCCTCTGTTCATAAGCTTTAAAATCCTGTCGGAGCCGCTCTGAAACGGCAGATGCAGATGCTTTGCGACTTTTTCGCACTCTGCCATTGTTTCAAGGAGCTCACGGGTACAGTCCTTTGGATGGGAAGTCATAAAGCGGATTATGAAATCGCCCTCTATATCATTTATCTCCCTGAGCAGACGGGCAAAATTATAGCCTGTGTCGGGATTTTTGCCGTATGAATTGACATTCTGCCCGAGCAGAGTTATTTCTTTGTATCCGTCCTTCACAAGCGAGCGGGCCTCTTCGAGAATTCTCTCCGGGTCCCTGCTCCTCTCACGCCCTCTGACATACGGCACAATGCAGTATGTGCAGAAGTTGTTGCAGCCGTACATAATCGGGAGCCACGCCTTGAAGCTGCTGTCTCTCCTCACCGGAATATCTTCGGCAATGAAGCCGTCGCCCGACGGAATTTCAACAATTCTTTTTCCGCTGCTGAGCGAGCGGTATAAAAACTCAGGCAGGCGATGAAGGGCGTTTGTGCCGAAAATGACATCCACAAACGGATAGCTTTTATAAAACTTTTCGGCTATATGAGGCTGCTGCACCATACACCCGCAAAGGAAAATACGCATATCCCTGTTTTGGGTCTTAAGAGTCTTAAGAGCACCGACATTGCCGAAAACCCTGTCTTCGGCGTGTTCCCTGACGGCGCAGGTGTTGTAGAGAACAAGGTCAGCCTGCGCAACATCATCGGTGAATTCGTAACCCATGCGCTCAAGCATACCCTTCAGCCTTTCGCCGTCGGCAACATTGCCCTGGCAGCCGTATGTGTGCACAAACGCTTTCGGCTTTGCGGAAAAACGGCTTTCGATGATACTGCGGGCAAGAGAGGCATACTCTGCCTGCCGTTCATTTTCCTGCGCGGGTATATCAAATCCGCCCTTAATCATCTTCAGCTCACCTCCTCGAACCGAATATTGACATATTTATATTATTATATAATAAAGTGCCGCATTGTTCAAGACAAATACGGCACTTTTTTTGCTGTTTTTTTATTTTTTCGGTCTGTCGTACAGGCAGCAGACGGTCAATCCTCTCTCTGCCTGAAAAGATCCTCAAATCTCACGAAAAAGCTGTCCCTGAGAATCTTTGTTTCCTCGGTGCAGATATGGAATTTCCAATCCGCGCCCATTGCCAGAATATCTCCCTCAGTAACCTTTCCGTCAATTTTTTCAAGCTCTATCAGACACTGCCTGCCCATAAAGCCGACGCACACGGCGTACTTTCCTTCAATCCTGTCAACGCTGTAATACATATATTTCATCCGCTCCCTTTTTCGGTTTTTACGGTGAATACCTTGCCGTCCGATTCCGCTGTGACAGTACCGCATCTGTCGGTGCGGTAGATTTTATCGGTGTAATCCGAAATCCGTTCAAGTGTGCTCTGCGCGGGGTGACCGTAATCATTGTCCGCCCCGCATGAAATCACGCAGATTCCGGGAGTTGCCTTTTCAAGAAATTCGCTGCCCGTGGATGTGGAAGAACCGTGATGACCGGCCTTGAGAATATCGCAGTCAATGTTTTCACCGGACGCGATTATTTCCGCCTCCTCGGCAAACGCGGCGTCGCCCGTGAGCAGCACGGAGGTTTCACCGTATGTTATTTTGAGAACTGCGGAAATGTTATTAAGCTCGTCGGCGGTTTCCGAAAGCGGGCCGATGATTTTTACCTGCGCGCTGCCGAGCATAAATTTATATCCCGCGACAGCCGCAATAACAGAGGCACCCGATTCACCTACACCGGTGATAAATTCGTCAAAATAATACCCTGTGGGCATAAGCTCAGCGGCAATGCGCGGCATAATCACATTTTTTGCCCCGAACTCCTCAAAAATATACGGCAAAGAACCGATATGGTCGGAGTGAGGGTGGGTGGCGACAATATAATCAAGAGTCTTGATTTTTCTTGAGTAAAGGTACCTCGCGACGGTCTGTTCATATATTTTTTCCCCGCCGTCAATCAGCATGGTCCTGCCGTCACACTCCGCCAAAATGCAGTCCCCCTGCCCCACATCAATAAAAGTGATACGGAAGCCGGGCGCATCTTCCTCACCGCTGTGCGCGGAGCCGAATGTGTTTGAGAAGCTTTCCTCATCGTCAAAAACAGCCCACAGCGTAACCGCGCCCAGCACAAGAACCGCCGTCAGAAGCAAAACAAGCAGTTTACTTTTTCTTTTTCCCTTTTCTTTCATTATTCCTCCGGGCGCCGTAGTCCGGCTTTACGAGGCATTTATCCGAAAACCCAATCAGGTCTTTTCTGCCTGCTTTGATAAGAGCTTCCCTGACCTCGCCCGCGCGGCCGGGGTCATAATACTGGAGCAGGGCTCTCTGAAGCATCTTTTCATGGGGCGAGGTCGCCACATAAACTTCCTTCATTGTGTAAGGGTCAAGGCCTGTATAATACATGCAGGTTGAAACCGTGCCGGGTGTGGGGTAAAAATCCTGCACCTGTTCGGGCCTTATATTGCGTTTCTTGAGGAAAAGAGCGAGCTCAACAGCTTCTTTAAGACCCGAGCCGGGGTGCGATGACATAAGATAAGGCACAAGGTACTGCTCTTTGCCGGCTTTTTCGCTGAGTGAAAAATACTTTTTTGAAAACTCAATATACGCCTCTATGTGCGGCTTGCCCATTTTATCCAGCACTGCCGCCGAGCAGTGCTCCGGCGCTACCTTGAGCTGACCGCTTACATGATATTTAACAAGCTCACGCATAAAGCTGTCATCTTTGTCCGCGAGCAGATAATCATATCTTATGCCCGAGCGTATGAAAACTTTTTTTACGCCCGGCAGTGCTCTTACGCTCCTGAGAATATCAAGGTATTCGCTGTGGTCCGGCACAAGCCGGGGGCAGGGAGAGGGGGCAAGGCATTTCTTCCCTTTGCACAGTCCCCTTTCCTCCTGACCGTCACACGACGGTCTTCTGAAATTGGCGGTCGGCCCGCCTATATCGTGAATATACCCTTTGAAGCCGGGCATCTGTGTGAGCTTTTTCGCTTCGCTGATTATAGCCTGCTTACTTTTAACGGTGATATACCTGCCCTGATGAAATGCCAGGGAGCAGAAATTGCAGGCGCCGAAGCAGCCTCTGTTGTGAGTGATTGAAAACCTGACCTCCTCGAGGCCCGGCACTCCGCCGTATTCATCATACATAGGATGCCAGTTCCTCTCATAAGGAAGCGCGTATATTGCGTCAAGCTCGGGGGTTGTGAGAGGCAAAGCGGGAGGATTCTGCACAAGCATCATATTACCGTGCCGCTGCTTGACTGCCTTGCCTGTGAAAGAATCCTGCTCGTCCTGCTGAATGCGGCAGGAAACGGCATATTCCTTTTTGGATTTCACCACATTTTCATAAGAGGGGCATTCCGCGCCGGCGTAGGGAGTTTCCTTTACATTTACGGCATAGCAGGTGCCGCGCACATCTCTTATATCCTTTATGTTTTCGCCGCCCGCAAGCCGCCGGGCAACCTCGGAAATGGATTTTTCGCCCATCCCGAACGAGAGAATATCCGCCTGTGAATCAAAGAGAATAGAGCGGCGTATCTTATCATCCCAGTAGTCATAGTGGGCAAATCTTCTCAGCGACGCCTCAAGACCTCCGATTATAACCGGTACATCTCCGTAAGCCTCGCGGATTCTGTTGCAGTAAACTATAACGGCTCTGTCGGGCCTGAGCCCTGCCTTGCCGCCCGGCGAATAAGAATCCGTGCCGCGATGCTTTTTTGCGACGGTGTAATGAGCAACCATGGAGTCAATATTTCCGCTGCTGACCAGAAAGCCGAGTCTCGGCCTGCCGAACCGGGTAAAATCACGCACCGAACGCCAGTCCGGCTGAGGGAGTACAGCAACTCTGTATCCCTCGCTTTCAAGCATTCTTGTTATGATAGCCGCGCCGAATGCCGGGTGGTCAACATAAGCGTCGCCGCTCACATAAACAAAATCCGCCTCATCCCAGCCGTGTGAGACCATATCCTCTTTTGTAACAGGCAAAAAGCTCATTTTTCACCGTCCGTCTTCGGTATTACTCGGAAAAGAAATCGCCGTCATCACTGTCGTCATAGAAGTCGTCATCGCTGAAGACATCGTCTATTGAAACAGGCTCCAGATCCTCAAAGTCATCATAGTATTCCTCTTTTTCGGGCTGTGCGTCAGGTTCATCAGGTTCACCGGAATTACCGGAACCGGAGTCAAGCCCTTCAAGCTCAATTTCGCGCACCTCTTCTTCATCGGGAACTATTCTGAGCACAGGCGCGCCCGGCGCAGTCTCTTCGGGAGCAGGCTCCTCGGGCAGGAATTCATCAGGGATGATTTCAGCAGGGATTTCATCTGCCGTAATTGTTTCTTCAGGCTCGGCGTCTTCCGGCGCGTCTTCATATATATCCGCGAAGCCGTCTTCTCCGGCATACGGAGTCTGCGCTTCATCGTCCTCATCTTCGTAGATGTCGGCAAAGTCATCGGTCTCCTCCCCGGGCGCAGTCTCCACGGGGAATTCCTCTTCAATTATTTCTTCTTCAAATTCATCTTCGAAATCTTCTTCAGGCTCCGGAGCCGGTTCAAACTCAGCGGTGTTGAATTCAAGCTGAACATCTTTGTTTGCCGACGCTCCGCCTTCGGCAAGCGCCTGCATCTCATACCACTGCTGTTTTGAAATGAGCACCTGTCTGGGTTTGGCGCCTTCGGAGGGGCCTACCACTCCCCTCTCCTCAAGCTGGTCCATAACTCGGGAGGCTCTCGCGTAACCTAATTTCAGCTTCTTCTGAAGCATAGTGGTCGAAGCCTGGCCCGCGGTGATTACCGCCTCAGCCGCCTGATCAAACATCGGGTCAAGCGCATCGGCTTCATCGCCGTCATCATAGCCCTTTCTGGTTTCAGCGGCGGTGGCTCTCGCGTCTATCTCCCTGATGGTTTCGTCGCTGTACTTCGCCTCGCCCTGAGACTTGATATAACCTACGACTCTCTCAACTTCTTCATCTGAAATAAAGCAGCCCTGTACTCTGTGAGGTTTGCCCGTACCGACAGGGCTGAAGAGCATATCACCGTTACCGAGCAGCTTCTCGGCGCCGCTCTGGTCGAGAATGGTTCTTGAATCGACCTGCGATGATACAAAGAGAGCTATTCTTGAAGGAATATTTGCTTTGATTATACCCGTGATAACATCAACCGAAGGTCTCTGGGTTGCGATAACCATATGAATACCCGCGGCTCTCGCCATCTGCGCGAGCCTGCAGATAGAATCCTCAACTTCTTTGGGCGAAGCCATCATAAGGTCGGAAAGCTCATCGATAAATATTACGATGTGGTGCATTTTTTCAAGGGACTTGTCTGTTTCGCAGAGATTGTTGAAGCCCTTGATATCCCTCACTTTGTTTTCGGAAAACATCTTATAGCGCTTTTCCATTTCGCTCACTGCCCAGGCGAGAGCGCCTGCCGCCTTGCGCGGGTTGGAAACAACGGGAACTTCAAGATGCGAAATACCGTTATAAATGGTAAACTCAACCATTTTCGGGTCAATCATAAGAAGCTTGACCTCATCGGGCGAAGCATTGTAAAGGATACTTATTATCATGGAATTGAGGCACACGGATTTACCCGAGCCCGTTGTGCCGGCAACAAGCAGGTGAGGCATTTTGGCAAGGTCGGCTGTTATGATATTGCCGGTGATATCCTTGCCCAGGGCAACATTGAGCTTGCTCTTGGCGCTGCCCGCTCTGTAAACATCGGTGTCAATAACTTCGCGCATTGAAACCATTGATTTTGCGCTGTTGGGTACTTCAATGCCGATTGCGGCCTTTCCGGGGATGGGGGCCTCTATACGCACGCTCTTGGCGGCAAGGCGCAGGGCAATGTCATCCGAAAGCGCCGTTATTCTGTTTATTCTCACGCCGGCTTCGGGCACAAGCTCATACCTTGTGACGGAGGGGCCTCTTGAAATCGCGGTGACCGTGGCGTGTATTTTGAAGCTCTCGAGTGTTTCCACAAGCTTTCTTGAGCCCCTTTGCACCTCGCTCTCAAAGTCAACAGCCGAGCCGCCCTTAGGCAGATTGAGACAGTCAATCGGGGGCAGTTTATACTCTCCCTTTGCGGCGGGTGCGGGAACGGCGGGTGCGGGAGTTTCCTGCTTCTTCTGCGCAGCCTTTTTCTCCTTTGCGGCCTTGCGGGGTTTTGAAGCGGTGTCTTCTTTTTCTATGGTAAGCTTTGAGGCGGCTTTCGCCCCGGCGGATACAGCGGCTGCAGCTGCAGCGCCCGCCGCAGCGGTATCTATGCCCGCGGCAACCGCAGGAGCAACTGCCGGAGCGGCTGCAGCGGCGCCTATGACAGGCATAGGAGGCTCCGCAAGCCCTACGGGAACATCCGCGGGGCCGCCGATTTCGGGTATCTTACTGCCCCGCTTCTTTTTATCCTGCGCGGTGCTTTCACCATCGACTGCTTCGGGGATTTTGTTTTCCCCG
>JAEEGL012988376.1_pt1 | contig 35281 bp, 27 predicted proteins | sample 9134231 | NCBI WGS metagenome assembly JAEEGL01 (sample SAMN16246548, study PRJNA631951) | gut metagenome | biome: gut microbiome; feature: rumen; material: fiber-attached | host: Bos | place: Iran: Karaj | collected 2018-10 | reverse complement strand
TCTGTGCCCCAGAAGCACCCTCCGGCGAGATAGATCTCTTTCATAGGTGATGGTTGTTGTAGCTGAGATAGCGTTATTCGGGCACAAAAATAGACATTTTATATTGATGATTGATGACTGATGATTGAAAAAGTGAAGAATATAGGACAAAAAAGCAAGAAAACATCAATCATCAATCATCAATCATCCATTTTTCATTATCTTTGCGCCCCAAATGAGCGTCCGAGGCGCCTTAAGTGTTCGCAAATGCTGTTCAACTCCCTGCCGTTCCTGTTGTTTTTCCCCGTGGTGTGCGTCGTGTACTACTGCATCCCCGGGTCGTGGCTGCGCCTGCGCAACCTGTTCCTTCTGGCGGCGAGCTATTATTTCTACATGAACTGGGAGCCGGCCTACGCGCTGCTGTTGCTGACGAGCACGGTGGTGACCTACGCCTCGGCGTTGGGCATCGCGGGTTGTACCGTACATTCGACAAGCTCAGCACGTGACCGCGGGAAGCGCAAGGCATGGCTGGTGGCGAGCCTGGTGGTGAACCTGTCGTTGCTGGTGGTTTTCAAATACTACAATTTTCTCTCTTCGAACCTCGTGGCGCTGATGGACTGTTGCGGGGTGAGCATGGAGATCCCCGTGTCGAAGCTGTTGCTGCCCGTTGGCATCTCGTTCTACACGTTCCAGGCGTTGGGCTACACGATCGACGTGTATCGCGGCACGACGGCCGTTGAGCGTGATTTCTGGACGTATGCCCTCTTCGTGTCGTTCTTCCCCCAGCTGGTGGCGGGTCCTATCGAGCGTTCGAACAACCTGTTGCCTCAGTTCAAGCAGGTGCATCGTCTCGACTACGACGACGGCATGACGGGTCTAAGGATGATGGTCTGGGGTTATTTCCTGAAGCTCGTCGTGGCTGACCGCTGCGGCGACTACGTGAATGCGGTGTTCAACCACCTGGACATGCACAACGGAGGCAGCTATGCCGTGGCTGCGCTGCTGTTTCCGTTCCAGATCTACGGCGACTTCGCGGGCTACTCGCTCATCGCCATCGGCGCGGCCCGCATCCTGGGTTTCCGCCTGATGGAGAACTTCCGACGGCCGTATCTCTCGTGCTCTGTGGGGGAGTTCTGGCATCGCTGGCACATCTCGCTCTCGACGTGGTTCAAGGATTATGTGTATATCCCTTTGGGCGGCAACCGCGTCAGCCGCCCGCGCCAGTACTGGAACCTCATGGTGACGTTCGTCGTGAGCGGCCTGTGGCACGGTGCCAACTGGACGTTCCTCTGCTGGGGTGCGCTTCATGGGATGCTGCTGTGCATCGAGAAGGCGGTGAAGCTCCCGACGCTGATGCGACGGGCATGGTGGCCGTGGGGACAGGTGAGCAGGCTGGGGCGGTGGCTGCTGACGTTCGTGCTGGTCAGCCTGGCCTGGGTCTTCTTCCGCGCCGATACGCTCGCGGATGTGTGTACTATATTTAAAGGTATAGTTACGCGGCCCGGCGTGCCCTTTATCCGTGTCAGCGATTTCATGATTATCGGCGTGAGCCTCGTGGTGCTGCTGGTGGACGGCCTCCGCCGTGAACGGCAGCGCCCGCTCCCCGTGACGGGTCCGGTCAGGACGGTGCTCCTTCACGTGGGTCTCGCCCTCATGATTGCCGTCATCACGCTGTTCGGCGTTTTAGACAGCAGCCAGTTCATCTACTTCCAATTCTGATCCTTAAGCTACGATGAAGAAAATGCTCTGCTCCATACTGGTCATCTTCGTGCTCTGGCTGGCCTTCGACCGCGCCGGAGGGGCCGCCATGCATTGGGTGACATGGCACACGCATGAGCATTTCTCGCAGAAGATATGCAAGATTGTCGGCGAAGTGGATGCTGATATCCTCCTCTTAGGCACATCGAGATGCGAGAACCACTACGTGCCGTCCATCATCCAGGATTCCACGGGCATGAGCGTCTTCAATGCCGGCATTTCCGCCTCGGGGAGCATCTACTTCCAATATGTGACGCTCGCTCATGTCCTCAACCACCACACGCCCAAGGTCGTGGTTCTCGACACAGGCGAATCGGAGTACGTCGAGAACGAAGGCCACCTGAACATGCTCAGCTTCTACGCTCCGCATATTGGGCTTTGTGCCGAGGCTGACTCGGTGTTCCGCTGGTTAGGGCTGATGGGGCGCTACCAATTCTCGCACCTCTATCGTTACCATTCCCTCTCGAATGCTGCCATTGCGCGGCTGTTCAAGCCCAATGAGCCGAACGACAACGGCTACACGCCCATCGCCTGCCCGCCGTCGTTCCCGTCCACGCTAGGCGAACCGCAAAAGCCTTTGCCGAGTGCTCCGCAGATGCTGAACACCTTCCGTCGCTTCATTGCGCTGTGTCGCAGTCGCAACGTGCAGCTGGTGCTGTCCATTTCGCCCAGCTACTCCATCCTCGACGAGCACTACTACGACGAGCTGAAGGCCGTAGCTGCGGAGGAACACGTCCCCCTGCTCGATTACGACACGCCGGGACTCTACACGGATCATCCGGAATACTTCTATGACAATGCCCACCTTTGGGAGAAAGGCTCACGAATCTTCTCGCAGCGCTTCGCCCACGATCTGAAAACTAAAATAATTCACAATTGACAATTCATAATTCACAATTTATGCAACGAAAATGAAGACGAAAACGTTTTTTATAAGACAACGAATTTTACGAATTAAACGAATTTACGCCATAGGACAGTAAATAAGGATGGATGAGCTATTACATAGGACATGAATAATTCGTTTAATTCGTATAATTCGTTGTTTAAAAAGAAGAAATGTTTTGTAGGATTTGGATAGATTTGTACGATTTCTGTCACGTAGTGGCACTCATTAACTTTGCTGACTTTCGTCACGACTCGGCAATTCAAGCGAGCTTGATTGCTCTCGCTGCTCAGAAAGTTCACTCTTTCACTTTTCACTTTCTATTGAAGGGGTGTAATCTTGAACGCGGTGAGGCGCGTGTGGCTCCAAGTGGTGCGGAAGGCAAACCAGCCGTGTAGCAGAGGGGAGGGGTCGAGGTAATCGACGAGGAGTTCATTGTCGATGAAGTAGCGTGTGCGGCCATCGGCATGCATCTCGATGCGAACGGCATACCAATGGTTGGGTTTCAGCAGGTGTGTGGCATCGGTGTATTCCTTGAGAATCGGCGGCCGGCGCGTCGCGTCCGCCACGGCAAGCGTGTCGCCGTCGTAGCGGCGGAAGCGCGTTGTCATGTTGTGGTTGCCGCCATAGCCGAGGTAGTAGCATTGGAGGCGATAGCTTTCAGCGAAACGTCCGCCACGCTTCGTCATGCCCGTAAAAGGTTCGCTCGCCATCCAGAAGCAGTTCAAGTCCGACAGGCGGTCGCAGCTGCCCCCTTCCATGACCACACAAGCCCGATATTCGACGGTGCAGGGAGCCTTCAAGGGTTGATTCCACCAAAGCGATAGCCCTTGAGGCGAGGTGATGTCCAGCGTATCGTCGCGCAGGACGATCCGCGTTTGTGCCGATTCCGCTTCGATGAGCCAATGGGTGCCGGCTAAGCAGGGAACGAGAAACGAAAAGAGGAAAGCGAAAGATAGAAGTAGTCGCATGGTGATATCATTATGGCTGCAAAGGTAAGTGTTTGCAGCCATAATACGCGATATTTAAAGGATTTTAACTTGATAACGACACGGCCGTTTATTACTTTTGGCGGCACAAAATTAAGTGGGAAAAGCGCTTTTCTTTTGATATTTCTTCTTTTCTCCTTCATTTTTCATCGTTGAGGCTTCATTTTTCATTATTCCTTACTCATTATTCGCTAAAATTGCCTACCTTTGCAGCCGCTAAGACGAAGAATAGCTAATAGTTAATCCCAAAAACAACATTATAATCATGAATTTCGTTGAAGAACTGAAATGGCGCGGAATGGTGCACCAGATGATGCCTGGCACCGAAGAGCTGCTCCAGAAAGAACAAGTGACGGCCTACGTGGGCATCGATCCCACGGCCGACAGTCTCCACATCGGTCACCTCTGCGGCGTGATGATGCTGCGCCACCTGCAGCGTTGCGGCCACAAACCCCTTGCCCTCATCGGCGGTGCCACCGGCATGATCGGTGATCCGAGCGGCAAGAGCCAGGAGCGTAACCTCCTTGACGAGGAGACGCTGGCACATAACGTGGCGTGCATCAAGGCACAGCTGTCTCACTTCCTCGACTTCGAGAGCGATGCGCCCAACCGTGCTGAACTGGTGAACAACTACGACTGGATGAAGGACTTCACGTTCCTGGCTTTTGCCCGCGACGTAGGTAAACACATCACCGTGAACTACATGATGGCGAAGGACAGCGTTCAGAAGCGCCTCAATGGCGAGGCACGTGATGGCCTCTCGTTCACCGAGTTCACCTATCAGCTGCTGCAGGGCTACGACTTCTACTACCTCAATACGCACAAGGGCTGCAAGCTGCAGATGGGCGGCTCCGACCAATGGGGCAATATTACAACAGGTACTGAGCTCATCCGTCGCATGGGTGGCGGCGAAGCTTATGCGCTGACATGTCCCCTCATCACGAAGAGCGACGGCCGCAAGTTCGGCAAGACGGAGCAGGGCAATATATGGCTCGACCGCCGCTACACGAGTCCTTACCGCTTCTACCAGTTCTGGATCAACGTAGCCGACGAAGATGCTGAGCGCTACATCAAGATCTTCACCTCATTGCCTAAGGACGAGATCGACGAGCTCATCGCCCGTCACCGCGAAGATCCGGGTCGTCGCGAGCTACAGCGCCGTCTGGCCGAGGAGGTCACGAAGATGGTTCACAGCGAGGAAGACCTGCGCATGGCTCAGGAGGCTTCGCAGATGCTCTTCGGCAAATCGACGAAGGAGGCGCTTGTCAGCCTGGACGAGCAGACGCTCCTGGACGTTTTCGACGGCGTGCCTCATTTCACCATCGCCAAGAGCCTGCTCGAGGGCGAGGGCATCAAGGCCGTAGAACTCATGGCCACCGAGACCGAGTGTTTCCCCTCGAAGGGCGAGATGCGAAAGATGGTGCAGGGTGGCGGTGTGAGCCTCAATAAGGAGAAGCTCACGCAGTTCGACCAGGCCGTGACCACCGCCGATCTCATCGACGGGCGTTACCTGCTCGTGCAGAAAGGCAAGAAGAATTACTATCTGCTCATCGCTGAGTGAGTTGAAAGGTGAAAGTTCTTCGAAGTATCGAAGCGACCAGAGGTCGAGCGCTCCAAGGGTGGAGCGACCAGGTCGAACGCTTTGCAAACGAAGCGTTGAAAGCGGTGAACGGGAAGTAGAAAACGACCGTTAACTGTCAAAGAACGTTAAAAGCAACGCCTATTCCTGTAATTTTCAACTTCCAACTTTCATCTTTCAACTAAAAAAACGTACCTTTGCCGCGCTTTTAGCGATAAAAGCCTTAGGATTGGGATATGGTGTAATGGTAACACAACAGGTTTTGGTTCTGTTTTTCCTGGTTCGAATCCGGGTATCCCAACCAGCAAAAGCCAGAAAAGAAGGAAACGCACGCGTGCGCTTCCTTCTTTTTTTACATAAAATTTCGTTATGTCGCAGAAAATTGCGACCTTTGCAGCCGAAAAACGAATAACAACAAATATAATTGCAATGGAATACAATTTCAGAGAGATTGAAAAGAAGTGGCGTCAGCGTTGGGTTGACCAACAGACGTACAAGGTGACGGAGGACGAGACACGCAAGAAGTTCTACGTCCTCAATATGTTTCCCTATCCCAGTGGCGCAGGTCTGCACGTGGGGCATCCCCTCGGCTACATCGCTTCGGACATCTATGCCCGCTACAAGCGTCTGCAGGGCTTTAACGTGCTGAACCCGATGGGCTACGATGCCTACGGTCTTCCCGCAGAACAATATGCCATCAAGACAGGTCAGCATCCTGAGAAGACTACCTTCGCCAACATCGACCGCTACCGCGAGCAGCTGGACAAGATCGGTTTCTCGTTTGACTGGAGCCGCGAGGTTCGAACCTGCACACCAAACTACTATAAGTGGACACAATGGGCGTTCCAGAAGATGTATAACTCATACTTCGACGAACAGCTCCAGAAGGCACAACCCATGGAGAAACTCATCGAGAAGTTCAAGGCTGAAGGCAAATGGCCTGCCGATGAAAAGGAGCAGAGCGAACTGCTCATGCAGCATCGCATTGCCTACCTCGGTGAGACGATGGTGAACTGGTGCCCTGCATTGGGTACGGTGTTGGCCAACGACGAGGTGGTCAATGGCGTCAGCGAGCGCGGCGGCTACCCGGTGGAGCAGAAGAAGATGCGCCAGTGGTGTCTGCGCGTCAGCGCCTACAGTCAGCGTCTGTTGGATGGTCTGGAGACCATTGACTGGAGCGAGAGCATCAAGGAGACCCAGAAGAACTGGATTGGTCGCAGTGAAGGTGCCGAAGTGCTGATCAAGGTAGCCGACAGCGATGTGGATTTCACCATCTTCACCACACGTGCCGACACGATGTTCGGCGTGACCTTCTTCGTGCTGGCTCCTGAGAGCGAATTGGTGGACAAGGTGACCACACCAGACCAACGCGAGGCGGTAGATGCTTACATCAAATATGTGAAAGGCCGCACCGAGCGTGAACGCATGATCGACCACACTGTGACAGGTGTGTTCTCCGGCGCCTACGGCATCAACCCGATCACCGGCGACAAATGCCCCATCTACGTGGCAGAATATGTGTTGGCTGGCTACGGCACAGGTGCCATCATGGCCGTTCCGGCTCATGACAGCCGCGACTACGCCTTCGCCAAGCACTTCGACCTTCCCATTATTCCATTGGTGGAAGGAGCCGACGTGAGTGAGGAGAGCTACGATGCCAAGGAGGGTATTGTGATGAACTCACCCATAAGTCCTGACAAGAGTGTGATGTATGATGGCGAATGTCTAGTCTTGAACGGCAAGACCATCAAAGAGGCCATCGCCGAGACAAAGCGCTTCGTGAAGGCTCATCACCTAGGTCGCGTGAAGGTGAACTACCGTCTGCGCGATGCCATCTTCAGCCGTCAGCGCTACTGGGGCGAACCCTTCCCTGTCTATTACAAGCATGGGATTCCCCAGATGATACCCGAAGAATGCCTGCCTATTGAGTTGCCTCAGGTGGATAAGTTCCTGCCCACCGAGACCGGCGAACCTCCCTTGGGCAATGCCACCAAATGGGCTTGGGATGAGAAGAACAAGAAGATTGTGGAGAACAGCCTCATCGATGACGAGAATGTCTTCCCCATTGAGCTCTATACCATGCCTGGTTTCGCAGGCTCTTCAGCCTACTACCTCCGTTATATGGATCCCCTCAACGATGAGGCATTGGTAAGCGAGAAAGCTGCCAGCTACTGGCAGAACGTAGATCTCTACGTAGGAGGTAGCGAGCATGCAACGGGCCACTTGATCTACAGCCGTTTCTGGAATAAGTTCCTCTTTGACCTGGGCATCAGCAAGAAGGAAGAGCCCTTCCAGAAGCTCATCAACCAAGGTATGATTCAGGGTTGGTCCAGCTTCGTCTATCGCCTGCGTGGCACCAACAAGTTCGTGAGCTTCGACCTCCTGGAGGAGCAGTATGATGATGCCAAGAAGAAGAACCTCTACTTCTACGAGGGCACTGAGGCCGATCCCGTATATGCCGACATCAGCATGGTCAGCGGCAATGTGCTGGATGTGGAGAAAATCCGTCAGTGGACAGCCGAGTTCCGCGATGCAGAGTTCATCCTGAACAAGAACGGGCAGTACATCGTCAGCCAAGCTATCGAAAAGATGTCCAAGTCGAAGTACAACGTGGTCAATCCCGATGACATCTGCGAGAACTACGGCGCAGACACACTGCGTCTCTACGAGATGTTCCTTGGCCCCATCGAGCAGTCGAAGCCTTGGGATGTCGCCGGCATCGACGGTTGCTTCCGCTTCCTGAAGAAGTTCTGGAATATGTTCTGGAACAAAGAGGATTTTGCTGTCACCGATGAAGAGCCCTCAGCTGCCGAGCTGAAGGCATTGCATAAGCTCATCAAGAAGGTGACAGAGGACATCGAAGCCTTCTCTTACAACACCAGCATCCCAGCCTTCATGATCGCCACCAACGAACTCTCAAGCCTCAAGTGCACCAAGCGTGCCGTGCTCGAGCCTATCGTGGTGCTCATCGCTCCCTTTGCACCTCACATCGCTGAGGAACTGTGGGAAGCACTCGGCCACACCACCAGCGTCTGCGATGCCCAATGGCCTGAGTTCAACGAGAAATTCCTCGTCGAAGATACGGTGAAGATGATGGTCGCCTTCAACGGTAAGACACGCTTCGGCATCGATTTTCCCGCCGATGCCGACAATGCCACCATCGAAGCTGCTGCTCGCAATCACGAGCTCACGCCCAAGTACCTTGAAGACAAACAGATTGTGAAGGTCATTATTGTGCCAAAACGCATGATTAACATTGTGATGAAATGAAAAAGATGAGTATCACTAACATCGTCGATGAAGTCAAGGATTACTTCTTTATAGCCCTCGGATGTCTTGGCTACTGCATCGGCTTCTGCACCTTCATGCTGCCCTACGAATTCACGCCGGGCGGCATGACGGGCGTCTCCGCCATCATCTTTTACGCCACTGGCTTCCCCACCCAGTACAGCTACTTTATCATCAATGCTGTTCTTCTGGCCATCGGTCTGAAGATCTTAGGCTTCAAGTTTTTCACCAAGACAATCTATGCCACCGCCTGCATCACGTTGTTCCTCGCTTTGGTGCAGCAGGTGATAGCCCTCCCCGACGGCACGTTGCCTAAAGTCGTTGGCGATCAGCCTTTCATGGCTGCCGTTATCGGTGCTTGCATCGAGGGCGCAGCTTTGGCTGTTGTGTTCATCAACAACGGCTCTACGGGCGGCACGGATATCATCGCTGCCATTGTGAACAAGTACAAGAACTTCTCGATGGGACGTATCCTGATGTGGTTGGACTTTATCATCGTTTCGTGCAGCTTCTTCGTCTTCCACGACTGGAACAAAGTGGTGACCGGTTACGTCATCCTCATCATCTCGATGATCCTGCTCGACTACACGATGACGTCAGCTGCGCAGAGCGTGCAGTTCACCATCATCTCCGACAAGCACGAGGAAATCGCCAAGAAGATTGGCGAAGAGATCCATCGTGGTGTTACGGAGTTGTATGGCGAAGGCTGGTACAGCAAGCAGGAGCGCCGCGTGCTCATCGTCATGGCCCGTCGCCGCGAGAGTCAGCAGATTTTCCGACTCATCAAGCATATCGATAACAAAGCCTTCGTCACGATGACCAAAGTCGTAGGCGTCTATGGCGAGGGCTTCGACCATATCAAGACATGACGAAATTGGACAATTGGTCAATTTACGATTTGACGGTTGTCCTGTCACCTTGTATCAATTGTTCAATTGTAAATTGTCAAATTGTCAAATGAAGATAGTTTTTGCCACTAACAATCAGCACAAGCTCTCCGAGGTTCGTCAGATCTTGGGCGAGCGTTTTGAGGTCGTGGGCCTCAAGGACATCGGCTGTGACGAGGATATCCCTGAGACGGCGGACACGCTCGAAGGCAATGCCCTGCAAAAGGCACGTTATGTCAAGGAACACTACGGCCTCGACTGCTTTGCCGACGACACAGGGCTCGAAGTGACTGCCCTCAACGGCGTTCCTGGCGTTCACACGGCTCGCTATGCCGAGCTTTTCGGCAACGGCTTTTCCCATGACAGCGATGCCAACATGAACCTCTTGCTGCATAATTTAGAAAAAATAACAGACCGCAGCGCAAGATTTCGCACGGTCATTGCGTTATTATATCAGGGGCAGGAATATCTCTTCGAAGGCATCTGCCCCGGTACCATTCTCCGCGAGCGCCACGGCCATGAGGGCTTCGGCTACGATCCCATCTTCCAGCCCGATGGCTACGACCGCTGCTTCGCCGAGATGACTGCCGCCGAGAAGAACGCAATCAGTCACCGAGGACGCGCCACGCAGAAGCTGGCGGAGTTCCTCAGGACAAAGAAATGATAAATGATAAATGATAAATAATAACGATGAAAGAGTCTGCATTACAAAAGCTTATGCCTTCATTCAGGACTGTTGCTCGTCCTGTCATTTATCATTTATTATTTATCATTTATTATTTATCATTTATTATTTCAGCGCAAGCCCAGCAGATTGGGTCGTGGCAAGTCTATCCCGCCTATTCCGTCTGCACGCGTAATATCCCTGTCGGGCATCGCGTTTATGCCTTGATGGAGAGCAAGCTGATGGCTTACGACACCGATGACCAAAGCGTCACCACTTTCGATTGGATGCGCCAGCTCAACGATGTCACCATCGACTTCATCCACTTCAGCGATGAAGCCAAACGCGTCATCATTGTTTACGACAACGGCAACATTGATCTCCTCTCCACGGCGGACGACTATGACGTCATCAACCTCGCACAGCTCAAGAACAGCACGCTGCAGAACAAACAAGTCAACAACGTTCAAGTTCAAGGCACGCTGGCTTATATCTGCACAGGCTTCGGCATTGTGGTGGTCGATATGAAAGAGGGAATCATCCGCGAGACTTATCAGCTGGAGATGAATGTGACGGCTTGTGCAGCCTCCGAGACAACACTCTACGCCAGCACCGATTCGGGTCTATGGTCAGGAGCCGTAACCGATAACCTGCAGGATAAAAGCCTCTGGCAGCTGGTGGACGTCAAGTATAAGACATCGTTGATGGAATACTTCGACGGACACGTGTGGCTCGCTGTAGGAACATGGGTAGGACGTACTGACGAATCACACAGCGGTTTCGTCACGACGTTCAACAATATAGGTCGTCCTACATACATGACAAAGTCCAATGGCAAGCTGATCATCGGCAACGCCAGCCACGTTTACGTGTTCGACAGCACTGACAGCCAGCAACATCTCACTGGTTCGTTCACGTGGAACAACATCGCTTATGGCAATAAAGACTATTGGGCCAGCGATGGCTATGCAGGTCTGCAGGCCTATACGCTCAACGCTGACGGCACTTTCAGTCTCGCTACTCCTGCCGTTCACGCTGACGGTCCTCCGCACGACTACAGCCTTCACATGCGTTGGGCAGGCGACCGTCTGATGATCAGCGGTGGTCATCAGAACTATTCGCCAACCAGCCGTCCGGGAACAGCTTATATCCTCGAACCTGATGGCTCTTGGACCGTCTTTGACTACGCATCAGGCGTTGCCATAGACCCCAAAAGTCGCTTCCTCGACGTCACTAATATTGCTCAGGACCCTAATGATGCCAGCCACTACTACCTCGGCACGGCTCGCAGTGGTATCTATGAGTACCGCGACTATAAATGCGTTGGACACATAGGAATGGAAAATGCGCCTTTCCACTCCATCCTTCCCGAGAATCCTCACCCGCAGTGGTTTGTCGTGGCTGATGGCCTTACCTATGATCCCGACGGCAATCTTTGGACGCTGAATTGCACTGAAGGAGCACGTGACACCACGATTCGCGTGATGCGCCCCAATGGTTCGTGGCTCGGCATCCCCTGCTCCGAGATCAAGGAAGCCAGCACGCTCGACCGCATCTTCTTCGATACGGACGGACGGGCATGGATCAACAGCCGCCGTATGAATGCGCGTGGTATCTTCATGCTCGACACCAATGGTTCTATCGACCGCACTTCTGATGACCGCCGTCAGCATCGCGGCACCATTGTCAATCAGGACGGCACTTCCTATTCCCCTGATGAGTTCTACAGCTTCGCGGAGGATGCCGATGGTCAGATCTGGATAGGTACAAACCTCGGTCCCTTCCGCATCAACAACCCAGCCGATTTCCGCGACAAGGACTTCCGCTTCGAGCAAGTCAAGGTATCGCGCACCGATGGCAGCGGACTCGCCGACTATCTCCTTTCGGGCATTCCTATTCTCAGCATCGCCATCGACGGCGGACAGCGATTGTGGTTCGGAACGGCTGGCAACGGTCTCTATCTCATCAGCGCTGACTGTCAGGAAGAGCTTTATCATTTCACGACCGACAACTCGCCGTTGCCATCAAACAATATCTACGACATCGCCGTCGATGGTCGTACGGGTCGCGTTTTCGTTGCTACCGACAAAGGCCTCTGCAGTTATCTTTCCGATGCCACAGACCCTGAGCCTGTCCTCGAGGAAAAGGCTGTCTATGCCTTCCCGAACCCCGTTGATCCCGACTACCATGGACCCATTGTTGTCCGTGGTCTGACCAATAATGCGGAAGTCAAAATCACTTCATCTACGGGACAGCTCATCTGGCAGGGTACAAGCAACGGTGGCACGTTCTCGTGGAACGGCTGCAATAGGCACGGTCGTCGCGTAGCTTCAGGAATTTACAATGTTATTGCTACCACTTCCGATGGCGATAATGCCATCGTCACCCGCATAGCCTTCATACGCTGATATGCTCTGCTGTCACTTCCTGTCCGAGGAAGATGGTGGCAGCAGCGGAGAAGGGTGCCGGGGCATCAGTGGTGAGGAAACGCGCCGTACCACCGCAGGTGATATGGGCTTCAAGATCCGCGTGGCGGTGTAGATAGTCACGGAGGCTGCAGGCTACGTATTCGCCTTGTGAGATGAGGCGCACGGCTGCTGGTGTATGCGCGCGAATCTTATTATAAAGAAGGGGGAAATGGGTACAACCGAGAATGATGGCATCGATCTGCGGATCGCGTCGGAGCAGTGTTTCTATGTCACGACGGATAAAGTAGTCGGCACCAGGTTGATCAAACTCGTGGTTCTCGACTAATGGAACCCACATTGGGCAGGCTTGCCCGGTGACAACGATGTCGGGGTGCAGCTTAGCCATCTCGAGTTCGTAGGTGCGGCTGGCTATGGTGCCTTGTGTGGCAACGATGCCGATGTGTCGCGTGAGGGTGAGAGTGCCTACGGCTTCAACGGTGGGACGGATAACGCCGAGAACACGACGCGACGGGAGTGCCGGGCTGTTGGCACTGGCTGAGGAGAGAGGGGGAAAGAGATGGGGAAGGTCGCGCTGTTGAATGGTTCGCAGCGCCTTGGCTGAAGCAGTGTTGCAGGCGAGGATGATGAGGGGACAGCCCATGTCAAAAAGACGCCGCACAGCTTCGAGCGTAAATTCATATACGAGCTCGAAGCTGCGCGGACCATAAGGGGCACGGGCATTGTCGCCCAAATACAGGTAATCGTACTCGGGCATCAGCTGGCGGATTTCACGAAGCACCGTGAGACCGCCGTAGCCACTATCGAAGATGCCGATGGGAGACAAGTGAGTATTACGTTCAGTGTTTCAATTTGCAGACCCGCCAGGGGTGATGCCGAGATGAGTGAGCACGGCTTCGGTGATGTCAACGCCGACTTGTGGATGCACGAAGGGCACGGCATTGTTGTCGGTGTTGAGCACGAACATGAGCCCCCGTTTGGCAGCAACGTTGCGGATGGCGGCGTTGAGGCGTTCGCTGACGGAGGCCTGAAGCTTCGTTTCGGCTTCGGCCAGGAGCCGTTGTGCTTCGCTGCGGAAGCTGACGCTCTTGTCCATGAGTTCCTGCAGCTCCACCTGGCGCTTTTGGAGTATGCTCTTGGGGAAGTCCTTCTGTCCTTGCAGGAACTCCGCGAACTTACGCTGGAACTCCTCCTCGGCGCGCGCTGCCTCAGCGTCGTACTGCGCTTTGAGTGCTGCGAAGTCCTCCTTGGCTTTCTGGTATTCGGGCATGACAGTGAAGACGGCATTGTAGCTGAGGTAGCCGTATTGGGGCACGGTTACTGCCGTCTGCGGCTGCGTCTCCCCTGCGTTAGTTGCAGGGGAGGCGGCCGTCTCTTGTGCCGCGAGAGAGAGCGACATGAGGGCGATGCTCAGTGAAAGGAACAATCGTTTCATGAGTCAACGTGTCTTTTTAGATGCCGAGGGCTTTCTTCAATTCCGGAGTGATATCGGTGCTCAGCTTGGTGCTGATGTAAGGAATACCGGATGTGATATCCATGATATATACATATCCTCCTTCATCGCCGATCTTCTTGACGGCTTCAGTGACCTTCTCGGAGATGGCCTGCAGCTTTTCAGTCTGTGCCTTCTGCAGGGCTTGCTGGTTATCCCGATAGGTCTGCTCAAGACGCTGGTAGAGATCCTGCAGCTCGGTCTGACGGCGCTGGCGTACGTTGTCGAGGAGGTTGGCTTGTTCTTTCTCGAACTCCTCGCTCTTCTTCTGGAATTCATCCTGCATACGTTTGAAGTCATCTTCGTACTGCTTGGCGAGATTCTGCAGCTCGGTCTGAGCAGCGTTGTATTCCGGCATGAGTTGAACGACTTCTGCGGAGTTGAAGTGACCGAATTTCTGTGCTGACATGGTCAGCGGAGCGAGCAGCATAATAGCTGCGAAAAGAATTTTCTTCATTTGTCTGATTGTTGGTTTTATGAATTGTTTAATTGGTTTTGCTTGTGGGGCGGCGGGAACCTCGCCTGACGGCGAAGGCACTGTGGCAAGGAGAAGTTGATTTGTCAACTCGTCAACTTGTCAACTTGTCAACTTGTCAACTTGTCAACTCGTCAACTCGTCAACTTGTCAACTCGTCAATTGCCGTAGCCCATTTTCTGGAGGACTTCGCCGGAGATGTCAATCTTTGGGGAGGCAAAGATGATGCCGGCATCGGAAGCGCGGTCGAGAACGAGGCTATAGCCTTTGGCTTCGCAGATCTCCTTGACGGCGGTGTAGATTTCGTCCTGGATGGGTGTCATCAGGCTTTCGCGCTTCTTGAAGAGCTCGCCTTCGGGTCCGAAATACTTCTTCTTGAGGTCTGCCGCTTCCTTTTCCTTGGCCACGATGGCAGCCTCGCGCTCCTTCTTCACTTCGGCGCTGAGGAAAACGACTTCGCTCTGATAGGTCTTGTAGAGGTTTTGTGCCTCCGTGGTGATGGCTTCGATCTCAGCCTGCCATTTGCGCGAGATCTGGTTCAACTGTTCATTGGCACGCTCGTAGGCGGGGATATTCTTGAGGATATATTCCATATCGACGAGCACGAACTTCTGGGCTGATGCGGGCTGGCTGTAACCTAAGGCTATCGTGGCCAGCAAGATAATCATTAACTTTTTCATATTCGTAGATTATTGTTTTAGTTGAAGAGTTTTATTCTTTTGACGGAATTTCTGATGGTGGGTTTATTGCTCATTAATATTTTTCACTTTTCACTCTTTCACATTTCACTCTTTAGAACTCCTGTCCGAGCACGAAATGGAACTGGCTTCCGCCGTAGCTCTTACTGCCGAAGACCTTGTCGAAACCATAAGCCCAGTCGATGCCGAGCAAACCTACCATAGGCAGGAAGATACGTACGCCGACGCCGGCAGAACGTTTCATGTCGAAGGGGTTGAAGTCCTTGATGTTGTTCCACGCATTACCGCCCTCGAGGAAGCCGAGGCCGTAGATGTTGGTGGAGTTGCTCAGGATGAACGGATAGCGGAGCTCCAGGGTGAAACGGTCGTAGGCATAGCCGCTGTAGCCACGCGGTGTGAGCGATCCGTTGTCGTAACCGCGGAGGCCGATGGTTTCGTTCATGTAGCTGTAGGAATAGCCGCTCATGCCGTCGCCGCCAACGTAATAGGTGGAGAATGGCGAGCGTTTGTTCTTGTTGTAGTGTCCGAGGATGCCGAACTCGACGCGTGTCATGAGCACAGGGCATTTTTTGTGGCCGGTCAACGGGGTGAACGTACGGCTCTTGAATTTCCATTTATGATACTCGAGCCATTGGTATTTCTCCTGCATCTCTTTCATATAGGTGCTGGAACTGGAGTTGTTGGCCAGATTAGCATAGTCGCGGCCGTCCCATAAGGAGTAGGGCGGTGTGATGCCAAGGGAGAACACGAACTCGGAACCGCTGCGGGGATAGATGGGATTGTCGGTGGAACTACGGGCGAGGGTGATGTTAAGGCTCACGTCGTTGCAGGAGCCGTTGGTGAACAGTAGATACTCCCATTCCTTGAGCTGGTAGCGCGTATAGCTGATATCTGCCGAGAGTTGGAAATAGTCATCGGGCCACGACAGGCGTTTGCCCCAGCCGAGGGAGGCACCATAGACGATGATGTACTTGTCGGGGTCGTAGTAGTTCTCGTAGTAGTTGCCGTAGCTGTTGCCGTAGCCGTAGAGATAGTTGTAGTAGGAGTTGTAGTAAGCGGAATTGTAGTAGCGGTCGCTCACGTCGGTCGATTTCGAGAAGAAAGCCGAGAAGTTGAGCGAGTTAGGACGCTTGCCGCCGAACCACGGGTTGAGGTAGTTGATGGAGTAGGACTGGTAGTAGCGACCGTTGGTCTGACCGTTGATGCTGAAGGTCTCGCCATTGCCCTGAGGAATGATGCCACGGCGCATGCCGCCTTTCTTGAACAGATTGCCGAGGGCGAAGTTGCTGAACTTCAAACCGATCTTACCGATGACACCCGTTTGGCCATAACCCAACGAGAACTCTACTTGGTCGTTGGACTTGGAGTTGAGGCCCCAGCTGAGGTCCACAGTACCGTTTTCGGGATCGGGCTTGATGTCATAATCAATGTTCTCGTCGAAGTGTCCCATGGAGGCTATCTCGCGGTAGGAACGTTCGAGGGCTTCTTTCGAGAAGAGGTCGCCGGGCTTGTTGCGCAACTCGCGGCGGATGACGTGCTCGTAAACGCGGTCGTTGCCGGTGATGGTGACTCGGTTGATGTAGGCCTGCTGGTTCTCCTCAATACGCATCTCGAGATCTACGCTGTCGCCAACGATGTTGGTCTCCTTGGCATCAAGGTTGTAGAAGAGGTAACCGTTGTCGTAGTAGAGGTTACCGATGGCATCCTCGTCGGAACTGGTGCGTTTCTTGATGTGTGTGAGGTTATAGACATCGCCTTTCTTCATGCGCAGCAGCTCGTTGAGGAAGTCGGTGGTGTAGAGCGTATTGCCCACCCATTCGATGTTGCGGACATAGTATCTCTGGCCTTCTTCGACTTGAATGTATATATCGACGCTCTTTTCGTCGTGAGGCACGACACTGTCGCACACGATGCGTGCATCGCGGAAGCCCAGCTCGTTGTATTTCTCGATGAGGCGTTCCTTGTCGTCCTTCCAGTTCTTCTCGATGAATTTCTTGCTGCGGAACCAGCTGCTCATGAGGCCTTTCTCGTGGGTTTTCTTGAAAGCTCCGTTCTTGATGAGCGAACCCTTGATCTGCTTCATCGTCAGCGAGTGGTTGCCATCGACGGTGATGCTGTTGACCTTCACCTTGTCTTTCTTGTCGATGTTGACATCGAGGATGACTTTCCCGGCCTCGCTGAGGTCGTCGGTCTGCTGGAAGGATATCTCCACGTTCTTGAAGCCTTTGTCCTCGAAGTATTTCTTACCCCAAATGCGTGCACGGTCCAGCAGGTTGGGTGTGAGCTGTATGTCCTTGATGAGTCCCATCTTGGTCTCCAGATCCTCGCGCTCGCTCTTCTTCACGCCGTTGTAGTTGATTTTTGAGATGCGCGGACGCGTAGCGAGTCTGATCTTCAGATAGACGCTGTCGCCTACGATGCTGTCGGCAAGGATGGCGACATTGCTGAAAAGTCCGTTCTTCCAATAGCGGCGAATGGCCTGCGAGATTTCCTCGCCTGGCACCGTGATCCGTTGTCCTTTCGAGAGTCCCGAAAGGCCGATGAGCACGAAGTCCTCGTAGGTCTTTACGCCTTCAACGGTGATATCGCCGATGTAGTATTGCTGCGGTGTACGCGAATAGTCGATGGTTGGGTTGACGATGTGCTCGGTTTGGGCATACAGTCTCATCCCCAAGCCGAAAGACGCGGGGAGGATATACCCGAGGAGAGCAACCGTCAGGATTCTATATAGGATGTGCTTATTCATCTATGATACTGTTATTTGTTCACTCGTTTTGCCGTAGCGGCGCTCGCGAGCCTGATAGTCGGCTATGGCTTTGTCCAGCTCTGCTTCATCGAAGTCGGGCCAGAAGGTATCACAAAAATAAAGTTCGGAGTAGGCGATTTGCCACAACAGGTAGTTGCTCACGCGCAGTTCGCCGCCCGTTCGGATGAGCAGGTCGGGATCGGGCATGGCGCGTGTCTGCAGGTGCTGGCTGATCGTGTCCTCGTTGATGTCATTCGGGTCCACGCCTTCACGGATGATTTCCTTCACGGCGTTGGCCAGTTCCCATCGCGCAGAATAGCTGATGGCGAGCACCATCGTCATCTTGTCGTTGGCGGCCGTCCGATCAATCATCTTCTGAATCTTTTCCCTTATTTCTACAGGCAGGCGCGTCATATCTCCGATGACGCAGAAGCGTACGTTGTTCTTCATGAAAATCTCGTCTTCGAGATTCTTGAAGAGCAAGTCCATGAGCGCCTTGATCTCTTCGACGGGTCGGTTCCAGTTCTCCGTGGAGAAGGTGTAGAGGGTCAGGTATTTCACGCCGCGGCGCACGCAGGCTTCCGTGATCTTGCGCACGGTCTCGACACCTTGGACGTGACCGGCCGTGCGGGGCAGCCCTTTGGCCTTGGCCCAGCGTCCGTTGCCGTCCATGATGATGGCGATGTGTTCGGGAATATGTGTCAGTTGTTGCATTTGCGGTACTTGGGAGAGATATCGTAGGTGAGGAAGACAAACGTCTTCATGTAGCAATCCTTGTTTTTGAACATCCCACTTTCGACTCCATAAGGATCCTTGAGTTGGGTTGTGGCGCTGGTGTCGTCGAGACGATCGGTCGTGGTGAAGTTGGCAGTCCATTCGAAACCGATGTTCAGGCGAGGCAGCAATTTGTAGCGGAAGCCTATCCCGAGGGGAATGGTCATTCCTGCTGCTGCGGGGGCTCCGCCACCCGTAGCGATGACTACGCCTACGCCACCCACCAGATAGGGTGTCCAGCGTTTCATGCCTTTGTAGGCAGCCCCCAGGCCGTAGCCGAGGAAGTTGAACTCAAACTGTGCGCCGGCGTCCACCAGCTGTCGGCTGAAATGGATCGTCCGGGCCTCAGTGCCCCCTTCGGGTGTCTGGCTCCAAGCATCTTCCGGGATGAAGAGGCCTTTTGTGTCGCCGCTGACGTGGCCGTAGCCGATGTTCACCTTCACGGACATACGGGGGTTGAAGTTGCGACGCCAGATCAGCGTGCCTAAGAATCCCGGATTCTTGAACAGGTGGCCGCCCGCATCGCCGATGTAGCTGCTGATGCCTAAGCCGCCGCCGACTTCCTGCTGGTATTCCAGCAGTTCGCCGTCCTGTGCCGAGGCCTGAGTGGCCAGGAACATGATGAGCAGGGCTGTTAACGTACGCGGCTTCATGGAGCGTTCTGATCTTATTCGCCGTAGCTGTTGTAGGACAGCGCCCAGAGCTGATTGTCAGCAATGATCCATACGTATTGGTCTGAGCCGACAGCGGTAATGGCTCCAGCTTTGCCCACGAGTTCAGCGGGCGTGGAGAGATAGGCATTTTCCTTCCAGTTGAGGCCGTTGTCGTGGCTGATGTAGAGCACATCGAGGGCTTTATGCTTTCCGGCTCGGTCTGCATCGCCCATCGCCATGAGCCAACCGTTGTAGGTTGTGACGACGGGGTGTTGCCAGCGCGGCAGGGGATATTCCGCAGTCTGATCGTTGAAGGCAATCCAAGGCTCGTTGTGGCCTTCGAGCAGGCTCCATACGAACAGCGGTTTGTCGCTGGCATCGTCGAAGGCATCGGACAACGCGAGTACGCGGTGGTTGCCATTGTTCTGTGCGTAGGCTATGGCAGCGGAAACGCGTCTGAAAGGGAGCTCTGAGTTTGGCGTGGGTTGCCAGTTTGTGCCGTCTTGGGACATGGCTGTCGTAGTAGCACCATCAGCTGACACTACGGCATAGAGCGCCGTCTCCGAGGCCGCGAAGAGGGCGACCTGCTTGTCGTCGCTTTGAGGCTGAAGCGTCCACCTGCGGCCATCTTCCGAACGATAGACCTGGCCTGCATCGTTGCTCATCCACAGCTGATGGTCGAAGCTTACGGCTGATTCCACCCTGCCGGCTGTCAACCCTTCACAAGGCACGGTCTCCCAGCTTGTGGGGAAGGGACTGATTGCGTGGTGGCCGGTGGGGAAGCTGACGTAGTTCTCGCCCGTTGCCGTTTGACTGAACAGCGTGGGACGGTCGCTGTCTTGACCTTGAGCCTCGTGGATCAGCAACTTGGCTGCGGTCTTGTCGGCAAAGCCGTCAATGGGACAGATCTTGGTCCACGTGAAGCCATCGGCGTTGTTGTCGCGGACGTTCAGCGTGACGCGGTAGTCGCGATAGCTCTTGCCGTCGGTGGCCATGACGCGGAAAATTACGGGTTCGGTGAAATTGATGCTGTCCTTCTCGGTGTGTACGGTCCAGGAGGTCGTGTCCGAGATGCTGGCGTATGCGGCAGTACCCTGTGCGGACACTGTCACCAGCACGGCATCAAGTATCGATCCGGTCGGCAACATGTCCACGTTGGTGATGGTGCCGGCACGATGGTCTATCGCGAAACGTACTGCTGAGGCATTGGTGATGGTGTAATAGGTGCTGTCCACTCCAGTCGAGCTTTTTGTGTGGACAGTACGTTTGAGCGCCGTCACCTTGAAGTTGGTGATGAAGCAGTGACTTGTGAGCTCCACTTTGTCGCCTTTGGAGCAGGCCACGAAGGTTGCGGCCATGGCTGTCAGTAGCACGAAAGTATAGAAGAGTCTCTTCATTTTTATCTCGTTCGGGTTAAAAGCGACTGCAAAAGTACATCTTTTTATCGCGCGAAGAAAATATAAGCGTCTTAAAAAAGCCTTTTTAACCCTCTAATTAGGCAAAATTAACGTGTATAGGCCGTCCTTTAGGGTCTGTTTTGATTTCCGGGGCCTTAATGCCGCTGCCTAAAACGATGTCTGAGCGTTCGATATACGCCTCGTCCCACAGGTCGGCATCGATGAACGATTGCAGGGTTTGGGCACCGCCTTCGACCAAAAGAGACTGTAGGTCGTTGAGCGCCGAGAGATGTGAAATGAAAGTGGCTTGCGCCGCATCGTCGCTCGTCTTTGTCGTCAGCACGAATCGCTTCGGGCTCTTGCCCGGCCATAGCCTCGTGGTCAGGGTGGGCTGATCCAGCTCCCATGTGCGGCGGCCTACGAGTATCGCTTCGTGCGTGGCTCGCAGTCGGTGCACGAGCATCTGTGTCCATGGCGTTGAGAACTTCATGGCGGGTCCGTCTTTCTCTAAACTTTCGCGGCAGCGGTCGATGAATCCGTCGGCACTTTCTGCCCATTTCAGCGTAATCCACGGGCGATGCTGCGTCTGTTGCATGAAGAACTTGCGATTCAGCCACTTGCATTCTTCTTCCAACACGCCGACCACCACCTCGGCACCCGCCTCGCGCAGACGCTTAATCCCGCGGCCGCAAACCTTTTCGTTGGGGTCGCCCGTGCCTACGACCACCCTGCGGAAACCTTTCTCCACCAGCAGCTCAGCACAGGGTGGCGTTTTGCCCCAGTGCGAACAGGGCTCTAAGCTCACGTAGATGGTTGCCTCGCGGAGCAGGCACTCGTCCTCTGGGCGCACCGATCGTACGGCATTCACCTCGGCATGGGGACCGCCGTACTCGCGATGCCAGCCCTCGCCGATGATACGTCCCTCATGAACGATCACCGCCCCCACCATCGGATTCGGCGCTGTTGTCAGCTCCCCGTTGCGTGCCAGCTGCAGGCAGCGGCTCATATAGCGTTCGTCCGTTGTCATGATATCTTTTTTCATCTTTTTCACAAAAACTTTCAGCTTTCAACTTTCATCTTTCAACTTTTTACTACCTTTGCGCCATGAATTATCGTGAACTCATCGCTGCACTCACCCCGCTCCATGGATCGGGTGAGGCTCGGGCTATCGTCAGGATGGTGATGGAAGAGCGTTTCCACCTCTCCCAAACTGACCTTTTGCTCGGCAAAGATACACAATTATCTGCAACCGACCGCACGGAATTCGAAAAAATTGCATCTCGCCTCATCCAGGGCGAACCTGTGCAATATGTCCTTGGCTTCGCGGACTTCTGCGGTCACCGCTTCTGTGTCACCCCCGATGTCCTCATCCCGCGTCCTGAGACTGAGGAGTTAACGCGTTGGGCGATGGATGAATGCTTGGCCTCCAATTCTCCATCCTCGCCATGCCATATCCTAGATCTCTGCACGGGTTCCGGTTGCATCGCCATATCTCTCGCTCTGGCGCTGCCCGCAGCCCGTGTCACCGCCGTTGACATCAGCGCTGCTGCCCTCGACGTAGCACGCCATAATGCCGCCGCCCTCGGTGCCGCCAATGTAACCTTTGTCCAAAATGACGTTTTAATCTCTCATCTCTCACCTCTCATCTCCTGCATCGTTTCCAATCCTCCCTATGTCTGTCAGTCTGAGGCCGTTGATATGTCTGCTACCGTGACAGACCATGAGCCGTCGTTGGCACTCTTCGTTCCTGACGAGGACCCGCTGCTGTTCTATCGTGCCATAGCCCGCATCGGTCGCGAGGTGCTCGTGCCCGGTGGTCGCATCATGGTGGAACTCAATGCTGCACTTGCGGCATCCACTCGTCAACTGTTTGTGGATGACGGCTACAACGACGTTCAGCTCCGCAACGATCAATTCGGTAAACCTCGGATGCTGAGCGCTAAGCGTTGAAATTACTGCTTGGTATCTTCTCGCTTTTCTTCCTCCGCTTCCGCTTTCTCCGCTTGCTCCTCTTTCTCTTCTTGCTCCTTTGTCGCCTCTAAGTTCGGTGCAGACAAAGATGTGCGGTCGAAGAGACCGTAGGTGGTGCGCAACACGCGGAATTCGGTGCGGCGGTTGAGGGCGTTGCAAGCTTCCTGCAGACTGTCTGCGGGCAGCGCACGGATGAAGGTTTCCGTGAGGGTGTCGCCCTCGTGGAGGAAGGGATGGGACTCGGCGATGCGCCGCTTGACGACCTTGGGCTTGCTCTCGCCATAACCCTTCGGGGTCAGACGGTCGGCGGCTATCCCGTGTTCGATGAGGTAGTTGACTACGCTCTCGGCACGACGCTGAGACAATCGTTCGTTGTACTGATCGTTGCCGCGGTAGTCGCAGTGGGCACTGAGCTCAATGGTCACATTGGGGTTCTCGTTGAGCAGTGCCACGAGGCTGTCGAGGGCCACGGTGCTGTCGTCGGTCAGGGCTGCGCTGTCGAACTCATAGAAGACGTTGCGCACGAGCACAGGTGCGCTGATAGAGGCCAGCGGGAACTGCAGCACGTACTCCTTGCTGACGCTGGAGGTATCTACGGTGAGGGTCTCTACGTGGTTGAGAAAACCCTTGCAGGTGCCGAGGAACAGGTATTCAACGTGCGGTTGCACAGCGACTTCGAACGAGCCGTCGCCACGGACGCTGAGCTTCTGGTTGGTGCCGTCAGAGCCGATCATGTGAACGAGTCCGGCGGGCAACTCGTAGCCGTCCTTCTCATAGACCCATCCCTTGACGCTCTGTACCACCTCGGGGCAGAAGAAACTCATGAGATGATCCCAGCCGCGACCGTCGCCGCGGTTGGTGGCGAAGTAACCCTGGTTGTGCAAACCTTCGAATGTCATGCCGAAGTCGTCGCCGGCAGAGTTCATGGGGTAGGGCAGGTGGGTGATGCTCCATGTGTGGGTGACGCTGTCCTCACGCGCCATGAACAGGTCCAGACCGCCCATGCCCGAGTGACCGTCGGAGGAGAAGTAAAGGTCGCCGTTGGGGCGGAACGTGGGGAACATCTCGTCGCCGGGCGTATTGATGGGGGCAGGCAGATTCTCAACGCCGCCAAGCACCTTGCCTTCAACGCTGATGCGCCAGATATCCTTGCCGCCGTGGCCGCCTGGCATATCGCTGACGAAGTAAAGCCAGTCGCCATCGGGCGATACGGCGGGATGGGCAAAGGTGGAAAGGGTGTCCTTGGAGATCTTGAGCTCCTGCGGTTTGGACCATGTGGCATCGGAACGCTGCGAGGTGAAGATCTGGGCGTAGCGCGGGTAGTCGGGGTCAGTGGTGCAGCGCGTGATGTACATCGTCTTGCCGTCGGGCGAGAAGCAGCAGACACCCTCCTCCAATTCGGAGTTGAGCTCACCCTCTACGATGGCGGGCTGTATCCATTTGCCTTTCTCGTCCTTCTTGGTCCAGAAGACGTCGGCACACTTGGTTCCCGTGATGCCGCTGAGCTCTTCGCCGGTGGCCTGCGGACGTGTGGTGGTCCAGTAGAGCTGTTCCCAGTCGTCGCCCACGAGGGCTGGCGAGAAGTCGGAGCGCCGCGAGTTGAGCAGTGGCTCTTTCTTCACGGTATATAGCGAGCCTTTCTTCTTGAGGATGGTGGCTTGACGTGCGCCGATGAGTCCGTTGATGGCGATGGTGTCGTTCTGCGGTGTACAGATGTCGGTGTGCTGGGCATATAGGTTGCGGGCGTCCTCGATGTATTTCTCGTAACTCTTGATGGCCGCCTTGTAGTCGCCGTTCTTGTGTTGCAGGCGGGCGAGCTTGAGCGTGGCATCGAGGATGGCAGCCTCGGCGATGGAGTCGGCGATGGCGATGGACGTTGCTGCCTCGTCGGGAGCTGTTTCGGACGAGGCTACGGAGGTGCTGTCGGCGTCTTGGGCTTTTTTCTTGTTGCGCTTCTTCTTCGCTGAAGCTTTAGCCTTCTCCTGGAGGCGTTGGGCCTCAGCTTTGTGGCGGTCGGCCATGGCCTTTTCGGTGTAGCGAATGCCGTTCTGATACGCACCGATAGCCTTCGCCGTGTAGTTGATACGGCGGTAGCAGTCGGCCATCTTCAGCGCTCGCTCACCACGCTTGTCGCGCAACCTGATGGCGGTCTTGGAGTAGGCGGTCTTGTATTCGGACGCTGCATCGTAGTATTCGCCACGGGCGTAGAACTGATCACCTTTCTTCAACGCGCTCTCGGCGTTGCAGGAAAGCAATAAGGGGAGGAGAAAGAAAAGGAAGACCCACCCCCAGCCCCTCCCGTAGAGGGAGGGGAGTTGCTGGCGCGTTGAAGGGTTTATTAAATTCATTAGTTTTTCAAGAGGACATTCGCCCCTCCCTCCACGGGAGGGGTCGGGGGTGGGTCTTTATATTTATAACGCACATCCGCCCGATTTATTGTGCAACGGGTACGCGACGGTTGGAATTGTCCTGCATCACGGTGTTAACGATGTCGGTGACCATCTGCTTCAATTCGGCGATGAAGGTGGCAGCGTCGTACTCGTGGCGTTCAATCTGTCGGAGCTTCTTCTCCCAGATGCCGGTGAGCTCAGCGCTCTTGAGCAGCTCTTCGCGGATGAGACCGATCAGTTCGATGCCTGTGGGTGTGGGTGCAAGGCTCTTGCGTACGCGCCGGATATAGTTGCGTTTGAAGAGGGTCTCGATGATGGCGGCACGTGTGGAGGGGCGTCCTATGCCGTTCTCCTTGAGGGCATCGCGCAGCTCATCATCCTCGACGAACTTACCTGCCGTCTCCATGGCACGGAGGAGCGTAGCCTCGGTGTAAGGCTTCGGCGGTGTCGTCTGCTTCTCGGTGAGGGTGGGCACATGCGGGCCGCTCTCGCCCTTGCGGAAGGCGGGCAGGGTGCGCTCCTCGTCCTGGGGCGTTTCTGGGCTATCCGGATTGTCCGGATTCTCCGGATTTTCCGGTCTTTCTGTATTCTCCGGCGTTTTCTTCTTCTCCCACAGCACGCGCCACGCAGGATCGATGATGCGCTTGCCAGTGGCACGGAAGACAGACCCACCCCCTGCCCTCCCTGTGAGGGAGGGAGTGGTTTGTTCTGAGCCGGCATCCGCTTTGTCATTATCATAGGTATCTGCTCCCTCCCTTACAGGGAGGGCGGGGGATGGGTCTCTCACCTCGCCCGTCACGGTCGTCTGCTCGAACTTGCATTCGGGGTAGAAAGCGCCGATGAAACGGCGCGCGATGAGGTCATAGACACGCTTCTCATTGACGTTCAAGTTGGCGGTGGTCACGGGTACGCTGGTCGGGATGATGGCATGGTGGTCCGTGACCTTCGTGTCATCGAACACCTTCTTGGTCTTGGGCAGCTTCTTGCCGTCGGCCATCAGGGGCTGGATGAACCCTGCGTAAGGGGTCATGGAGGCTAAGATCTGCGGACATTTGGGGTACACATCATCGGGCAGGTAGGTCGTATCGACACGCGGATAAGTGGCCACCTTCTTCTCGTAGAGGCTCTGGATGAGCTGCAGGGTGAGGTCGGCCGAGAAACCGAACTTCTTGTTGCACTCCACCTGCAGCGAGGTGAGGTCGAAGAGGCGTGGCGCGGCCTCCTTGCCGGCTTTTTTCTCCACATTGGTGATGGTGAAGGGCAGCTCGCGGATGGCTTCCAATGCCTTCTCGCCTTCCTCCTGACTCTTGAAACCGCGGTCGCCCTCTTCCATGACGGCGGTGAACGTGGTCTCGCGATAGACCGTCGAGAGCACCCAATAGGTCTCGGGCTTGAAGTTGTCGATCTCGTGCTGACGGTTGACGATGAGGGCCAACGTTGGTGTCTGCACACGTCCGATGCTCAGCACCTGGCGGTTGACGCCGTATTTGAGGGTGTACAGTCGTGTGGCGTTCATCCCGAGTGTCCAGTCGCCGATGGCACGGCAGAGCCCTGCCTCGTAGAGGCTTTGGTATTCGCGTTGGTCCTTCAGTGTCTGGAATCCCTCGCGGATGGCCTCCTCAGTGAGCGAGCTGATCCACAGGCGCTGCACCGGACATTTTGCCCCGGCTTTCTGCATCACCCATCGTTGGATGAGCTCACCTTCCTGCCCGGCATCGCCGCAGTTGATGATGCTGTCGGCGGCTTGCATCAGTTTCTCGATGACGGCAAACTGCTTCTCGACGCCCTTGTCCTCTTTCAGCTTGATGCCGAAACGTTGCGGAATCATCGGCAGCTGAGCCAGACTCCACGCCTTCCACATCGGTGAATACTCGTGCGGCTCCTTCAGCTCGCACAGGTGGCCGAAGGTCCATGTCACCTGGTAGCCGTTGCCTTCGAGGAAGCCGCCCCGGTCGTGTGTGGCCCCCAGGACATTACCGATGTCCCGCGCCACGGATGGTTTTTCTGCTATACAGACGATCATCTGGCTCCTTTCAAATGTTATTCATTGCTTATTTTGGCCGCAAAGGTAAGAAAAAGATTAGAGATTAGAGATGAAAGATTAAAGATTTTGCCTTCGCACTATTTATTTTTCATTTTTCATTCTTTCATTTTTCACTTTTTCCTTATCTTTGCAACCAAAATCAAACAAGCACTCTTCTTTCATGGCACAAGACGTCATCATCAGTAAGAACTTGCAAGCCGAGTTGTCCGATGCCATCGGGCGCATCAGCCCCGACCGCCTCTTCGTGCTCACCGACACGACAACGTTGTCTTTGTGCTGGCCCGTGGTGCAGGATTTCGCCTGTCTCCGCGAGGCGCGGATGATCACCATCGGCGCCACCGACGAGGCAAAGACGCTGGAGTCGCTGGCCGACGTATGGACGGCGTTGGGCGAGGGTGGTGCCACACGACATTCGATGCTCATCAACCTCGGCGGTGGCATGATCACCGACTTGGGAGGCTTCGCCGCCTCGACCTTCAAACGTGGCATAGCCTTCGTGAACGTACCCACAACTCTCTTGGCCATGGTCGATGCCAGCGTGGGCGGCAAGACGGGCATCAACTTCCGGGGACTGAAGAACGAGATCGGCGTCTTCAACGAGGCCGAGACCGTTGTCCTCGACACGCATTTCCTGCGCACCCTGGACAGCCACAACATTCTCTCGGGTTACGCTGAGATGCTGAAACACGGACTCATCAGCAACCGTCAGCACTGGACGGAGCTGCTCAGGTTTGACATCAGTGCCATTTGTTCCCAAATAGGTACCGTAGGCGGTCCTGACTGCGTCGAGGACCAACCAGACAGAAGTGAGCACTATACGAGCTTGGCTCACCTCGTGGCCGAGAGCGTGGCCGTTAAGGAGCGCATCGTTGCCGAGGACCCGCACGAGCAGGGCATACGCAAGGCGCTGAACCTCGGGCATACCATCGGTCACGCCTTCGAAAGCCTCGCCCTCGTGAACAACCGGCCTATTCTCCATGGATATGCTGTGGCATGGGGTATGGTCTGTGAGCTCTACTTGAGCGTCAAACTCATGGGATTCCCCAAGGACGCGTTCTACAAAACGGTCGGTTTCATCGGCGATAACTACGGACGCATGCCTCTGGACTGCCGCGACTACGACCGCCTCTTCGAACTGATGACCCACGACAAGAAGAATGTTGCGGGCCGCATGAACTTCACCCTCCTCGCTGACATCGGTGACATACGCATCAACCAGCAGGTCACCAAAGACGACATCTTCGAGGCGCTGGACTATTTGAGGGAGGGGTAAAGACCCACCCCCCTGCCCCTCCCTCAATGGAGGGGAGTATATACCAAAGATAATTCGTTTTTTTTTAACGGTAAACTATTATGAAAAGGACTCTATTATTCTTGTCAATTATCTTATCAGTTTGCACCCTAACAGCAAAGGCGACTACTCCCCTCCCTCGGGAGGGGAAGGGGGGTGGGTCCTTGAGGTCTTCCGGCAACCCCATTCTCCCCGAGTTCCATGCTGACCCCGAAGTGCTGTTCTCGGAGCAGACGGGACGTTTCTATATCTACTCCACCACCGATGGCGCTCCGGGGTGGGGCGGGTATTACTTCACCGTGTTCTCCAGTGCCGACCTCGTGGAATGGCGTCACGATGGTATCATGCTCGACCTCGCCACCAACCAGGTGCCGTGGGCTACGGGCAATGCGTGGGCGCCCTGCATCATCGAGAAAAAGATCAATGGACAGTGGAAGTATTTCTTCTACTATAGTGGTCACAACCCCGCGAACAACCGCAAGGCTATCGGCGTTGCCGTTGCTGACCATCCAGCAGGACCTTTCACCGACCTCGGCCGTCCCCTTGTCAACCAGCTGCCGAAGGGTGTGCGTGGCGGACAGCAGATCGACGTGGATGTCTTCCACGACCCCGTATCGGGCAACGATTATCTCTACTGGGGCAACGGTTACATGGCTGGTGCTAAGCTCGGCGCTGACATGATGAGCATCGACACGACCACCGTCACCGTGATGACACCTCATGGGGGCACGCTCGAGGATTATGCCTATCGCGAGGCACCCTACGTGTTCTATCGCAACGGCCTCTACTACTTCCTCTGGAGCGTTGACGACACCGGATCGCCCAACTACCATGTCGCCTACGGCACCGCCACCTCGCCTCTCGGTCCCATCCGTGTGGCCGCACAGCCTGTCATCCTCATCCAGGATCCTGCCAGCGGCATCTACGGACCCGCTCACAACAGCATTCTCCAGCTGCCGGGCAAGGATGAGTGGTACATCGTTTACCACCGCATCAATGCCAACTACCTCGATCGCGACCGCGGTCCCGGTTTCCATCGCCAGGTGTGCATCGACCGGATGTTCTTCAACACCGACGGCACCATCCAGCCGGTCAAACCCACGAATACGGGTGTCAAACCGGTGAAAGTGAAGAAAAGAAGAAAGTAAGATAGAAGTCCTGTTTAGGATCCCCCTAATTTTCAATAGATGCGTAAACGATCATTTCTTATTTCCTGTTCATTATTCCTGCTTTCCGCCTCCCTGTTCGCGCAGCCTGCGCTGACGGTGAAGTCGGATGTGGTGAACATGGGTGAGCTGACCTTTCAGCAACCCCGCACAGCCTCCTTCGAGCTGACCAACAGCGGCTCGGCTCCCCTGCAGCTGACCTCCGTGAAGCCCTCGTGCGGCTGCACATCTGTCGAATGGCCCAACTCGCCCATCGCACCCGGACAGTCGGCTAAGATCACGGCCATCTACGATGCCCGCATGCTCGGCTATTTCCAGAAGGAGATAGAGGTCTTCAGCAATGCCGGCGCTGAACCGGTCTATCTGACCTTGCAGGGGCGTGTCGTGGCCACCGCCACCGATGTCGAGGGCGACTTCCCCATCGAGATGGGGGATGTGCGACTGTCCACCAACACCATCACCTTCGACAACGTCAACCGCGGCGACCGCCCCGAGGCACATATCGACATCCTTAACAACACGCGATCGAATATGAAGCCTCAGCTGATGCACCTCCCCACCTACCTCACCGCCTCCTGTCATCCCGAGACACTGGCCGGAGGACGCGTAGGACGCATCACCCTGCGCCTCAACAGCGAGCGCATGAAAAGCTATGGTCTGAACGAGGCCACAGTCTATCTCGCACGCAAGGCGGGCGAGAAGGTGTCGGCGGCCAATGCCATCAGCATCTCCACCGTGCTCCTGCCTAACTTCTCCCACCTCAGCGAGCGCGAGCTCCAGACCGCACCCCTCCTCGTCCTCTCCGCCGATAGTATCGACTTCAGCAACACCGATGCCAAGAGCGCCTCGCAGACCATCACCATCGGCAACGCCGGCGAGACACCCCTCACCATCAGCAGCGTACAGCTCGAAGGACGAGGCATCAATGTCAGCCTCAGCAGCCGTAACATCAAACCCCAGAAACGCGCCAAGCTGAAGGTGACCTACAAACCCTCTGCCCTCAGCTCTGCCCTCCTCGCTCAACATCCCGAAGACCCCCACATCCTACTCATCACCAACGACCCCACCCACCCCAAAGTCATCATCAGAGTCAAAAAATAACTCTACCCCGGAGGAAATGGATAATGGACAATGTATAATGGACAATGTAAAATGGATAATTGACAATTGACAATGGACAATGGATAATGGACAGTGGCCCCCTCTGCCCTGCCACTTCGCCCCGCGAAGAAATCCCTCTCCCGCATGTTGGGTGTAGCGCGTATTCGCGCGTCTTAACTTTCAACTCGTCAACTTGTCAACTTGTCAACTCGTCAACTTGTCAACTCTCAACTTTCAACTTTCAACTTTCAACTTTCAACTCTCAACTCTTCATGCTTCATCCTGAGAACAACGAAGAATACAAGGGCTTGACCGTCAACAGCGGCGTCGAGCAGCCCTCCATCGTCAACCCCTATCTGCAGCGTGGCCGCTTCGCCCGCCGCCGTCTCACCGCCGCCGATTATGTCGAAGGCATCGTCAAGGGCAATGTCACCATCCTCGGCCAGGCCGTGACCCTCGTCGAGAGCACCAACCCCGACCATCAGGCCATCGCACAGGAAGTTATCGAGAAATGCCTGCCCTACAGCGGCAACAGCATCCGCATCGGCATCAGCGGTGTCCCGGGTGCAGGCAAGAGCACCAGCATCGACGAGTTCGGCATCCATGTCCTCGAACGCACAGGAGGCAAGCTCGCCGTGCTCGCCATTGACCCCAGCTCCGAGAAGACCAAGGGTAGCATACTCGGCGACAAGACACGCATGGAGAAGCTCAGCGTACACCCCGACTCCTTCATACGCCCCAGCCCCTCGGCGGGCTCACTCGGAGGCGTGGCACGCAAGACGCGCGAGACCATCATCCTCTGCGAGGCTGCGGGCTTCGACAAGATCTTCGTCGAAACAGTGGGCGTAGGACAGAGCGAGACGGCATGCCATTCCATGGTCGATTTCTTCCTCGTCATTCAGCTTGCCGGCACCGGCGATGAGCTGCAGGGCATCAAGCGAGGCATCATGGAGATGGCCGATGGCATCGTCATCAACAAATGCGATGGCGACAACGTCGATGCCTGTCACCTCGCGGCACGGCAGTTCCGCAACGCCCTGCATCTCTTCCCCATGCCCGAGAGCGGATGGACACCCAAGGTGCTATGCTACTCCGGCTTCTACGGCCTCGGCATACGCGAGGTGTGGGACATGATCTATGAGTACGTCGATTTCGTCAAGGCCAACGGCTACTTCGACCACCGCCGCGCCGAGCAGGCCAAGTACTGGATGTACGAGAGCATCAACGAACAGCTGCGCAACGGATTCTACAACCATCCCACCATCGCAGCCCTTCTGCCCGCTGCCGAGCGCACCGTCCTCGACGGACAGAAGACCTCCTTCGTCGCCGCCAAGAACCTCCTCGACACCTACATCAACCTCATCAAAGGCTGAGGCCGTACATCTGCTTCACCTCGCTCATGACGAATGTGCTTTCGATGGACGCCACCGAGTCGATGTCACCCAATTTGGTGAGCACAAATTCCTGGTATTGCTTCATGTCGCGCGCGCGTACCTTCAATAAGTAGTCATACGCGCCCGATGTGTTGTAGCATTCCGTCACCTCCGGGATGCGCAGGATGCGGCGCGTGAAGCTGTCAGCGATCTCGTGGTTGATCTGCTTGAGCTTCACCTTGCAGAAGACCTGCAGGCTCTGGTTCAGCTTCTCGGCATCGAGCACAGCCACATACTTCTTGATATACCCCTGACGTTCGAGACGTTTCTGGCGCTCAAACACCGGCGTTGGGGTCAGATGCACCGCATCGGCCAGCTCTTTCGTGGTCAGTTTGGCGTTTTTCTGCAGCGTTTTCAGGATCTGCAGGTCAATCTCGTCTAACGTGTCTGCCATGTTTTGGAATATTATTCTTTTAAGAACTTCGATAATACCTTTGCTTGGAAATATTTTCTTTCAGCGCCGCAAAAGTAGGTATATCTTCTGAAATAGCCAAGAAATTTGGAGGATATTTCCAAAAAGCCGTACCTTTGCAGCGCAAAAACAAGGATAATCGAATGTTAAACTTAAAACAATAATCATTATGTCACAGAACAAACTTCATTTCGAGACCCTCCAACTTCATGTAGGACAGGAGCAGGCTGACTCCGCCACCGACGCGCGTGCCGTGCCCATCTACCAAACCACGAGCTATGTGTTCCACAACTCGCAGCACGCTGCCGACCGATTCGGTCTGCGCGATGCCGGCAACATCTACGGCCGCCTCACCAATTCCACGCAGGGCGTCTTCGAGGATCGCGTGGCAGCACTCGAGGGGGGCGTGGCCGGACTGGCCGTGGCCAGCGGAGCAGCGGCCATCACCTATGCACTCCAGAACATCGTTCAGGCTGGGGACCACATCGTAGCTGCCGACAACCTCTATGGCGGATCCTACAACCTCATCACCCACACCCTCGCCACGCAGGGCATCACCAACACCATCGTTCGCATCAACGACCTCGCTGCCGTAGAAGCAGCCATACAGCCAAACACAAAAGTCATATATGCCGAGACCTTCGGCAACCCCAACTCCGATGTCCTCGACATCGAGGGCGTAGCTGCCGTGGCCCACAAGCATGGCATCCCGTTCATCGTCGATAACACCTTCGGCACGCCTTACCTCATCCGTCCCCTGGAGCACGGTGCCGACATCGTCGTGCATTCTGCCACCAAGTTCCTCGGCGGCCATGGCACCTCGCTGGGCGGTGTTATCGTTGATGGCGGCACGTTCGATTGGAAGGCCGACCCCGACCGTTTCCCCACCCTCGCCAAGCCCGATCCCTCCTACCACGGCATCATCTTTGCCGATGCCGTAGGTGCCGCAGCTTACGTCACACGCATCCGTGCGGTGATTTTAAGGGACACCGGCGCAACAATTTCACCCTTTAATGCGTTTATATTATTGCAGGGAGTCGAGACGCTGTCGCTGCGCGTGGAGCGTCACGTCGAGAATGCGCTCAAGGTCGTCGATTTCCTGGCCCACCATCCCAAGGTGACGAAGGTCAACCACCCGGCACTCGAGAGCCATCCCGACCATGCCCTCTACAAGAAGTACTTCCCCCAGGGCGCCGGATCCATCTTCACCTTCGAGATACGTGGCGGACAGGAGGCGGCATGGCGCTTCATCGACAAGCTCCAGATCTTCTCGCTCCTGGCCAACGTCGCCGATGTCAAGAGTCTCGTCATCCACCCCTACACCACCACCCACTCCCAGCTCTCCCCCGAGGAACTCGAGCAGCAGCACATCACCCCCTCCACCATCCGCCTCTCCATCGGCACCGAGCACATCGATGACATCCTCGCCGACATCGCACAGGCACTGGACAATTGACAATGTATAATTGACAATGTATAATGTATAATTGACAATGAACCCCTCGGCCCTGCCACTTCGCCCCGCGAAGAAATCCCTCTCCCGCATGTTGGGTGTAGCGCGTATTCGTGCGTCTTAACTTTCAACTTTCAACTCTCAACTTGTCAACTTGTCAACTTGTCAACTTGTCAACTCGTCAACTCGTCAACTCTCAACTTTCAACTTTCAACTTTCAACTCCTCATGTCACACATAGCAAAACAGCTCACCGAGCTCATCGGCAACACCCCACTTCTTGAGCTCAACAAGTTTTCCAAGGCCAATGGCCTCGCCACCCCCCTCGTGGCCAAAGTAGAGTATTTCAACCCCGGCGGCAGCGTCAAGGACCGCATCGCCCTCGCCATGATCGAGGACGCTGAGCAGCGCGGCATCCTCAAGCCCGGAGCCACCATCATCGAGCCTACCAGCGGCAACACAGGCGTAGGACTCGCCCTCGTCAGCGCCGTCAAAGGCTACCACCTCATCCTCACCATGCCCGACACCATGAGCGTCGAACGCCGCAACCTCGTCAAGGCCTACGGTGCCGAGGTGCGCCTCACACCGGGCAAGGATGGCATGAAGGGTGCCATCGCAGCCGCTGAGGCACTGCGCGACAGCACACCCGGTGCCGTCATCCTCCAGCAGTTCGAGAACGCCGCCAACCCCGCGCGGCACAATGCCACCACCGGACCCGAGATATGGCGCGACACCGACGGCAACATCGATATCTTCGTCGCCGGAGTGGGCACGGGGGGCACCGTATCCGGTACAGGACGCTACCTCAAGCAGCAGAACCCCAACGTCCGGATCGTGGCCGTGGAACCCAAGTCATCACCCGTCCTCAATGGCGGCCCCAGCGGACCGCATAAGATTCAGGGCATAGGCGCCGGCTTCGTACCCAGGACCTACGATGCTGCCGTCGTCGATGAAGTCTTCGACGTGGACAACGACGATGCCATACGCACCTCGCGCCTCATCGCCCAGCAGGAAGGGCTCCTCGTAGGCATCAGTGCCGGAGCGGCTCTCTACGCCGCCACCCAGCTCGCCCTGCGACCCGAGAACAGTGGCAAGCGCATCGTCGTTCTCCTCCCCGACACCGGCGAGCGCTACCTCTCCACCGTCCTCTACGACTTCGAAGGCTACCCACTCTAAACACTTAAACCCGAATCGGTCATTAGCATTATGATGATAATAACCATTATTTTAGAACAGATGTTTTGCCGCTTTGAGGGCGCAATGGGGTTCCATTGTAACCGAGAAGCGACGAAACAGATGACTAAAAGATGGCTTCATTAGCGCGTAACTG
>JAEEGL014585655.1_pt1 | contig 35283 bp, 30 predicted proteins | sample 9134231 | NCBI WGS metagenome assembly JAEEGL01 (sample SAMN16246548, study PRJNA631951) | gut metagenome | biome: gut microbiome; feature: rumen; material: fiber-attached | host: Bos | place: Iran: Karaj | collected 2018-10 | reverse complement strand
CTTGACCGTGATAGTGACGACGAACTCGGACTCTTCGAAGACAATATCGGGAGCGGTGACTTCAAGTTCGATGCTGTGTCCGTCTTCGGAAACACTTGCCTTGGCGTCATATTCAGTACCTTCATACTCTGCGAACACGTCGAGAGACGCGCCTGCCTGATTCTTGATTTCGAATCCGAAAACTTCGGTGGCGCCGGGCGCCACTTCAAAACTCATCTCCTCGGGGACTTCGAAGGAAAGTTTGCCGGGATCTTTCTTGCAGGAACCGAGAACGGCGATTCCGAGCACTGCGACAAAGCAGCCAAACAGGATCTTTTTCATACTATCTGAGACTTAAACTGATAAAATACTTTCAATTTGTAACCTATGTAAACTGCCATTGAAATGGAAAATAAGTCCGATATGCTTTTGCACTGGCAGTTACAAGTCTCAAAAATAGTAATAATTTTTTTAAAACCGAATTCAATCTTTCTTTCTCAGGATCTTGGGCTTGCGTATATGGCTCCAGAGGAGGTAGAAGAAACTGACGAAGGAGGATTCGGGATAGACCATGCGGTTCTTCCATGCGTTTTTCCTCCAGCGGCGGAAGCGGAATGCGAAGCGGCGCAGGACCGCCTTGGGCTCCTTTTCTGAGAATTCCGGGTATATAAGGTCCCTGAGCATACGGGCCTTCAGCTCCGGATCGGCTTTGAAGGGAGGGAAGATATCGGCCCCAAAGCCGAAATCCTCCACGCAGATGGCGTCCAGGCAGTTCAGGAAATCATTCATTCCGAACTCATCGACGGTACCTGAAACGAGATTCCAGTCCACGTCCTTGCCGCATTCGCGTACGAAGAACGCCCAGTCCAGCACCTGGCGGACAGTCATCTTTTCGGAAGCGAAATGGGAAGCGGCGTGCCTCAGCAGGAACAGCGCATTGAAGTCCGGAGACGGCGTCAGCACATCCTGATCCCCGATCCGTACCGTCCCGAGGCCTTCGGGCGCAAGCCTTTTCAGTATCTTCTCGTAACGCCGGCTGGAAGGATGGGAGTAAACGTCCACGAAATCGAAATGATTCTCGACGAACTGCCCTTCGAAGCGGAAAGTCGTGTGGTGCTGGTGCCTGTGGCCGGCCTTTATGCCCTTCTCGGCCATCAGTGCGTCATCGGCTTCTTTCCAGCGGCCGAACATCCAGATATCGATGTCCCCACAGGGGCGATGGCGCGGAACAGGCCAGTTCTTGCTGAGGCCGTAGCCCTTCAACAGCAGCATCTTGAAGCCATGGGAGGCATAAAACCCGTTCAAGGCGGCAACCACATCCCCGTAATTCCGGTAGCGCTTCTCGTATGAGCTGAGAACGGAGGAAATCCACTTTCTTTCAAAGGCGGGGTCCATCTCCTGCCCTTCGGCCAGAAGACCTTTGGAACACAGGGCATTATAGCCGTCCAGCACCACCGCGAGAAGGGAATGGTAGCGGGCCAGCGCCTTCAGTTTCTCCCATGGGATGACCGGAGGGAGGACACCGGCGGAAGGGCACTTCGTTCCGGCTCCCACACAGACCAGGAAGAGAAAAATATCGCGTATGTTGTTCAAAGCTGCCGCCACATCGCAAATATACAAAAAAAGGTCGGGAAAACCCGACCCTTTCAATATGTTAGGCTATTTTTCCACTAGAACATGTAGCGGATGCCGAGAGCGATGCTCTGCCAGCCGAATCCCGTCGAAGGGATGATGTTGAACAGAGGCCTCCAGTCGAGGGAGAGCTGCAGGGGGAAATCGAACGCATACTCGAGACCCACCTGGGCGCCGACACCAAGGCCGATGCCGCCTTCGTTGACCAGCCAGAGGTCAGCAGCGGGGCCTGCGTAGAAATTGAGGGGTCCTACGGGAGCGATGCTGAAATCGTAGGCGCAAGCGATGTTCATGGAACCTGCGGTCCATCCGAGGTCAGCCTCGAGGAAGTTCTCGCCAAGGCTGTGCTGGTAGGAAATCTCACCACCCCAACCGACGCGGACACCGATGGCCCTGGGCTGAGCGGAAGCAACGGCTGCCACTGCGAGCAGGGAGACGATAGCAACAATGATCTTTTTCATATTAAAAATGGTTTAAAAAGTTTTAAGTGACTCGCAAATATATTAAACAATCCCTGAAAAACCAAGAAATGCCATAGCCATGATACTGACGGTGATCAGGGCTATCGGCAGTCCCTTGAAGGACTTGGGGACGTCGCTCCCCGCGAGGTGCTCCCGCAGGCCCGCGAAAAGTATCATCGCCAGGCCGTAGCCGAGGGAAGTGGCGAAGGCATAGACCGTCGCTTCGCCGAGGTTCAGCATATGGGAAGCGTCTCCAAAGGTAAACTCCTTGGTAACCACAGTGATAGCCACGCCGAGGACGGCGCAGTTCGTAGTGATCAGGGGGAGGAATATTCCGAGGGCCTGGTACAGGGACGGGCTTATCTTCTTCAGGACGATCTCGACCATCTGGACGAAGGCCGCGATCACGAGGATGAAGGCGATGGTCTGCAGGAACTCCAGCCCGAAGGGGACGAGGAGGTATTTGTTCAGCAGGTAAGTCACGACTGTCGCCAGCGTGATGACGAAGCACACGGCCCCGGACATTCCGGTAGCGGTCGAAAGCTTGTTGGAAACACCCAGGAACGGGCAGATGCCGAGGAACTGGGCCAGCAGGATATTATTTACGAATATCGCTGAGATTATGATGATGAAATAATCAGCCATGGCGCGCTACTGTTTTTTTGCAATCTTGTTGAACAGGACCAGCAGGTATCCCAGGACGAGGAACGCTCCGGGAGCCATCACGAAAGCGAGTATGCCGTCGCCGGGGATGAATTTCCATCCGAAGGCGGCGCCGCTTCCGAGAATTTCGCGGACCAGACCTATTATGGTCAGGGTCACGGTGAATCCGAGGCCAATGCCTATGCCGTCGAGGGCGCTGTCGCCGGCTCCGTGCTTGCTTGCGAAAGCTTCGGCGCGGCCGAGGACTATGCAGTTCACGACGATAAGGGGAATGAACAGTCCGAGGGTCTCATAGACCGCGGGGACGAAGGCCTGCATGAGGAGCTGGAGGACGGTGACGAAGGTGGCGATCACGACGATGTACACGGGAATGTGCACCTTGTCGGGGACCACGGGAGCGATGAGGGAAATCGCTATGTTGCTGAGGACCAGGACGAACATAGTCGCAAGTCCCATCTCAAGGCCGTTCATCGCGGAAGTCGTGGTGGCCAGCGTCGGACACATTCCGAGCACCAGCACGAAGGTCGGGTTGTTCTTTATGAACCCGTCTGTGACAAGTGACCATTTACTCATTTCTGTTCCTCCTGATTTTCATTTTGGGCCGCAGGGACGGAAGCTCCGCTGAAAGCGTCGGCTCCGACATTCGCGCCTTCAAGGACGCGGACCACGGAAACGGCGTTGCTGACGGCAAGCGAGTATGCGCGGGAAGTGATAGTCGAAGCGGTGATGGCGTCGATGTCGCCCCCGTCTTTCCTGACCTTTATGACCTTGTCGGGGCCCAGGCCGCAGAACTGGGAAATGAAGTTCCCGTCGGTGGTGCACTTGGCACCGAGGCCCGGGGTCTCGCTGTGCGACAGCACGCGGGTGGCATATACAGTACCGTCCGGAAGCACTCCGACCATGAGGGTCAGGGGGCCGCCGAAGCCGTTGACGCTGCTCTTGACGGCATAGGCGACGGCCTTTCCGTCTTCGGAGCTGCTGTAGTATTCATAATTCTGGCCTCCGGCTTCCACGGTCATGGCCTCGGAGAGGGTTCCCCCTTCCGGAAGCACCTGTCCTATGGAATTGCGGAGCGTATTGACAGCCGCAGCCTCGATGGGAGCGGCGGTCAGGGCGTACACGCCTCCGAGGACCGCTGCGCAGAACAGGCATACGAGCGTAAGGCACAGGGCCATGTTCCTGAGAGTTGATTTTGCTGCCATATCTATGCCCTCCCGTATTTATGCTGATGGAAAGCCCTGTTGAGCAGGGGCACTGCCATGTTCATGAGAAGTATCGCGAAGGACATTCCCTCGGGATAGGATCCGAAATAACGGATCATCATCACGATGAAGCCTATTCCGAAGCCGTAGATCACACCGCCCAAGGTGCTCATCGGGGAGGTCACGTAGTCGGTCGCCATGAAGCAGGCGCCGAGTATCATGCCGCCGGTCAGCAGGTTGAAGAGCGGGCCGGTGTACTGGGCGGGATCGGCCAGGTTGAAGATTCCGGAGATCAGGGCCACGGTCACGAAGATGGAGAGGGGAATCCAGGGCTTGACGACCCTGCGGCAGAGCAGGTACACGAAGCCTGCCAGCAGCGCGATGGCTGAAATCTCACCCGCGGAGCCTCCTATGTTCAGGAACAGCGTGCGGAGGAGGTCGGTGCCCGCGACGGCATCCATCCCGCCTTCGGCATAACGGCCCAGGAGGGTGGCTCCGGAGACGGCGTCCGTCGAATGGATGAAGCCCTGGGGGATCGTCCAGTCAGTCATATAGGCCGGGAACGACACCAGCAGGAACACACGTCCCGCGATCGCCGGGTTGAACACGTTCTGTCCGAGGCCGCCGAAGGACATCTTCGCGACGCCGATCGCGAACAGCGCGCCGATCACGACGACCCACCAGGGAGTGGTCGAAGGCAGGTTCATCGCGAGAAGCAGGCCCGTCACGAGGGCGGAACTAAGGTTGGCCACCTTGCAGTCCCGGAAAAGCCATTTGGCAATCGCCCACTCAAGCAGCACGCAGGAAAGCGCGCTGACGGCCAGCACCAGCAGTTCCGACCATCCGTAGAAAAGGACCGAAACCACGATTGCGGGCAGGAGGGCGATCACGACGTCCCTCATCAGCGCGTTGGTCGAGACCTTCGCGTGAATGTGCGGGGACGGTGAAACAATCATTTTTCCCATATCTGAATTTCCTATTTTTTATCAGTTTCGTTCTTGGCAGCCTCGGCGGCCTTCGCAGCTTCAGCGGCAGCCTTCGCCGCAGCGGCACGGGCCCTGATGACACCCATGACCTGCCCCTTGGCCTGACGGACGTTGTCGAGCAGGGGGATGTAGGCGGGGCAGCTGTACAGGCAGCAGCCGCATTCTATGCAATCCTGTGCGGAGGCGGCTTCGAGGCCATCGACGTCGCCGGCCTTGTAAAGGCGGTTCAGCAGGAAAGGCTCCAGACCCATGGGACAGGCATCCGCGCACCTTCCGCAGCGTATGCAGCTTCCTTCGGCCTTGCGGCGGGTAGCCGCTTCGGACAGGTAGAGGATCGAGGACGAACCCTTGACGGTGCATGCGTCGAGATTGCTCACGGCCTTGCCCATCATGGGACCGCCGCTTATTATCTTCGCGGCGTCCTCGGGCACTCCGCCGGCCTGCTGCGCTATGAAGCTCAGGGGCATGCCGATGCGGAAGAGGTAGTTGTGCTGCCTTTCGACGGGGATGCAGTCGCCCGTTATGGTCATGGTGTTGGTCACGAGGGGCTTGTTCTTCTGCACGGCCTCATAGACCGCAACGGAAGTCGCGACGTTCTGGACGACGGCGCCCACGTCGATGGGCAGGCCGCCCGAGCGCACCTGGCGGTGCATGACCGCGTCGATGAGCTGCTTCTCTCCGCCCTGCGGATAACGCTTCTTCAGCGAGACCACGCTGATGCCGGGATATCCCAGGTCGCGGACAGCCTTTGAGAGCGCTTCTATGGCCTCGGGCTTGTTCTCTTCCACGCCGATGACGCAGCGGCAGCCACCGAGGACTTTCTGCATGATGGCAGCGCCCACTACTATCTCCGCGGGCCTTTCAAGCATGAGGCGGAAGTCGCAGGTCAGGTACGGTTCGCACTCGGTTCCGTTGATTATGAGGCACTCGGCCACCTTTCCCGGAGGAGGGCTGAGCTTGACATGCGTCGGGAAGGTCGCGCCGCCGAGACCGACGACACCGCACTCCTTGATACGTCCGAGGATGAACGCCTTGTCTTCCGGAATCTCCTTCACGAGGGTATCGGAAAGGTCTATCCCTTCGGCCCACTCGTCGCCTTCCACGGCGATTTCGACATGGGTCATCCAGTTGCCGGCGAGGTCCTTGCGGGGGGCTATCGCCTTGACTGTCCCGGACACGGGAGAATGTACGAAAGCGGAAATGAATCCGCCGGGTTCGGCTATGACCTGGCCGGCCTTGACCTTGTCACCGACGGCGACAACGGGCTTGGCGGGAGCGCCGAGGTGCTGGGCCATCGACACATAGACGGTCTCGGGAAGGGGAAGGACCTCCGTGGCGCGGCCGCGGGCGGATTTGGCGTCGTCCGGATGGACGCCACCTATGGAAAATGTAATCTTACTCATTGACGGCCTCCTTCTTTATCTCTGTTTTGGCAGCAGCTTCTTCGGCTGCCTTCGCTGCCGCGGCTTCCTTGGCCTTGCGGGCCCTTTCGGCTATGCGGGCCTTTACGGCCTCCTTGTCAAGCTCCTTGGGGAAACCGACCCCGTGGATGGCTCCGGTCGGGCAGACGGCTTCGCATTCGCGGCAAAGCTTGCACTTCGCGAAATCGATATACGCGACATTGTTCTCGAGGGTGATCGCATCGTGGGTGCAGGTCTTGGCGCAGATGCCGCATCCTATGCAGGCGTTCGCACAGGCCTTCTTCGCGGCAGGTCCCTTGTCCTGGTTGCGGCAGGAGACGAACTCACGCATGCCGCGCGGGCCCTTGTTGCGGAGCTCGATGAGCTTCTTCGGGCAGGCTTTCGCGCAGGCGCCGCAGGCGGTGCACTTCTCCTCGTCAACCACGGGAAGCCCAGTTTCAGGGTCCATCGAAAGGGCCCCGAACTGGCACGCGGCCACACAGTCGCCGCAGCCGAGGCACCCGAAGGCGCACGCCGTGTCCCCGCTGTAGAGGGCGGCCTTGACCTTGCAGGATTTCACCCCGTCGTACTCATTGATGCGGGGACGGGCCTGGCAGGTCCCGTTGCAGCGGACCACGGCCACCTGAGGGGCTTTTTCCTTCACCTCGTAGCCAAGGATGGCCGCAACCTTGCCCATGACTTCGTTTCCTCCGACAGGGCAGTAAATCCCGTCAAGGCTGGCAGCCTTCACGGCATTGTCCGCAAAGGCGCGGCAGCCCGCGAATCCGCAGCCGCCGCAGTTGGCACCCGGCATCACTTTCTCAACCTCGTCGATCCTCGGATCTTCCTCAACCTTGAATTTCTTCGCGATGAGGAAAAGAACGACGGACAGTACAAGTCCGAGCGCGGCGAGAATCACAATGGTCCAGATAATCGTCGTTGTCATTTCTTCTTGATATAAAATGAATATTCTTTTCTGAGCGCATCCCTGAAGAGATACACCACAAGATAGTACAGGGCGGCGGCCGCAATGGCCGCAAGTCCGGCGGACACTTCCGCCACCCCTGCTGCCAGAAGGCCCAGGAGTACGGCCATGACCACGAGCAGAGGTATCACATATGCGATCCACACGGCCTTGTGGCCCATGGAGCGCCGCAGGCAGACATCTACTTCCTCCCCGATCTGCCAGCCGTCCAGGGTCGCAGGGACCTGGACCGCCTTGGTCTTGGCCTCGGAGATGCCGCAGAGGCCCGCTGCATGGCAGCTTGCGCACGCGGACTCGGAGAGAATCTCGACCGTGATGAATTCGGGAGTGATGTCAACTATCTTCCCGGAATGGGTGATATCCTGATTGCGCGCCATCCTTTAATTTTCGAAATCAGAAGCGGGGAAGCCGCCGAAATCGCCGTCATAATCGTCATTCATGGCCGAACTGACCGACCGGCTGTCATCTTCACTGACCAGGCTGTCGTTCAGTTCGATGAAGCGGATCTGGTCGCCGCGGAAGCGCATGTCTATCTCCTTCGTCTCACCGTTGCGGTGCTTGGCGATGATGATCTGTGTCTTCTCCCTGTCTTCGAGGTTCTCCGACAGCCCGACATAATCCGGCCTGTGGATGAAGAGGACCATGTCGGCGTCCTGCTCGATGGAGCCGGACTCGCGCAGGTCGCTCAGCTGCGGCTTGCCGGTCGCTCCGGCCCTGGTGACCGAGGCGCGGGAAAGCTGCGAAAGGGCTATGATGGGGACATTGAGGTCCTTGGCGGTGGCCTTCAGGGTACGGGAGATGAATGCCACCTCCTGCTCGCGCATGCCGCGGTAATCGGCCGGGGCCTGCATCAGCTGGAGATAGTCCACGATGATGAGGCGCACGCCCTTGTGGTTCACGAGGGACTTGGCCTTCGTGCGGAACTCCATCACGGGCAGAGACGGGGTGTCGTCAATGTACAGGGGCGCCTTGGAGAGGTTCTTCAGCTTGTACTCGAGCTGCTCCCACTCGTAGGGCTCCAGTTTCACGCCGCCCTTGATCTTGTCGGCGCTGAGACCGGACTCGGAAGTCATTATACGCTTCGCGAGCTGCACGGCGGACATCTCCAGGGAGAACACCGCAACCGGGAAGTGGTGGTCCACGGCGGCGTTGCGGGCAAGGTTCAGGGCAAATGCCGTCTTACCCACGGACGGACGGGCGGCCAGGATGATGAGGTCCGATTTCTGCCATCCCATCGTGACGCGGTCCAGGCTGACGAAACCCGAAGGGACCCCGTTGAGCCCCGTCGTCTTCTGCTGCTCCTGGATCTCGGACATGGCGGTGTTGATTATCGAGCCTATGTCCTGGACTTCGCGCTTGACGCTGCTCTGGATGGCGTCGAAAAGACGGGTCTGGGCGTTGTCGATAAGGTCGTCGACAGTGACGGAGTCGTCGAACGCATCCCGCAGTATCTCATAGGAAGCCCCGATCAGGTCCCTCTGGATCGTCTTCTGCTTGAGGATCTTGATATAGTGCTCGATGTGGACCGCGGACCCGACCTTTTCCGAAAGGGTCGCGAGGACCACGGCGCCGCCGACGGCCTCGAGGTTCCCGTTCGATTTCAGGCGGGATGTCACGGTGATGATGTCCACGGCGACATGCTCGTTGAAGAGCGACACCATGGCCTCGAAGATCATCCGGTGCTTCGGATCGTAGAAACACGAGGCCGTGAGTTCCTCCATCGCCTGTTCGACACAGGAGGCCTCAAGCAGCATCGCACCCAGGACGGCCTCTTCGACATCGAGGGCCTGAGGCGGCTTGTTGCCCATCTCAAGGCCCAGATTCTCCAGGGTCACCGTCTGGTTTTTCTTCCTTTTCGGAGCTCCGTCTGCCATTATCCCCTCTATTCGAAATCAGGATTGACGATGATGCGTCCGCAGTGTTCGCAGATGACGAGCTTCTTGTTCGAAGCGATGTCGATAAGGCGCTGGGGAGTGATGGTGTTGAAGCAACCTCCGCAGGAATCGCCGTCATAGACGGAGACCACGGCGAGATGGTTGCTGACGCTGGCACGGATGCGCTCGTATGCGCTCATCGTGCGGTCGTCGATCTTCGCGGCGCAGGCCTTGCGCTTCTCCTGGAGGACTTCCTCTTCCTTGGCGGTGGACTCGATGATGCTGTCGAGCTCCACTTTCTTCGCTTCGAGATCCCCGTCCCGGATGTCGATGCGGGACTGGATGTCTTCGAGGTCGGCCTTGCGCTCCTCGATCGCGAAGCGGGCCTCGCCGATGTGCTTTTCGGCTATCTGGCGGAGGAGGGTCTGGTTCTCGATCTCCTTGTTGATGGAGTCGTACTCGCGGCTGTTGGATATGTTCTCGAGCTGCTTCTGGTATTTGCCGATTTCGGCGTCGAGCTCGACGATCTGCTCCTTGTTGGCGACGATGGATTTCTCATAACCCGCGATCAGTTCTTCCACATGGGCATACTTGGAACGCAGGGCCTCGATCTCTTCCTCGAGGGAAGCGACCTCCGAAGGGAGTTCCCCACGGAGCAGGACGATCTTGTCGATCGCATTGTCAGTTTCCTGAAGCTGATAGAGGGTCTTGAGCTTTTCTTCGACGGAGAGCTCGGAGTCTGCAAAGTTCTTCTGCAGGGACACGAAAGTTTCCCTCTCATCGATGGGGGTTTCGACTTTCTTGATTTTCTTGGTGGTGGCCATATCTGTTTTGATTGTTTATTCCACTATAAGGGATGCAAAGGTAGGAAAAATTGCCGGATAATTCACAATGATTTGCGTATTTCGACAAGTTGTGCGCGTATCCCCTTCAGGGACTCGAGAACCCGCACCGAACGGTCCACGGAGGAACGGTCCCGGGAGAGCTCGCCGGCCGCTCCTTCCAGGGTCATCCCCTTGACCTTCACGAGGTGGTAGATCTGCTTCAGGGCATCTATATCCTGGACGGTATATAGGCGGTTCCCCTTGGCGTTGCGCTGGGGCTTGACGTACTTCGGGAAAGAGTTCGACCAGAACCTCACTAGCGAGACGGAGACCTTCAGCATATCGGCGACTTCTCCGATTGTGTACAACAGTTTTTCCATATTCTTCAGTCCATAGATTGAACGGTATTGACGGCCATGAAAAGCATATTCGAATATTCGTCCGGGGTGGTCGAGGCGAATATGTATCCTATCGGGTCCAGGTAAACGGAATCCCGCATGACTTCATAATGCAGATGGGGGGCGAAGGTGTTGCCGGACATCCCGACGGAGCCTATCTTCTTCCCCTTGGAAATCTTCTGGCCCTTCGACACGACGATGTCCGCAAGGTGGGCGTAATTGGTCTTGAACCCGCCCCTGTGGGCTATCTGGACCATGTTTCCGAGACCCTTCGTAGAGTGTACCACGCTGACGACCTCGCCGTCTGCCGCGGCATAGACAGGCGTCCCCTGGGGGACGATGAAATCCATCCCGTTATGCTCCACGTACGCCTTGTAGAAAGGATTGAGCCTCATTCCCTTGGAGGCCCCGACCTGCGGATAGGAGATGCCTTTCAGCGGAAGCTCCATAGGAGGGGCCACGAAGCCTTCCCTCGCGATGAGGTAGAAGATCCTCCGGAAGGAGGAATCGACCCTCGCCGCCTTCAGCTCCAACGCCATGGCCTTCCGTGTCGCGTAGCGGCTGATCTCGACGTCGGGAATGGTGTCGCTGCCGTAGAGGAAGTCCAGGGAGCTGATGGGGTCCACGTTGGGAGCGTCGGTATGGAAGACCTGCCCGTAAATCTCGTTGTCCTTGAGCTGCAGGCCGGAAATCACGTCCCCGAGCAGCTGCTCCTTCGGCTGGAGCCCTGGATAGGCCTTCTCGTACATGCGGTTCTCGCGCCTGAGGCGCCTTTCCGTATCCGTGCTGACGACAAGGGCGAAAAGCAGATACGCCACAACAGTCAGCGAGAATGTCACCGCGATGTATTTCAGCGCCGAAAGGACGATCTTCCATGCGGAAACCGTCGCCTTCCTGAAGCTGAAACTGCTCCTGTCGAATTCGTAGCCCTTTGCCATCGTCAGCGCCTCCTCCTGAGCAGTTCATTGTGCGAAGGGACCTTCTTGCGGCTGACGCCCGAGTCCTTGCCCTTGCTGACCATGGCCTGATATTCCTCGACGGACATCGACAGGTCGAGATAGGACATCGGATTCACCTGGCTCCCCTTGTAGATAACTTCATAATGCAGGTGCGGGCCCGTCGATTTTCCGGTCTTGCCGACCTCCCCGATCTTGTCCCCGCGCTTGAGCCGCATCCCGACGGCCACGTCCACGGAATTAAGGTGCGCATAGCGCGTCTTGTACCCGAAACCATGGTCGATCAGGACCTCGTTGCCATAGCCGAAGAACTGATACCGGACCTTTTCCACGACCCCGTCGCCGGTACAGTACACCGGGTTCCCGATGTCGGTGGCGAAATCAAGCCCCTCGTGGAAGCGCCTCCCGCCGAAAACCGGATCCGTCCTGTATCCGAAGTAACTGGATATGTGATATGAGCCCTTTGCCGGGTTTATCGGGGGCACGGCGGGGACGCACGAGACCATGTCACCGGCCGTCCTGGAAATGAGTCCGACCTCGTCAAGGGCCTTGCTCTGCAGGTAGGTCCTCTTCGTGAGCACGTCCATGCGCATCAGCGTGGCCTTGAGCTGGGGCGCCCCGCCGAGTTCGTCAAGCCACGAATAACGGTTCACACCCCCGAATCCGGCCTTCTTGACTTCGTCCGGAATCTCGTTCAGCCCGAAAATGGACCTGTACACATGGTCGTCCCTGTCTTCGATGCCGCTCAGAGTTTCCTCGTAGAGGTCCAGCTGGCGGTTGAGGATGTCCATCTTCGAAGACCATTCCGCATTTTTCTTTTTCAAGGCGGCGGTCTTCGGGAGGTCCAGGCCGAGTACGGAAGTGTAGAGCCAGAAATACAGCGCCCCCATCGCGATCGCGCCGAGAGCCATCAGCGAGTTCCTCAGATAAGGAACCCACCGCGGAACCTCTTCGACCTCGTACATGAGGGTATCGGGATTGTACCGGTACTTCTTGAATTTCGGAGCCTTAGCCATCCTTTCGTTTTCTGGCGGAATGCAAATATACTAAATTTTAACATATTATCCTCGGTTACCTGAAGTTCCCGGGGCTAAAAGGCCGGAACGGCTCTGCCCGCAGGGACGTCTCGCTCCGCTCGACCCCACCACTGCGCGGCGAGCCGCTTGCGGTCCCCCCGCTATCGTGCCGCGGGTGGCACGGTCCCTGCGGACAGACCGTTCCGGCCCTCCGTTTCTATTGAACTATCGGAAAAAACAACTAAATTTGTGGTTCTTTATAATATTCAAAGTATGATGACCTCAAAGGAGATTCGCAAGCAGTTTCTCGATTTCTTCGCCTCGAAGGGCCACACCGTGGTCCCCTCGGCACCCATGGTAGTTAAGAACGACCCGACGCTGATGTTCACCAACGCCGGGATGAACCAGTTCAAGGACATATTCCTCGGCAACGCGAAAGCCCGCTCGCTGAGGGCGGCCGACTCACAGAAATGCCTGAGGGTCAGCGGAAAGCACAACGACCTCGAAGAAGTGGGCCACGACACGTACCACCACACGATGTTCGAGATGCTCGGCAACTGGAGTTTCGGCGACTATTTCAAGGACGAAGCCATAGACTGGGCATGGGAGCTGCTCACCGAAGTATACAAGATCGACAAGAACATACTCTACGCCACCGTCTTCGAAGGATCGGACGAGACCCCGATGGACGAAGAGGCCAAGAAGGCATGGCTCCGCCACCTGCCCGAAGACCACATCGTGCTCGGCAACAAGCACGACAATTTCTGGGAAATGGGCGACACCGGCCCCTGCGGTCCCTGCAGCGAGATCCACATCGACATTCGCACCCCGGAAGAAAAGGCCTCGGGCGTCCTTGGCCGCGACCTCGTCAACAAGTCCGACCCGCACGTCATCGAAATCTGGAACCTCGTCTTCATGCAGTTCCAGAGGATGGCCGACGGCCATCTCGAACCCCTTCCCGCCAAGAACATAGACACCGGAATGGGCTTCGAGCGCCTCTGCTCCGTGCTCCAGGGCAAGAACAGCAACTATGACTCCGACGTCTTCACTGGCATGCTCTCCAAGATCGGGGAAATCTCCGGCCACCGCTACGGCGAAAGCGCGGAGACCGACGTCGCGATGAGGGTCATCGCCGACCACATACGCGCCATCAGCTTCTCCATAGCCGACGGCCAGCTGCCCTCCAACGTCAAGGCCGGATACGTGATCCGCAGGATCCTGCGCCGCGCCGTCCGTTACGGCTACACCTTCCTCGGCCTGTCGGAGCCCTTCCTCTGCAGGCTCGTGGGCCAGCTCGTGGACGACATGGGCGAAGCCTATCCCGAGATCAAGGCCCAGCAGAAACTCATTGAAAACGTCATACGTGAAGAAGAGATGGCCTTCCTGCGCACCCTCGACAGGGGAATACGCCTGATGGACGACTGCATGGCAGCGGCTGAAGAAAGCAAGGTCATCCCCGGAGCGGACGCCTTCAAGCTCTACGACACCTACGGCTTCCCCATCGACCTCACCGAACTCATCGCGACCGAGAACGGCTACAAGGTGGACCTCGAAGGCTTCCAGGCCGAACTCGCCAAGCAGAAGGACCGCGCCCGCAACGCCACCGCCAACGAATTCGGCGACTGGACCGTATGGCACGAGGGTGAAGAGAGCGTCTTCACGGGCTACGACGAAACCGTCACGGAAGGCGCCCTGCTCCTGCGGAGCCGCACCGTGGTCCAGAAGAACAAGGAGATGCTCCAGCTGGTCTTCGACCGCACTCCCTTCTACGGGGAGATGGGCGGCGAAGTCGGCGACACCGGCACAATCACCTCGGCCGACGGCCAGACCGTACGCATCCTCAACACCGTGAAGGAGAACAACCTCACGGTCCACATCGCGGAAAAGCTTCCCAACAACTGCGAAGGGGCGTTCCGCCTCGAAGTGGACGCTGCCAGGAGGGCCCGCATCGAGGCCAACCACAGCTGCACGCACCTTCTCGACCAGGCCCTGCGCGAGATCGTAGGGACCCATGTCGAGCAGAAGGGCTCCTTCGTCTGCGACAAGTATTTCCGCTTCGACTTCTCACACTTCGAGAAACTCGACGACGAGACCCTGCGCAAGGTCGAAAGCCGCGTCAACGAGCTGATCCGCAGCAATATCGCAAGGGAAGAAAAGCGTGACGCCACCATGGACGAGGCCCGCTCGATGGGCGCCATCGCCCTGTTCGGGGAGAAATACGGCGACACCGTACGCGTCGTCCGCTTCGGCCCCAGCGTGGAACTCTGCGGCGGCTGCCACACTTCCGCGACCGGCAACATCGGCTACTTCAAGATCCTGAGCGAAGCCGCCATCGCCGCCGGAATCAGGCGCATCGAGGCCGTCACCGGAGCAGAAGCCGAGCAGGCCGTTTACGGGATGCAGGAGCTGCTGAAGACAGCCAGGGGCCTGTTCAACAACGTTCCCGACCTCGCAGGTGCCATACGCAAGATGATCGAAGACAACGCCACCTTCAAGAAGCAGGCTGAAGAATTCGCGAAACAGAAGGCCGCGGACTTCGCCAGGGAACTTGCCTCCCGCGCCGAAGAAGTCAACGGCATCAAGATCATCGTGGCCGTGCGTCCCGGCATGGACGCCGATCCGGCCATGCTCCGCAACGCCGCCCTCGCCCTGCAGAAGGAGCTCAAGTCCGCGGCCCTGGTCGCAGCATACACCCATGATGGCAAGCCGCAGCTCTGCCTGATGTACTCCGACGACCTCGTCGCCGCGGGCCGCAACGCCCCGGCCGACATCCGTGACGCCGCAAAGGCCATCCAGGGCGGAGGCGGCGGACAGAACGGCCTCGCAACCGCCGGCGGCAAGAACCCCGACGGGCTGGACGAAGCGCTGGGAATCCTCATCTCGAAAGCGAAAGGAGAGTAAGACCCGCCCACAGGGATGAAACGGCTAGACAGGTTCATACTGACTTCCTTCATAGGACCGTTCATAGCGATCCTGTTCGTGGTCGTGTTCATCCTGATGATGCAGTTCCTCTGGCTCTATATCGACGAACTCGTCGGCAAGGGCCTGGGGATGAAGGTCATACTCGAATTCCTGATGTGGGGCACGTGCACCATCCTGCCGCTGGCCCTGCCCCTTTCGACCCTGCTCGCGTCGATGATGACGATGGGCTCGCTCGGGGAGAACAAGGAGCTGATGGCCATCAAGGCATCCGGAATATCCCTGTGGCGCATAATGCTGCCCCTGATGGTGGCTTCGGCCTTCATCAGCGTAGCCGCGTTCTACGCCGGAAACAACCTCGTGCCCAAGGCATACAACGAGATCTACACCCTGCGCGACGACATCGGACGCACAAAGGAAGAGATCAAGATCCCCTCGGGGACCTTCTACGACGGCATCGACGGCTATATCCTGCGGGTCCAGGACCAGAATGACGAAACGGGGATGATGTACGGCGTGATGGTCTATGACCACACCACCGGTAAAGGGAACACTGCCCTGACCATGGCCGACTCCTCGCTGCTGAAGATGTCCAGGAACAAGGATTACCTGACCTTCACCCTCTTCAACGGTTCGAACTACCAGGAAACCAACGTCAAGAAATACCGCGACACCACGCTGGAACTGCAGAGGGTCGACTTCGCCAAGCAGGAACTTATCATCCCCTTGAAGAACTACGCCTTCGAGAAATCCGACTCCTCACGCTTCGGGGACCAGATCAAGTCGATGAAAATCAGCCAGCTGCTTCATGAGCAGGACTCCCTGCGGGGACTCACGTCCAGCGCCAGGGACAGGCACTACATGCAGATGAACCGCTCCAGCGGCTTTACCATGCGCACCCAGCTCGACACCTCCGTCCACAGAGGCGCGACCAGGATGTTCGAATACGAAGGTTTCGGCAAGTGGAAGAAGCTGGACGACAAGATTGACGCCTGCAGGAGGGCCTCCGGAAGCGCCTCCCGCATGTCCTCCGAACTCACATCCTGCAGCCACGAAGTCTATGAGTACCTCTTCTTCCTCCGCAGGACGGACGTCGAGATACTGAAGAAATTCGCCCAGGCCCTGGCCTGCTTCATCCTGTTCTTCATAGGAGCGCCCCTCGGGGCCCTCATACGCAAGGGCGGGCTCGGCACCAGCGCCATCATCTCCGTGCTCTTCTTCGTCCTGTACTGGGTAGTGGACATCTCAGGGACCAAACTCGCCAGGGACGGAGCCGTCTCCGCCTCCACCGGCGCCTTCATCTCCGCGTACGTCCTCGCTCCGATAGGCCTGTTCCTCACGTGGAAGGCGGTGAACGATTCGGCCCTCTTCGAAACGGACCAGCTGAAGAGCTGGTGGCGCAAGATAAAGAGCCGCATAGTACGGCTGTTCAAGCCAGTCAGGATAGTCTACATGGGCACTCCCGAATTCGCCGTGGCTCCTCTCGACGCCCTTGTCAGGGGCGGCTACAAGGTGGTCGGGGTCGTCACCGTGGCGGACAAGCCCTCGGGCCGCGGCCTGAAACTCAACGAAAGCGCAGTCAAGAAATATGCCGTGGAGCACGACATACCCGTACTCCAGCCCGTCAAGCTGAAGGATCCCGAGTTCCTCTCCGCGCTCAGGGCCTGGAAGGCCGACATGTTCGTCGTGGTGGCCTTCAGGATGCTGCCGGAAGAGGTCTGGACCATGCCCAGGCTCGGCACCTTCAACCTGCACGCCGCCCTTCTGCCCCAGTACCGCGGCGCGGCGCCCATCAACTGGGCCGTAATCAACGGGGAGAGGATGACCGGCGTCACCACCTTCATGATAGACAAGGACATCGACACCGGAGGCATCATCCTGCGGCAGGAGCACATCATAGGCCCCGAAGACACCGCGGGCGACGTCCATGACGCCCTGATGGGGATAGGAGCGGACCTTGTCGTCGAAACCGTGGAAGGGATAATCCAGAAAAATGTCGAGACGAGGGTCCAGCGCAGCTTCATCCAAGGCTCGGAGGTTCTCAAGCCCGCACCCAAGCTTACCCGTGAGCTCTGCCACATAGACTGGAACGACACGACGGCGAATGTCGTCAACCTGATACGCGGCCTGAGCCCCTATCCCACGGCATTCACGGAACTTGTCAGGGATGGTGAGAGCGCTGTCCAGCTCAAGATATTCAAGGGCGCAGCACGTCACGACCTGCCCTCGGCCGCACCCGGCACCGTACTTTCCGACGGTCGCAGCTATATGGCGATAGCGACCGCCGACGGGGCGGTCGCTATCGAAGATCTCCAGCTTTCGGGGAAAAAGCGCATGGAAGTGAAAGCCTTCCTCGCAGGCTTCCGCAATCCTGAGTCCTACTCCTGCACGGAAGGGACCTCGAAGAAGGAATGCGGCAGGGCCTGATTGAATTCGCCGCTCGTCAGGATATACTTTCCGAAAAGCGGATTCTCCATCATGAAATCGACTTTCTCCAACGCGGGACGCGCCTGACGCGCAGAGCGGGGCGTTCCGCTTCCCGCACCGGAAATCTGGGCGAGCACCCTGGCCAGCATGGACTCTTCGGGATCTCCGAGCTGGTGGCCGTCGTTGGGGTTGTCGTGCGCGACGACGTCCGGAGTGAAGCCGTCGGGCATGCAGGGAGTGTTGCCGAACCTGTCGGCGAAACGTCCTATCATGACATACAGGCCCCAGTTCTTGACCGCCTTCTTGCCTTTCGAGTAAGTGGTCGTGGCCATGGTAGCCTTGTAATCGTCATACCACTCCTCAGCCCCGTACATTATTCCGGTGCAGAACTTCCCGTGGGACTGCTCTCCGACTATGGTTATGGGGATATAAGGCATGAGGACGGTCAGCAGACTCTCCGAAGCGGACGCGCTGCCCTTATCGAGGATCGCGTACATCTTCTTGATGCCTATGTTCGCATCCTCGGTGTTGTAGGCAAGCTTCTTGCCGTCCACAGTGATTTCATGTGTGAAACTGAGCTTGGTGGCCCCGTTGCCGAGCTCGCGGGCAAGGGCCTCGTTGTAGACCGTGGTCTCGAGCACATCGCCAGCTCGCACATTGGCCTCGGGGGCGAGCATCGACGCAAGCACCTGCTGCGCGAACACGTATCCGCCGCCGTTGTAACGGAGATCGATGACAAGTTCCTCGACACCTTCGGCCTTGAAATACTTGCAGGCCTCGATCAGGCGGTCGCAGGAAAGCAGGGTGAAGGAACTGTAGAAAAGATAGCCCACCTTCTTTCCGGCGACATCCAGGACCTTGTACGTGACCACGGGGTCCTCATACATCTCCACGGCCGTAAGGCTGTATGACTTACCGTCGGCAAGGGTGACGGTGACGGACTCCGAATTGCTGAGTTCGTTGTTGGCTATAGTCGAATAAGTCACCTTGGTCATCCTGCGGCCGTTGACGGTCACGATGGCATCACCCCTCTTCAATCCGGCCTTTTCAGCGGGAGAATCCTTATATACATAAGTCACCACGCCGACGATGTAGGTGCCTTCCGCATCGCCGTAGAACAACTGCAGGTCGTAGCCGTAAGTCTTGGACACGCCGGCGACGCTGCTTTCGAACCCGTTGAAGTCGTCAGTCATCATCGTCCACCTGTCGAAATCCTTTCCGTTCTCCTTATAGCGGATGGCCTTCACCTTGGCGATGGGTTCGTCTTCACTCTTCCACGCGGAAAGGTCGGAGGCAATCTCTTTCGCCCACAGGTAGTACAGACTCATGCAGCTGCGGCCGAAGTAATTGATATACAGATACGGATTGGAAGTCTCGGTCTCGGAGGAACCCTTCTCTTTCGTATCAGGTTCGTTCTTCCCGCAGGACACTATGGCAAGGGTCGCCATCAGTGCAAATATAAAACGCTTCATTTTTTGTGTTTTAGAATCTCAACAATATGATCGGCAAATATAGTAAAAAAAAAGAGGGTTGAAACCTCAACCCTCTTCGAAGTCGGGATGATCTGACTCGAACAGACGACCCCCACGTCCCTAACGTGGTGCGCTAGCCAACTGCGCCACATCCCGAAATCGGACCGCAAATATACAAACTTTTGCTGACAATGCAAATTTTGAGGCCGAAAATAACTCTACCCGGCCTTGCCTCCGAGAAGGTCGAGGATCTCTGCCGTAATCTTCTGCTGACGGCCCTTGTTGTACTCCAGGGTAAGGTCCGAAAGCAGGTTCTCGGCATTGTCCGAGGCGGTCTGCATCGCTATCGTGCGGGCTGCATGCTCAGCCGCCACGGAATCGAGGACGGCCGACCAGATGCGGGTCTCGAGCACACGGGGGATAAGGGACTCCAGGATACGCTCGGCGTCAGGCTCCAGGATGAAATCTTCGGGAAGAGCGGCGGAACTGTCCTCCGGCATCTCGAACGGGAGGAAAGTCCGTACCACCGGCTTCTGCACCGCGGTGGAAACGAAATGGTTGTACACGAGAAGGACCTTGTCGCAGCGTCCTTCGAGGAAACTTCCGGTCAAGGTACGCGCGAGCGCGGCGGCTTCTTCGAAAACAGGATGCCCCACGAGCGTGACACTGTCCCAGACAGGAGCCTCTCCGGCTCGGCGCAGGGCATCGGCCGCCTTGCGCCCGACGGCATAGACGTCGGCGGTGCCGTTCCCGGAAAGTACCTGGAAAGCCTGCCTGAGCACATTGGCGTTGAATGCGCCGCAAAGGGACGAATTCGACGCGATCACGACCACGGCAGCGCGGGGATTGAAATCTTCTCCCCGCTCCGGAGACAGACCGGGGACCTTTCCGCCGGCGGCGGAGACAGTCTTCGAGAGTATTTCGGAAAGCGTACGCTCATAGGGCAACATGGCCTGCGCCGCCGCCTGCGCCTTGCGGAGCTTGGCGGATGCGACCAGTTTCATCGCCCCCGTGATCTTCAAGGTCGAGCGGACGGAACCTATGCGGTCCTTTATTTCCCTGAGCGAAGCCATCCTTCCTTATTTCAACTGCTTGCAGATCTCGGAAGCCACCTTCTCTATCACCTGTACGCTGCTGTCTTCCAGCTTGCCGTCCCCGAGCGAGGAAAGGACATCGGCATGAGAGGCACGCATGCGGTCCAGGAACATGGCCTGGAAATCCTGCACCTTCGAGATCGGTATGTCGGCCATCAGGGCATGGGTTCCGCAATACAGTACGGCCACCTGCTCGCCCACGGGCATGGGGCTGTACTGCGGCTGGATAAGCAGCTGGTTGTTCTTGCGCCCCTTGTCGAGTGTCATGGCCGTGACCTTGTCCATGTCTGAAGAGAACTTGGAGAAGGCCTCGAGCTCGCCGTACTGCGCCTGGTCGATCTTCAGGGTGCCGGCTACCTTCTTCATGGACTTGACCTGAGCGCTTCCGCCTACCCTGGAGACGGAGATACCGACATTGATGGCCGGACGGAATCCGCTGTTGAACAGGGAATTCTCCAAATAGATCTGGCCGTCCGTGATTGAAATCACGTTGGTCGGAATGTATGCGGACACGTCCCCGGCCTGGGTCTCGATTATCGGGAGCGCCGTAAGGGAACCTCCCGCGCGCACCTTTCCGCGGAGGGATTCCGGCAGGTCGTTCATCTTTTCTGCCACTTCCTGCTGGCTTATTATCTTCGCGGCACGTTCCAGAAGCCTTGAATGCAGATAGAAGACATCTCCCGGATACGCCTCGCGGCCGGACGGGCGCTTCAGGATAAGGGAAACTTCGCGGTAGGCAACGGCCTGCTTGCTGAGGTCGTCGTATACGACCAGGGCGGAACGGCCCGTATCCCGGAAGTACTCACCTATGGCTGCACCGGCGAAAGGAGCATAATACTGCAGGGCGGCGGGATCGGCAGCCGTGGCGGCTACGACCACGGTGTAGTCCATGGCACCTTTCGAGCGCAGGGTTTCGACTATCGAGGCGACCGTGGAACCTTTCTGGCCCACTGCCACGTAGATGCAGAACACCGGTTCACCCTTTTCGAACGCGGAGCGCTGGTTGATGATGGTGTCGATCGCTATCGCGGTCTTTCCGGTCTGGCGGTCGCCGATTATCAGTTCCCTCTGGCCACGGCCTATGGGTATCATGGCGTCGATGGCCTTGATGCCTGTCTGGAGCGGCTCGGTGACGGGTTCGCGGAAGATGACGCCGGGAGCCTTGCGCTCGAGGGGCATCCTGAGTTTCTGCCCCCCGACGGGACCGCGGCCGTCCAGCGGAGTGCCGAGCGGATCCACGACGCGCCCGACGATATCCTCGCCCACCTCGATGGAGGCGATGTTCCCCGTGCGTTTCACGCCCATCCCTTCCTTCACCAGGTCGGTCGGTCCGAGAAGGACGGCTCCCACATTATCTTCTTCCAGGTTCATCACCACGGCCATGACCCCGCTGTCGAAGGAGAGCAGCTCCCCCGCCTCCGCGTTGTTCAGGCCATAGACACGGGCCACGCCGTCGCTGACCTGCAGCACGGTGCCGACCTCCTCGTAACGGAGGCCGTCGTCCATCCCTTTCAACTGGGACAGCAGGATGTCGGAGATTTCACTGGGCTTGATTGCGTTCTGGGACATAAGTTCAGACTATTCTGCGGTTGGTTTCTGTAAATTGGCGTCCGATGCTGTCGAGACGGTGCCGCACGCTCGCGTCGAGCCTGCGGCCGGAAATTTCGAAGACGAACCCGCCGATAAGCTCCGGGTCGAGTTCCGTCTCCATGAGTATGCGGCATCCTGTCTTGCGGGACAGCTCCGCGCGGAGCTTTTCTTCCAGACCGGGGGACGGGACTGCAGTCTTCAGATGCACGATCCGTATCCCGGCGGTATCGCAGTACATGCGTACGAACGACGCGAATATAAGGCGCACATACTCCATCCTCCCATGGCGGGAAAGCAGCTCGATGAAACGGCCGAGACTATCTTCAAGATCCATCGAGGAAAGGGCGTCAGGATCTTTCAGGATACGGCGCACCTGGGCGAAAACCTCCTCCCCCCGGCCCGTCTGGAGAGAGTACTTCAGAAGAGCCCGGGCATAACGCGAGGATATGACGCCCGTGTTCATCAGCTTTCGGGTTCAGTCCTTGAGAGTTCGTCGACCATGCGGTCTATGAAAGCTTCCTGCGAAGGGCCGTCGTCGAGGTCCTTGCGGAGGACCTTCTCGGCCACTTGGACGGAAAGCAGGGCCACCTGGGAGCGGATGTCGCGCATCACGCTCTCACGCTCGGCCTCGAGCTGCACCCGGCTGGCCTCGAGGATGCGGGAGGCTTCCTCGCTCGCCTGCTGCCGGGCCTGGGCCACCATCTCGTCACGGGTCTTCGCCGCTTCCTTCAGGATACGCCCCTGTTCGATGCGGGCTTCCTCGAGCATCTGCTGCTGCTTTTCGGAAAGTTCCTCATAACGACGCTCGGCTTCCTTCGCCAGACGTATGCTTTCATTGATCCGGTCCTGTCTCTTGGCCACCATGCCGGTAATCACCGGAAAACCGAACTTCGCCAGGATGAAGAACACCAGGCCGAAGATCAGGGTCATCCAGAAGATAAGACCGAAATCGGGAGTGATAAGGGACATGATCTGTTATCCTACGATACCGAGCAGACAGACAAGGATGGCGAAGAGGCAGGCGCCTTCGACGAGGGCGCCGATGATGATGGCCGTCATACGGTAATGACCGGCCTGCTCGGGCTGGCGTGCGCCGGCTTCGAGGGAGGCGTTACCGATCTTTCCGATGCCGATAGCGGCTGCGAGGGCGGCGATGCCGGCTCCGATGGCGGCTCCGGCCTTTCCGAGAGCAGCACCAGCTGCTGCCTGAAGAATCATTGACATTAACATGATATTGGGTTTTTAAGTTGTTTCTTTATTTTCGGCGTGCTGGCGGGACAGTCCGATGAAGACGCTCGACAGCATCGTGAACACATAGGCCTGCAGGAAGGCGACGAGCAGCTCAAGCACGTCGAGGAACACTCCGAACAGGACCGAGATAACGCTCAGGCCGGCATTCAGCCCGACACCGAGCTTGGCCGTGAGGAATACGACGGAGACGACTCCGAGCAGCATCACATGTCCCGCCAGAATGTTCGCAAAGAGCCTTATCATGAGGGAGAAGGGCTTCGTGAACATGCCGATGATCTCGATCAGGGGCATCAGGGGGAACACTTTCAGGAATGCCGGCACGTCGGGCCAGAAGATCTCCTTGTAATAATGCTTGTTGCCGAAAAGATTCACGGCAAGGAAGGTGAACACGGCAAGGGTGAATGTGACGGCTATGTTGCCGGTCACGTTGGCCCCGCCGGGGAAGAAGGGCACGATGCCCATCAGGTTGTTGACGAAGATGAAGAAAAAGGCCGTCAGCAGATAAGGGGAATAGCGCTTGTAGTCCGGTCCGATGCAGTCCTTGATTATATCGTCCTCTACCATCGTCACCATCATTTCGACTACGCCGGCGAATCCGCCCGGAGCCTGCTCGACGGCGTCGTGGCGCCGGTACCAGCGCGCTCCGCAAAGGATCAGGAGCACCAGGACCAGGGAATTCACCATCAGGCCGAAGACGTTCTTCGTAATGGAGATGTCGAGGGGCTTCACGACTCCGGAAGGCATATCCTCCACTATCTTTCCGGCATGTTTCTCACCCTCCCCGGCGATACGGAAACCCTCCCAGGACTCCCCCTCCTCTATATGTTTCGAAGAGAAGCAATGCCAGCCGCTGGTGCGGCTGCGCACGATGACGGGAAGATGGACTGTCACATGATGGCCCTTCACCGTGGTTACATGCCATCCGTAGGAGTCCCCGACGTGTCCGAACAGGTACTCGTTCATATCCAAGCCCTCCGCATGCAGGCCCGAAGGGAGCAGCAGGGAAAGCAGCAGGACCAATATGAAGCGAAGCGTCCTCATCCCTTGATCACGCAGGCTTTTATATGGTCGTCCGAAACGATTGCGAAACCCGAGGCCACCTCCACTTCGGATTCCTGCTCCCCGCGGCGATAGCGTATCACGCCCGCCTCGAGGGAGGAGATGATGGGAGCATGGTGCGGCAGCACCTCGAACTGTCCGGCCGAGCCGGGCAGGAACACGGCGCTGACTTCCAAGGCTTCCACCAGCCTTTCCGAAGGAGTGAGGATGTCCAGGAGCATGATCAGTCTTTTGCGGCGGCAAGGATCTTTTCTCCCTTCGCGATGGCATCCTCTATCGTACCGACATTGAGGAACGCCTGCTCGGGAAGATAATCGACTTCGCCGTCAAGTATGCGGTTGAACCCGTCTATCGTGTCCTGGATTTCCACCATCACGCCGGGGACGCCGGTGAACTGGCCGGCCACATGGAAAGGCTGCGAAAGGAAACGCTGGACCCTCCTGGCGCGGTTGACTGTCACCTTGTCCTCCTCGGACAGTTCGTCCATGCCGAGGATGGCTATGATGTCCTGCAGTTCCTTGTTGCGCTGCAGGATCTGCTTGACCCGCTGGGCCGTGCGGTAGTGCGCCTCGCCGACGACATTGGGGTCGAGGATGCGGGAAGTCGACTCGAGCGGATCCACAGCGGGGTAGATGCCGAGCCCGGCTATCTTGCGGCTCAGGACGGTCGTGGCGTCCAGATGCGAGAAGGTAGTCGCGGGAGCCGGATCCGTCAGGTCGTCCGCAGGTACGTACACCGCCTGCACGGATGTGATCGAGCCGTTCTTCGTGGAAGTGATCCTTTCCTGCATCTGGCCCATCTCAGTGGCCAGCGTGGGCTGGTATCCCACGGCGGAAGGCATCCTTCCGAGCAGGGCCGAAACTTCGGATCCCGCCTGGGTGAAACGGAAGATGTTGTCGATGAAGAAGAGGATGTCGTGGGGCGAAGACGGGTCGCCGTTGTCGCGGAAGGACTCCGCGAGGGTCAGGCCGCTCAGGGCCACGGAACTTCTCGCTCCGGGAGGCTCGTTCATCTGGCCGAACACCATGGACACCTGGGACTTCTCCACTTCGGCCGGGTCGACCTTCGAAAGGTCCCAGTGACCCTCTTCCATGGATTTGAGGAACTCATCCCCGTAGCGTATCACCCCGGACTCTATCATCTCGCGTAGCAGGTCGTTGCCCTCGCGGGTACGCTCGCCGACGCCGGCGAAGATGGAGAACCCGTTGTGTTTCTTGGCAATATTGTTGATGAGCTCCTTGATAAGGACGGTCTTGCCGACGCCGGCTCCGCCGAAAAGACCGATCTTACCGCCTTTGAGATATGGTTCCAGGAGGTCTATGACCTTGATCCCGGTGAAAAGGACTTCCTTCGACGTGGTCAGGTCCTCGAATTTCGGAGGCTCGCGGTGGATGGGAAGCGCTCCGCTCCCGTCCAGTTCTCCCAGTCCGTCGATGGCACTGCCCGTGACGTTCATCACGCGGCCCCTGATCTGCCCTCCGACGGGCATGGCGATGGGCTGTCCTGTCGCGACGGCTTCCATCCCGCGGCGAAGGCCGTCCGTGGAATCCATCGCGACGCAGCGTACCGTGTCCTCACCGATGTGCTGCTGGACCTCGATGACGAGGCTCCGGCCGCCCTCGCGGGGGATCTGCAGCGCGTCGTGGATGGACGGCAGGTCGTGGACGCCCCCGGCGAAATCGAAATGGATATCGACGACGGGGCCTATGACCTGCGAAATGTGTCCTTTTATAGCCGGCATATTAAATGGATTGATGTCAGAATGCGTAGAAGAAGCCGATGGAGCTGAGGCCTCCGGCATTGAATTGCAGCTCGCTCTCGGAGAAGTCGTAGTTGAGCAGCCCGAGGGTGAAATCCACGCTGATGCGGTCGGTCAGCTCGAGGGTGATGCCTGGATTGAAGCACAGGGCGAATCCCGTATAGCTGTCGCCGAGATTGTCCCTTCCGCCGTAAAGGTCGAGACAGGAATCCACGAAGAAACTCACCTTGTCCCATGCGAAGGGAATGTACCTGAGGTACGGGCACACTTCCCAGGACATCTCTCCGGGCACGTAGCCGTTAAGACCGGTAAAAGCGGCATTCTCGTTACCATACCCGAGAACAATACCGACGTTCAGATTGTCCGAAAGGCAATACCCGAAATCGGGAGCGAAAGCAAAACCCGCAGCCGAACCGGCGGAGAAACCGATTTTACCGCCGATGTACCAATCCTGGGCAAATGCGCTGACGCCGATGAGCGCAGCAGCAACGAGAGCAATTAATTTTTTCATCTTCTGTATTAAGTTTATTGAAACTGCAAATTAACGCTTTTTTCAAAAATTTACAAAACTTTCCGGGCATAAACGTAGTACGCACCGAAAAGCGCTTCCTTCTGTCCGTCGTCGAAGGCGGTATGCAGGACAGCCTGTCCCGCAGGCAGGTCGAACTCGAACGCGACGAAGCTCTCCGGGAGCCCGACGGGCGAGCTCGCCCGGAAAGTCCTGTCCCCGCATGAGATGAAGACCTTGGCCGTACACACGTCGCAGGCCGTTCCGCCTTCGGGCGCCTCTTTCAGCGGAAGGCCGAGTTCACGCGGCCAGCGGCGAAGTTCGAAACGGTAGCGCCCCTGCTCCGTCACATCCAGCATCCAGTAGCTGTTGCGCCTCGTCCCTTTCAGGACCTGCGCCTGCTGGTCGGTGAATACGTCCACCCAGTCGCATGCGGTGAGCTTATGCTCCGGCCCGGGGCCGAGCAGGGCAGGCTGGAAGGCGTTGGCATTCTTCTCAACGTCCTTCCACCATGCATCGCGCGCGGCTTTAAGGCTGCGGACTATTCCGGGATTGGCTCCGATGACGTTGTTCCTTTCCATCGGATCGGACGAGATGTCATACAGCTCGTCTTCGCCGAGAAGACGCCAGCTGCCGCGCATGACTGCCGTCTCCGAGCGACGCACCGCAGCCTGGCCGTAAGGGGAAGGATAGGCGAACATCGTGGGCATGCGGCTGAAATTGATGCACAGGGTCCTGTCACCCGGGAGGCGGCCCCGTCCTTCCAGGGCGCGCCGCAGGGACATCCCGTCGAACTGACCTTTCCGGAAGGGTATGCCGCAAAAGTCCAGAAGGGTCGGCAGCACATCCTGCATGCAGGCGAGCCCGTCCACGTCACACCCGCCCCCGATGCCTGCCGGATAGCGGAGGAAGAACGGCACCCTGTGCCCTCCCTCGGAAAGCTGGCCCTTCTTGCCGCGGCGGGAAGGGGACGGGACATAGGAATCCAGCACGCTGCCGTTGTCCGTCATGAAAAGGACTATGGTATTGTCTTCCAGGCCTGAAGATTTCAAGAAATCCATTGTCCGGCCGAACTGCGCGTCCACGCATTCTATCATCGCGAGATAAACCGCCAGGTCGCCCATCCGGCGGGAATGCACCCCGAGTTCATCGGCCTTTCCGAGGCGCAGGCGCACCGATTCGACGGCCTCCTGCGGCGCACGGAAAGGTCCGTGGGGTGCATTGGGAGCCAGATACAGGAAGAACGGACGGCCTTGACCGGCCTGCTCCGCCATCCACTTCCGAGCTTTCGAGAAAAACACATCGGTGCAGTAGCCTTCCTGCCGTTCCTGCTCCCCGTTATGGATATACACGTCGTCGAAACAGTCGTTGCCCCAGTAGTCCGGAACGGACCCTATATGGGAAGAAGGATACCAGAGGGCCTCCCCGAAACCCCTGTCTTCCGGGCGGAAGGGATAATTGTCCCCGAGATGCCATTTGCCGAAGATTGCGGTCGAGTACCCGGCTTCCGAGAAAAACTCCGCCATTGTCGGCAGGCCGGCACGCAGGGTCGTCCGTCCGCTGCTGACGTTGAGGGCCCCGTTCCGCACTGCATCCAGGCCGGTCAGCAGCTGGCCCCTCGTCGCCGTGGACATCGGGGCTGAATGGAAGTCGGAAAGCCGCACCGCGGCCTGCCTGAAGGCATCCAGCTCCGGAGTCCGGACCACGGGATTGCCATGGGCGGAGAAATCGTCATAGCCCTGGTCGTCCGTCATCACGATGACGACATTCGGCCTCTCATGATGCGCTTCAGGGCCCTGGCATGCAGCCACGGCCCCGAGGCAGGCAAGCGCCGGAGCGCCTTTGATCATACGTCTCATTGTACCTGCGTCCATATTTCCACTTCCGGTTCATCGGTGTACGGGAGATAATCGCATAAAGGAAGCTGCCCCCCGGGACCAGCGCACAGGACGAGCGGCCCGAGCGCAAAGGCGGAGTACTCCTGCGTCTCTTTTACGAAACGCACGCTGAACTTCCCGTCGCAGATATAGCGGGAGCTGCGTCGTATCTCCCTGGTTTCAAAAGGGAAACGAAGGACGAGCTCGTCGCCGTCCTTCCATTCGCAATCCAGTCGGAGATACCCGTCCTTTTCCTGCAGCATAGCCTCTTCCCCGTTAAGCCGGGCATCCACGGAAGCGGCCCAGGCGGGAAGCCGGAACTGAAGCTCCTTCCTGCAGGAATCTCCGTAGATGCGGAAGCGGGCCTCTCCCGTATGGGCATAATCCCCGTCCATTTCTATCCTGAAGCCGTCGGTGTCCGAGACCGCGCCGCCGGCATAGACATTCACCCGGAGGGCGTGTCCGATGCGGCCGCAGAGCATCCCGGCGATGTTGCCGAGGGCCATGGTCCCGCTGGACCAGCAGCAGCTCCACTCGTTTCCGGGAGTGACGTCCCCGTTCAGGCGGGTATAATAGACCCAGCGGTGGCCGTCGGCCTTGCGGGCCGGAAGGATGGCGTTGTAGTAGGTCTTCTCTATCTCTTCGGCGAAGCGGGCTTCAGGCAGGCTGCGCATGAGTTCCGCATTCAGGTTCATCCACTCCATCGAGGAGCAGGTCTCCGCGACCTGGGCGGGAGCGAAGCAGCAATCCCTGTTGAACACTTCCGGATGGACGCCGACTCCGCCCCACGGCCCGCCGCAGGGTGTGAGATGGTCCTCCGATATGCTCTCCCATCCGTTCAGGCAGCAGCGCAGAAGGTCCCGGTCTCCCGTAAGGCGGGCCCAGCGCGAAAGCCCCGTCAGGCAGCGTATGGTCTCATATATCTTCCCGTCCCCGGCAAGGGCAATGTCCTGTCCGTTCGAAAGAATCTGCATGAGCCCGAGTCCGGGAGCGGAGTCCAATTCTTCGATGCACTTCCCGGCAAGGGCCTTCCAGCGGGCATCAGGCAGTATTTCATATAATTCGGAGACTGGCTCTATCAGCCCAAGGGACGCCAGCCCGGCATGATGGCCGGTTTCGGCGATGCACCGTCCTTCCTTCACGAAGGTCCTGTACATCAGGTCCGCCAGACGGCAGGCCGCATCAAGCAGTTCTTTCCGCCCGAGTGCGACCGAGGCCTCGGCCAAACCCTTCATCATGTAGGCACAGTTCCAGAGGTCCCAGCCGACATTGGTGGCCGGAGCGGCGGGAACGTCGCAGAAGCGCACCCCCGGACGGCAGCAGCCTAGATAACCGTCCTCCCCCTGCCAGGACACAAGGGTGTCCGCCACCGCGGAAAGTATCCCGCGAAGGTCGCCATCCCCCGTCATCCGATACATCGTGGAAGCGGCGCAGAGCCACTTCCCGGCATGCTCGCCCCTCCATGAACCCGGATTGTCGGAGCGGCTTTCCGGAGAGAAAAGCGCCACGGCAGGACTCTCCGGCGAGGAGATGAACGTCTTCAGCCGGCCTTCAAGGCATTCGCGGGCCGCTTGCCCGGCCATGCCTGAAAGACTCACGTCCTCCGGGCCGAGAAGGCTTTGCCCTGCCTCCCGGCAGCCAAGCAGCAGGGGCAGGGCAAGGGAAAGGATCAATATCCTGCGGAGCATCGGTCGTCAGTTCTTGATCGCGTGATCCGCGTTGTGATCAGCGCCTTCCCAGACCTTCTTCGAAGTCCAGGGGGCGGCGGGAGCGGTCCAGAAAGGATCATCCCCGGGAAGGCCGAGAACGATGTATCCGGCGGAGCATAGATAAAGGCTTCCCGTGGAGATGTACGTCTCGGCGATATGGGGCTGGTGGCCGGCGAAACCGAGCGTCAGCCAGCCGTTCCTGTCGAAGGTGCCGGGCTGCTCCATCTGGTTGCGCAGGACGGCGGTAAGGCCGCAGCGCACCTGGGCAGGGCTCACTTCTTCGGGAAGCATGTGCCTGTAGGCCACGTCCGAAAGGGCCTGGAAGGCGCCTATGCGGTAACACAAGGACCTTCCGACCACGGGGAATGTCCCTTCGGGGGAGATGAACCTCTCCTGGATCGCCGCATAGCGGGCATAACGGGGAGCGGCCACATCGTAGAAGTCAGATCCCTCGATATTGTGGGCCTTCATCGTCTGCAGCACCTGGATCAGCATGGGCTGGATCACATAGCTGTTGTAGTAGTCCAAATGCAGCATGGGGCCGTCGCCGTACCAGCCGTCGCCCTTGTACCAGTCGTCGCGGAAGCGCTTCACTCCGTACAGGGCCCTCTCCGAATCCCACTGCCCGGTGAACTCGAGCAGGGCGGCTTCCACCGTCGAGGCAAAGAGCAGCCAGTTGCTTTCGATGGGCTTGATCACGCGGGAGGACTTCAATTCATTGACGAGCCTTTCCTTCGTAACGTCGTCAAGATTACCCCAAAGCTGCTTCGGGGCGCGGAGAAGTCCGTGCGCGAGGAAGGCGGCGTCCACGAGGGGCTGCCTTCCCACGTTGAAATTCAGGTGATCCGGAGAATCAGGATCCACGCCCTGGGCTATGGCCTTGCAGGCGAGGTCGATATACTCGGCGCGAAGCCTGCCCTCGGGGGTATTGTCGGGCCCAAGTTCCAGCCAGGGAGCGATTCCGACAATGACGCGGCCCAGGGCCTCGAGGTGGGTGCATTCCTCACGCTTACGGGCATTGTTCGCCGTGGTCTCGACGGGCATGTTCTGCCTGAGGGTCCCGCAGCTGAGGTTCTCCAGGACGGGGCGGGCGAAGTGGTCGAGGCTGCTCAGCCATGCCTGACGGTCGGGATTGGAGGATACGGCCGTGCGCACGTCCACCACCGGACGGCCCTGAAGCAGGCGCTTGTAGCGCATCAGGGCTTCGACATAGTAGTAATCGGCATAGGTCAGGGCGGTGTCATAGTTGTCTTTCGCAAAGAACACCGTTGCGTGCTTCAGAATGAAATTGTGGTTGTCTCCGGGCTTCGCGGCGCGGTAGGTCTTTCCGGAAAGGGAGACGAGCATCTGTTCGGCGAGGCCGAGGTACTTCTTCGACTGGGCCCCGTCCGTGTATTGGCTGAGTTCGATCAGGGCGGATGCAATCAAGGCACCGGCAGAAGCGTCACGCGGAGTGGTCTTCTTCGCGGGAGCGTCAAAGTCCCAGTAAGGGATCTTGTCCTTCGGGAGGTTCTTGTGGCCTGCGATATAGTCAGCTATCTTGCAGGCTTGCTGCAGATAGGCCGGGTCTCCGGTCTGGCGGTACATCATCGTGAAGCCGTAAAGGCCCCAGCCCTGTCCGCGGGCCCATGCCGAATCGTCATTGAGGCCCTGGCGGGTGACCCTCTGGTTGATTTTCCCCGTGGCCTCGTCATAGTCCACCACGTGCACTGAACTCCCGTCGGGACGGAAGTGGTTGCGCATCGTCGTGTTGGCGTGGCTGCGGGCCAGGTTTATGTTCGTGAGGTCGCCGGTGAGTCCGGATGCGACTCCGAGCAGCTCCAGGTTCATCATGTTGTCGATGATGACGATGAAGTCCCAGCCGAAACGGGGCTTCCAGGAACGGGTGCAGCCGATGGTAGGGTTGAAACGAGTCGCAAGGGAGTTCGCCCCGTTGATGAGGATCTGCCTGTAATCTTCCCAGCCGGTGAGACGGTAGCCGTTGCCGAAGCTGCAGTTCAGCATGAAGCCAACGTCGTGGCTGTCCTTGTTGTATTGCTCCTTCGTGATGCGGCGCGTCAGGATGTCCGCAGCCTCCATCACATTCTTGTCTCCGGTGTTCTCATAAATGTACCACAGGAGGCCGGGATGGAATCCGCTGACCCATGAGTGGGACCGGCAGGTCACGAACTTGTCTTCCCTGTCCGTCTGGTTGGGCAGTTCCCCGGGAAGGTCCTTCACGGAGTCGAACATGAGCATGGCTTGCCTGGCGGCGAAATCCAGGTTCGTTTCCACCAGACGTGCCATTTTCTTGGCATCGGGCTGCGCCGGCGCGGCTGCGGCTCCCGTGCAGAGGAGCAGGCCGGCGGCTACGATCGAGAGTATTCTTTTCATTATCGGTATGAGTTTTTTCAAAGATAGCAATTATCGCCCATACCCCGTTGCAGAATAATCCGCAATTGTAGCAAGATTATCCGCATCGACCCTTATTTCGTGGTTCCCGGGGCCGTATTCCTTTTCTTCGGGCACTCCGGGAACGGCCACGGTGGCGCTTGCGCCTTCTGGTATGCTGAAGTTCCATATCCACCGGTCGCCCTCATAGCGCCACGCGCTCCTGATGAGCCCCGCCGCGGAGTCGTAGGATGCGTCCATGCTCTTGAGCCTCGGATCGGGCACCGGCCTCATGATTATATGCCTGAAACCGGGATTCTCCGTATCCGGGGCAATTCCGGCTGCGGTTTTCCATATCCACGCGCAGACGCATCCGTAGGCATAGTGGTTGAAACTGTTCATGCCCTTCGGGCCCATGCCGTTCTCCTTCGTGTAGCTGTTCCAGCGTTCCCAGATTGTCGTGGCGCCGTTGTCGACGGAATACAGCCAGCTCGGGTTCTTCCGCTGGAAGAGGAGGTTCCAGGCTATATCCGCCATGCCGTTTTCGGTGAGGGTATCCATAAGGATGGACGTGCCGAGGAACCCTGTCTGCAGGCGCATGCCGGTGGAGTTGAAGTTTTCCCGAAGACGGGCAATGACTGCATCCTTCGCAGCTCCTTCGACCAGCTCCGCCTTCAGCGCAAAGAGGGCGGGAGTCTGCATGGTGTTCAGAATCTCGCATTTGAAACGGCCGCGGGAATCGAGAAAACTACGCGCCCTGCCGCGGGCTTCGGCGGCCATCCTGGTGAAGCGGGAGGCGTCACGGCCGGTGGCGGCCGCCATATCTTTCATCATTTCGGCGTCCAGTACCCAGTAGCAGGCGCAGAGGTAGTTCCAATACTGGATGGTCTCGGGACGCGGCACCCGTCTTCCCGAAGCGTCTTTGGTGAACGCGCCTCCGCCGTGGCTCTCCAGCGGCTCGTAACTCAGCCAGTCGGCCCATTGGTAGTTGCCGTTCTCGGCCTTGAGCGCATCGTGGTCGTAACGCGTCTGTCCGAGGTGGCTGATGTAGCGGCTCATGGCCTCCCAGTTCTCTTCTATGACGGACTTGTCGCCGAACTGCCTCCATATCGTCCATGGCACGATGATTCCGGCATCAGCCCAGCCCAGGCGCGACATGTCTCCTCCGTACTGGGCGGTTGGAGCCACGCCTGGGAATGCCCCGGTCGCTGACTGGCTGTCACGCATGTCGCGCATCCATTTATGGAAAAAGGCGAGGGTGTTGGCGAAGAACGCGCCCGTCTCCGTGAAAACCTGCGTGTCGGCCGTCCACCCCAGGCGCTCGTTCCTCTGGGGACAGTCGGTGGGGACCGAAAGGTAGTTCGACCTCTGGCCCCATACTGTGTTGGAGATCAGTTTATTGATGCTCTCGTCGCCGGTCTTCAGGACGCCCGTTTCGAGATCCTTACTTATGGAAGAGACCGGCACCGATACTACCTTCTTTATCTTGACAGGGCCGGTAGCGGTGACGGAAATATAGCGATAGCCGAAGAAGGTGTGCGACGGACGGTAAGTCACGTAGCGTCTTCCCTTCCCGAAAGTATAGACCATCCTGAAGGCATTCTCCCAGTTGCGCAGGTTGGTACGGTGAACGCTACCTTCAGGGCCGTCCATGCCACGGGACCTCGCGCCGTTGCCGTCGTTGAGAATCTCGGCGGGAAGACAGGTAAGGACAGTCCCCTTCCTGGCTTTGAAGGTGAACGATGGCACGGCGGCGGCATTCTGGCCGAAGTCGACGACGAGAGTCTCGCCTTCGTTCAAGCTGATCACGGAGCCGTCACTGCACTCCCGCTTGATTACCACCGTCCCGAATGCATCTTCACTTTTTCCGCAAACCCCTTCCCAGACGTAAGCCTCGACGGGGGTCAGCGAGAGATCCTCCCTCCAGCATATCTCGGCACCATTCGAAGGGAGTATCTCGCCTTTGAATTCGTCGTTGGGCTCCGGCTTTTCAAGGAGTCCGGGGGTGGCGAATCCTGGCTTCCGGGCGGCATCGTACTCCTCGCCGTCGAAGATAGCCGCATGGATGACGGGGCCTGCTATACCGGCTTTCCAGTTTTCGGTATCTGTGCCCGCGAGTTTTATGCTGCCATCCTCGTAAGTCAGTTCCAGAACAGCCCTGAAGGCGCATTTACGACCAAGCATGCCTTCGTGGCCACGGGGAGTGACTATCTTGTCAGCCCACCAGCCGGGAGTGACCTGGGCGGACAGGACGTTGACGGCTCCCTTGCGGGCGTCCAGCATGGCAGTGACGTCGTAGGTAAAAGAGCGGCGGGTTTTCACGGGGTGGGTAAAACCAGGCCTCAGGGCCTCGCCTCCGACAGGCCGGCCGTTGATGTAAATGTCGAAAACACCGAGTGAAGTGACCATCCACCTGGCGGATACGACTTTCCGTTCATTGGTGACTCTGCAGAGGAACCAACTCGCGCCGTCAGCCGCGCGGGACCGGTCCTTGTCGTCGACCTTGGCGTTCACAACCGGGGCGTTTGCTGCAGAAATCCACTCGGACGCAGCCCAGACGCTGTCGTCAAGGGCGTCGGTCCGCACGGCCTCCGGGACAGAAGAAGCGCATGAAAGCAGCGAGATGGCCACAAAAAAGGGGACTAATCTTATCATGTTGAAAAGGGAGTTTATCTCATCAGGACAAATATAACAAAAAGTCCCGGAACGATTTCTCGATCCGGGACCTTGTAATTAAAAGCGGCGGCTACCTACTCTCCCACCTGGTGGGGCAGTACCATCGGCGTTAGCGGGCTTAACTTCTCTGTTCGGAATGGGTAGAGGTGGAACCCCGCTGCTCAAACCACCGCAGTATGTCTATTGAGAGAGATTG
>JAEEGL011080408.1_pt1 | contig 35289 bp, 31 predicted proteins | sample 9134231 | NCBI WGS metagenome assembly JAEEGL01 (sample SAMN16246548, study PRJNA631951) | gut metagenome | biome: gut microbiome; feature: rumen; material: fiber-attached | host: Bos | place: Iran: Karaj | collected 2018-10 | reverse complement strand
TGTCACGATTGAGGGAGTGGCAGCCTTTGCAACCAGGTACATTCCGCCGTCTTGTCTGGAAAAAGTAGAAGAAAAGATAATATAAAACCAATAAACGATGTATAAAACTTGTTTCAAACTACTGCTGCTCGCGGTACTTGCCGTGGGGGCGGCCTCTTGTGGGCACAGGACCTACAAGAATATTGCATATTTCCAGGATGTGGAGGAGGAAACCTCTCTCCCCATGGAAGTTAACAGGGGAATTGTGATCCAGCCGCAGGATAAGATTTCAATTGTGGTATCTACAACGAATTCGGAGTTGGCAAGGCCGTATAATTTACCAAGGGTAACTTATTCTCTTGGAGCAGAGGGTGATATTGTTTCTGGTGGTAATAGTAATGTTCTGGGTTATGTAGTTGATAATGACGGCAATATAAATATGGCAGGTCTCGGACAGATACATGTAACTGGAATGAACCGCTGGGAGCTTTCCAATTATGTCCGTCAGATTCTGATAGATCGGAACCTCCTTAAAGACCCTAATGTGACGGTAGAATTCATGAATTTCAAGGTCTCGGTCCTTGGGGAAGTTGGTTCTCCTGGGACATACACTATTTCTGGAGATAAGGTTACTATTCTACAAGCCCTGAGTTTGGCTGGTGACCTTACCATTATGGGTAAACGAGACAATATCACTGTGCTACGCGAACAGGGTGGAGAACGAAATTTCTATCATCTTGATCTTCGTGACACGGAGATTTTCAATTCCCCGGCGTACTATCTACAGCAGAGTGACGTGGTCTATGTTTATCCCAGCAAGGTCAGGGCAGGGCAGTCCAGGATCAATGAAAACAACTTCAGAAGCTTCAATTTCTGGGTCTCCATACCATCAATGCTGTTATCCATGACGACCTCGGCATTGTTAATACTTGCAATTCGTAACGGTGATTATTTCAAAAGATAGTTATGGCAGAAGAATTTGACAAGCAGTCCTGGTCAGTACAGGATGATTCCGATGAGAAGCTTCTCTCGTTCCGTGATATTTGGGCCTTGTTCTGGGGGCATAAGTGGTGGTATCTCCTGTCATTGATTCTGGCAGGTAGTATTGCTTATTTCTATCTATATCGCACTCCGAAACTTTACCAGAGTACGGAAAGGATTATTGTAGAGACCGATCAATCTGTCGATGTTTTCAGCGACATGTCAGCCTCAATGAGACGTCGGACCCTTATTGGCCAGAATGTGGCCAATGAGATATTAGCTTTTAAGTCTCCCGACCTAATGACAAAGGCTGTGGAAAGGCTTGGACTTGAGACTGACTATACAGACCTGATGTTCTTGCGCGAGAGAGAGCTTTATAACAAGACTCCCTTTTTCATGTCCATTCTAGGCGAGAACAATGGTGCATCATCGTTCTCTTTCATTGTCAGGAAAATGGGAAAGAATTCCTTTGTCTTGGACCAATTCACGGTTGGTGGTGTGGAGATGGAGGCCAAACCTGTGGCCGGTTCTTTTGGTGATTCGCTGGTTACCCCGGTAGGAAGCCTCCGACTTACTGAGTCGCAGTATTTCCACACATGGGAGGATGACATTAGGATCAGTTGGGCCAATGCAAGGAGCAGAGCAGCTGCTTATGCCAGTCGCATGGGAGTAACAGCTCCAAGGGATGAATCCTCTGTCGTGACCCTTACAATGACTGATTATTCTCCAGAACGAGCAACCAACGTCCTTGCTACCATTCTCGATATCTACAACGAGCAATGGGTCGAGAACAAGAACAGGGCTGCTGCCAATACTTCAGAGTTCATTGCTGAGAGACTTGTAATTCTTCAGCAGGAACTAGGAGACATAGATAACGACATCAAGGAGTACAAGCAGCAGAACAGGATTACGGACGTAGGGGCGGTTTCAGGGCAGTATCTTTCTGAATCATCGGCATATTCTGAGAAGGCTTTTGCCAACAGCAACCAGCTTGCAATTTCCCAGATGATCCGTGACAGGCTTACAGATCCAGCCCGTGGGGGTACTCTGCTTCCTGCAAACTCTGGACTTACCAATGCTAATATTGAAGGCCAGATCAGTGAGTATAATGCTACCCTAATGAAGAGGGATAAGTATCTGAAGGAGAGTTCTGAAGCTAATCCGATGGTGGCTGATTTAAACGCCAATCTTGATGCCATGAAGGCAAATATCACTCGGTCGATCGACAACAACATCTCTGCCCTTCAGCTCCAACAGGACAAGATCTTAGCGCAGGAGGGTGTGATTTTAGGTAAGTTGTCGTCTACTACCGGACAAGCTCTTCATCTCCAGTCCATGAGCCGCGACCAGAAAGTTAAGGAGTCACTGTATATCTATCTGCTCCAGAAGCGTGAGGAAAACGAGCTTGCTACTCAACTTAATGTTTCCAATAACAGACTGATACAGTCTGCTACTCCAGGCGTTCCTGTTTCTCCAGTGGCAAAAAAGATCTATCTGATTGCATTGCTGCTTGGCCTTGGCATTCCATTCGCTTTCTTCTTTTTACGCATCCTGTTCAACACGACGGTACGTACGAGGGCCGATGTTGCCAAGCTCAAGGTACCTTTCCTCGCTGAAATTCCCCAGATGGGGCTCGAGAAAAAGAGTTTCTTCAGTATCCGTAAGCCGAATAGGTTTGACGAGAAAAATTGCAGTATTGTTGTCCAGCAAGGCAAGCGTGATGTCATTAATGAAGCATTTCGTGTTTTGAGGACTAACCTTGATATGATGACAGGTTATACTGATGGTTGTCATGTCGTAATGGTAACCTCTTTTAATCCTAATGCTGGAAAGACTTTCTCGATCATGAACATGGCTGCATCTATGGCTGTCAAAGGGGCGAAGGTGCTTTTGCTTGATCTTGACCTTCGTAAGGCTTCCCTAAGTAAGTCGTTGGGTGTCAGTGGTTCAGGTGTTGCTTCTTTCTTGAATGGCCGAGCTGATGACTATCATCCGCATATCCAGGAGGTTTCCGAGAATCTTTGTATTCTTCCCGTTGGTTCGTTACCACCGAACCCTGCTGAACTGCTGGTTTCAGAGAAGTTCAAGAAGATGATTGCAGACATGAGGAATGAGTATCAATACATCTTTATGGATTGTCCTCCCGTTGATATAGTGGCAGATACCGCTATCATCTCCCGCTGTGCTGACATCACTGTATTCGTAATCCGTGCCGGTCTGTTCGACAAGCAGGCCCTTCCTGCCCTTGATGAGCTCTATGCCAGTGGCAACTATAGCAGGATGGCATTCATCCTCAACGGTGTCGAGAGGATGCAGGGTTCTTATGGTCAGCATTACGGTAGCGGCAACTATGGTTACGGCTACGGCTCTTACGGCTATGGTAAAGGCCACGGCTATGGCTACGGTTACGGCAACTATGGCGAGCTGGATGACGAAGGCAAGAAGGATAAGAAAAAGAAGTCCAAGGATTGATGTTCGGATTCCTGAAACCTAAAAAGACTATCGAAGCGAGTGGCCTCCTGAGCGGGGCCACTGACAATCATTCCCATATCCTTTGGGGGCTGGATGACGGAGTCAAGACCAAAGAAGATACTCTTGCTATCCTCGATCTTTACGAGCATTTAGGGTTGAAGACACTCTGGCTCACACCTCACACTATGGAGGATGTCCCGAATACTACTGAAGGACTTAAGGCCCGCTTTGCAGAGCTCCAAGCCATTTACAATGGTCCTCTCGAATTACGTCTCGCTTCTGAATATATGATCGATACCCTTTTCGAACAACGACTCGATGCCCGTGACCTTCTGACCCATGGACGCGATACCGTTCTTGTTGAGACTTCGACCTGGGCCCCTCCAATTGACCTGTGGGAGATCATCGAAAGGATGATGAGTTACGGTTACCGTCCACTCATCGCTCACCCTGAGCGTTATCGCTACATGACGATTAAAGATTATGAGCGCCTCCGCACAATGGGTACCGTCCTCCAGCTCAACCTCCCTTCGATTCTTGGTGCTTATGGAGAAGAAGTCCAAGTCAAGGCCCAGATGCTCCTAGACAAGGGATTCTACACCATGGTCGGTTCCGACTGCCACCGTTTCCGTGCAATCCAGAAGCAGTACACCGACATCAAACTCAAGGAGTCCACACTCGCTCAACTCAAAGATTTGATGCTGGCATGAAACGAGTAGTCATATCTGTGCTTCTTTTCTCTCTCGTCTTTACCGGAATCGGATATGGACAGGGTAGTAAGCCAGTCAAAACCATTTCGTTAGACCAGTTGCTCGGAAAAAAGAAGACTGAAAATGCCGTGCAATCCGCCCAGCAGGGTTACCGTGAGCATATCGGTGCCATCGGTTCGGTCTTGGAAAGGATAGAACTGAAGGGTAATTCTTTGACACAGGATAAGATCAGCACTCCATACCGTCGTTATGTTGTCAATGGTACGATGGATCTTGATGGAAAGACCATTACCATGCCAGATGGATGCATCCTTGACCTTGAGCAGGGGAGCCTGAAGAAGGGCTCAATCAAGATGAATACCACGTTGGTGACTCCCATTTATGGTATATCCAAAGAAAGAAATATCAGCAAAGTAAAGGTCGAAGGGGAATACTATGAGACCCTGGTCGATCTCTGGGGAGAGCAGACAGAACCTCTATTTCCCTGGGATACAACTCCACCCAAGAAGGTGTACTTTGTTGATCTCAAAAAGTTCGGCATCACTCCTGGTTATCAGAAACGGGGAAGTGACAACCACTACACCAACAGCCAGTATGACCTTATGTACAACAACGGCATCGGTTTCACTAAAGCTATCCGATGGGCCTACGACAATGGTTATGATGGGATCCGGTTCCCGAAGAATGATTATTGTTTTACCCCGCGTACGACAAAGAACGATAAACCCCAGGAGGGACCTATGGTCCTGGTTCAGGACTATGAAAAATATGACATCGACCTTGGTGGCGGATCCTACTATCTGATTCTAGACAGTAAGAAGAAATCCAAGTACTATGTCAATTCTCCCGAGAAACCCTATGCTCAGGGAGGAACTATGTTCTTCATCGCCGCGTGCATCAATCTCCAGATTCATAATGGTAGGATGGTTGGAGACCGTGCTTTGAGGGATTATGATGACGGTGCTGAAAGAGCTTTGGAGAATTCAAGGGCGATTGCGGTATCTGCTTATTGTCAGAATATTCGTTTGCACCATCTTGATTTGAGGAGCTTCATGGCTGACGGAATCAACTGTGCTCAATCAGGATTGATTTGGCTTGGATATGATGATGGTTATCAAGGAATCTGGCGAAAATACCCGGGTGTTTCAAAGCCAATTAATGATTTGAACTATTCTACTGTTTCAAATTATTTTAAAACCAATTTATATATAAATAAATCTTCACTTCAATTCGCAGTTGTAAGAAAGATAGCTTCTTGTAGGTTTTTTTCAGTTAATAATAATCTAGGTTATACTCGTTTAATTAACCCTTATCATAACTTAGAGATACTAACATTCAATGATAAGCATTCTACTGAGATCCCTTTACGTGTTATTAAAACTTCTTACTTGGAGTCTTTTAGATTGAATCCGGACGAAACAGGAGTTAAAGTTCGCTCTGCTTATGATGAAGGTTTTTCCAAAGAGGGCCATAAGCATAGTGAAACAATCTCAGAATTAATTAGCAGTCATGTTGTTATTGAAGATTGTTGTTTCGTAGATAATCATCGAGGTGGTATTTCAGGTGGTTCAAATGATGTGACAATTCGAAACTCCAGATTTCATAAGAGTTACAACACTGTCAATTATTCAGGAAAGGTAATTCCGTTATTCTTAATAGGAGGTACAAATTATCACATCAATTTTGAGGATAGTTTTGCCAAGGATCTGAAAGTATATTGTTGTTCTTTCTCAAGGACATCAAATTCAATCGGAAAGCTTTTATTTGGGGTTTACACACTGGACTTTCATCATAATGATTCAGATGCACCAGTTTTTATATACAACAATGTTTTTAGTGATATTCACGACAATGTATTTGATGGAGAACCTCTATGGTTTAGTTCTTGGCGGCATTCAGATTATGATGAAGGGCTTCAGAAGCACGGGTTCAAATATTTAACTAGGATTGCATTAGTACATGATAATAGTATCAAGAAAAATTCGTCTCCTGTAAAGCATAATAGGACTATTGCTTATTACTACGACAATCGCTAGGATGAAAACAAAGCTTCTTTTTGTCAACGGTCATCTTAAAATAGGAGGCGTCGAGAAGGCTCTTGTAGATTTGCTTTCTAGTATCGATTATTCCCGGTATGATGTCGATTTGCTGCTTTTGGAAGGCGAAGGAGATTATATTTCCCTCTTGCCACCTCAGGTGCGTGTCCTCCATAAAGATACCAGGCAACTTGATGGCCCGTTCCTATCGGTTCTGTTAAGGAATCTCGCAAAACTACGGATTGGAAATTGTCTTTACAGGATAATACAATCTTTATCAAAATCATTTGGGAGACGTTATTTGAGGCTGTTATCATGTTTATTACCCTGCAAGAAGAAATATGATGTTGCCATAGCTTTCAGGCCAGGTCATTCGGCTGAAATTGCTGCATACGCTATCAAAGCAGATAAGAAGTTTATTTGGTGGCATCATGGGGTTGTTCCAGACAAAGCTTATCAAATCCATAAACTTGGCGAGTTATTCAGAGTATTCGACAAAGTAGTCACAGTTTCCGATGGTTGTAGGGGAATGTTGAAGGATTGCTTCCATCTTCCAGATGACAAACTCGCAGTTATTCCAAATATCGTTGATGACCGTAAGTTGGAGTTCATGTCAGAGGACGATGATCCATTTGGAGACGATCATCGTTTCAGGATCGTTACCGTAAGCCGTTTCTCACCAGAAAAGCATCTTGTAGATGCGGTTGATGCGGCTGCTATGCTCGTGGGCAAATTGGATTTCGTTTGGTATTTCATTGGAGATGGTAATGAATATGCTATGCTTGCCCAGAGGGTCAGGGATATGGATTTGAGTAACTACGTCGTTTTGCCTGGTCAATCGGCGAACCCTTATCCTTATGTGAGATACTCGGATCTGATGGTTCATCCATCACCTGTAGAATCTCTATGTCTTTCAGTCCTTGAGGCAATGTCTTTGAGGATTCCATGCGTCGTCGTCCGGTCTCTGGGGCCGGAATCGTACATGGCAAGTGGGGACAAGGGCATTCTGACATCTTCAGGACCAGACTCTATAAGTCAAGGCATCTTGGACTTCGTAGGTATGGACATGACTGAGAAGAAAGCAATGATTGCCAATGCTGCCGACATGGTTAAAAACAGATTCTCTCCAGACGTTGTAATCAATAGTTTCGAGGCTTTGATAAATGGGGACTAAGGGTAGCAGCGGGGGACAGCTCCGGCTGGGAGTCATATTGAACTATATCAATATCGGGTTGGGAAATCTGATACCGATTTTCTATACCCCGATAATGCTGAGGCTGTTAGGCCAAAGCGAATATGGCTTGTACAAGCTCTCCGCCACTGTTACGAGCTATCTCTCATTGGTGGCTTTCGGTATCGGCTCGGCTATCACAAGATATATAATAAAGACCGGTACAGAAGAAGGGAAAGAAGCAGAAGAGAAAATGTTCGGGCTGTTCCTGACTATCTTCAGGGTTATAGGTCTCATAGCATTGCTCGGAGGAGTGTTCTTGATATTCAATGTGGATTCCTGGTATGGCGCTTCATTGGATAGCGAACAGTTGGACAGGATGAGGATCCTGATGGCCATAATGACCTTGAACACAGCCCTCAGTTTCGTCCTGTCTCCCTACATATCGGTGGTGACGGCGCATGAACGGTACGTGTTCGTTCAATGCATGCACATCTTTGCGACTTGCGTAATTCCTATCGCAAATCTCATTGTCCTTTTCATGGGCTTCGCATCGATAGGAATGGCTGTTTCTTCACTTGTCCTGCAGTTCTTGATGCGTATAGTGTACCTGGTCTATGTCAAGCGCAACCTGCAGCTTCGGCCCAGGTTCGGGAAAGTATCTTTCAGCAAGGTCAAGGAGGTCCTGTTTTTTTCTTTCTGGGTTTTTGTCGCTGAGATAGTCGACAAGCTTTATGCGGCTACAGACACTACGATGATTGGAGCTATCCCCGATCTGGCTACGAACGGAGTCGCTGTCTATCATGTTGGTACTGTTTTCAGCGGCGCGGTCTTGACAATTGCTGTAGGCCTGTCAGGACTTCTGTCTCCAAGGACAAACAAGTTGGTTTTCGAAGGGGCCTCGAATTCCCAGTTGACTGATTTTGCGATAAGGATAGGCAGGATGCAGGCGTTGTTGATAAGCCTCATTGTGGCTGGATTCATCGTCTTCGGAAGGCCGTTCATTCACTACTATGTAGGCGATTCTTATTCTGAATCTTATTGGGTGGCTTTGCTCATAATGATTCCGACAATGATACCATTGATGCAGAGTGTTTGTTTGAACATTGTCGTGGCGAAAAACATGCACAGGTTTCGCTCTCTGGTCTATCTCGGTATTGCCATAGCGAATGTGATCGGAACTTGGTTTTTGCTTAAAACGATGGGTGTCGTTGGGGCAGCGTTAATGACAGGTATAGCTAGGATTGTCGGCCAAGGATTCATCATGAACTGGTTCTATCAGAAAAAAATGGGGCTTGAAATCGCCAGGTTCTGGAAAGAAGTATCACCATATGTTTTGTGTTCTGCTGTTTTGATCTGTCTCGGTCTTGTTTGTGGCATGTTTGTGGATTATTTTAAGATTCCGATCCTTATTTCCGGCATGCTTATCTTCACGCTCGTTTATGGCTCCTTGAGTTGGTTTTTCATCATGAACCAGTACGAAAAGAATCTTTTTGCAAATCTGTTGCATTTGAAATTCAATGGATAGCCCTGACAATATCTTACTGTATTCCCATGGGGGAAGCGCCAATCATGGATGCGAGGCTATTGTTCGTTCAACGTGCCAGATAATCGGTCATTTTGCTTTAAGTAAAGGGCTAGCACTTGTTACCGAATCTCTGCATGAAGATGAACGGTATTTAGGTGATTTATGCCATTTCTATCCGCTGAGGAAAGTTAATGGTGGCTTTGATTTCTATAATGCCTTTATCCGATATAAGTTGTTTGGCGATTCCTTGGCATTGGATGTGTTGCCTTACAAGGGCCTTCTTCGTGAAATTGATAATGCTTCAATTGCCATTTCAATTGGAGGTGATAACTATTGTTATGGGAATCCTTCTTATTATGGCCGGTTGAACAAGTTGTTCAGGGATAAGGGATTGAAAACAGTTCTTTGGGGATGTTCTATCGATGAAAAGGCAGTTAATGATCAAAAAACTGTTGACAATCTAAAAAGCTATTCATTAATCACTTCCCGGGAAAGCCTGTCTTTTGATTTGCTTAAATCTAAAGGCTTGAACAATGTTGAGCTATATCCGGATCCTGCATTTACATTACTGGCAGATTATTCGACCATCCCAGTTTGTTTCAGTGGTCGTGATTTCGTTGGGATCAACATGTCTCCAATGATTGAAAAGAATGAGACTATCTCAGGTATTACTCTAAGGAATTACAAGGAGTTGGTCAAGGTGATCATTGGCGAGACTGATTTGAGTATCGCTCTGATACTTCACGTCGTGTGGAAACAATCTGACGATCGGATTCCGCTGCAGAAACTTTACGATGAGTTCTCTGATTCTGGGAGGGTAATAATGATTGACGATGCAAATGCCGAACAACTTAAAGGAGTGATTTCCAAGTGCCGTTTCATGGTTGCAGCGCGGACACATGCATCGATAGCTGCCTATTCGACATGCGTGCCGACCCTTGTTGTAGGGTATTCTGTCAAGGCGAAAGGTATCGCGAAAGACATATTTGGCTCGTATGAGGATTATGTGCTTCCCGTGCAGGACCTTGAAAGTCCCACCGATCTGATCGATAAGTTCAGGTGGCTTATGGATCATGAGAATGAGATCAGGAATCATCTTTCCGCTTTCATGCCAGGTTATATTGCCAGGGCTTGGCAGGCAGGGGAAGCTTTGAAAAGAATTTAAGTGGAGGATTACTTGAACATAATTCCCGTTGAGGATTGTACAGGATGTTCAGCATGCTTGAACTCATGCCCTGTCGGTTGCATAGTGATGTCTCCCGATGAACATGGATTCAGATATCCTCATGTTGACAGGTCTACCTGCATCAATTGCGGAAAGTGTGAAAGAGTCTGCCCGGTTCTGAATAACAAACCGTCTAATCCTGATAATATCTTCTATGGGTGCAAGCATGTAGATGACGAAGTCCGCCGCCACAGTTCTTCAGGAGGTTTTTTCTATGAGTTGGCCAAGAGTGTCATTTCATCCGGAGGGGTTGTTTTCGGTGCAGCATTCTCAAGTGATTTCCACAAGGTAGTTCATATCCAAGCTACGACATTGGAGGAACTTGAACCGATCCGGGTGTCAAAGTATGTCCAAAGTGAAGTCGATTCATCATTTCCTTTGGTAAAGGCTGCACTTCGGCAAGGTAAGACGGTTTTGTTTTCCGGAACTCCCTGCCAGATTGCCGGCATCAAGTCATATGTTGGGGAGGTGCCTGATAATCTGATTCTTGCTGAGGTTGTCTGTCATGGAGTGCCGAGTCCTAAGGTCTGGGACGTTTATTTGTCTGATCTGGAGAAGGATCATGGAAGCAAAGTCTCGTTTGTCTCGTTCCGTGACAAGTCCAGGAGTTGGAGGAAATCAGATTTTCTGGTTTTGTTCGAAGATGGGACGGAGTTTCGCCAGCCTAATTCTGAGAATCCTTACATGACGGCGTTCTTGAAAAACCTTTCGTTACGGTCTTCTTGTACCAGATGCCGTTTCAAGAGTTTTGCTTCCGGCGCAGATATTACGATGGGGGACTTTTGGGGGAGTACGGAACTTGGGAATTCATTCAACGATGATATCGGGATCTCGGTTATCGCACTTAATACAGAAAAAGGGCATTCGTTTTTTGATTTGATCAAACCTGGTTTTACTGGTGTTATCGAGGTTGATGAGAAGACTGCGTTCACCTTCAATGAGAGTTTTTGTCTAAGTGCAAACGGGAATGAAGACTCTGAATCGTTCTTTGGATTTCTTTCAGACTATACGTTCGCAGAGTTAGTTTCCAAGTTCGCCCAAGACAATAATGATCGGACCGTCAGGCAATCCAGCCATACCGCCAGTGTAATAAGAAGAATTTTCAAGTTTTTTAAATGACAAGTATGTCTGGCCGCAATGCATCTGTAGATATAGCCAAGATGGTAGCTGCAATATTTGTCATTGGAGTGCATACCAGAGCCTTTTCAGATATTTCGGAATTGTCAAGCTTCATATTCTGCGATATCATCTGCAGGACAGCAGTCCCTTTCTTCGCGGTCTGCACCGGTTTTTTCCTGACGAAAAAATTGCTGAAGGACAATATTTCGAGTTGGATTCCTGTCAAGTCAGCTGCATTCAAGACTCTTTTACTGTACGTAAACTGGTCTTTTTTCTACCTTTTATTATTGCTTTTCATCTGGAACAAGGCAGGAATACTGACTACCTCTTCATTCATTAATTGGTTCAAATCTTTTTTGATAGGAGAGTCTTATTTTCATTTATGGTATCTTTCTCAGACGTTTTGGGCATTGCTTCTGTTTTTCCCTATAATAAAACTGCTGAATATCAAGATGCAGATTGTCCTTGCGATACTTTTGTGGGCGTTTGGTGTCTATGCTGACATTTATTATGATTTGATAGGTGCTGGATCCAGTATCATAAACCTATACAATAGGTTTGGAGCAGTCACATGTTCGATAGGAAGATTGCTTCCATTATTGCTTGCCGGTTCAATTTTGGCTAGGGTTCCATCACTCCCATTACGAAATTCATGGTTAATGACGGCATTGTCATTCGCTATTCTTATCATGGAAGTCTATATTATCAGAAGTGTGGGAGGAACACATTTTAAATACGAATTCTTCTCGCTTCCATTATCGTTTTTTTTATTCAACAGCATCCGCCAGACTCCGATTAATTGTTCTTTCGATTCCAAGTATCTTGCACAGGCCAGTTTATATGTATATGTACTTCATCCTGCCATATTATATATTCTTCAAAGCATAGGAGTTCATTCGTCTTTTATGCTGTTTGTCTTAGGGGTATTGATTACGATGTCTGTTGCGTTTCCAATAGTGTACGGCAGAGTTCGCAAGCAAAAAAGAACCTTCGCTTAAAATGCTTATTTCTATTATAATACCATTCTACAATTCCCGTGACTACATTGAGGCTTGTGTGTTGTCTTGCCTCAATCAGAGTTATAGGGATTTTGAACTGATCATGGTAGATGATGGCTCTGATGATGGTTCTTTTGATATTGTTGACAAGATAGCGAAGAAAGATTCACGGATCCGTCTTGTTTCTCAAGAAAACAAAGGTGCTTCTGCTGCAAGGAACAAAGGACTGGATATCTCCAGAGGAGACTTTATTATGTTTGTGGACAGTGATGACACGATCGATGAAGGGATGCTTTCCTCGATGTTGGAAGTCCTTAGGAATCATGATGAAGTTGATGTCATCCAGACAAAAGTTCCCAAAGATTTCAGGAATCAGGATTCTGACAGAATCTATTCTGGGGGGGAGTCTGTCCGCTGTCTTTTGGAAGGATCATGGTGGGGGCCATATTGTAAGTTGATTCGGCGCTCTTCCGTAAGTTATTTTCGGTTTCCTGACAAGACCATTTCTGAGGACTATTTGTTCAATTATATGCTTTTTTCGAAGATAAACTCATTGTATTATATTGACAAATGCTACTACAATCGTACGGAGAGGAAAGGTAGTTTGTCACGGATGGCCCTCAGCAAGAGGAAATTCGATGAATTTTACAATGTTAAGGCTGTAAGTGACAGTGTTGCTATAGATTGCCCGCAAAACAAGTTTCTTGCGGACCGTCATCTTGCTGGAACATGCCTGAAGTTGTTGATGCTGGTTTCTCGTAATAATTCTTGGGGAGAGTACAAGGAGGAATTGTCTGACATAATGGGATGCGTCCGTTCTAACTATTTCAGTTTTCTGAAGAACCCAGTTATTCCCAGAAACGAGCGATTGTTGCTGAGTGCATGTTTTTCGAAAGCAACTGCCAGTTTTGCTGAACGGCTTTACAATGGTATGAAATGAGGAAGCGATTATTCATAGCCATTCATTACCTTGAGATCGGAGGAGCCGAGATCAGCCTTATCGGTTTGCTCCAGTCACTTGACTATAGTAAATACGATGTTGATCTGTTTGTCTATAGCCATAGAGGGGAGTTGATTAAGTTCATACCGAAAGAGGTCAACCTGCTTCCTGAGATTCCGGAATATGCCCAGATTGAAAGGCCTATGAAGGATGCATTGAAGGACGGGTATTGGAGGATAGTGCTGAAGCGGCTGATAGCCAAGAGAAGATTTGCGAGGTATAAGAAGTCCACGAATCCGGTTGACAATGGAGCTGTATTTGGTTATGTCTTTGACTCGGTTACACCAGTTCTACCTTCACTTGAATATCTTGGAGAATACGATCTTGCCATCAGTTTCCTGACTCCGCATAACATTGTTGCTGATAAGGTGAAGGCTAAGAAGAAAGCTGCTTGGATTCATACTGATTATTCAATGATTGATGTCGATGCCGGGTTGGAACTTCCGGTCTGGTCGAAGTTCGATCATGTCGTAAGCATATCCGATCAGGTAACTGAGAACTTCCTGGGTGTGTTCCCATCTTTGAAAGACAAGATAGTTAGGATAGACAATATCCTTTCTCCTAAGTTCGTCAGGGAGAGGGCAGAGCAGATTCCTCCTGAGGTGGTTGATAAAGAAATGCCAAAAGAAGACGGCGTAACTAATCTCCTTTCTGTCGGGCGTTTCTGTTATGCTAAGAATTATGACAATGTCCCGGACATCTGCAGGAGAATCATTGAGTCTGGTGTAAATGTGCGCTGGTACCTTATCGGATATGGAGGAGATGAACCATTGATCCGGTCGAAAATTACAGAAGCCGGGATGGAAAACCATGTCATCATCCTTGGCAAGAAATCCAATCCGTATCCTTACATCAAGGCGTGTGATATTTATGTTCAGCCTTCGCGGTATGAAGGGAACTCGGTTACTGTCAGAGAGGCCCAGATCCTTTGCAAGCCTGTAGTGGTGACTGATTATTCAACTGCAAGGAATCAAATATCGGATGGAATTGACGGCGTTATTGTTCCTGTTGAAAACGAAGGATCTGCAGAAGGAATAATAAATGTGATTAATTCTTTTTGGCAGATTAAAGCTATCTCTGAAACACTTGCTAAATTCGACTATGGCAATGTATCTGAGGCAGAAAAACTATCGGTGTTGTTAAGATAGTAAAGAAGTACTGTGTACAAAGAAAGAATCGTATATCTTGATGTGATTCGCATAGTGGCATGCGTAATGGTTATTTTGATGCATTCACCTATGCCAGATTGTGGTGCGCCTGGTTTTGTACTTACAGGGATTAGTTTTGTCACAGCTCCTAGTATAGGATTATTTTTCATGGTTAGCGGTGCCTTATTGTTACCCACATCTCTATCCATGAAGGAATTCTATAAGAGAAGACTTTCTAAAATAGTATTCCCTACACTTATATGGACTTTTATCTATTTATTGGTTAAGATCATAAATGGTTCGATTACGATAGATCAATTGCCGTCAATTGTGCTGTCAATCCCTTTCTCTGCTCAAGGGGATGGTATACTGTGGTTTATGTATGTTTTGGTTGGGCTGTATTTGATTACCCCCATTATTTCTCCTTGGTTGGAGAAAGCCTCGAAGAAAGAGATTGAATTAATCTTGGGCTTTTGGATTGTTAGTCTTTTGTATCCGGTACTGTCAAATGTTGTTTCAGTAAATGAAAGCAATTCGGGGGTTCTTTACTACTTTTCCGGGTACGCTGGTTATTACATACTAGGCTATTATTTGAACCATTATAAACCAAGGTGTGGTATTATTACTTCTTTACTAATGATTCTGCTCCCTATTATTGTATGCGGTATTTCTCTTCGCATTTATCAAGATATGGAGTTCTATCAGTATTTCTGGTACTTGAGTGTTTTTGTCGTTTCTATGGCCTGCGGTTGGTTCAGCCTCTTGTCAATAATTAATGTTAGAGGAGGCAGGCTATTGACACTAGCCAGTTCTTTTTCTTTTGGCATTTATTTGTCCCATATTCTTATTATGAGGAGTTTTATATGGGAATGGTGCGTTTTTTTTAATTGTGGATGGTTTTTTCAAATCATATTTACAGTAATTCTGACATTTGTGCTTTCATTTGTTTTAGCATATTTATTATCTATGCTTCCATTTGGAAGGTATATAGTCGCATATCGTTTAAAAATCGGGGAACATTCAGTATAATAACTAGTTCTATCATTGTTCATGCCTGTTTTTATACTATCTAGGCAATAAGCAGCGTTTAATGGGAGCACAGGTCAAGAGATTATATCCAACAGTAGATGCTATGAAATTGTTCTTCGCTATAGCGATTGTTTTCATGCATACATACTGTCATGATTTTGGTATTTTGGGGGAAAGAATAACTCAAATAGTTTCTCAAAGTGGAGTCCCTTTTTTCTTTATATGTTCTGGCTTTTTTTTTAATAAAGGGTTAAATAGATGCAATGATAGTAGAGATAAAGACCTTTATTTAAAAAGATATCTTCTAAGAGTATTGAAAATGTATATATCTTGGACGATAATTACATTACCGATAGCAGTTTACATTATTAATAAAGCATATTTAGGGCAAGATATATTTTTTAAGATCGTATATTGGATTCGCATGTTCTTATTGGTCGGCAGCATTGGTGTATATTGGTATCTTCTTGCTATGCTGATAAGTGCTTTGTTAATTTATTATTTTATGAAGATCAACAAATTGTTCTTGTTATTTGTGATCTCATTTTTTTTCTTTGTTTGGGGAATTTTTTATTATACAAAACTAAACGTCGGACAATTATATTTTGAATGGATCCATATTTTGTTTGGTTCTCCAAGGAATTTTCTCAATGTTGGTCTTTTCTATATGTTAATTGGAAACTTTTTTTCAATACTTGAAAGTCGTAAAAATAATTGTTTTAATCATTGTTTTCTTGTTCCTTTTTTGATTATCTCAATTTCCATTTTTATCAGATATTTGGAAGTTAAATATTTACAGACGAGTTTTGGAGTTGCCCTCATAGCCTCTGCATGTTTTTATTTTTCAATTTCATATAGCCTTAAGCTCTCTCAACAGACTTCTTTTGCGATGAGGTTTCTTAGTATTGGTATATATTTATTGCATTTTCCGTTTATTTTAGTTTTCGATTTTTACTTGAGTAGAGGAACAATAATTGACTTCCCCGTAACTTTATTATTTGCAATAGTGATATATTTTATTTTAAAATTAGCTTTTCCCTCCCAGATCTCCAGGATGCTTTTGGGACAATAGATAGAGGCTGGAGAGTTTTGAATGCCAAATAACACCTTGTGATTTATTAAGTTATAAGAATCGTGAGACTATTCGATCCTCTATTATACGAAAATGTTCATCTTCTAATAGTAGCATTTATTACTGTTCTCTGTTGTATACTAATCCAAAACAAGAGAGCTGAAAGATTATTGCACAAATCATCTTCTTTTTCTCTGGTTTATTTCTATGCTGTTGTTTTTATTATAGTTGTAGGATTCCGGCCTATTGTTGCATATACGTTTGGCGATTCCATCGTATATGCTAATGCATATAATAATCTGAGTCATATAGAAGAAGGCGTATCATCTTCTCGGGATTTATTATTCACATTGTTTATGTGGTCTTGCTCTAGGGTGATGAGTGTCAATTACTTCTTCTTTATTGTCGAATTATTGTATGTTGGTTCAATGATAATTGCATGCAATCGTTTATTTGCGAAAAGTGCTGATATTGCTCTTTTATTTTGTTTTGGAGCTTTTTCTTTTTTCACATATGGCGTAAACGGTATAAGGAATGGTTTAGCTTTAAGTTTAGTTCTAATCGCTATTTCTTTATTACAAGGTAATTGGCGAGACAAAGTTATATGTATTCTTCTATCTATCATAGCCATCTCTTTTCATGCATCAGCGTCTCTCCCTGTCCTTTGCATGTTTGCTGCTAATATAATAAAAAAGCCAAAGTTCTTATTTTGGTTCTGGGGCTTATCAATCATTGTTAGTTTGGCAGCCGGAAATTCAATTTCCAACCTATTTGCAAGTATTGGGTTTGACGATCGCCTTTCTGATTATATTCACCCTGACATTGAAGAAGATATATATACTAAAACTGGGTTTCGTTGGGACTTTCTTCTCTATAGTTTTATGCCCATTCTTCTTGGTTGGTATGTAATTTTCAAGAAAAAAGTAATAAACTCAACATATCAGTTACTTTTGGGAACATATATTTTTGCAAATGCATTTTGGATTATGGTGATTCGAGCAGAATTCTCAAATCGTTTTGCCTACCTTTCATGGTTCTTGTATCCGATTGTCTTGGCTTATCCGTTGCTTAAATTTAAATTATGGCCTAAGACCCAGGGACAAAAGACAGCTATGATAATGTTTGCCCATCTTGCTTTTACCTTGATTATGGTCTTTATAGTTGGATAGTTTATTATGTCTACTCTAACGATATTTACTCCTACTTATAATCGAGCGCATACTCTTCCACAAACTTACGCAAGCCTTGTTTTGCAGACTTGCAAGGATTTTGAGTGGCTCATTATTGATGATGGGTCTTCCGATGGCACAAGGGAACTGGTACAAGGATGGATTGATGAAGGTATCATTCCCATCCGCTATATCTACCAGAGCAATAAAGGAATGCATGGGGCTCATAACACTGCATATAAGAATATTACGACAGAACTGAATACATGCATCGATTCCGATGACTATATGCCTTCTGATGCGGTCGAAAAGATCGTTTCTTTTTGGAAGTCTAATGGTTCAGACAAGTATGCTGGTATCGTAGGACTGGACTATGCCGAAAGAGGTGGCTTGATAGGGACGGCTTTTCCTGAAGGAATGAAAGAAACTACTCTCAGCGGCTTTTATGGTAGCGGTGGACGAGGGGACAAGAAACTAGTTTACAGGACTGATGTAATTACAAGATATCCTGACTATCCACTGTTCGAAGGAGAAAAGTATTTTTCCCTCGGGTATAAGTATCTCTTGATCGATCAGGACTACAAGCTTCTCACCATGAATGAACCTCTTGTCATAGTCGATTACCAGACTGATGGCTCAAGCTTTAACATGTACCGCCAGTACTGGAACAATCCCAATGGATTCATGTTCTTGCGGAAAGAACATATGAGGCTGTACCATTCTCTCAAAGTGAGATTCAAGTCGTGCATACATTATGTTTCGCATAGTTTAAGAGCTGGGAAAAGGGAGGAATTGTTCAATAATCCCTGTCCTTTGATTACAGTCATGGCTATTATTCCTGGAGTTGCCTTGTATTACAGGACTAAGTACATGGTTCATCATGGTTTTAAGATGAAGATCAGCTGACATGGAGCCTATCAGAGTCTTGCACATACTCCATTCCATGAACCGTGGCGGAGCGGAGAATGCGATAATGAACTATTATCGCCATATAGACAGAGATAAGGTTCAGTTCGATTTTTTGCTGACTGAACAGTCAAAGTGCCAGTTTGAGGATGAAATCCTTAGCCTTGGTGGGAGAGTGTTCAGAGTACCTCGGTTGACAGCTAAGAATCCTGTTCCATATCTTTCAGGAATATTACACTTTTTCAGGAGCCATCAGGTATACAAGATTGTTCATTCACATACATCTTCTAAGAGTTTCTTCCCTCTAATGATTGCCAAGTGTTTCAGTATTCCCGTAAGAATATGTCATTCCCACGGTTCGAAATCTGAGAAAGGAATACGAGGAATTATTCGCGATTCCCTTAAGCCACTTTTGAGAATTGTTGCTACGCATTACCTGGCCTGTGGGCAAGATGCTGCAATTTGGTTGTATGGAAGCCGCCTGTTTAAAAGAGGTAAAGTTCTATTATTCCCCAACGTAATTGAGGCAAAGATTTTTGACTATAATAAAACTATTAGGGATGAGGTAAGAATGTCATTGGGGATTGAAGACTCAACTATCGTTTTGGGTTGTACAGCCCGTTTATCACATGTGAAAAATCATTTCTTTCTTTTGTCTTTGTTTAAAGAGTTTCATAAGATAGAGCCCGATTCTATTCTTCTCCTTGTCGGAGATGGAGAGCTAAGAGATGCAATAGAGAATCTAGTTTTGGATAATGGACTTGAGAATAATGTCCTTTTTGCTGGATCAGTTTCTAATGTTTCGGATTATGAGCAGGCTATGGATTTTTTCCTGCTGTCGTCGTTTAACGAAGGAATACCTCTATCCTTAATTGAAGCTCAAGTTTCTGGCTTGCGGTGTTTCGTTTCCGAAGGAGTCCCACTCGAATCTGACAAAACAAGGTTGGTATCATTCCTGTCCCTTGACTCCGGTCCTGAACATTGGGCAAGGCTAATTGCTGATAATATCAATTATCATAGAAGTTCTCACCTTTCAGATATCATAAAAGCAGGTTATGATGCCTCAATATCAGCCCGTAGTCTACAAACCTTTTACCAAGATTTATACACCAAAGCTAAGTGAAAGCTATAGAACTGATCAATAGAGTTAAATATAGCAGAGTCCTTTATTTCCTGTACTATCACATATGCAGCTCATTACTGAGATTGGCGAAGTTTTTCGTAAGAACGGATGACAAGCTGATCGTGTTCGTGAGTTTTGGCGGTAAGAAGTTCGATGATAGTCCGAGGTGTATCTATGAAGGACTCCTCAAAGATGCTAGATTCGATGATTACCGGCTGGTCTGGGCTTTCGTGAATCCTTGCGATTATGTCATACCCAGAGGTGAGATAATAAGGATAGATACCTTCAAGTATTTCAAGACATTGTTGAGGGCTCGCTGCTGGGTGACCAACAGTGGAGTGGAGAGAGGACTGTCTTTTTCTGGGAAACATACATTTTATCTGAATACATGGCATGGCACGGCTTTGAAGAAAATGGGCGTTGATGTCCAATCTCAGACAAAGTCTTTCCGCTCCAAGGCTAAATCCAGCAGGGTTGATATCATGCTTGCCCAAGGACAGTATGATGTGGACTTGTTCTCCAGGGTTTTCAGGATTGATCCCCATAGATTCAGGATTACTGGACTGCCACGAAACGATGAGCTGGTAAAGAATGATAATCCTGCTGTTATCATGTCGATAAGGCATAAACTAGGGATTCCCGACAATAAGAAAGTAATCCTTTATGCTCCTACTTTTCGTGAATACACAAAAGACTCCCACAGCAATGTCATTCATAATGTACAATTTTCTTTTTCAAAACTTCAGGATGCTCTGGGAGAAGATTGCGTCCTGTTGGTCAGGGCACATTACGAAGTTATCAAACTGTTCGGAGTCAATGAGGATTCTTTTGTGAGGAACGTTTCTTCTTATCCGAATCTCAATGAGTTGATGTTGGTTTCCGATCTGCTGGTGTCAGATTATTCAAGCATATTCTTCGATTATTCCATACTCAGGAGACCTATGATTTGTTATGCTTATGACTATCAAGAGTATCAGGATAAACGCGGGATGTATTTCGACATTCGGGAGGCATTGCAAAGCTTTGTCAAAGATGAAGATAATTTGATTGAAGAAATCAAGAGGGTGCTGACATCTCCTGATACCTATCTCTCAAATGTGGATAGTTTCAGGAACAGATATGTAACTGAATATGGCCATGCGACAGAGAAGACTCTGGATATTATCCATGATTCCATAACCCATTGAAAAGATGAAACTCAGTATTATCATTCCTGTCCATAATGCCGAGCGATATTTGGACGACTGCCTTGACTCCATCGTGAAGCAAGGTCTTTCCCAAGAGGATTATGAAGTCATACTTGTAGATGACAAGTCTACAGACGGGTCTTTGGAGAAATGCAAGCAATGGGCCGGCCGTTTCTCTAATTTCAGAGTCCATGCCCATAAAGAAAACCATGGTGTCGGAGCGGCAAGGAATACCGGCCTGGGGCTGGCTCAAGGAGACTATGTCTCATTCATAGATTCGGATGATTATCTGAATCCAAGGGGATTGGGCACAATCATCCGTGACATAGATATGAAGGGATTCAACCTTGTCCGCTTCTGGATGAGGATAATCAGCGAAAAAGATGTTCATATTGATGATTCTCTAGGGGAAGTCCAAGTCAATTTCCGAGGAAACGCAGAGGGTTTTATCACTGCCTTTGGAATGGATACTTTCAGTGTTACTTACCTTTATGACAGGGAGTGGTTGCTGAATACCGGAGTTCGTTTCTCATCATACATCATAGGTGAAGACTTCTTGTTCATTTCCAAACTAATGTTGAATAACCCCATGATTGTTTCGACTACAGCGCGGATTTACACATATGTCAAAAGGGGGAATTCAGCGACAAGTTTGAGGTCTTTTGATCATTCTAGGCGTTGCGTGGCTTCGTACATCGGTGTTTTCGAAGAATTGACCGACTATTCAGAACAGTTTCATATTCCCGGGGGAGTGCCGAATCATATTGTCCTGGAATCGATTCGTGGCAAGATGGGAACTTTTGTCAGCAGAGTCCTGACCAGTGACATCGGAATAAAAGAGTTCAAGGGAATTTTGTACCTTTTGTCAAAAAAGGAGATTCTTCCATTGGAAGGGAAAGGTAAGTCCAGGACTAACACGGTTATCAACCGTTTCGTTAATTTGTTATATTCATGCCCTTTCCTACTGCCTCTATTCCGCTTTGGTTATTCCAAGGTGTTCGTCCCCATGATTCTGCCCAAGATTGATAAGAATTGATGCTGATATGGATATACTCACAAGAGCGCATTTATTTGTCTGTATGATATCATCGTTATTGGTTATGTCTTGCAATGATAGGATAATGACCAATGGCGATGAAAACTCGGCATTCCCGAAAGAGACAAAAGTCGACACACTTGTTGTTGCTCATTGGAATATAGGACATTTTTCACTGGGGAAATCTTCCAGTACTCGGATTACCGAGAAGGATTCTCAAAAGATGATTAAGGAATACAAATCATTGTTGGATACTCTCGGTGCAACAATGGTCGGAGTATGCGAGTATGAATCAGTTTTTTCTCTAGCAAATGAAGACACGAGAGAAGTCCTTTTTCAACCCTTTAAATACAATTCAATCGGGCACAAGTATTCTTATAACTGTAATGCTCTGTTTTCAGCATTCCCTATTAAGACAAGTTACATAAGATTATTTCCGGAAGCCGTTCAGTCAAGGTATTATCTCGAATCAACCATTGTTATCAATGGCGTGGACGTACTGTTCATTGAGGCTCATCTGGATTGGGATGAAGGAGCAAACGGGGCAGAATATAGGAAGAGTCAAATGTCGATCCTGGCAAATAAGTTCTCCAAATATCCATATGTGATAATCTGTGGAGATTTCAATGTTTCAGATAAGTCAGAGTACTCCCCATTTTTGCGTTCAGGGTTTTCTTTAGCTAATTCAGTATCTCAGGGAACTTTATATACATATCCATCTCAGTCGCCTACTAAGGCTGTGGATAATGTCATTGTCAAGGGTTTCGTGATTGATCATGCGGATACGGTCAATGATACAAGGCTGAGCGATCATTCATTAATACGAGCATCGCTTATTTTCCCATTTAAATAGAGTTGTAAGATGAGTTTTCACAATGCTGTGTTCAGTTTTCTCCGGAGACTATACTATAGCTTTCTACGTGCATATTATTACATACCACGATTATTGACGCTTCGCAAGATCAAAAGAGAAGGGAAGGTAAATGTAGCCTTTGTTGTTTCTAGTCTTCCGATGTGGAGACTTCAGACCCTTTACGATAGATTGATATGTGATAAGCGTTTTAAAGTTTCGATTGTACTAGTTCCTTTCGATACTTTTTCAAACGAACAGCAAAGTTTATCGATATCAGAACTGAAGGACTATTTTGATTCACGTGAAGTCACATATATAGATTTGAGAAGTGATGCAAATAACTATGATGAGTGGACGAAACTGAATCCTCAACTGGTTTTTTATCAACAAATGTATTCTACAATCTATCATGGTGCATTGAGCGTTGAAAAGAATCTGCGAAGACTTATTTGTTATCTTCCTTATGGTGCAATGACATTGAAAGGAGATTGGCTATATAATACAAAGTTCACTAATTTGGCTTGGAGACTCTATTATCCTTCGGATTTTCACGCGGAATACGCTCGTAATCATTCGTATAATCATGGTACTAATGTTAAGATAGTTGGGGAAGCGAATGCTATTTCTTTTAAAAGGAAAGATGCTTCTCTATGTAATGTTGAAGACAGCTACCTATATAGAATTATTTGGGCACCTCATTATTCAGTAAATGGTGGGTATATGAACAGGTCCAGTTTTTTATGGATGGCTGACTTTATGTTATTATTGGCCAAACGATATTCCGATCGTGTGAAGTTCATAATAAAACCTCATCCAAGATTGATTTCTACCTTGTATATGACACCGGGATGGGGAAAGCAAAGGACAGATGCATATTTCAGACAGTGGGAGGAAGGAGATAACTTGCAGTTATCAACTGGTAATTATGTAGACTTGTTCAATGAATCTGACGCAATGATTCATGACTCTGGCTCTTTTACGCTAGAGTATCTTTTTACTGGCAATCCTGTGCTTTTTGTCGCTAAAGACTTTGAACAGGTTTACGATGGGTTAAACCAGTATGGATCAAGTTGCTTGGATTTGCATTATCATGGATCTTCGGAAGACGATATCATACATTTTATAGAAGACGTGGTATTAAGTGGGAGAGATCCCCTGAAAGAAGCTCGAGATCATTTCTATGATAATGTCCTTTGTGTAAACGGGACATCTGGAGTTGGTGATGCTATATATCAAGATCTAGTTGACTGTTTCTGAGCTCAAACTATATGTTATTGTTTTTAATTATACTCTCTTTAATCTGTCTGGGCGGATTGCATTTTTCCAGATTTTATAATGGTTATCTGGACCGAACAGAAACCTCGTCAATTAAAGGGATATTTGCAATAATGATCTTGCTCTCCCATATTCAAGGAGGCGGTACTTTTTCAGCGAATCCTGATTTGGGCGTTAAAATCTTGCTAGCCTTCGGCCAGATGATAGTTGTTATGTATTTCTTCTATTCTGGTTATGGAATAATGACGCAGTATAGTAATAAAGGGAAGGAGTATTTCAGATCATTTCCACGAAGGCGCATACTGAAAACACTCTTACATTTTGACGCTGCTGTTGTTCTTTTTATCCTACTTCAGTTTATCATAGGGAATCGTTTTTCTATTTCAGATTATTTATTGTCACTTATAGGATGGACATCAGTCGGCAATTCTAATTGGTTTGTTTTTGATATCCTGGTATTATACCTATTGACATGGGCAGCTTTTCAAATTTGCTCTCGTTTCCGATTTCATGACCAGTCACTCTGTATATTGATAACATTGATGACAATTGTTTTATGGGCGTTTCTTTATAGTTATAAGGGTAATCAGGAGTGGTGGATGAATACTGTTATTGCCTTTCCTCTTGGCTTTTGGTATGCTAAATCAAAGACTCATATTGATAGTTTCTTGAACAATCATTCTTTCATTGCTTTTATCCCCATAATCATATGGATTCTATGGAGGTTCTTTGTTGGGATTGATATCGTCGGTATTGCTGCAGTTCTGTTTGCTTTCGGGGTCGTCGGACTTACTACTAAGTTTTCTCTTGATAACAAGATATTGAGATGGTTGGGGACGAATTGCTTTGAAATTTATATTCTTCAGAGACTTCCAATGATCTTATTATCCACATTTTTCGCAGGATTGAATGATTATTTGTTTTCGATTATAGTAATTGTAGCAACCCTGGCCCTTGTGATTGCTTTTAAACCACTTGAAAAATCGATTGATAGATTATTGGCAGTATCTAAGTAGTTTATTTTCATTATATGCAAGCAATTATTCTTGCTGCCGGGATGGGCAAGCGCCTGGGTGAGTATACACACGACAATACCAAATGCATGCTTAAGGTTAATGGAGTGCGCCTGATAGACAGGGCACTCTCAAGCCTTCATGATGCAGGTGTATCAAGGATAATCCTTGTTGTTGGTTATAAGGGCCAGAATGTCAAGGACTACGTTGGAACTGAGTTCAAAGGAACTCCTGTCATCTACGTGGACAATCCCATCTATGACAAGACAAACAACATCTATTCATTGTATCTTGCCAGCGATTACATGGGTGATGAGGATACGTTGTTACTGGAGTCTGACCTCATCTACTCTCCATCTGTGATAAAGAAGATCCTTGAGGATGATTATCCTAATATCGCACTTGTTGACAAGTACGAAAGCTGGATGGATGGAACTGTGGTTACAATAGATGAAGAGAGTCACATAACCCGTTTCATCGATAAGGATCATTTCAAGTTTGATGAGATAAAGGACTATTACAAGACCATCAATATCTACAAATTCAGCAAAGAGTTCTCATCCAAATACTATGTTCCGTTCCTTGCTGCCTACAGCACAGCATTGGGGAACAATGAGTATTATGAACAGGTGCTCAGGGTGATCCTCCATCTTCATGATGCCCCGCTGAAGGCATTGCCTCTTTCCGGGGAACCATGGTACGAAATCGATGACATTCAGGACCTGGACATTGCATCAGGCATGTTCGCTCCTACAGAAGATGAGCACTATGCTGCAATATCCTCCAGGTACGGTGGCTATTGGCGCTATCCTCAGATGCTCGATTTCTGCTATCTGGTCAATCCATATTTTCCTCCTCAGAGAATGATAGACGAAATCAAGTCAAGTTTCGAGACCCTGATGCGTGAGTATCCATCCGGGATGAGGGTGAACTCTCTTCTTGCTGCTAAGAACTTTGGAGTAAAGCCTGACTATATTGTTGTTGGGAACGGAGCCGCAGAACTCATCAAGGCATTCATGGAGAACTGGACTGGAAAGCTGGGAAATATCCTTCCTACATTCGAGGAGTATCCTAACCGGCTTGATGCTGAGGCCGTGGTCCAGTATGTCCCTGAAAAAGAAGGTTTCAGGTACGATGCAGAAGACATCAAAAGATTCTTCGAAGGGAAAGATATTGACACTTTGCTGCTGATCAATCCTGATAACCCATCTGGCAACTACATTCCCTTCGATGGCCTTCTGGGCATGATCGACTGGACTAAATCAAAAGGGATAAGGTTTATAGTTGATGAATCCTTTATTGACTTTGCCGATGTTGACGGACGGTATTCTTTGCTGGATAATTCAATTCTCGAGAATAATCCTCACGTGATTGTTGTCAAGAGCATCAGCAAATCCTATGGCGTTCCAGGCTTCAGGCTCGGCATACTTGCATCTGGTGACACAAACGTAGTTTCAAAGTTGAAGAAGCAAGTTGCAATCTGGAACATCAACTCTTTCGGAGAATTCTACATGCAGATATATGAGAAATACCATAAAGATTATCTCAGGGCTTGTGAACAGTTCAGGACAGAGAGGGAACGATTCTATGACAGACTTGCAGAAATTCCATTCTTGCATGTTTATCCAAGCCAGGCCAATTATTTCTTGTGCGAACTAACGGGTAGATTCTCATCCCATGACTTAGCTCTGAGGCTCCTTAAGCACAACATCCTGATTAAGGATTGTGGTACGAAGAAGGCGTTCGATGGAAAAGAATTCATAAGGATTGCAGTTCGGGACAGGAGGGATAATGACTATTTGATTGATACATTAAAGAGCCTGTAAACGATGAAGATAATAAGCCAACAACAGATTAAGTCGCTTAATATCTCTCCTTGCACTTGTATGGAGTGGATAAAGGAATCGTTTTCTATAAAGAAGGACTCCCAGTTGCCTGCAAAGATAAGTGTGCATCCTCAAGGATATGACTTCTATACTGCAATGCCTTGTCTTCTCCCTAAAGAGTATGACCGGGTAGGATTGAAGATGGTTCATCGTGTAAAAGGAGCAGTCCCTTCTTTGGGAAGTGATATTCTGGTCTATGAAGCGTCAAGTGGAAAGCTTCTTGCCTTAATGGACTGTGACTGGATAACTGCTATGCGGACTGGGGCTACAGCAGTATATGCAGCGCAGACTCTCCGAAAGGCTAGTGATATTACATATTGCTTTATTGGTTTGGGAAATACTGCCAGGGCAACTGCATTGTGTTTGTTGGAGTCTGAACCAGATCAACATCATAGGGTATTATTGAAGAAGTATAAGGATCAGGCTGATTTGTTCATGGATCGTCTTAAGGGATATGATAATGTCAGCTTTGAGGTAATTGAGTCAATTCCCGAAATGATTTCTCGGTCTGATGTTATCTTTTCCTGTGTCACTGATTCAGAAGGCCTTTTCTGTGAGGACGAGAGTTGTTTCAAACCAGGATGTACCCTTATCCCTGTCCATGTTCGTGGTTTTCAAAATTGCGATCTTTTCTTCGATAAGGTCTATGGCGATGACACGGCCCCTTTAAAGAGTTGGAAGTACTTTGATAAGTATCATCATTACGCGGAATTACAAGATGTAATAGAAGGGAGGGATCCTGGAAGAGAGAATGGTAATGAGCGCATAATCAGCTACAATTATGGTCTGGCTCTACATGACATCTTTTATGCATCAAAAATCTATGAGTTATTGAAGGATAAGAGTCCTGATGTCCCTATAAATAAGGAAGTTGTAAAGTTTTGGTTATAACCGATTATTTGTTAAACGTTAATCTTGTTTACCATAAATTTGTTGTTTTCGATGATTCCAAAAATACTTCATTATTGCTGGTTTGGTGGAAAACCTTTGCCAAAGAAAGCTCAAAAATGTGTAGATAGTTGGAGAAGAATTCTACCTGACTATACAATTAAGCTATGGGATGAGGCAAATATCGATCTGGCAATGAATGATTATACTCGTTTTTGTTATGATCATAAACTTTGGGCATACCTGTCAGATTATATTCGAATTAAGGCAGTTGAGTCGGAAGGGGGACTTTATTTTGATACAGATGTTGAACTTATTAGAAGACCTGATGAGCTAATGTGTGAGGATGCATGGTTCGGTTGGGAATTATCCAATTGGGTTGCCTCTGGGTTGGGGTTTGGTGCAAAGCAAGGGCATGAGTATCTTCGTGCGATTATTAGAGAGTATGAATCAAAATCTTATGCAGAGTTGTCCGAGTCATGGACCACATTTCATTCTTTGACTGGTTGTCCTAGAATCAACACATATCCGCTCTTAAAACATGGACTTTTGCAAGATGGGACCCTCCAAAGAATCAAATATCCGGTTCATCCAAATGCGGAGGTATATGATGAGGTAGTGGTCCTTCCTGCTGAGTATCTTTGTCCCCTTGATGACTTAACAGGTGAACTCAATATAACTGACAAAACATTATCGATTCACTGGTATACTAAGTCGGCAAATGGCAAATATGCTTATTATAAATCTCGTATAATGAGAATAGTACGTTTTATCTTAAAAAAGATTCGGTAATGACAAGAGAGGATCTGAAAAGAGTTCATGAGATAGGAAATGAATTGTTGCTTGAGCTCGATAGAATATGTAAAGAAGAGAATATTCAGTATTTCTTGTTCTATGGAACATTGATAGGTGCGATCAGGCATTCAGGTCCGATTCCTTGGGACGATGATGTGGATGTTTGTATGACTCGTCCTAATTATTTAAAATTTATTGAAGCCTGTAATAAAAAGCTGAATGAAAAATATCTACTTAAAATAATGGGAGCTTCTTCTGGAGAGTATATAAGTGAGTTGAAGATTGGAAAGAAAGGAACGGTTTTTTGTCTCCCAGGATTTGAGAACCTTGATATTATGAATATGGTTCAACTAGATGTTTTCTGCTTGGATACCATAAAACAAATGACTCCGAGGTGCTTTAAGATAAAGAACCGTCTCTGGGAGTTTTTTCGTATTGCAAAACTCAATTGGTCAGAGAAAAAGCTTTTGATGTCGAGTTTTAAAATGAATAAGAAAAAGGCTAGATATCTTTATGACTTTGTCCTTTTAATGATGCATTGCATTCGTTTGATTTTCGGGGAAAAGAATATTGAAAGATTTGGACTAAGACTATTTGTGGATAAAACAGGTAAGTCAAATTTAATGAACGTAATAGGTACTGTTGATTTATTCCATAAAGATCAGTTTGAGGATATTATTCTTCATCCTTATGATGGGTATCTTTTCCCTATCCCTGCAGACTATGATGAATTGTTACGGATAATATACGGTGATTACATGACATTTCCGCCAGAGAATAAACGTTATCGAAAGTTATTCGATAGTTGGGTTTTCAAAGAAAGCGCGACCTGATTTTTCTATGAATGCTATAATTTTAGCCGCAGGGACATCATCCCGTTTTGTGCCCCTATCCTTTGAGTATCCTAAAGGTTTACTTGAGGTGCGTAATGAGATTCTTATAGAAAGACAAATAAGGCAGCTTAAAGAAGCCGGTATAAGTGAAATAACGGTGATTCTGGGATATAAGGCTGAACTGTTCGGTTATCTTAGGAACAAATTCGGAGTATCCATAGTATATAATGAAGACTATTCCCGTTATAACAATTCTTCTTCTATATATCGAGTTCTGGATTTATTGGGGAATACATTCATTTGTTGCTCCGATCATTACTATGTCAAGAATGTCTTTTTCGATCAAGAGGAAAATAGTTATTATGCTGTTCAGTATTCAGAAGGACCAACTACTGAATGGTGTGTCAAGACTGATGATTCGGGGAGGATTTGCAAAATTGATGTAGGTGGACGAGATGCATGGTATCTATCAGGACATGCTTTTTTTAATGAGGATTTTTCTGATGGATTCAGGACAGTTTTTTTAAGTGAATATGCTGACGAGAATGTCAGATTGGGGTATTGGGAAGATGTCTTTGTTAGGCATATACGGGGATTGAACATGATTGCTAAACATTATTCCCGGGAAGATTTCTACGAGTTTGATTCTTTGGATGAATTAAGACTATTTGATTCAAGCTATCTTGAAGACACCAGATCGACAATAATTAAGGCGATTGCGTCTTCCCTTAGTTGTAAAGAATCAGAGTTGCATTCATTTATTAAGGCAGACAGAGAAACAGGGGACTTTTATTTTGATTATAAAAATGAGCACTATTTATACGAAAGAAGTTCTGCAAGAGTATCTAAGAGAGATATTTCCTAAAGAAGATTTGCAATCGGTTGCTCCTGTCAGGATAGGCGGGATGAGTAACTTTAATTATAAAGTTGATATTTCCGGCAGTAGTTATGTATTGCGTATCCCAGGTCATGGTAGTGCTGGCATGGTTGAAAGGAATTATGAATTATACAATTCTGCTTTAGCCTATGAATTAGGGATAAATCCGAAAGTCCTCTATTTTGACGCCTACACAGGAATAAAATTGACTGAATACATTGATAACGTTGTTACTTTCAATGGCAAGAGTATTCAAAAAGAAGATAACTTAGAAAGAGCCGCAGGGATTCTGTTGAAATTGCATAATAGTGAGAAGACATTTGCTAACAGATTTGACTTGTTTCATGAAATAGATAAGTACGAATGTCTTGTCAAGGATGTTGGCGCAAAAATGTATGATGGTTGGAATTCATTTCGGAATAATCTTAAGATTATTGAACATATATTATCTCTTGATGAGACACAATTAAGGCCTTGTCATAATGATTTAGTACCAGAGAATTTCATTCAGACTCAATCTGGTTCTTTATATCTTATAGACTGGGAGTATAGTGGAATGAATGATCCAGTAGCTGATATTGCTGCTCTGTTTTTGGAATGTGAGTTCTCTGAGCCTAATAAGCAGAAGTTCTTGGAATCCTATTACGAGGGGAGTGTTCCATCAGATATTATAAAAAGGATTCTTTGCTATCAGGTTTTATGGGATTGCTTATGGTCTCAGTGGACAGTTATCAAGGAGGCAGAGGGTGATGATTTTGGGACATATGGCATAGACAGATACAAACGGGCTCTTGCTTGTTTCAAGATATTGGACGGTTATGTCAGGTGACAATTCAAACAAGAATGGGATTGACTGGTTGAAGGTCCTTGTACCTTTAGCTGTCATGCTTGTGTTATCCATTTTTTTTATACTCTTTCCTGAAAGCTCCAAAAGTATTATCGAGGATATCAGGAGATTTATTGGAGATGATTGCGGGCTATATTATGCATTTCTTGGAATAGGTGTCTTTATTCTTTCTGTCTGGTTGGCTTTTTCCAGGTTCGGAAGGGTCAGACTAGGTAATATTGAGAAGCCTCAATATGGAGATTTTGCGTGGGGTACAATGATTTTTACCTCCGCTCTTGCTGCGGATATACTTTTCTACTCATTGATTGAATGGGCAATGTATGCTGGCAATCCACATGTAGTTTCTATGGGTGAGATGCAGTTGTGGGTTCCTACATATCCATTATTCCATTGGGGACCGATTGCTTGGTGTTTCCACATAGTTCTTGCCGTTTGTTTCGGCTATATGATTCATGTGAGAATGCGTGATCGGCAGAGTTTCTCAGAAGCATGCAGACCATTGTTCGGGTCCAAGATGGATGGGATTTGGGGCAGGATGATTGATATTGTATCAATGGTGGCTATGCTTGCTGGTATTGCAACTACATTCTCTCTGGCTACGCCTTTATTATCCTCTGCTATATGCAGCATTATGGGAATCAGTGGTAGTACTATACTTACTGTTGTAGTTCTAATAGGAATTGCATTGATATACACATTAGCAGTCATGTTTGGAATGAAGGGTATCTCAAAACTTGCTAAGGTGTGTGTGTATTTCTTTGTAGCTTTGCTTGCATATGTCCTCTTCCTGGGAGGCGAGACTCGTTTTATCCTTGAAACAGGCTTCCAGAGCATTGGCAATATGATTCAGAATTTTGTTGGAATGGCAACATATATAGATCCAATGCGAGAAAACTCCTTTCCTCAAGATTGGACCTTGTATTATTGGGCTTATTGGATGGCATGGACTATTGGGACTCCATTCTTTATCGGTATGATCAGCAAGGGACGGACAATAAAGAATACGATTCTCGGAGGTTATGGATGGGCCATTGCGGGGACTTTTACTTCATTCATTATTCTCGGCAATTACGGTCTCTCTCAACAATTGAAACATGGGATGGATATCGTAGGAATGATAGAGGCCGGAGGCTCATACTATGATGCTATTCTTCGTATTCTCGGAACCCTGCCTTTCCCTAAAATAGTCATGACTTTATTAGTTATTACAATGGTCTTGTTCTACTCAACTTCGTTCGATACGTTGACCATGATTGCTTCTGCATATTCTTACAAGTCTATACGGCCTGATGGAGAACCAAATCGCGCAATCCGTATGTTCTGGGCAGTTCTGTTCGTTCTCTTACCGATAGGGTTGCTCTTCTCAGAGAACACGATGTACGGACTTCAGTCTGTGAGTATTATTGCAGCATTCCCTGTGGGGATCATAATTATTATGATAGTTATCTCTTTCTTTAAAGATGTTAAAAGCTATACCAGTTTTAATTCATGAAGAAACTCATCCGCGTCACGACTGTTGATTTGAGCCTCCATGTTTTGCTAGAGGGGCAGCTCGGATTCCTGAATAGGGAGTTCGAGGTGGTGGGCGTGGCTGCCGACACAGGGCTGCTGAAGGCTGTTGGGGAGCGGGAAGGAATCAGGGTAATAGATGTGCCGATGCATCGCGAGATTGCGTTGTGGTCTGACTTTAAATGCCTCTGCCGGCTTGTCAGGATATTCAGGAAAGAAAAGCCCGACATTGTCCATTCCAACACTCCGAAGGGGAGCCTACTATCCATGATTGCGGCCAGACTGACCGGAGTGCCGAACCGGATCTATCTTGTGACAGGTTTAAGGTTCCAGGGGGAGAAGGGTTTCAAGAAGTGGCTGCTTAAGAGGATGGAGCGGATTGCATGCGCTTGCGCGACAAAGGTCATTCCGGAAGGGTTGGGCGTGAAAAGGACTCTTATTGAAGAAAGAATCGCGAGGAAGCCGCTTGCTATTATCCATAACGGGAATATCAACGGAATCGATATGGCTTACTATTCTCCGGTGGCTTGTCCGAGGAAACGTAATGAGATGAGACTGGAGCTTGGGCTCGCGGAGAGGGATTTTGCGTTCGTGTTCATTGGGAGGATAGTGGGGGATAAGGGGATGAATGAGTTGGCGGAGATCCTTCGAGGGAAGGAGATCCTTCGCTTCGCTCAGGATGGCAGGAAGGGGGCTCTGAGCGACAGGTGCAAGCTGATTCTTGTGGGGGCGTTCGAGTCGGAACTGGATCCGTTGGAGGAGGGGAATGAAGGGTTCTTCAGGTCGAGCGGGAATGTGCGGTACGTTGGGTATCAGAGCGATGTGCGCCCGTATTTACTGGCTGCTGATGCACTTGTGTTTCCTTCGTATCGGGAGGGATTCCCGAATGTGGTGATGCAGGCCGGGGCTATGGGGCTTCCTTCGATAGTCACCGACATCAACGGTTGCAATGAAATCATTGTTGATGGGGAGAATGGTCGAATCATCCCTCCAAGGGATAAGGAGGCGTTAGGAAATATGATGGCTTGGTTCCTTGACCATCCTTCCGAAGTCGCTAGGATGGCTGCCAATGCACGCGGAATGATTGCTTCCCGCTATGACCGCCAGGACGTCTGGAGAGCCCTCCTAAAGATGTATAAATCGCTGTAATTTTTCCCGAAAATCGGTTACCGGTAATGTATAAGTTTGCACATTTTCTAAGGGATCATCTGCCGTTCATCTGGGACTTTGTGGACAGAGTGAACGGAGTGTTGTTTGCATGGCGGTATGGCAGGAAGATGAAGGCTTTGCCGGGGATGCTTGCAGCAGCGGCTGGGGAGTATAGGATTGTTGAAATGTCATCTATCCAAGCAACTGAACTGGAAGGTTTTTTCGCAGTCCAGCCTAAGGAAAGCTTCAAGTTCTTCAAACCTCATGGATTCGATGCTAAATCTCTCCGTAAGTTGCAGCGTAACAGGGCTTTCTTGGCCTATATAGTTAAAGATGGAGACTATCCAGTAGGATACTTTTTCCTTCGCAGTTTCTTCTTCGGGAAGGCCTATCTGGGCAAAATAGTAGATCACGATCATCAGGGGAAGGGGATAGGCAAGATGATGTGCCTCTGTGCAATGGAGATTGCTTCTACCCTTGGGTTAAGGATGTTCGAGACTATCTCAAGAGATAATCTTTCGTCGTTGTACTCTACTCAGAATGTGCTCGTGACAAGAATAGTCAAGGAAATGCCTGATAACTACCTTATGATTGAAGACCTAAGGAGGAAAGAATAATGTGGCTTAAATGGTTGTTTGACAGATTCGTAGCCTTGATTGGGCTGATAGTGCTTAGCCCGTTGCTCCTTGTTGTGGCTATGCTTGTTGCCATCAAGACCCCTGGTGGGCCGGTCATATTCAGTCAGAAACGTGTCGGGAAGGATGGCAAGCTCTTCACGATAAGGAAATTTAGGACTATGACTGCAAACCATGGCGGTTCATCTGTCTCAGTTGCAGGTGAGTCAAGGATCACCCCACTCGGAGCGAAGTTGCGCCACTACAAACTTGATGAACTTCCGGAGCTATGGAATGTCCTTAAGGGTGACATGAGTTTTGTCGGCCCGCGTCCTGACGTTCCTGGCTATGCTGACCAGCTCAAAGGAGAGGATAGGGAAGTGCTCAAACTCCGTCCTGGAATAACCGGTCCTGCCACTCTTAAGTATCGTGACGAGGAAGATCTTCTTGCCAGGGTCGTAAAAGAAGGGATCGATGGCTACACCGATCCCGTGAAATACAATGACGAAGTCATCTTCCCTGACAAGGTCCGTCTGAACCGGTTCTACCTGAACCACTATTCTTTCTGGTCAGACATCAAGATGCTTTTCGCAACCGTCCTTGGCCGCCGTATTTACTACGCCGGAGAAAGGATTTAATACTCATCCACCTTTAATTCTACCCTGAACTTATCCAGCTGCTTCTGGAGCCTGCTGACGCGGCGGGCATAGCGGCGCTCAACGATGCAGTTGTGCATCTCCTGAGGATCCTTGCGGAGATCGTAGAACTCTTCATAATCTCCGTTTTCCCCTCCATAGAAATGAATCAGTTTGAAGCGCTTGTCGGCAACACCGTCATGCTTGAGCACATTGTGCTCTGACG
>JAEEGL010215870.1_pt1 | contig 35290 bp, 32 predicted proteins | sample 9134231 | NCBI WGS metagenome assembly JAEEGL01 (sample SAMN16246548, study PRJNA631951) | gut metagenome | biome: gut microbiome; feature: rumen; material: fiber-attached | host: Bos | place: Iran: Karaj | collected 2018-10 | reverse complement strand
TTCTTGGACAATGCCCAAGAACATATGACAAATAGGCCATTCCAGTGCGACTACGTCGCAGGGCCTATTTGCACTCGTATCATGGTTTCACGAAATGCGCAGCGTAGTGCGCATTTCTGCAATTTAGTCCAATAATACATAAAATCTTATTTTGCATCCAGAAGCTCTGTCTTTCTGTGAATGCTGGGATCCTCGTATTTATCCAAAAAATCCAGCCCGAGATAGACAATCTCTTTTGCAAAATACACATTGTCGACCTGAGTGATAACTGATATAAGCTTATCAACTGCAAAACCGTCAATATCGCCAAGAACCTCCATCGGGAACTTGTCTCTTACCACGACTACATCAGGGAACTCCTTGGCATAATCAAGAATATCTCTGGGATGCGGCTTGATGATAACCCTGTAATCATCTCGGTATTCCTCAATAATGTCTTCAAACATCTTCTTCCTGACATCAAGCTCGCAAAGTGGCTCTGTGAGTATCATTACGTTTGGCTTATCACTACCATCTCGTCCCTCGTTAAGGAGCTGATTTACAAGCCTTTCAGGATTCTCAAGGAAAATACTCACCAAAATAGCATGGTCTTCTTTTGACAATTTATTATTCAGTTCTTCCCTCGGCTCTTCCACGATGTTCTTGGGCGGTTTGTGATTGACACTTATGTCATTTACTTCATAATCGATGCAATATTTGCTGTAGCCGCTTTCTATAAAGATGAGTCCAAGCTTTGCCATGGCACACTTCACAGGAAATGCTCCCCTGTTGGCATTTCGGGCCTGGTCATCAAGAAGTCCTGAATTAAGGCCATCCTCAACAGCGTGATAATATATCTTTTTATAATTAAGATAATAGCCAATGGGGTCTGAATCACAGAACACGTAGACATCACTGTACTTGTAAAGATCAGTAGGTATATATTCTTCCTGAAGCTTACCTAAAAGCTTTGTATATTTGATCCTCTGCAGGAGATTAAGGATAATGTTCCCGCGATCCTGATGGTATTTCATGACTTCCTCTGAAGTCACATCCTCCTGCTCATCATACATGTAGACATTATCAAAGACTTCAGATCTCTCAAGTCTCTCCTTAAGAGTCCCAAAGTCATTGGACATGGTACTTAGTATGATATCTGCGCGGCCCTGCGAGTCATGTCTTCTGACAAGCTCCTTGACTACCGCTATATAGGCATGATAATAGGTGTGGCATATGTAGATACGCCCATTTCTCTTTACACTTTTCATGCCATTTATTATATAATCAAATGGTGGCATTGTCATCCACTTAAGACTATAATGGAGCGTGATAATACGCATAAGATAATGTTATTTTAAATAAACTTAATGGAGGAGCAAACTTATGAAAATGAAGTATTGCAAACGTTGTCTGCAGCCAGACACAAGACCGGGAATCATTTTTGACGACGAACAGATCTGCTTCGCCTGCCGCTACGAGGAGTCCAAGAAGACTATCGACTGGAATCAGAGACACGCTGAACTTCAGGCTTTTGCCGACGAAGCCAAAGCTGAAGCTAAGAAGCGCGGCAACCTCTACGATTGCATCATCGGTGTTTCCGGTGGTAAGGATTCAACCTTCCAGGCCGTATATGCAAAAGAGAGACTTGGACTTAATCCACTTCTTATCAACTGCGCACCTGACGAGATCACAGAGATTGGCAGAAAGAATATCGACAACCTCAACAACCTCGGTTTCGATATCATCTCTATCCGTCCTAATCCTATAGTTGCCAAGAAACTTGCAAGAAAGTCCTTCTTCGAGCGCGGTAACCTTGTTGCAGCATCAGAGTACTGCCTCTGGGCTTCAGCATACATCATGGCTGTTAAATTCAACATTCCGCTTATCATTCAGGGCGAAAATGCCGCTCTTACTCTTGGCGCAGCTAAGAACCAGGAGCCTACAGGCAATGCGTTCTCAGTAATGCAGCTTGAGACTATCCGCGGAGCAAGCGTTGACAGCTTTGTTGATCTTTCCAACAACATCACAGAAAAAGATCTTTTCCTTTATAAGATTCCTACAGTTGAAGAGATGCAGGCTAAGGGAATCAAGGCTATCTTCCTTCAGTATTATGTTCCGGAATGGTCACAGGTAGGAAATGCAGACTTTGCAATTGCAAGAGGTCTTACAGGCAGAACCGATGACCTTCACGCACTTGGAAGATACAGACGTTACACAGCTCTTGACAGCGATCTCCAGATTCCTAACCAGATGATCAAATACCTCAAGTTCGGATTTGGCTATGCTACAGACGAAATCTGCTACGATATCAGAGAAGGTCGTTTTAGCAGAGAAGACGGCAAGTGGTATGTAAATGAGTTCGACGGAAAATGCGGCGATAAGTACATCGAGGCAGCCTGCAAGTATCTGTCCATAACCAAGGAAGAGTTCTGGGAAGTTGTTGATAAGTATGTCAACCGTGATCTCTTCGAGAAGGTTGACGGCAAGTGGACACCAAAATTCACTGTTGGAGAAGACTTCGAATCATGAAGAAAAATGATTTAAAGAAAAAATGGTATCTATACCTTACAGGAGCACTGCTGGCCATCCAGGCCGCAGTGTTTCTGATATTCAGAGGGAACTCATACCCTCAGGTCCATGACAATCTTGATCTGTTCATGGCCCACTACGAAATGCTCAAAAAATGGGGACTGTGGTTCTCACATGGAACTGATGCCCCTATTCTTCATGGCATCTCACGAGACCTCTTCGGATCAGAATTTAATTTATATAACCTGTTCTATATTCTGCTTCCGGGCTTCTGGGCTTATCTTGCAGGATACTTTGCCAAGATCGCCGTTGGAATAATATCCTTCATCCTTCTGGCAAAAGATGTCTATAAAGAGAGATTCGATACTTATAAGCCTGTAATTGTTGTTATCGCAGTTGCTTATTCACTGATACCAGTATTTCCTACCTATGGAATTGCCTTTACCTCAGTTCCTTTGATTGTTTTGCTACTCAGGAAGCTGTACTTTGCAAAGAGCTTTAAAGAAAGACTCCCTTACTATATCGGCGTATTTCTTTATCCGCTCCTTTCCTACTTCTCATATCACGGCTTCTTTATCCTAGGCTATATGGCAATAGCTGTGATAATACTTTGGATAAAAGACAAGCACTTCCCGCTCAGTACATTTGTGTCAGTGATCATCCTGTCTGCCGGATACATCATTTTTGAATACAGATTGTTCGGTGCAATGCTGTTCAACAACAATACCGTTACCATCAGAACCACAATGGATCACGGTGACCTTACTTTTGGTCAGGCGATGTACACAGCATTTCAGGAATTTGTGAATGCATCCTTCCACTCGGAGGATTCGCACACCTATGTAATTCTCGGCGTTGTACTGATAGCGATCGTGCTTATCAATGCTGCGTATATAAAATCCCGCGAAGCTAAAAAGATACTCACAGATCCCATCAATCTTGTGATGCTCTTTATCATCTTCAACGTTCTGATATTCGGTTTATATCAGTTCGCACCATTCAGGCATCTGTTTGAGCTTCTCCTGCCTCCGCTTACAGGCTTTGAGTTTGCAAGAACAGCGTATTTCAATACGTTCCTTTGGTACGCAGAGCTCCTTTTGGTCTGCACCAGAATGTATGATTACACCAGAAAAAACCTTAAGCCTATTGCCAATGTGATCGCAGCCCTTGCTATTGTTGTCGTAATGTTTGTTCCACAGGTTTACAACGATTTTTACTATACCTGCTACAATTACGCATTCAAGATTCTGAAGCAGAAAGAAACCAGTACAGTCAATTACAACGAGTTCTATTCAGAAAAGCTTTTTGCAAAAATAGTTGATGATATTGATTACAATGGCGAATGGTCTGCTGCCTATGGCATGCATCCGGCAGTTCTCAATTACAACGGAATTGCTACAGTAGACGGCTATCTCGGAATGTATTCACAGGATTATAAAGAAAAATGGGCATCTGTTATTGCTCCTGCCCTTGAAGGTTCACCTTCTCTCAAATCATATTTTGACGGTTGGGGAGCTCGAGTAAGCCTTTATTCAGGTTCAGACGAGAACACCTATGCTCCTTTAAGAGAAATGGTTCTAAACGATAACCGACTTGTTGTTAATATGGATGAGTTAAAGAGCCTTGAATGTAAATACATTTTCTCGAGAATTGAGTTCTCAAATGCTTCCGATAATGGACTTACACTTATCGGAACCTATACCGATGAGAGCAGCCCATATTCGATCTACGTTTACGACACCAATCTATGATCATAGATCAACCGATTAGAATAGAGTTGAAATGTGCACTGTACTGCGCATATTATGAGAAATAATCCATATAAAAAAGCATGTTGCTCGCAACATGCTCGCGCCGAGCGCGGTTGCATTTATGCAACATATACCTTACGCGCGAGTGCGCATCCATAGCGGAGCGTTTTATTTTTTAATAGGAAATTCGGAGGAATTTCCTATAAAAAATAAAAGGTCCGATAATTTTGTTAGATAGCAAAATTATCGGACCTTCTTCTTTTGTTTATAGTCCACGCAGTCTCGCGTGCAGCTGTCTGACCTTTCTCGGCGCTATAGAGAGGACACGCAGGTAAACTTTTTGTTTCTTAGTCAGATATGGATTCTTAGCATATTTTCCGCAATTCTCCCTGATATTCTCAACGACTTCCATGTAAAAGGCATTGTCCTTTGTCATCTTAGAAATCGGTATGTGCAAGAGGTAATCAAGTCTTTGATACGCCCCAAACCTCTCAGCAATACTTATGAGCTCAGGGTTATTCTTTTTCACAAGTTCAAGCGCGACATCGGCGTTTCTGACTATGTCAGTAAAGACACTTGGAAAATAGTCTTTGCCCTCTTTGTTTTTCCTTGAGTTACTGCCAAGTCTGTAGAACACGTGATAGTACTGCTCCGGCAGTATAACAAGCTTGTTTACTTCCATGAGCATGTGAATCATCAGATAAAAGTCTTCATTGAGCTCACCCTCTGGAAAGAGCATTCCCTCTTTAAAAAAACTCTTTTTTGTGAGCTTGGTGCAAAAAGAAGCATCTCCAGTATGCATCAGAAGCGTTTTTAAATGATCTGAAGGTGTAATGCAGACAGGCTCCTTTGGAGGGATAACTACATCAGGGAGTTTTTCTCCATTTTCTGCTATCTCATCCCTTGATATCTGAACCATATCAGCGTCATATTCGAGAGCTGCAGACAATAGCCTTGAATACATTCTAGGATCAACAAAATCATCGCTGTCAACAAAACCGACATACTCACCGCCGGCAAGCTTAAGTCCCGCATTTCTGGCACTGCTGGAGCCGCCGTTTGCTTTATGAATAACGGTTACATTTGAATATTTCGCCGCCAGCTCATCTGCAACCTGCGGAGTCTTGTCAGTAGAACCATCGTCAACAACTATTATTTCCAGAAGCTCTGCCGGATAATCCTGCGAGACTACTGATTCAACACACTTTTTTAATAATGACTCGGTATTGTAAGCAGGTATTATAACCGAAATCTTTTTATTCTCAACTGCCATTTCACTTCTCACTCATGTATCATATAGTCAAAAATCACGTAGCAATTACGCATTTCTGCTGTTACTAACATTTTTCCATCTGCAAATACAGATCATATCCAACAACAAGGATTATTACCAGCATGGCAACAGAAAACGGCCACAGATAGGCAACTGTCGAACCAAACAGATATCTGCTGTAGGTGACAAGCGCGATAACCTGCAGAGCTGCGCAGATTGTCATCCTCTTGTAGCTAAAGAGTGCATAGACAACAGCAAGGACCTCCGGTAAATATCCGTATCTGTCGTGCATTACAGGCAGGCAGAAGCAGCACAAAAGTGCGCTGAATATCACCAGGGTTATCATATATCTGTCAGTAATCTCAAACTTTTTGCGATAGATGTAATATGCCAGTATCCCAAGAACTATAACCGTTGCAACAGTTCCCGCAGGAATCAGCATCTTTCGAATAGACTGATCAAGGTCCGATGTTATGATCGTGTAAATACTTGGATAATTCATGGATAAACGAGTATACATATTTCTCTGGTAGCTGTACATTCCAAGAAGATCATCCCAGGTCCTTCCCACGATTGCAGCAGGAACCATCGAAACCACGTAAAAAATCGGAATAGCAACAATGTATCTGATTTTAACCTTGTTTTTTAACCACATGATTATCACGAATGGGATAAAAAACAGAACCTGCTGCTTAAGGCTATAGGATATGGCCAGATAAACAAATGCTCTGAGGTCATTACCCTTCATGATATGAAGCAGTCCCAACAGTATAAACGAAGTGAAAATAGAGTCATTCTGCCCCCAAGCCGCACTGTTAAGCGCCACTGTCGGAAGGAAAATGATAGCAGCGTAAGCCATGAGTGCCTTGCGCACATTCTCTCCTGTTGCTCTGAAGGCAATCCTCATAATTGTTACAGCACATACATAGTCAAAGACAACGGACATTGTCTTGACCATATACATATCATTTATCATTCCTCCACCGCCGAGATAATGCAGAAGAACTATCAGATACTGAAATACAACATTGTACTCAAAGGTACTGGCATCAGATACTCCCGGCTTTATGCCAAGATATGCAATTCCACCCGCCTGATGACATTCTTTCATCCAGTCAGCAAACGCCGTAACATAGTCTCCGGATTTTATATCATACAGATAAAACCTGAATATCAGCCCAAGGAATGTTATTATCAGTCCAAAGAGGAGATCAAAACAGGTTATTTTAACTTTGCCAAACTCAAATTCAACATCGAATATCTTATCAATTAGACGCATCTTTTACTCCAGTCTGTTTTTTTCCTGAAGTGTCCTGACAAAACCTGCGGGTCTATAAACATTAGCAATGCTCATAGGACCGTTCTCTGCAGGCACTACAGCTCCATTTTCAAGATACTCCCTGCAAAAGCGTATAAATTCAGCGGCAGCATTCTGCGCATTCCATCTATCAGCGATTGTCCTTCTGCCGCGCTCTCCGATCTTTGGGATCAGATCACTGTTTTCAAAAAGATATGTGACCTTGCTTATAAACTCGCCGGCATCTCCGTTCTTATAGCAGATTCCGTTTACTCCGTCCTCTATAAGGAAAGGAACTGCCCCTGCCTCATAGGAAGCAACAACAGCGCAACCGCTTTGCATGGCTTCATTGACAACTGCTCCCCAGCCTTCAAGATAATTACTGGTAAAAAGAAATACATCTGCCTCATCCATCTTATCAAGGACAGCTGAAGGCTTGAGATTTCCAAGGAGTCTGACTTCATCAAAAAGACCATAATCAGCTACAAGCTTATCAAGGCTCTCTCTAAGGGGACCATCTCCTATTATTTCCAATGAAAAATCATATCCTTTTGTCTTAAGTACATGGGCGGCCTCTATGGCAAATTCGGGATGCTTAAGCTCAATAAGTCGTCCTGCCCAGCACAATTTTACCTTTCCGGATTCGCTGCTCTTTCCTTCTCCGGTATCTTGCACCAAATCCTTCTCAGATTCTTTGGTCTCAGCATTTCTCGCCGCTCCCGGAAAGTATCCCCACTTAAGTTTCTTATCCGGATAACTGTGAATAAGCGAGAAATCCGAAGCAACATAAGCACCCGTGCACAAAAGAAATACCGGATACTTTCTGAATCTGATATGCTCGCGATATTTACTCATAAGCCCTCTTGGACTTAAAAACTTCCATTGTCCCTCGCGGTATATACGCTCGCTCATCCTGAAAGACAGCTTTCCGGATGAGAGTCTTTTTTCTTCTACATCAGCGATTAGGCCCTCTGACCAGCCAAATATTGTAACATCACTTTCAAGGATAAGCTTTTTGCACTCTTCCTCTTTTTCGTAATAGAGCTCCACAAAAGAATATTCTTTGGGATCCACGCCCCATCCCATTTCAATTCTCTTTTGCTCCATGGGCATAGTCTGGATAAAATGAAAAGTCACCTCGGGAGAATTATCCATCGCCCTGCAAAAAGGCAGCTGATGATGATTTATGTAGTTGGAAACGAAAGTTACGCTGAGCAAATGTCTTTCCTCGCCTCCGGTATTTGTAATTACATATAAGGATCGTGCTGTAATCTCAAATCATTTTTCTTGACAAATAGCTTTGTATATCTCAAGCAGTCTTCTGTAATTCGTATCAGGATCATGCGTAAAACGCGCTCTAATTCTGGCGTTATCGGCATAGACTCCTGCAATAAGCGGATCATCAAATATCTGCAGAATACTCTCCGCAAGCTTTGCTGAATCAGCCTTTTCAAAGAGTATTCCCTCTTTATTGTTCACAAGCATACTAGGAATACCGCCTGCATTAGCTGCAACCACAGGCATTCCAAGAAGCATCGCTTCTCCAAGGCTATTGGGAGAATTCTCGACTATAGATGGGCAGACAAATACATTGCTCTTTAAAAATCTCTCTTTCATGCCCTCTGCATCAAGGCTTCCGAGCATTGTGACTTTCTTTTTCAACTTATTTTTAGCAATAAGCTTCTTAATGTATTTGCCATAAGCACTTGCGCGCATGAAATATGGCCATTTGCTGTTGCCCTTACCTATGATGTTATTTCCCGCAACATAAAGGTGGGCATCAGGGTATTTTTCAAGTACAGCAGGCATTGCCTCAAGCACAAAGTGAAAGCCCTTTAAAGGATAGTCTCCCTGGGATAAAAAGATAGAGTGCGCCTCTGCATTTGACGAATCCCATCTTCCATCATAAAAGCATGGCCTCATAGTCTCGTTCATTGCAAAGTATCTGGCACTTGGGTTGATAGAGCCTGTTGCCTCTTTATCAAAAGCGGTGCGCCCGGTAACATTCCCTGTAAGCATGATGGATTCCCTCTCATGCTCACCTCTTATCCTGTATTTTTCCTGCTGCTGCAAAAGAGAATCCTTTTTAAGCCGGTCTCTGAAAGTAGCTGCATTCTGCACCTCCTCAGGGATATGTGCCATGTACTCTTTTGCTATCTCAGTGCAGACTCCCTGTATCCCAAGAAGTGTCTTCTGCGGATTGCCAAAAGCTCTGAGCATTGCAAGAGTGTGCGGAAACTCTGTTCCAAAGATATGAAGAATGTCAGGTTTAAAATCATCAAGGATTACATGAAATCTGTTTTCAACTGTTCCATCGTAATTCTCTGGATGGTCCAGGTCCTCTTTAAAACCATAATAGGTGACTCCCTCAAGCACCTCGCTTGAAGAAGCAATCTCTCCATCAGTAGGGAAGCACACACCAAGCTCTATTTTATTGTCTTCATCTCCGCCCTTAACAATTCTGTCAAAGCATCCGGAAAGCCATCCTTCCCTTACTGAAAAAGGAAGTCCATGTGCCTTTGCATAAGCGGGGAGCATGATATTACACAGCCATAAAACTTTCAATTTCTTTCTCCTAAAAATCCCTAGCTCAAAATCTTCTTTGTTTCGATCAAAAATACAGCCAGGTCATCTGTGCTTGTATATTAAGCCCTTTAACGCATTGTAGATTCCCGCCGTATATTTGTTGGAAGATATTGCTGTTCTAAGCGGTGCAAGCGTTATAGCTCTTATAAAGTCATATTTTCTGATCTTCGAAGCCGGAAGATACATCTGAATGATCTCCTTACGCTCCTGCTCAGAAATTCTTTTATTCTTGTCCGAAAATCCGCCGCCCTCATAGTTTGCGATAACAATCGGAATATAGTAAGTTTCAGCCTTCTCTCTGTAAAAGCATCTTAAAAACTGCTCGTAATCAGCTCTTACCTTGTACCTGAGGTTAAATGGATTTTTATAGATAAGTCTTTCATCATAAAAACATGCCTGATGCGACGGTACATTTCTGTAGCAGGCAAAGTCATCTATCTTAGGATTTGATGAAACTCTATTGCCTGTCATGCTGTCAAAAATATCACCGTAATAAATAGTAGGAAGAGTCGTTCCACCCTTGGCATTTCTATCCTTAATAGCATCATGAATCTTTAAAAGAACGTCTCTGTCTGCAAACTCATCTCCGCAGTTTAAAAAGAATACATAAGAGGGCTCCTCTCCTGCTTTTAAGAGGCGTACTTCATCAGGCCTGTTGTTCTCCTCTTTTTCACTTCTGGCACTTGCAATCTTCTCTCCAAGATGACCGATAGCGATATTCATTGCATGATAAATTCCATTGTCACAGCTCTCCATAAGAATTATCTTCTTTTCCTCTAAAGAGCCAGCCGGAGCAATGTCATATCTTTTCTTTAATTCATCAATAGAGCCATCCGTTGACATACCGTCCTTGATAAAGATGCGGTAGTCAGAGAAACTCTGATTAAGAATGCTTTCAATTGTTCCAAAGAGTTTTTCTCCGGCATTATATGAAACTACAATTATTGTAAAGAAAGGCTTCTTCATACTAATAATATCCTCTCTCTGACAACGTCAGTGGCAGATCATTAAACAAAAAGGTCTGATATGGCAGTATTCTCACGCCGTCGTTACCCGCGCCCCTCATAAACAGCGCAAAGTAGCATACTGCGAATATTGTGACAATTATTAGGACTGCCTTTTGTTTTTTCTCATCCTCTATCATTCGGATAAGTGCAGGGATGAACAGAACGTGAGTCACCGTAAGGTAATATCCTATTCTGGAAATGACAGGCAAAAAGGATCCGAACACATAAAGCGCAAGCGCCATAACATTACAGATAAAATAGAACTCATACACCCTGTTGCCCTTTATGTTGTCCTTATACAGCCATATCGCAAGCGCAAGTATTCCTGCGCATCTCACTATATTGACTACGCTTGTCCCACCGCTTAAATACTCTGTATTCTCATAGGAAGGATAGAGAAAAACTACTATCTTAAGATAAATATCCTTAAGGAAGAGGCAGGAGATTCCAAGTGCCGTCAACGCAGCGTACATCCATCGTTTCCAGCGAAGCTGTGCAACAATGTACAACGCAAGGACCACCAGCAAAGACTTGTGGAATAAAGAGCCTATGCCTACTATGATCAGAAATCTCGGCCAATCCTTGTTGATGACATATTTAATGGAATAAAACGCCATGGAGAGCGCCAGATAATATCTGACAGTACTAAGCGACTGGAAATAATATCCAAGAAGCATGAACAGAATAAAGCTGTAAGTAAACCACTCGCTCTGCTCATACATCGCCTTCATAAAAAGAAATATCGTAACAAATGCAAATATCGCAAATACCAGAAGGTAATTCTCAAATCCACATAGATAATAAATGATGTAGCTTAATGCGTTGAAACCAATCTCCGTGGGAACATAGGCGTTGTAGTACACCAGGTGCATTATCTCAACGTACTTTAGATAGTCGTTACCCACATTAAGTCGAAGCGCCGATACCGCAAACAAAAGCGTAAAAATAATAAAGCAGGCCACAATATTTAAAAGCTGCTGCCTGCTCATTCCTCTGTATATAAGAGCGTTCTCAGAGCATTTATATGGAATTCTTTTTTCCCTTATCAGCAGCGAAAGTACTATCGTTACTGCCGTAAGCGTCAGGTAAACTATTGCCATGTCTTATCCCTTTATAAAGCAATCCTATACTTTTAAGGAGCCCAAACTCTTTGCACATCTCTTTTCTGTTCTTGATAAGATACCTTGCTCCCCATACATGAGCCATTTTTCCATACAGAAAATGATAGAGAACTCCTCTGTCAAAAAAGAACTTCTCTCCATATCCCTTGAACCAGGTGGACTCTCCGGGTGTCTCATGCCCAATAACAGTTGTTGTCCTGTATAAATTTAGTCCCGCTTTGAGGCAGTCATGTAAAAAGAGACTGTCCTCGCCATTCATGTATGGCGCGCCTCCGCCAAACAAAAGCGAATATCTCACTCCGCTCTTTAGAAGGCTTCCACGCTTCGCGCATATTGCATAGGCAGGATATCTACCGTAGTTGTGCCATTTAACCTTAGCAAAATCCTGATTCCAGTAGGTCTCTCTGCCCTCCTGCGCCTTCACATTAAAAAGAAGGATGTCTGCTTCGGGATGTCTGTCGAATTCATCAAGGACCTTCTGAACATAGCCGTCATCGTATACTATGTCATCGTCACCAAACTGTATTATCTCTGCATCTTCAGCCGAATTGTCGAGCGCAGTATTTCTGGACATTCCCACACCTTTTTCATCTCTTAAAAGAATCTTTACAGTGTGTTCTTTATAAATTACTGTCTCCTCAACATTCCCGCAAAAACCTGTTTTTCTTTTATACTCATCACCGATTATCTGATCAACAATAACTGCGTTGCTCTGAAGATTCATTCTCTCAGGTAGAGCTTTGGCATCCTTGTTGACTGCAGATATCAGTATCTGAAGTCGTTTATCCATTTTTCTTTCCTGCAAGTCCGTAATATCTGTACAAAAAAGCTCTGTCTGCCCTTACAAGTACAACTCCGAGGACTGGGCAATCATGCTTTTTAAGCTGAGCTATTATATGCTCTGTGATTGCACCATTCGCTGTGCCGTAGGGGACGCATAAAACCGCACCGTCGCAGGTTCCGATCTTCCTGTAATTATCAAGAACGCTTCCCGGAACAGCCATCGGTAACAGTTTGTAATTCATATCTTTAAGCGTAGTTCCGAGTGTTTCCTCCAAAGCCTCGCAGTCTTTTTTGGATACCGCATCATCTTTTACGCTATCTGATGATATAACAGCTATCTGCTCTTTTCCTGCAACAGCCTCACGAAAAGCAGCAATAAGCTCATTTCTGAAAAACTCATCCTTATCCTTAGAACCCTTAAACAGTGTTCCAAATACAGAAATCTTGTATCTCTTCTCCGCATCTTCGGGAACATATATAGAGTCATCGAGCACATCAAAGAGCATAAGCCCCAAAATAGCAAGAACAAGTGCACATATCGCACCAAAAATAATTGCAACCTGCGTTCTGTCAGTGTAAACTACGAGTCTTGCCTCATTTTCACCAAGTCTTTTTATGGAATCAAAAGCGCCATTTATCACGCCATAGTTCTCAAGGGATTTCACGCACGCTTTCATTATCTTATTAGCAAAATCCTTGTTCGCATGAGTCACGGTCAGCACCATTACCCTTACATCAGAAGGGATGTCTGCATCAATTGACTCTTTTAACTCATCCATGAATATTATGTTGCCTGAGCCGCTGCCGTTCGCAACGCTGCTGACTTCATCCGAAATTACATCTATGCCGTTTTTCTCAAGGTCCTCTATGATCGGTTCCATTATGGCGTCAGTACGCATAAGGGTGTTCCAGGTATAGGCATTGTAGTAATCTACAAGAGTTCCCTTGTTCTCGTCGTAAGCGAAACTGATATAGAGAGTCGCATCCGCACTGTACTTTCTCGCAGGTCCGAATGTAACTGTTGCAAGGGTGTAAATCCCCCACCCGATTATTGCTCCAACAATCATAGCAATAGGAACTATCCATATTTTTCTTATGAGCCTCAGATAAAAACTCCTGAGATTCATGGATTCCTCCAAATGTCCGCTACTACCTCTTTCCATTGCCTTCCCACCTATTTGCATTGCATTTCTGCATTTTTTGATCACACATTCTTCTGCGCAGTTATCTGGTCGTCATCAATTCCCTCTGTACTGTCAGGTGTAAAAAGAATCTTCACAGTAAGGAGCATGAGCTTGATATCAAGCCAAATTGAATAGTTCTCGATATATGTCAGGTCAAGCTTGAGTTTATCGTATGGTGTTGTGTTGTACTTACCATAAACCTGCGCATAGCCTGCAAGACCCGCTTTTACCTTCATTCTGAACGCGAATTCAGGCATTTCACTGAGGTACTGGTCAATAATCTCAGGTCTCTCAGGTCTGGGGCCTATGAATGCCATATCGCCCACAAGTATGTTAAAGAGCTGTGGAAGCTCATCTATTCTGAATTTTCTGATAAACTTTCCAATAGGAGTTATTCTGGAGTCATTCTTGGATGCAAGTCTTGCAACACCGTCTTTTTCAGCATCCACGCGCATACTCCTGAATTTCATAATCTTGAACTCTTTTCTTCCAATCGTGCATCTTACCTGCTTGTAAAGAACAGGGCCGCCATCGTGAAGCTTTATAGCAATGGCAGTTATCAACATGATCGGAGAAGAAAGGATGATCAAAATAAGTGAAAGCACAATATCAATAAGTCTCTTGATAGCTCTCTTCTCAATCTTGATAGCGTACTCACGAATTAGAAGTACCGGTGTATCAAAAAGATGAAGCTCATTGGATCCCTTTAAGAGAACATCTGTTATCTTTGGCATTACATAGATTCTGATGTTGTGCCCATAACAGTATTTAACAAGTCCATTTCTGAAAGTACTGGGAACATCCCAGATTATCACGCCGTCATAATCTCCAAGGCACTCCTTTTCAACCTTCTCAATGCCTTCGGAAATATTCATAGTCTTGGCAATATGATATTTATCTTTTCTGGAATTAAACTTGCGCATGATATCATCTACAGAATAAACTCCACTGATAAGAAGGAGTTCTCTTGGCTTAAATATCGCCATGTAGATCCAGTTCGTCACATAGGCCCACAAAAATGAGATCGCAAGCTGAAGGCCGGCAACCTCAGCAATAGGAAGTACCGGCACAAGCCAGTTCCTAAGCAGTGATATCTGAAAATAAGAGATCACATTTGCCATGAGAATTGCAAATATCTGCGAAAAGAAAACATCCATAGGCTTAAAATATCCGATTTTAAGTCCGCCATAGGTGTTTGAAAAGAAAAGAAGCAAAATAAAATAAATTGCAAGAATCAGCAAATGTCCACGAAAATACAGTTTAAGACCATAGCCCAGATAATAACCATCCTGGCTGATTCGCTCTGCCGATACAATCGGATAATATGTCTTAAACCAAAAGAATGCATACACTGCGGTCTGCATCGAAAGTCCCACGAATCCCAAAATAAGCACAAGGATTCTCTTAACTGACTCAACATGTTTCATACCGTTATAATCTCCTCAATGTAGCTCTTACTGCCCACCCAACAAAATAAGACATAGATTCAGGAGCCGAAGGATCAGCAATTTTCCTGAATAAAAACCAAATTCTATCCAATGCGACTATCTTGTTAGAAGACAAGGATTTGCCAGGTCTTCTGTAAATAGCAAGATTCTCATTAAGCCCATAGGCAAGATATCCGCACTTTAATATTCTCCACCAGGTAGCTGTATCCTCACTTGGCACCTGCGGCATATGTATCAGGTCTATACCAAGCTGCTCTGTGTCCAGCATAACCGTCGTTGTAAAAATAATCGTTCTGGACAGTGCCTGTCTCAGATTCATAGTGAAAGGAACCTTCACAACCTTTCCTGTAGGATTGGCATTCTCATCTCCGAATTCATAGGCGTGGTAAGAAAATGCCGCATTATTCTCCTCCATGAATCTGACCTGCTTCTCAAGCTTGTCCTCTTTCCAAATATCATCTGCATCAAGAAATGCTATATATCTTCCTGAAGAAGCATCTATTCCTGTATTTCTGGCTGCTGCCGCCCCTTCATTCCTGTCCTTGCGGATAAGTCTGATGCGCTTTTTCTGGCTGTTTATTATCTCCTGAATAAGATCAGCGCTTCCATCAGTTGACGCATCATCCACAAGAATTAGCTCCCAGTCCTTATAGGTCTGTCGGCTGACCATTTCTATCGCACTAGCTATATATTTTGATGCATTATAAACCGGTACTATAATGCTGACCATCTAAGATCCCCTTCTATCTCTCTTCATAAAAAACTGCCATGTTGCATAGTACGGCAATCCTACCCATTATTGTACTATTTTTGAGCCATTATTTCCACTGTAACCTATACTCCAATGGGCTTACTCCCTCAATCTGTTTAAAGATTCGCGAAAAATAGTAAAGCGGTGTTATCCCGCACGCATTTCCAACTTCCTCAACAGATTCGTCCGTAAATCTCAGCATCTGCTTGGCATGAGTTATTCTTGTGATCAGAAGGTAGTTGATAATAGAAGTTCCAAACTGCTCTTTGAAATTTCTTGAAAGGGTATATTTATTTACAAGAAATCTGTCAGCCAGCATATCGAGTGTTATCTTTTCCTTGTAATACATATCGAGGTAGTCTCTCAGTTCATAGACTCTCTGAGCACCGCTTGTCATCTGCGCCGCCTCCGGGTTCCAGCTAAATCCCATCAAAAATGTAATAAGCTCTGACAATTTCTCATTTATCTTAATATCCCTGATATGGTCAGAGGACCTTGCAACATTGTCTATATCACTCCATATCCTGGACGCCTCATAGAGATCCCTTGGATGAAAAACAGGTTGCCCCCCGCGCTCCACATATTTCAAATATATAGGGAGCATTGCCTGCCCATTAAAATGTATCCACTCCAAAGTCCACAGATTTTCTGATGTACGATGAAAATATGGATTTTTGCAATTGATAAAGACACAATCGCCTGTATTTACATTATATTTTTTCCCGCCATAGTCTAAGATGCCACTACCCTCTTTTACGCTAAAGAAAAGAAACGAATCAAGATTCTGCCTCTTACTTGTATGTGTCTTCATAGCCTTCAGACTTCCGATTTCCTGAAGATGTACCAGATTCGACCTGGCAAATTCTGACGGAGTATACAATAGTCTGTTTGATGAAACGTACTCGCCCTGGAATAATTTGTTTTTCATAGTAACCACCTCATGTTCCTTAATTCTATGATAAGAGAAAAAAATGTCGTGTCAAGATAATGCAAATTAAAAGCAAGAAAGTGAATTTAAATCAGTAAAATAAGCAAATATAATAATTAAGAAACATGCAAATTATGCATTCTTAATGCATTTGCGCAAGAGCGCATAACGCTACCATTTAAAACTATGAGAGGTTATTAATATGGCAAAAAAAGCACTTATTACAGGAATTACAGGACAGGATGGATCTTATCTTGCTGAGTTTCTTTTGGATAAGGGATATGATGTCCACGGTATAATCAGAAGATCTTCTGTAGATTTCAGAGAAAGAATTGCTCACCTTGAAGGCCATGAGCGTTTCCACCTTCACTACGGTGATCTTGGCGATTCCATGAGCATCATGGGTCTTGTATCCAAGGTTCGTCCTGGCGAAATATACAATCTTGCAGCTCAGTCACACGTTCAGGTTTCCTTCGATGCACCTGAGTTTACAGCTGATGTTGATGCTGTAGGTGTTACAAGAATTCTCGAGGCTGTCAGACTTTCAGGCCTTGCTGATACCTGCCGCATCTATCAGGCATCTACTTCCGAGCTTTACGGAAAGGTTGAGGAAGTTCCTCAGAACGAGAACACTCCTTTCCACCCATACAGCCCTTATGCTGTGGCTAAGCTCTACGGCTACTGGATCATCAAGGAGTACAGAGAAGCTTACAACATGTTCTGCTGCTCAGGTGTTCTTTTCAATCACGAGTCTGAGAGACGAGGCGAGACTTTCGTAACACGTAAGATCACTCTTGCCGCTTCCAGAATTGCACAGGGCAAACAGGACAAACTTTACCTCGGAAACCTTTCAAGTCTCCGTGACTGGGGCTATGCGAAGGACTATGTAGAGTGTATGTGGCTCATTCTTCAGAACGATAAGCCTGAAGATTTCGTAATCGCTACAGGTGTTCAGCATTCTGTTCGTGAATTTGCTCAGCTTGCATTCCACTATGCAGGAATCGAGATTGAATTCAAGGGCGAAGGCGCTGACGAGAAGGGCTATGACAAGAAAACAGGCAAAGTTCTTATCGAAGTTTCACCTGACTTCTACAGACCTACAGATGTTGTTAACCTTTGGGGTGATCCTTCAAAAGCTAAGACAAAGCTTGGATGGAATCCTCAGACAACCTCTTTCGAAGACCTTGTAAGAATCATGGTTGAGCATGATATGCAGAAGGTTGCAGTAGAAAGAGCAAATGAACACGTTAAATTCAATCTTGCCGAGTTCCTCGAGAAGGGCATTGATAAGTAATATTTTTTAAATGTTTTGGAGGCACCACAATGGAGAAAGATTCCAAGATCTACGTAGCCGGACACCGCGGAATGGTTGGTTCAGCTATCGTCAGAGAACTTAATAAACAGGGCTATCACAATATCATAACCCGCACACATAAAGAGCTCGATCTTACCAGACAGGATCAGGTAGAAGAGTTTTTTGCACAGGAAAAGCCTGAGTATGTATTCCTTGCAGCCGCTAAGGTTGGTGGAATCATGGGTAACTCAGAAGCTCTTGCAGACTTCATGTATGAGAACATGATCCTCGAGATGAATGTTATTCACTCAGCATGGAAAAATGGCTGTAAGAAAGTGGAGTTCCTTGGCTCATCCTGTATTTACCCAAGAATGGCTCCTCAGCCAATGAAGGAGGACTGCCTTCTCACTTCAGAGCTTGAGAAGACCAACGAAGCTTATGCTTTAGCAAAAATTTCAGGCCTTAAGTACTGCGAGTACCTCAACAAGCAGTATGGCACAGATTATATCTCTGTAATGCCTACAAACCTTTATGGTCCTAATGATAACTATCACCCAACACATTCACATGTGCTTCCTGCTCTTATCAGACGTTTCCATGAAGCAAAAGAGCAGAATCTGCCTTATGTTACATGTTGGGGCGACGGAAGCCCACTTCGTGAGTTCCTCTATGTTGATGACCTCGCAAACCTCTGTGTTTTCCTTATGAACAACTACAGTGGAAACGAGACTGTAAATGCCGGAACAGGCAAAGAGCTTACCATCAAAGAACTCACCGAAAAAGTTGCTTCAATCGTAGGCTACACAGGCGAGATCCGCTGGGATCCTTCAAAGCCAAACGGCACACCTAGAAAGCTTCTTGATGTTTCAAAGGCAAAAGAGCTTGGCTGGACTTACACCACAGAACTTGATGACGGCATTAAGCTGGCTTATGAGGACTTCCTCAATAACCCAATTCGTGCCGAGAGATAACGCCAGCCCTCCGCCCCGGCTGTATCGCTCTAGCCGCGACCGGGGCCCAAATCCGCCTCTCGTCAAGCCCCATGGCGACGTCTCAATTAAAGATTTTTTCGTCTTATGAGAGTGCGGCTTATTCATGAGCCTTTGGAACGTGGCAATAAGAATTCTGCTTACAGCTAAGGAGGGCCTTGCACAGGTCAGCTCTTTATCTCGCACAATTTCCTTTGCTCGTCACTTACAAATGATGATTTTCTCAGATGTTTCCGCAGTTTTTCTTTGATTGCGCATGCGTAACTATTACTTGCAGGACGGAGCAAAGGACTGCAACAGAAAATGCCATAGCCCGCATAGCGGGCGTATATAAAAAAGTCGAAATCAATCTTCCAAGCTAGCTTGAAGAAGTTGATTTCGACTTTTTTAATTGGTGCATTCGCACCATATGGCATTTTCTTTAGTATATGTATCAATCCGTCCTGCTTCAGACAACGTTCCGCATGCGCATGAAAAACCGCAGTGGAAACATCGAGAAAATCGCATTTGCGCGTAAGACTCGCTCAGAAAATTGACTGCTTCGAACCGAGCTGACCTTGTGCTGGCCCGGAGCTGTAGAATTTCTTAGCCTCGTTCCAAAGGCCATGAATTGCTGCACTGGAATGACGAAAAAACCTTTTGAGCGAGCCATGGGGCTGGACGGAAGGCGGATTTGACCGGGCCGCGGCTTAAGTGTCCCTGCCGGGGCGAGTGGTGGCTTTATCTGAATTCGCAGGCTATGTAGGTATCCCCATTCTCTGCGACGTAATAGGCTATTCCGACGGTGCTGAAGCTTTTACGAAGGACATTTGCGCAGTGCTTTGGACTCAACATCCAGGCGTATACCACATTCTCAGGCTTCTGCTGATTATAGTTTCTGGCATGAGCCAGATTCTCACCATTAGTAAGGCTTGAAACCGTATTCCATGCCTGCCCGTTTGGCCTTGTGTGAGAGAATTTCTCTGAACATTCTACAGCTCTGATAGCTGCTACATCACTTAAATCTTCATCCAAAGTAACCAGTTCAAGTCCTGCTGATTCTCTATAAGCGTTTATCTCTGCCACGATGTCATCTTCATTTGATGCCTTGGCAGTAACGGGAAGTGCCAGCATCCCGATTAGAATAATTGTTACCAACATGGAAAGTTTCTTCTGCATAAAATATCCCCCCTTTTTCAGTAGATGGACAATTGCAACCTTGCTTGGTAACCCCCTACTGATATGATACTTTATTTCGGAAGAAAAATCCTTGAAATCCAGTGTTTGTGCGGTTTTTTAACAATTATTTAATCATTGTAATTTTTATTTTATTCTCTTTTTATTATTTGTTTGTTGATTTTTTGTTTCTTATATTTCGTATAAAGTCAACTAATTTTCATCATAATAGAAAATTTAGAATTTAGTCTTCTGATATTTCTTTTAAACCATCAGCAAATCCGTTGCCAATAAACTCAACCTTTTCGGAAACATCAAAAGGTGCTGAAGGAAATGGATAATACCCAATCCTGTCGCTCTCCGTCGGATAATAGAAGGTAGTGTCACCAATCTCAAAAGTTGCAACCTCATAGGTGCCGTAATCCTGCTGATCCAGGAGATATGCTGCATTGAAGTGCTTTACATCATCTATTACAAGCCTTCCTCCCTTATATAGCAGCCATACAGATAAAAGAACTACAAATCCCTTCAAAAACCACTCTTCGCCTTTTTTATCATGACCAAATTTATTGATCAGCAGAATGAGCATTCTGCCAAATACAATGGCAAAGGTAAGATAAACATAAACAACTCCGTATCTGATAAGTGGAGCACTAAAAAGCCAGAATACAAGACAGAGTATCATAGTTCCGCCTGCAGCCAAAAAGTCCACATATCTGACCATGCTTCTATGACTAAGCTTTACCACCTTATCCTTGGATATCTTTAATCTTAAGTTCTTTCTTTCTCCAATTGCGCCAACAAGAAAGTAAATAAGGCAGCACAGATAGATAACAATTGCTATTATATCAAGTATTAGCATCAGCTTATCTGTCAGGCCCATAGAGGTAAACCAGTGCCCTATCCACTCGTTCAGGTGAAGATCTCCATACTGCGCCACGTCAGTATATCCCCTTCCGAAAGTCCTGATCTCTTTTGCATCATAGGCCGCCACACCTTGTGGTATCTTCCATTCAGAATTGAAGAAATCAAGTGCAGTCACAGGGTAAATCAGCCACCCTGAGATAAGGATATTTCTTACAAAAAATGGGATTACAATGATCATTGCCATTACTACAGAAACTCCAAAGGCTCTCATTTTCTCTTTTGTCTTATTATGGAACAACATATAAATTGGAATTATCGAGAAAAGAACCATCGGAGCAGCTGACAGTTTTATTGTCACAGCATATATTCCTGCAAGCGCGAGCAAAATGTATGGAACATATGAATGCTCATGCTTAATATTCATATCAAGCCAGTGAATTATGATATAGAAAACAATCGTGGATAAGAAGTAATCTGATGCCGGTGCAACCATTTCGTCAAATATTGTAAACAGGTAATAAATAGCCATGATCCTGGCAAAATCAGAAAGAACAAAATGCCCCCTTCTGACAATATTCTTAAGATCAAGACATTGCCACGCGAGAAGCAGCGCAAAAAAGCCAGCCATCACATGGTATGACTTGCCTGTCAAAAAACTCATACTGAAAAGTGCTGATAAAGCAAAAGAAGAGCTGTTATACGCCAGCCTTACATGAAGATTGCCCAGGCCTTTGACTACGCCGTAGTCCTCGATCCAGTGTATAGCCTGTGCATGATAAAGATCAGAATCATAATGCATTATCCCATGAGCTGTGCCATAGGCCATAAGCAAAAAAATAAGAAGATAATAGAATCCATTTCTATTCGAAGTCATCCTTCGCAACAGAACAAAAAAATCTTCAAGAAGTTCATTCCTGTAGTAAACAGCAATAACCACACAAATGAGCACTAAAAGGATATTAGCAATAAGCCCAACGCCTGAAGCAAGGCTGAAGAGCTGCGCATATACAGTGCATATTACAATGCCGGAGACAATATAGCTCTCCCGGTACCTGGGCTCATACTTTTTTCCTGCCTTTCCTTTGAACAGATGCATGCAGTCCAGTGACACAAGAGAACTAATAAACGCATATCCCAACAGATAAGTTGTAATAATTACATATATCCATATGAGTACAACGGCCAGCATTTAAATTCCATCCTTTGTTATAGTATATTGCATACCACAAGTCCGACAATGATTCCTAAAATGGCCCCGAACAAAACCTGCAGAGGAGTGTGTCCCACAAATTCCTTAAGCTTTTCCTCTACATTGATATCCCCGTTGAGTTCCTGGAACCATTCCATCATGTTGTTGATCACCTTGGCCTGTATTCCGGTCTCTCTTCTAACACCCATAGCGTCATGCATTACGATAAGAGCAAGTACTCCTGAAATAGCAAATTCAAAGCTTCCGGCGCCATAGTAATAACAGGTTGATGTAACAAGTGCCATTACAGTGGCCGAGTGAGAGCTTGGCATTCCGCCATCTCCCAAAAGCCTCTCCGGATTAAAATTCTTGTTCACGAGAACATAAATTATTGTCTTTAAAAACTGAGCAGTGAGCCATCCAAAAAATGATGCCACCAAAATTCTATTGCTTATTAAATCTAAAAGTAATTCCATTTAAACCTCTTTCAAATATTCCTCAATTGCATCATGCCAATCAGCAAACATATAATCTGATGTAAGCTTAAGCATGTAGTTTTCCAAGATACTGTATGCAGGTCTTGGCGCAGCCTGAGGATTTCCTGCAAGATACTCAGCAGTAGTAACATGCTTAACTCTTGTTGTTTTGCCTGCTATCCTGAATATCTCATCTGTGAAGTCAGCCCAGTTAGTAGAGCCTTCACATGTTCCATGGAATACTCCGTAATTGTCAGTAGGGAAAAGAAAAGCTATTGCCTTTGCAAGCTCTTTTGCGCTTGTAGGTGTGCCCTGTTGATCCATAACAACGCTGATCTCGTCATGCTTCTCTGAAAGAGACAGCATTGTCTTAACAAAGTTCTTGCCATCACCATAGAGCCATGCTGTTCTGACAATAAAGAACTTTTCTGCAAACTGCTTTACAAATTCCTCGCCTGCAAGCTTGGTCTTTCCATACACACTGACAGGACCTGTCTTATCGAACTCGATATATGGCTTTGTTCCGTTTCCTTCGAATACATAATCAGTAGAAACGTGTACAAGCTTAGCTCCAACCTCTGTAGCAGCTATCGCAAGATTTCTGGGGCCAATAGCGTTAATCTTGTAAGAAAGATCAACATCTGATTCCTGCTTATCAACTGCTGTATAAGCTGCACAGTTGATAATAGCAGAAGGCTTATACTCCCTTGCCATCTTAAGAACAGCATCAACATTTGTTATATCAAGCGGAATTATTCCCTCTCCTTCAAATACGTCAGAATTGATTATTTCGTACTTGTCAGAATTGGCGAGTTCCTTGTTGATAGCTCGTCCAAGCTGCCCATTGCATCCGGTAACAATTATCTTTTCCATTTCAAATAAATCCTTTCAAATATAGTAACAACGGACGGCATTTCTGCCGTCCGAAAAACTATTATTCTAAACACCTCAAACATGAGTAGTATCCGAAAAGCATCCAAACTCCCGATCTTAGTTTTCGTAAGAATTTCCGTTAACCTTGAATGTAGAGAATGATTTGCCCTTCTCCTGAATAACGAAGATCATTGTTTTTCCTGTATTAAATGTGATTTCCTGACCATTGTCATCATAATAAGTTGTTGGTGTGTAATCACTTGTCTTTTCCCAGGTAATATGAATCATCTTGCCCTTTGTGATATAGTAGCCATCATGAGTCTTGTCATGCATCTGATATGCAAGATATCCGTTCCCATCACGAACCTCGTGATATGTTCTCTGAATAACAACATTTGAAAATGCAAGCTGCTCGCCTGTCACTGCATCCTTCTGAGCATTGCCATAAAGAGTCTTGAGATAAACTTCTTTCTCAGGATCATACTTAAGAGCAGACTTAGTTACAGGGAAACAGCCGGCCATATCGATCTCTGTAGCCTCTACAGCATTAGGATATGCATCAAGAGTGTTAGGATTTGTATAACCTGTAAATGTAAAGTGTGACTGGCCTTCGAAATAATCTCTGTGTGTACGTGAGAATCCGGCCTTATCAATAGCTGCTGATACATGCGCACCATCTGTGAAAGCTGTATGTTCTGATGTGCTTCCCTCAGGAACTCTGAAAAATGCGCCATAGTCAGATCCCATTGCTTTTCCGCCAACACCGTTAAGGTTATCAACGTCATCTGTTCCATTTGGTCTTGTCTTACCTGTCAAAACTCCGCTAACATAAAGCTCAGGTCCGCCGTAGTGTACTACGATTGGATCATACTCAAGAGCTGCGTAGATGAAATAGTCACGAATACTTCTGATATTACCGATTCTGTCAAGGTTCTCCCAGTTCTCAACGATACCCATCTGTCTGCTCATGCTGCCTTCTTCCATGATCTCATAGAAAACAGCAACATTGCTAAGACCGTACTGAGGCTGAGCCTCTTTATTGATAGGATACATAACTGCCAAAGGTCTTGTCTCATTTACTGAAGCATCAACCCACTCATTTGTGAAAAAGCTTCTGACCATGCCCTCTCTTGGCGGATCATCCTCGCTTACTTCCTCAACTGTAGCTTCTTCAACAGCCTGCTCAATAGGTGCAGGTGCGATTTCCTCAAGCTTCTCTACACTGATACCCACAACAGCTTCATCACTTGAATCACCACATCCTATGAGCATCACGGCTGTTAATCCCGCCAAAATAAACGCTTTAAACTTCTTCATTTCTTTCCTCCAAAAAATAAATTATTCCCCAAGGCCATTTTCTATTGCTGACACAAGGGCTTCCATGGCCTCTTCTTCATCAGGCCCTTCACATTTTAATTCCAGCTCATCTCCGCACTTAATACATGCTCCCAATACACTGAGCACGCTCTTAGCATTTGCGGTATTCTCTCCATAGCTGAATGTAATATGAGACTTATAGTTCATTGCAACTTTGCACAAGTTCCCTGCCGGTCTTAGATGCAAGCCGGTTGGATTAGTAATCACTACCTTCTGGCTAATCATTTTACAGCATAACCTCCTCGATATGTGCCGTCAATTCCTCACTCCTGACTAACAACTGTGACATAAACACTTACTGTGCCTTTTTCAGTCACACCATCAGGCAGGCTCCATGTAACCACCGCGCTATATGTTCCATCCTTTAGTTCATCCATGGCATTGTCAGCTTTTATCTGTTCTATATCAACACTGCCGACTATATCTGCTGCCTTTATGGAACCAATATCTTTTGACAGTCCTTTTAAAGTCAAAGACACTGTCTCATATTCACTATCATCAACCATGACGTCAAAGCCTTCTGCTGCGCCATTAACTGAAATATTTCGGATATCAACATCAAACGTCTTGTCTACAATAGGAGCAATATATACTACCACAGATGCCGTTCCGTTGAAATCATCATCTCCAAAAGAAATACCGGCCGGCAAATATTTGCTGAGATCTATCGTCCTGGTAATACTACTGCTCACGCCTTCAACACTCAGCTCTTCGTCAGCAACATTGATCTCCGAAACAGATGCTATCGTGCTGCTCCTACCTGCTATCAGTATCTGATCAGGCGCAACTTCTTTTTCTCCGGTAAGTGCATAACCCGGTGCCGGTTCTCCGGAAATATAATAGTTGACCGGAACATACTTGGTTTCAAGAATCTGAACATTAACTCTGACAGTCTTGATATTCATCGATGCGCCATGTGCTGTTGGATCAAGCACATTGCCATCTTTATCATATAAAACGATATCAGCGTCAGTTCCAATATTGGATGTAAAGCCTGTTACATCAACATCTACGGATGCTCTTGCCACGCTGTTGATAAATGATTCCGGGCCGCCCACTCTGACCATGTTCTGTTCAGTAGAAACGTCTCCGATCACATATCCGTCAGACAAAGTTCCCGACGTAGTAGCCGAGAGCGCAAGACCTTTGCTGGCCTTCCTCTCAACATTGAGTTTAACAACATCTGAGCTAAGGATTATCCTGTCAATCTTGTCCACATATTTATTGGTTGTAACATTGACGCTGACAGTATTAAGGCTTGAAAGATCCTGAATATCTGCATAAGCCACGATGTTGCTCTGACTGAGTGAATCAATTACAGTTCTGGGCGCATAAACCGTCACAGAGCTGATAGTATCACTTCCGTCAAGAACAGTGTAAACCTGTCCTTTATCGGTTATAAGATTACCATTCTTGATAGTTACAGGAATATTGGTATATCTTACGGAAATAATCGGGTCATTAATATTTGTAACCAAAAACCACACAATAATTGCAAAGAGCAGTGATGCAATTTTTAGTCCCCAATTGGCCATAAGTCTCTTCATTTCTTAGCCCTGGCCTTTCTGGCGAAGTGCTTAACCGGCACTTCTGTCCTATGCTTGTTCTGGATAAGTCTTAAGCGCTCTCTTAGTCTGTCACTGTCAACAGCCCTCTCAAGTTCGCCCTCGTATGCAACACTGATCTTACCTGTCTCCTCAGAAACAATGATAGTAAGTGAGTCTGTCGCTTCAGAAACACCGACACCTGCTCTGTGTCTTGTTCCGAGTTCTTTACCAATGCCCATGTTATCAGACAAAGGAAGATAACAGGTAGCAGATGTAACTCTGTTGCCTCGTATGATAACAGCTCCATCATGAAGAGGAGTGTTATGTTCAAAAATGTTGATAAGTAGCTGGCTTGTAACTATGCCGTCAACATCGATTCCTGTGCGCTCATACTCTGTAAGAGGATGATTCTGTTCTATTACAATAAGAGCTCCGGTCTTAACCTTGGCCATCTCAACACAGGCTCTTGTAATCTCATTCAAAGTCTTATCTGAGAATCTCTCCTCAGTTCTGGCATCTCCTATTGAAAACAGATTAGCAAAAAAGTTCTTACGTCCCAATTCCTCAAGCGCTTTTCGAAGTTCCGGCTGCAATATTACTACCATAGCCGTGATGGCAATTCCAACTACTTTTTCGACAATCCATAAAATCGTCGACATATTAAAAATCGCTGCGATAAGAATGAACGCGACAATGACTATGATTCCCTTTAAAAGAGACCATAGTCTAGTATCCTTAGCCCATACCAGAATGTTGTATACCAAGAAGGCAATAATAAAAATTTCCAGAATATCAAAAAATCTGATGGTGGGCATATGCAGCGTTGTTCTGTTGAAATCAAAAAGAAAATCCATCTGTTGCATAATAATCCCTGATATATAATTTTATCTGCGTTTCTCGCTGGCGCGATATATCCTCTTTACCTTTCTCTCAGGAGTTGAAACCGTAATCTTAGGTACAGCCTTAACGTAGTAATAATAATCATCGTCTTCAAACTGAACCTTTTCTGTGCGGGCATAATCAACATTAAAGGCAAAGAATTCAACAACAAGCATTAGTGCTGCTGAAACCACTGTGCTGACAATAACTCCAAACAGAGAAATCTGTGTATCCATAGCAAGATCCCCCACCAAAATACATACGATGAGGCTGATCGCACCTACTGCAATTGCAATTTTCCAGGAATAGTTGATTGACGCCCTGCGAATGATATAAACCAAAATGATAGTGATAGAAAATGCTACTATCATAACAATCATCGACTTATTGCCAAGAATTCCTGTAAGCACCTGCTGAAACTGATTGGATGTCTCTTCAACATCAGTTCCAAGCTTGGCAACACTTGTTGTCTCAGAAAAAAATGTCACCATGTAGGAAATGATAAGACCAAATGAAACCGAAACAATCGATGTCGGAAGTCCCAAAAGTCCCATTGCAAGCGGCATTACATAAGGAATATGTAAAAAGAAAAACAGCGGAGTCAAAAGAACAGCCAGTGTATCCTTGGGTGAGAATCTAAAGTACAGCAGGAACATCAGCAAAAGAATGATACCTGCTATCAGCGCATTCTCAATAGCCATGGAATACAGATGGCCAAGCATAAAGGCCGCTGAAATGATCACAATGAAATTTGCCGGAAGAATTGCGCACAAAAGAGATGCCATAAGCACTATGGCAATATTGGTAAGCGCCTGCATATATCCAAGCTTACTGTTAATCATTGATATGCTGATAAGCGCAAGAACAAACTTCCAGACGTATGTAATGTATACCTCGTTCTTAATATAAAATCTCTTGATATATTGTTTTAATTCCAATAATGAAGTCATATTATCAATCCTTTTTCTCGTACATTCTAGCAAGCTTTTTTAAATTCCCATAATATGCCTTCATACTCTTTCGCATTTTACTGTATCGATATGAATAAACGACATATGAAACAAGAGAATACACGCCAACAAGCAGGAGGTAGTATATAAGACACCTCCTGCCTACTGACAATAGATTTTCTGTATTATAGAGATTAGATAGAACCTCTTCAAATTTACATAGAACATAGGTGGCAAGGAAAATCGCATATACTATCGTAGCGCTGATCACAGATTTAATAATGTTAAATCCAACGTAATCGCTTCTAAAATATGAGTTGATAGCGTCGTTCTTCTTGCCTTCGCGATCTATGAATGCAGCCATTTTGGTCATCAAAATGACTTTTTCTTCATCTAACATATTGCTCCTTAAGTATCCAGGAAGTGCATTCCGGCCTTAGGTTCTTTCTTGACCGGCTGCTGCAGCTGAGGCTTAGGCTTAGCAAATGTGTTATTGAGATTATTTGCCATAGATGATCTGCACTTTGCACAAAATCTTCCTGTCTGTATTTTTTCACCACAGTTCTCACAAGTGAGCTGTATAGGAGAATCAGCTGAGAACATCAGTCTCTCCTCACGTACCCACTGATGAATCTGCTTGGTGGTTACTTCGCACTCCTCAGATATTTGTCTGATTCCCGCACTTGGATTATCGGCTATATACTGCTTAACCTTCTGAAAGTCATCTTCCAATGCCTTCTTACAGTTATCGCATATTGGCATTCCTGAAACAAAGTTGAACATTTTACCGCATCTTGAACAATTCCGTAAGTTCATATAGTGACCTCCGTTTATTTTAAGTAGTTTGCCCGATTGCAAGTGTTAGACAATACACTTTTCTCACGCCGGCAATCCGAAACTCATGGGCGATCTCGTCAATAGTACTTCCAGTTGTATAGATGTCATCGATAATCAGTGTGCATTTAAATTTTACATCATTTTGAGCTATATTAAAAGCCTTTTTCAAATTATTACGACGTCCTCGAACGTCCAGTTCCTTCATGGGCTGCGTATCTCTCACTCTTTTGATAACGTCGCTGTAGCAGGGAATACCAAGCTCATGTGAAAGTGCTTTGGCAAGAACATCTGCCTGGTTATATCCCCTTTTTATCTCTTTGCCCTCATACATCGGAACGGGAATGATCGCATCAATTCCAAGTCTCTTAAGCTTTCTGCCACAGAGCCTCACCGCCTCTTTAGCATAAAATGAAGCATATTCCTGCCTTCCCATGTACTTGAATTTATAGACCGAGCCAGAAATACTCCTGTATTCAAAAACCGAAAAGCCTCTGTCAAAGTTATGGTGAACAGTTTTACAATCTCTGCAAAACTCTGCATCTTCTTCCCCTTTTCCAAGAAGTTTTCCACATTTGATGCAGGTATTTCCCTTTATCCGTCTGACCTTTTGATCACACTCAGCGTGGATAAGTTCTCCGGAGACAAAGCCACCATTCCTGAATCCGAATACCCTGATCAGCCCATCACAGACCGGGCAGCGCCTTGGATACAATATGCTGAGCGCATTCCCGGCAAATTCTGTAAACTCCTTACTTTGTAGTTCAAACATTAAATACTTCTACTATCCTATCCTTTAATCCTGTAAATCTCTTGAGCTGTTCTTCATTGTCAACCATGGAAAAGAGTGTCTGGCTGCTGCCGAGAATACACACAGTGCTCCTGGCTCTGGTAACGCCTGTATAAAGCAGATTCCTATTCATCAGCATCCTTGGACCTCCCAAAAGAGGCATGATAACTGCCGGATACTCACTTCCCTGAGATTTATGTATTGTAATGGCGTATGAAAGCTCCAGCTCATCGAGATCGGCGAAAGGATATCTTACCTGCCTGCACTCATCAAACTCCACCACCATATCCTGTGAATACTCGTTGATACTTCTGATTATTCCCATATCTCCGTTAAAAATTCCTGTTCCGGAGTCAATTACATAGCCATTCTTTCCTCGAACCTCCCACTGTGCCTGGTAGTTATTCTTGATCTGCATGACTTTATCACCTTCGCGGAACAGAGTATCTCCATATTCATGCTCCTTCTTGGTCTTATCGGCAGGATTTAAAAACCCCTGAAGAACATGATTGAGCTGTATCGCTCCGAGGGGCCCCTTGCGCATAGGTGTAAGAACCTGTATATCGTATGGTTTGGCCTTAACATAGGGCGGAAGCTTCTCGTTGATAAGAAGCACCATGTGATTGTAAATCCTCTCGCTGTCATCCCTCTCAAGGAAAAAGAAGTCCTTACTACCCTTATTGTTAAAGACAGGCCTCTCTCCGTTATGGATTCTGTGAGCATTCATGACAATGTCGCTCTCCTCAGCCTGCCTGAATATCTTCCTGAGGACTATTGTCGAAAATTTTCCACTTCCTATAAGATCACTTAAAACCTGTCCCGGACCAACACTTGGAAGCTGGGAGCTGTCTCCCACCAATATTAGATGTGTTCCCGGAACAACAGCTTTTAAAAGTGCGTAAAAGAGGTGTATATCGACCATTGACATCTCATCGATTATAATGGCATCTACCTCAAGCGGGTTGTCCCTGTTCCTCTCAAAATGAGCCCCGCCAGATCTTGAATCATCGTCGTCGCTTATCTGTCCGGACACCTCTAATAGTCTGTGAATTGTCCTCGCCTCATAACCTGTAGCCTCTGTCATTCTCTTGGCAGCTCTTCCCGTAGGTGCCGCAAGAACAATATCCATACCCTCCTGGGCGTAATAATTTATTATTGTATTGATGGTTGTAGTCTTACCTGTACCAGGACCACCTGTTATGATGACAATTCCATTAGAAATGCTCTTTAGTACAGCCTCTCTCTGCAAGTCGTCAAGTTCGATAGACCTTTTCGCTTCTATCTCACGTATTCTGTCAAGGTAGCGTTCTCTTTCATCACCGGAAGTATTCTCAACAAGATTTAAAGCCTCCAGCATTACAGCGCAGCCCTGTTCCTCATAGTAATAGCTGGACGCATAGACCTGATCATCATTTTTGCAGACCAGTCTGTTCTCAATTATCAGATTGCCTATCTGAAGATCGATCAGATCCTCATCCACAATTTCCTGGCCACCGCTTAATAGTTCTGAAGTTTTCTGAATAAGCACCTTCCATGGAAGATATGTGTTCCCATCGAGAGATGCCTGCAAAAGAGCATAAAGTATCCCTGACCGTATTCGATACTCAGAATCAACGCGAATTCCCACCTTAGCCGCAATCTCATCGGCGGTCTTAAAGCCCACTCCGCTTATATCGTCAGCCATTTTATAAGGATTCTCTTTTAGAATGCTGTATATCCTGCTGCCATATTTATTGAATATCTTGACTGCAAGGTTATTGCTGATGCCATACTGCTGTAAAAAGATCATGACATCTCGCATTTCTCTCTTCTCCGCCATCTGGACGCCGATATCTCTGGCCTTGGCAAGACTGATTCCCTTGACCTCAGCAAGGCGCTCCGGTTCATCCTCAATAATCCTGAAGGTATCCTCTCCAAAAAGCTTGACGATTCTGGCAGCCAGCGCTTCTCCTATTCCATGAATAGCACCGGAGCCAAGATATCTTTGCATGGAAGCAGCATCATCCGGCATTGTTATCTCATAGGATAAAACCTTGAACTGTTCTCCGTAAGTAGGATGATTAATAAATGTTCCCTTCATGTCAAGGGTATCCCCAACACCAGCATCCTTGAATGAGCCGGTGCATACCACCTCGTCATCATCTGTGATAATGCTGGCAACGCCGTATCCATTCTCTTCGTTTTTATAAATAAAGTGATCAATATACCCTTTTAGGCTTTCTGTCTGATTGTCCATAAATACCAACTTTTCTTTTTTACTCATGCGAATGGTAACATTATAGCATAATAAAAAGCGCATGATTCTTAAGATTTCTTAAGAATTACGCGCTTTATAAAGCATCTGATATCGGTATTACAAAACCTCAGCTCTCCGTCTCGTCTTTTGCCACAGGGATGTCGTAATTTCGTCTGAGATTTTCGTATAACATCTGAGCAAATCCATTACTTTGTGTTTCAACCGATGTACTGCAGATATCCTGCAGTGTTTCATTTTTAAAATAATCTACCAGCGTCTGAGTGGATTTATCGCCTGTCTCAGGTTTTAATGCATCAACTGATTTCTGCATCTCTTTAAACACCTGCTCAAGAAAATATGCCTCGAAACTCTTGCAGGCCTCCCACAACTCATCGTCAGATGACTTGTTTCCTACATTCTGGAGCTTACTCTTAAGAGCCTCTGCACTTGCATTTCTGCTCTCACTGGCAGCATATTCAGTTAACGCCGTAGCACTAAGTCCTGTTAAATCCAATCCCGCCATACTACACCCCCGTTACGACTAATACCTGACATCCACTAATGTATCAGGTTCTTATTTCTTGGTTTTATCGTTTCAAACTGTTAGCTGTCTGCATCATCTCATCTGTTGTCTGAATTGCAGTTGAGTTCATTTCATAAGCTCTCTGCGCAACAATAAGATTTACCATCTCATTGGCAACATTGACATTTGATCCTTCAAGGTATCCCTGAACTATCTCTGATCTCTTTATTCCTGCTGCAGCATTGCCGCCAACTTCTGCAATAGCCGGTCCGCTGGCATCAGTTACTCTCCATGATGCGTTTCCAACTCTTTCAAGTCCTTCTCTATTGCGGAACTGCCAAAGGCCTATCTGAAGGTTATTAACCGGCTGAGGAACTCCCTGAGCATCCGGATAGTATATTTTTCCCTCTGAATCAATGGTAAGACGGCTTGCAACTGCATCTGCCCTGTTAACAACTATCTCAGTTGTGCCATCAGCAGCCAGAACCTTGTTTCCTTCTGCTGTTGTGAGAACAAGACCACCATTCTGTCCATTTAGAGCCCATGTGAAATTACCATTTCTTGTATAGACTGTATTTCCATCAGCGTCTTTGTATCCAAAGAAGCCATCGCCGCCAATGGCAAGCGCTGCCGGATTATCACTTGTAAGATATGAGCCCTGTTTAAAAAGCTGATTTATCGAGGAAGTACGAGTTCCAAGACCAACCTGTGAAGTTACAGGCTTAGGTGCTCCGTTAGCTGTTGTGGTAACAGTCTGAAGTTCCTGGTATAAAAGGCTTTTAAACTGTGCAACCTGCGCCTTATAGCCGGTTGTATTTACATTCGCAAGATTGTTCGATATAGTGTCAACATTTGTCTGCTGGGCGTTCATTCCCGTTGCAGCTGACCATAAACTTCTTACCATAGAGTATACCTCCCTCTATTGGTATTTATCGGCTCAATCAAGTTCAGAAATTATTAAATAAATATGAATTTTCAACTCACCAATTCACATTCAATAACTTATTGTCAAATACATTACAATCTTCCAAGCTGGTTAGCAGCAATATCAAGAGATCCATCAATAGTAGTGATCATCCTCTGATTTGTATCATAGTTACGCTGAACCGCGATCATTGTAACCATCTCATCTACCACAGAAACGTTGGACTGCTCCAAAAATCCTGAATATACAGAAAAATTCAGCGGCGCTATCTGCTCTGCATCCACCGGGATATAGAAATTCTCTCCGTAATGCTCTAAATTGTCATAGCTGATTCTGCCATCAGGGTATACCGTCTTTTCAAAATCAAACACTCCGACAGTTTGTACAATTCTGCCATTCTGGATGATATTTCCCTTTACATCTATATATGCATCAGCGGTCGGATCAATTGTTATGGGCGAACCACCAGAATTAAGTACAGGGTCACCATCCTGAGTTACCAGCATACCTTCTCGGGTCAATGTAAAGTTACCGTCTCTGGTATACATTATATCAGTCTGACCTGCTGTATCTCTTTCAATGTTGATTGCCTTGTTCGTGTATTCTACACCAAAAAAGCCATATCCACCGATAGCGAGGTCGAAGGTATTTCCTGTTTCCTTCATTGGCCCTTCGCTCCAGTCGACATAGCCTTCTCCAATTTTTACACCAGGAGTAATATACCCCAAACCGCGAGCGGTATTTGGGGCATCGGTGTAATCTCTTATTTTCAGTGCAAGCTGCTCCTTAAAAGCCTGAGCAGTTGCACCTTCTTTTTTGTAACCATTAGTGTTGGCATTTGCAAGATTGTTGGTGAGCACATCCATTCGATGCTGCTCGTTGATCATTCCTGTGTAAGCAGTGTAAAGACCTTTTACCATCCAATTTTCCTCATACCATCCTGGTCAGATCTAAAGTTCAATCCATGAACAGTCAATTACTGAATTAGTCGTGATGGAATCCCATCAGGAATTCAACATAGCGTCCTGTTCCGATAGCAACAGCTGTCATCGGGTCCTCTGCTGTCATAGTATTGATACCGGTCTTAGAATAGATGAGATCTTCGAGTCCACGAAGAAGAGCACCACCACCTGTGAGTACGATTCCTCTTGTGGAAATATCACCTGCAAGTTCAGGAGGAGTATTCTCCAGAACGCTGTGAATAGCCTCGATGATCTGTGATGTAGGTTCTCTTAAAGCTTCCTCTGTCTCTTCTGATGACACTCTTACTGTCTTAGGAAGACCTGTTACAAGGTTTCTACCTTTGACATCCATGTAATCAGCCTCTGCACGAGGATAAGCTGAACCGATCTTGATCTTGATGTCCTCAGCTGTTCTGTCACCGATAAGAAGGTTGTGCTTCTTTCTCATGTAACGAACAATCGCCTCATCAAAATCATCTCCGGCAACCTTAACAGATGTGCTGACAACTGTTGATCCCAATGAGATAACGGCGATATCTGATGTACCACCACCGATATCAACGATCATGTTTCCGTAAGGCTTTGTAATATCAATACCAGCACCTATAGCTGCTGCAATTGGTTCCTCGATAGTCTTAACATCTCTTGCGCCGCAGAGTCTTGTTGCATCCTCAACAGCCTTCTTCTCAACCTCAGTTGCTCCACTAGGTACACATACAGCAATGAATGGCTTTCTGTGAATCCTGCGTCCGATAGCCTTCTTGATGAAGTATCTCATCATCTGCTC
>JAEEGL013732248.1_pt1 | contig 35292 bp, 36 predicted proteins | sample 9134231 | NCBI WGS metagenome assembly JAEEGL01 (sample SAMN16246548, study PRJNA631951) | gut metagenome | biome: gut microbiome; feature: rumen; material: fiber-attached | host: Bos | place: Iran: Karaj | collected 2018-10 | reverse complement strand
GAATCATTAGTAAGTAAAGCTGAAGAAACAAATAGTATAACTGATTATAATAATGCAATGGCATATTTAATCAATATAAAAGATACAAATACAAAAAATAAATATCTAGAAAGACTAAAAGCAGTTAAAGATAAAATAGATGAAAAAAATAATCCTTCAAAACCTGGAGGTGGAGGACAAAATGATGTTCAAGATGATGGAGTACTTAAAATATATTATCTTGGTATAGGAAGATATGATGGACATTTAATAATTGGAAATAATAGCGTTTTATTTATTGATGGAGGATTTGTTTCACAAGGTAATAAAGCTATTAGTTTTATTAAAAGTCTTGGTATAACAAAGATAAATGGATTAATTGGATCACATATGCATGATAACCATATTGATGCGCATAGAGCTTTTGTACAAGAATTGGAAATTGAAAGAGTATATTATGGTGAGGATCCTAGTGAGTGTTTAAGTAAAAAAACTTGTGTTAAAAAGAATTCTAATCCTACCAAATTAATGCAATTAATAAAAGAAAAAAATATTCCAATGACTATATTAACTCCTGGAAAAGATATAAAGATAGGAAATCTAACATTTGATATAGTTGCTCCAAAAAGTTTAAAAACTGGTAGTGGTTATCCAGAAAATAATAATTCACTTAATATGATACTAAAGTTTAAAAATCATAAGTTCTATTTTTCTGGAGATCATATAAGAAGTAGTGAGATATTAAGCTCTTACGATGCTAGTACTTTAGATGTGGATATACTTAAGTGGCCTCACCATGGAGAAGAAAGAGTCGCAAATAGTTTTTTAGATGTATTAACTCCAAGTTATGTTATTGCTCCAGCTTCAGGTTTAAAAGATCCCGTTAAAGATGGGGCTAGCCATTGTAAAGCTAAAGTATATTATACTGGAAATGATGGATATGTTCTTGCAGAAAGTGATGGAACTAATTTGAGTGTTAGTAAAGTGTCTAAAAGATAGGTATTTACTAAATAATATAACTAATATATAATATTAATATAAGATAGGAGAGAATGATAAAATGGAAAAGGAAAATAATAGGAATAAAAAACAAACTCCAAAAGTACCTGCTATAATACCAGTTATACTATTATTTGTAATTGCTGGATTGTTATATGCTCTTGTGATGAAAGGACCAGGTAATATATTTAATATATCAAATAATGCTGATAATTATGAAAGTACAATCGGTTCAATTAAATATGAAAAAGATTCATATAGCTGTGAAGAAGGAACAACATTTACAACATTAATTAGAACTACTTCACCTAAAACACCTGCAACTGTAGCTTCATATAGTTCAAGTGATTCTAATATTGCTAGTATTGATGGTAATGTAGAATATCAAACTAATTGTATTGATTGTATAGCAGTTAGAGTTGTTTGTAAGAAGCCAGGAAGTGTTACATTAAGTGCAGAGTCAAGTAAAGGAGCTAAAACATCTGTTGATCTTGTAGTTACTCAAAAAGAAGGAACTATTGCATTTTCTTATGATTCATATACATGTAATGCTAAAGGAACATTTGAAACAATGATAAAAGCATCTGGTACTATTGGAATTAAATCTTATAGGACTGGAAACTCAAAAATAGCTACTATTGATGATAAGGTATCATCACAAGTAAAATGCATTAATTGTAGAATGGTTAGAGTGGTTTGTAAAAAGAAAGGAACTACAACTCTTCATGCAACAGCTACAAACGGTGCTAAAGCAACAGCAAATTTAACTGTTAAACAAGATATTGGAACAATAAGATTTAAAGAAAATAGTTATACATGTAATGCTGGAGAAGTAATTGAAACTATGATTACTGCAAATGGTGGAGATAATGTAGCATATGTAAAATCATATGAATCAAGTAATACATCAGTTGTAAGAATAGATGATAATGTATCTGAATTAGTAAAATGTATAAATTGTAGATTAATTAAAATTGTATGTGTAAAACAGGGAACTGCAACATTAAAAGCAACATCATCAACTGGTGCTACAACTACTGTAAGTGTTAAAGTAAATCAAGATGTTGGTTCTATTAAATTTAAAAAATCAACATATTCATGTAATGCTGGAGAATCATTTGAAACGACTATTACTGCATATGGATCTGGTGATTCAATAGCGTATGTTAGTAATTATTCTTCAAGTGATACAAGTATTGCTACTATTGATGATAATGTTACGGAAGTTCCAAAGTGTATTAATTGTAAAGCAGTTAGGGTTAGTTGTAAGAAAAAAGGTAGTGTTGTATTGAGTGCAACTTCATCCTCTGGAGCAAAAACTACTTCAAGTTTAACTGTAAATGAAAAAATTGGTACAATATCATTTAAAAAATCAAGTTATTCATGTAATGCAGGTGAGACATTTGAAACATTGGTTACTGCAAAGGATGGACCAGTAGGAACTTACGTTAAATCAATTTCTTCAAGTGATACAAATATTGCAACAATAGATAGTAATACATCCCTTCAAGTTAATTGTATTAATTGTAGAATGGTTAGAGTAGTATGTAAGAAAAAAGGAAATGTTACATTAAAAGCAACATCATCAAGTGGTGCAAAAACATCTGTAAGTTTAACAGTAAATGAGAAAATTGGAACAATATCTTTTGATAAACCAAGTTATTCATGTGCAAAAGGAACTACTTTTGAAACAATAATCAAAACAACAAATGATTCAAATGGTTCAACATATGTTAAGTCATATAGTTCAAGTGATACAAGTATTGCAACAATTGATGATAATACTACTACTATTGTAAATTGTATTAATTGTAGAGTAGTTAGGGTAGTATGTAAAAAAGAAGGAAGTGTAATATTAAGTGCTACTTCATCTTCTGGAGCAAAAACTACTTCAAGTTTGAGTGTAACTAAAGATCTTGGAAGTATATCATTTGAACAACCTAGTTATAATTGTTTAGTTGGAAAAACATTTGAAACTACTATTACTGCATATGGACCTAGTGATTCAATAGCGTATGTTAGTAATTATTCTTCAAGTGATACGAGTATTGCTACAATTGATGATAATGTTACAGAGGTTCCAAAGTGTATTAATTGTAAAGCAGTTAGGGTTAGTTGTAAGAAAACAGGTAGTGTTGTATTGAATGCAACTTCATCGACTGGAGCAAAAACATCTGTTAACTTAAAAGTACTTAAAATAAATGTTATAAATAATTAATAATAAATAACCAGATTTCTGGTTATTTTTATTACTTTTCATGCTATAATTATTTTGTTAAGAAGATGGAAGAAATGAAAAAGAAAACAAGTGTTAAGAAAAATAATAATAAATCAATTAAAATTGCTAATAAAGATATACCAATTCTTTATATAGGTTTAGCAGTTTTGGGAGTTATTGTTTTAGTTATATTAATTGGATTTATTTATAATAGAATAGAGGAATCAAATTGGAAAAAAGAGTTACTAAAAGATTATGATGAAATTGAATATAGTGTTCCAAATGAATTTGAAAAATTAGGTGATTTTCACTCATATGGATATTATAGTGATGATGTTACTTGTCGTTTTAGTATAGTAGCATCAGATAAATATGAAGAAGATACAGAAAAATGGTTTAAGAGTAATATATATAGTGATTTAAATTCTAAAGTAAGTTCTGTAGAGAAGAAAACTATAAATGGAAAAGAAGTTTATTATGTACAAATAAAATCACATCATAGTGTAGAACATCATTATGGATTTATTTCATCAAATCATTATTATGATATTGAATATAAAATTAATGATTCATTAGATGGTGATAGAGTAAACTTAGATAAATTCTTATGTTATTCTTCACTTGATAAAGTAATATCTTCAATTAAAACAAAATAAAAGAATAGTTTAACTATTCTTTTTTTGTATTCCTAAATAAAATAATATCATTGTAATACATGTAAATAGGTGATATATACCATTGTGGTCTAAACCTATTGCTTCAATATTTGTTAGCATAAATACTCCACCTATTAATTGAAATAGTATTGCTTGAAAATAATAGTATTTATTTTTTAGATTATTTTTAAAAATAAAGTATATACTAATTAGTAGTACTAATAATACATAAATGGTAAAGGCTAAAATAAAATTAAATCCTGAATAAATAAATGTAATCATTAATATAGATAGTAATATAGATAATATTAATATATGTCTAATTTTATAATTTAAAAATAATACAAGTAATGTATTTATTGTTATTGTAAAGAATATTGAAAGTATTATCCAAAGTAATATATTCATTTGAATGGTCATTTCTATTCCATGAACAATAGCTCCAATAAAAGCATCAACACTCATTAGAAAGAAAAATAATTTCCATAGTTTTTCTTTCTTTTTAATTTTTATGAATCCATAGAAACTAATTAAAAATATAAATATATTTGTTATAGAAGTAGTTAATTCATAACCAACTGTTAAATGCATTTTAATCACCTTACATATTATATCATATAGTGTAATAAATAAAAAAAATATGATACAATTAATATATGAAAGTAGAAGATAAACAAAATATTAACAAAGAAGTTTCTAATCTAGTAAATAATCTTTTTATGGGTAAAAAAATAACTAAAAAAGATATTGAAAGAATTAAGAAAATGAAAAATAATAGGAGTACATATGAACTTGGAAGAAAAAGTAAATGAGCTTGAAACTAGAGTAGCTAAATTAGAAAAAATAGAAAGAGATAGAAGAACAAGAAAAATTATAATGATTGTTGTTAAAATAGTTATATACTTGATGATAATAGGATCAATGCTTTTCTTGCTTTCAAAACTTAAAGTGTATTATGATCAAGTTACTAATCTTAAAGATACATTTAATTTAAATGGTAAATCTTTGGATAATTTTAATTTAAAAGATTATAATATTAGTGATTATTTTAATAGTTTATTTAATTAATAAGGAATAGTAATATGAGAATACTTAGTTTGTTTGACTGTCATTTAGATACTATTATAAAGTATTTACCTGAGATAAAATATCAAGGCTTTGATGCTATTCAAATAAGCCCATTACAGAATACTAAGGATGATGCTTCTTCTGAGTGGTGGATGCTTTATCAACCAATTAATTTTAATTTGGGAAATAGGATAGGATCTTCTGATGATTTAAAGCATTTATGTGAAGAAGCAAGTAAATATGGTTTAATAATAATAGCTGATGCTGTTATTAATCATTTAGCTTCTTGTAATAATACTGGTAGTTTAGAAGTACATCATTCTTGTGATAAGGAAATATTAGATAATTACGATAGTTTTAAAATTAAAAGAAATGTTGAAGATTGGCACAATCGTTATCAAGTTACTAATTATTGTATGAGTCTTCCAGGATTAAATCCTAATAGTAGATTAGTACAAAAGAAAATAATTAATATGCTAAATGAATATTTAAGACTAGGAGTAAAAGGATTTAGATTTGATGCTGCTAAAAGTATAGCTCTTCCAGAAGAAGGATGTGATTTTTTCCCAAATATTACTTATGCACTTAATAGTTGGATTCCAATTATTTATGGTGAAGTTTTATTTGCAGATAAAGAATTAATATCTAAGTATGCAAGATATATGAAGGTTCTTACAAACAGCGATGCATATGATAATAATGATATAATTAAATTTATTGAAAATAAAGATAGTTATTTATCACGTGATTTGGGATGGACTAAAAATACTAGTATTTACGATATTAATGAATGGTATAGTAGAATGTGTCATGATTATCCAAATACATTATATTATGCTAGAAATTATTCAGATGATTGGAATTCATGGAGAAGTGATTATATAAGAAACTCTAATATGCAATTAAAATTAAAAAAATGATATAATAAAATTATGAATGAAGATATTGAGTTAATGCAAAAAAAATTTAATACATTTGAAGTCGATTGGATGGGTTCTACTATAAATGGTCCTTCTTGTTTAACTCGTCATCATATAATAAAAAAAGAGGATGGGGGAAGTAATGATATTAATAATTATGCGCTATTAACTGTAGAGTCGCATAGATTACTTCATTATTTAGAAGAAAATAATTATGTAGATTATGTTAATCTAAATAAAATGTTTTTAGAGTTAAATAAAAGTATGGCTCCTCCAACTATAGAGTATTATGATAATATAAAAAAAATAATTAAAAAGGTTAAAAAAATTATTAAAAATAAGAGAAGAGTGAGAAGAAAAAAATAAGTCATTTGACTTATTTTTTCTTTGGTTTTTTAACTTTTGCTCTTAATTTTTTAATTAATTTAGTATCTTTTAATTTTGTCTTTTTTATTGTTTTAGAATAAATATATTTTAAAACCTTTTGTGTCTTTTTTTCCTTTTGAGGCTCTTTAATATAGCGCACAAATAATTTTTTAGATTCTAGATGTGTTTTTAATAAGGCACGTTTCATTAAATCACTTTTCCACTTATACAATTCTAAATCTGTATAAGTTGTTTTATCAAAGAATTCTAAAGGCTGTTTTTTATTCTTTTCGCAATAATCAATAAAATCTTTTATTGTTTTTGTAAGTTCTTCTCTTGTTTTAACATAATCATCTTTATTTGGAGTACCTTTTTCAAAATCAAAATCTGGATAGCCATTTTTTAAGAATGATTTGTTTCTTGCATAATGTAGCCATTCTCTATAAGGTTCAAATCTATTTGGATCATTCATTTTAACTGATTGAATTACCATAACTGGAACTCCCATTGCAAGACATGGAAGAGCAACATGTAGTCTTCTTGTAACAACATATGCAGCATTTTGATATAGAGTTAAGTATTCTTCAACACGTTTAACTCTTTCTTCCCAAGTAGCACCAGCTATATTTTTTGTTATATGAGATACTTTTCTTATTTCAAATTTTCCTTTTGATAATTTAATTACTTTCTTTTCAACTTTTGGATTTAAATCAACTAGTACAATATATTTTCCTTTATCTTTAGTTTCCTTTTGTATTGGAAGTGTTAGTGTAACACAACCTGAAAAGTAATTTGGAATATTCATACTATCAAATACACCACAAGTATAGTAATCTCTACATCCAACTTTGCCATATGATTTAAACCATTCACCACCAACACCACTATAATGTTCTGTTGTCATAGGAACAGCATAACTAGAAGATTCTTCTAATTTTTTTTCTCTATTAAAATGGTGAAATCCAACATTTAAGGGTACTATTTGTTTTGAAGGTGGCCAATTGTATTTATGCCACATAAACCAAGCTCCCATTATTAAAGCAACTGGATCTTTTCCATCTTTATATTTAAAAGTATCTAGATTTTCTCTATCACATATTACATCAACTCTTGGTAAGAATTGTGCTTCTGCGTATGATTGAATATCATCTCCAATATTTTCATTTTTTTCATTAACTAATAAACCATATTTGATCAAGTATATCACTCCTCATACAATTATTATATTTAATTTTTAATTATTTATCAAGAAATTATAAAATATGATATAATGAAATTCGAGGTTTTATTATGAAAAAATATAGTAATATTATAATAATAGTAAGTATTATACTTGCGATAATATTAGGGCTTTTTTTACCTAGCGTTATAGAAAATATTTCATTTATTGGAACAATATATATTAATTTATTAAAATTTATGATTTTTCCTATAATATCAACTACAATTATAATAACAATATATAATACAAAAAAGTCAAATAATAAATTGATTTTAAAAACAGTATTATTATTTTTAATAATGTTTGTATTATCATTTTTATTAACATCACTTATTGTTTATATAATTAATCCTGCAAGTAATTATAGTTATAATTTTATAGAGTGGAGTGGTAGTGTTACAAATATTGATTTTAAAGATGTATTAATTAATTTATTTCCATCAAATATTATTAGTGCAATTTCAAATAATTCATTATTTTCTATAATTATTATTTCTTGTTTAATTGGAAGTGTGGCTTCTAAAGTAGAAAATGGAGAATATGTAATAAAGGTAATAGATGGTTTTAAGAATATATCATATAAAATACTTGAATATATAATGTTTTTAACGCCACTAGCTATTATTTCTCTTTTAGGTAGTGCAATTAGTAATTATGGTAGTTTGATATTTGATATTGGCGGTAAATACATTTTAATTGCATATCTATGTAGTTTAATTGTAATGATGCTTGTAATGATATTACCTGTATGGATTATATGTAAGATAAATCCAATAACATATATTAAAAAAATATCAAAAGTATGGATTATCTCTATTACAACATGTTCATCTGTTGCAACTTTACCAACTACAATTAGAGTATGTAATAAAGATTTAGGAGTAAAAGAATCTATTACAAATATAACAGTGCCACTTGGCTGCACAATACATATGTGTGGTGGGGCAGTATCATTTGCACTTCTTGGAATTTTTTGTTCACAATTATTTGGAGTAGATATTACAATTACAAAATATATAATAATGATTATTAGTGCAACTTTAATTAATATGGCAGCTCCAGGAATACCAAATGGTGGAATAGTAATAGGAGCATCATTCTTATCTTTGCTTAATATACCATTATCATTTATTGGTTTTTATAGTAGTATTTATAAATTACTTGATATGTCTTATACTACATTAAATGTAACTGGTGATATAAGCGCTAATGTTATATTAAATAAATTTTTAACAACAAAAAAACTGTAAGAAAATCTTACAGTTTTTATTAAAGTGTTTGTTTCTTTTCAAGATTATTAAAGAATGTTGCAATTTCTTCTAAACTATCAAATACAAGTGTTCCATTTTTAATTAAGTCTTTTTTAATCTTAACCATGTTTTTAGCTATATGTTTTTCATATGTTTTACCATTTCTTTCATTTAGGATACAGCAAACAACTTTTCCTGGTCTTTTGCAACTATCCATAGCTACTTCAAATACTCCATAAACACCAATCATTTCTGGTGTTAATACGTAAAGAGTAAAATCATCATTTTCTTTATGATAGTCTTCTACTTTTTGTGCTTCTTCATTCCATTCTTCTACTACTGGATTAAAAGCGCTTATTTTTTCAGAATCTAGCATAGGAATTAATTCATCTCTCCAAGTTGATCCATTGCATGTACCACCTAAAAATACACTATACATATTACCCTCCTAGTATAATACTATTTTATATTGATAAAAAATTATTGTCAACTAAGTAGTATTATAATTTACCTCCTTTCATAATTATTTTTTTATGTAGAGGCACTAAAAAAACAAGACCTCTACATATGTAAAAGTCTTGTTCTTTAATCTATTAGCAGAAATAATAATATTCGTGATGGTGCTAATAGCTCATATAAATATATATGAGAACTACTCCCTTTTTACGAGTCCATATTATAGCACAAAAATGCTAAAATGTCAACTTTATATTCTTTAATATTTAAGATTTAATATGATATAATGAAAATAGGTGATTAAATGAAAGATACTGCACTTAAAATAATAAATGATTTAAAAAAATATGATTCTCTTTATATAATAGGTCATAATAATATTGATGCTGATTCATTTTTTTCTAGTTATCTTTTATATAAAGTTTTAAGAAGCTTTGATATAAATGCATTTTTTAGTATATTAGATGATTTTCATATGTCAGAAGAAGAAAAAGAAATGATAAATGATTTTAAAATAGAAGATCCAATAATTGTAAAGAGAAGAGAAGCAAAAAATAAAACATTTATTTTAGTAGATCATAATGATCCTATGCAGTCTCTTGGAAGTGAAAAATATAATATTGTTTTATCAATAGATCATCATTTAGAAAGAGGATTAGTTAAAAATACATATTCTATTGAATATACAAGTACTGGTTTATTTATATATGATTTATTTAAAAGTGTTTATGATTTTTCTAACTTAAAAGATTTAGTTGCTTTAACTGTTATGGCAGATTCTTGCTATTTAACAACATCTAGATATAAAGAAAGTGATAAAGTATTATTTAATGAATTAAATACATCATTAGATGTTATAAAGATGAGAGATAAATATTTTAAAACTATGGATTTTAGTTTAGATATGGATTATAACATTAAAATATCTCATAAGGTATATCATATAGAAGATATAGATATAAATAGGGTAATTGTTAAATGCTATAATAAAGATATAAAATATATTGATGATTATGTTAAAAGAAGTAATGAATTGTATACTAATAATATATTTATTTTAAATAATTTTGATGAAATGAAAACATATGTATATTTTAAAGGAAATTTAATAAAAGTATATGATTTAATAATAACTAGTAGTATGTTAATAACTAAAAAATTAATTGATGAAATTAGGGAATTGTTGTAGTATAATAAAATTATATTTATGAAAGGAGAGTCTATGAAAACATTTAAATCATTTGCATTAGTAGCATTTTTAGCAGTAGGTTTATTCTTATTAACTGCATGTGGAAAAACAGGAATTGTTGGAAAATGGGAATATCAAACTGGTGGATATACTTATACTTTTAATGAAGATGGTACAGGTAATTATAATGGAAGCGAATTTACTTATACTGTAGATGGAGATAAGTTATCAATTATGTATACTGGAAATACTGTTCCATTTGAAACAACATTTACAATTGATGGAAATAAATTAGATATCAAAGATTCACTTGGAAATAGTACTATTTATAATAGAAAATAGAATAATTAAGAGGTTATGCCTCTTTTTATTTTTATAAAAAAAAGAAGAACATTATTTTCTTTCAATGGTTCTTCTTAATTCTACGATATCGCTATCGATTCTATCCAGCTTTCTTAATTGATCATAGATTCTTTCTAAAAGTCTTCTAACTTCTTTAGCTTCACAAAGCAAATCCCATAAGTATTGTTCTTTTGTATCCATAATAATCCCCCTTTTTAAGAAAGTGATTTTTATTCTAACATACTTAATTAGATAGTTCAAGTAAAAAATTCTTTTTTATTTTTTTAAAAATAGTATAATTAATTATATAAGGAGTGATAAATGAATAAGATTAAAAAATTGATTAATGAACGTGATATTAATCGAAGAGTAAAAGAAATATCAGAAACTTTATATGATGAATATAAAGATGAAGAAGTTGTATTTATTTGTACTCTTAAAGGAGCGGTATTCTTTGCATGTGATTTACTTAAAAAATATAAAGGAGATGCAAGAATAGAGTTTTTAAGAGTATCAAGTTATAGTGGAAAAGATTCAACTGGTAAAATTGAATTAAATTTATCAATATCAAAAGAAAATATTGAAAATAAAAATGTAATTATTTTAGAAGATATTGTTGATACAGGAACTACATTAAAATTTTTAAAAGAATATATTGGTGATATGAAACCAAAATCATTAATAATAGTTAGTTTATTAGATAAAAAAGAGAGAAGAAAAGTAGATATTGAAGCTGATATAGTTGGCTTTGAAATAGAGGATTTATTTGTAGTAGGTTATGGACTTGATTATGATCAAAAGTATCGTAATTTACCATATATAGGAGTTATAGAATGAAAAAAGTTTTTAGTTTATTATTAGTTTTATTATTCGTTTTTACATTAACTGGTTGTGGATGTTCAAGAAAAGAAAAGGAACCTGAACCACAAAAAGAAGAAGAACCTGCTTTAGCAGATGATGAATTACTATTTGATGGAATTCTTTATAAATTTAATAAAACGGAAAAACATTACGGAATTAGTTATAAAGTATCTGAAAATATGAGACTATGGGATTCTGGTAATGCATATAATTATTTTTCTGTTAAACATGAAAATGAAGTAGATGCTTTTATAATTAGAGTATTTTATTATAAGAATAAAAGTGTAGCATACGCTATTAAGGATACTACAGACAATGTTTATGAATCAAAAACAAGTGTAAAGTTGGATGGCCGTAAATATACAAAGGTACATTTAAAAAATCCAGGCGGAGCTACAACATATTTATTTTATTATAAACATAAAAAGGATGTTTATGCTTATTGCTTTACATCATTAGAAGAAGTAGAAAGGCTTGAAAGTATTTTCTTAAAGTCAGTTAAATATAAATAATCTAATATAGTAAGAGAATTATAGTATTATATAATTCTTTTTTTATGTTATAATATAAAATATAGGAGATTAAGTATGGAAGAAGAGAAGAAAAGTAGAAAGGGTATTTTTATAATAATAATTTCTATACTATTAATAATTATATTATTCTTGATATGGTGGTTTTATAAATTTCAAGTTGTTGTAAAATACAATAATGGTTTAGAAGATTCTGTTCTTGAATTAAGATTTTTTGATAAAGTTGATATGTCTTTATTAAAAGAGAGATTATCAAAGAGTGGATATAATTTTAATGGTTTATATGAAACATATTATTTAAATAGTAATGAAATAGAAAAAATTAGGACTGATAGTGCACTTGAAAGTAATATATGTAAAAATGGATTTCAATTAGAAAGTGATGGTTTAAAATGTATTAGTATAGAAAAATTTGATTTTCCAAATACAAGAATAATGAAAGATACTATTATTGAAGTAAAATGGGATAAAAAATTAGAGAGTGAACCAACACCAATTCCAAGTAAAAAAGATACTGCTACAATATCACTTAGTGTTAGTAAGAAATGCGCTATTGGAAATGAGAATATAGTAGTAACTGCTAAAATAAAAGGTCATACAGAAGATGAAACAATTATATGGATATTGCCTGAATGTTATAAAGCAAGTAGAAAAGGAACTTCTATATATACTTTATCTAGGACAGATAGTTGTACTGATTTAAATGAAGCAACTACTAAAGTTACAGCGAAACTATTAAATGGAAAAAGTGATACTGTTAGATTTAATTATGAACCAAAATTAATAGTTAAGGTATATGATGATACATTCCCTGTAACAGAATCAAAGGGAGTATATAAATCTAATAAAACTAAAATAAATATAAATACAATAGCTGAATTTAAAACTAAGAAATCTTCTTCAATAAATAAAATTACTGATTATTCTATAACATTAAATGATAATGTTTCTGATAATGTGACAATAACAACTCCTTGTAAACAAACACAAGTAGTTAAGATAAGAACATATAAAGAAGAATAATAAAAAAGATTGGATTTTCCAATCTTTTTTTAAAAACCAGAACTTAAACTTGAACTTTTTAGTTTACTATTTATTGTTGATGTCATATCTAAATATGATTTAAATCTAGTATCACTAAATGTTTCATATGTAGTTACAATTCCTATATAATCTTTTATTTTTCTATTACCATTAACTGTATCAGTTTTAACATTAGATTCAACTACATAGAAACCATTATCATCCATAGCAACTATAATACCAACGTGTCCACTTTTATCACATTCTTTAACAATAGTAGCAACATCTCCAATATTACCACGACTACTTGAATTCATTTTATAAATTTTTGAATATCCCCAACTACATAATTGCTTAGAAGAACCAATACCAGAGCTCATTTTAAAGTTAGCTTGAGTGTATGCCCAAGAAACAAATCCTCCACAGTGAATTCCTTGATTAGTAAATCCAATTTGTTTATCATCAGATCTTACACTTTTTGCTCCCCAAGTATTTGGAACTCCAACAACTATATGGTCTCCTTTAGTATGGCCATAAGGAATTCTAACTCTATATTTATTATATAATATTTGTGATAATGCAAGTGCTGCTGCTGCGGCACCATTTTTATTGCTACCACCAGCTATATATACACTTCTTGCTATTGCTTCATTAAATTCGGTTAATGAAGAACCTTTACTTAATAAGAATTCATCAATTGAAGTAGTTAACATACTTACACTATCATTGTGAAATGTAACGACAATATCTTTAGTTGAAACATTTATTTCTTTTTCTTTTATACCATTATTTGTTCTAATATATACATAATATTTACCAGGAAGTAGGTTAAAATCTATTTTATTTTTTGTTGATGGTATCCATCTACTATCACTACTAGTAAGCGTTTGTTTTGTATTTGAAAAGTAATAACCAGTTACACCAGTGTTTGAAAGTGTAATATAAGTACCAGTTTTACTATATTCATCGGTGTTAGTATTATTATCTCCATCATTTTGTCCTTCTGGATTAGTTGATTCATTACAATCTGGATTAGTTGATTGACTATCAACCCAAACATATGGATTTTTAGGATTTTGTGCATCTTGTACACATTCATCAAAGCTTATATTTACAGATGAAATTTGCATTATAACATTAACAAATGTTGGTATTAAAAATACAAGTATTGCAGCTATTATATTAGTAACAATTGCTTTTTTATAATTATCAAAATCTTCTTGATAGTAAACCACATGAACTAATTTTATCATTATACTTATTATTAGTAATATTGGAACAACAACTCTAATAATTGTAAGAACTGTATTAATAATTTTTACAATTTTAGCAACATCATTTCTTTCACATAATTTTATTCCTGGGATTAGTTCATAGTGACCAGGTATAACATTTTGCTTGCATGGGTTAGAACTAGTTGTTTTTTCTATTTTTAATTGTCCATCTCCAGTTGGAAATCTAAAACCATTTAAAGCATCTTGTGATATTTTATCAAAATTTTGAAGTGTTAAAACTGTAATAGCTCCATGTGGCCCCATATTTCCTTTACTATCAGGGAAAGATGAACCAACACGACTACCATATGAAATATTTAATAAATCATTTATTTTTACTCCAGCACTTGCATTATGAATGTACTTTCCATCTCCTAAATAAAGCATAATATGAGCTGATTTATTAGCTTCACTTTCACTAGCATAAGAACTACTAGAAAAGCCAACTACCGCTATTAAATCTCCTGGTTTAAGTTTACTTTTTAAATCAATTCTTTTTACAGCTTTTTGAATTGTTTCTCCTTGTTTTAACATGTATCTTTTAGAATCGTATAAAGAACTATGACTAGACCATCCATTAATACCATTTAAAGCAGGTCTTCCAGCTGTAGTTAATTCACCATTTGGTATTTTACCATTACTATCAGCTTGTATTTGAAAAGCATTATATATTACAAAACCTACAAATGCATTACAATCCATAGCATATTTATTATTCTTTGTTGTATATCCTAAAAATATCTTTTGTTGTTGTACTTCTTTTGGAGATACATAAACAATTTCATCTTTTTTATTTTCATAAAGATAATTAGCATAATTTGTTATGACACTTCTTGCTTCATCTTCAGTTAATGCCTTTGTTTTTAATGGTGTAATTGAAAATAATAATAAAAAAATAAGTAAATATATCTTTTTCATAAATCACCTACTATTAAATTATAACACAAATATGATATAATATAAAAGGAAATGGTGTGTATATGGAATATAATTTAGAATTAATAAACAAATATATTAATGGAGAAGATTTAGAGGGTTATAATGTAGATGAACTAGAAAATAATCCTATTTTTATGAAGCAAGTAATTGTTGCAAGTAATGATAAAAATATGTATAATCTTTGCTCAGAAAGTGTTAAGCAAAATTATGATTTTGTTAGTTTTTTGATTAATAAATATAGTAGTGATATAAAATTTATTGATGAAGTTGGTTCAAATTATATATATGCTAATCATAACCAAGCAGATTTAGCAAGTATTTGTGTTAAAATGAGTAAAATACTAGAAAAGAAAGACGAGTATTTATTTGCTAAATATAGAATAAAGCTATTAGCAGTTTATATGACTGAAATACTTAGTATAGAACTATTAAGGGAAAATGGAAAAGATCCTAGATTTGGATTAGGATTTATAATATTAGAAGAAATATTCAATTCTAGAGAAGATGCATTAGAGGAAATGACTGTACAATTTATTAATAGTCTGTTTGAAGATACTATACAAGATTTTGAAGAAATATTACATAAAGAATTTAATAATCCAAGTGAGATAGATAAAATTGGAATAGTAAAATATATGATTGATTTTTTAAGAAGATATGATGTTTTACTAGCAGATTATGTTTCAGTTCATAAAGGAGTATTAAAAGATTTTGAAGAGAGAATAAAACATATACAGAGAAGATGGAAATATTATGTTAATGAAGAAGAATCATATGATTATGAAGTTATGTTTGATAAAGTGCATGAATATATGCAAAAGCATTATATAGAATGTACTATGGAAGAAGATGAATTATATTATTATATTGGAAAAGAACTTGGTATTACTTCAAAAATAGCAATGTATCTTGGATATACTTTGGAAGATTATAATTTAAATAATAGTGAAAGAGATGAAAAAGCTTTTAGAAAGTCTTTAGAAAACTTAAAAAATAGAATTATTTATTCAAATGTTAAAAAAATAATAGTTGAAACTTTATTTGGGAATAAAGAAGAAGAAAACAATGAAGGAAAAGTAATAGAAGTTGATTTTTCAAAAACTAGAAAATAATTTGAATATGTTAAGGAGTAAAAATGAATAAAAAAAGGTTAATAATATTAATGGTTTTCTTAATAATAGTTATTGGTATTTTGTTATGCATTTATTTAATAGATTTTAATACATTTCCATTCGATATGAAATTAAATGGAGAAAGTATTACTAAAATTAATATTAATGATGAATATAAAGATGAGGGTGTTAAGGCCAAATTGCTATGGATGGATGTTAGTGATGAAGTAAAAGTTACAAGTAATATAAATAGTGACGTTCCTGGTAATTATACGGTTAAGTATTCGTATAAGAAATCATTTATAAATAAAGAACTTGAAAGAGAAGTTATTGTAATAGACAATATTCCTCCAGAATTAAATTTAGCTAAAGAAAAAGTAACTATATACACTGATGGAACAATAAAAGTAGGGAAGATAACAGCAACTGATAATATAGATGGAGATCTTACTAAAAGTGTAGTTTATGATAAAAATATTAGTACTAAAAAAGCAGGAAAATATAAAATAGATGTTAGTGTTAAAGATTCAAGTGGCAATGAAACTGTTAAATCAATTACTGTTATTGTTAAAGACAAACCTGTTTATAATGGAAGTAATAATGCAAGAATAGATGTATTTATTAGTGAACAAAAATTATATTATTATGAAAATAACAAATTAATATTAACATCAGATGTTGTTACTGGTATAAAAAATGGTACACCTACGGGTCATTATAAAGTTTTGAGTAAAAAAGCAGATGTTTGGCTACAGGGTTCTGACTTTTTAGATCATGTAGATTATTGGATTGCATTTATTGGAAGATTATATGGAATTCATGATGCTTCATGGAGAGATAAATTTGGTGGTAATATTTATATAAAAGATGGATCTCATGGTTGTGTTAACATGCCAACTGATAATATGGAAAAATTATATAAAAGAGTAGAAATAGGTACTGCCGTAAATATTTATGATTAAAGAAAGTGGTTTATTATGGTAGAATTAGAAAGTAATTCAAATTATGCTTCCTATGAAAAAGATAAAAATGAATATAAAGCTGTTTTTACTATGGTTAATTTAGATGAGACAAGTGATTTTGTTAATAATGATGATCATGATTATTATCTATTGTATGAAGAAGCTTATTGTAATAATAATACTGTTTTTAATATTAATGCTATTGTTAATGAAAATGGAAACTATATTAACTTTGTTTTTCAAACAAAGCTGTTTGAAAGAGTTATTAAAAGTGATGGAGTAGTTATTACTTCTGATATTATATTTTCAAAGGATAAAAACGTTTATTATTCAACATTAATGAATGATAAAATTGAGATAGAAGAATATTTTAAAATGAATCCCAGTTTTATAAGTGCTGATATGAAAAAATTTGATGATTCAAGTGATATGAATAATATATTATTAGAATTTATAGTAGTTAATAGGGAATTAAAAAATCAATTGAGGCTTAAAAAAAATATCTAATTAATTTTAGATATTTTTATTTGAATGAAGTATTATGTAGAACGGCTTTTGTTACTTTTTTTGGGACTTCTACAACTATAATATGTCCTCCCATAACAGTAGCGCCTATTCCAAATAAATCTATTGAATAATAAATATTAACTGTGTTTCCTTCAACATTTGAAGTATCATATATTGGTGCTTGAGAAGAATTATTAGATATCATATATGCAAGAGCTAAATTATTTTTTTCAAAATATACACCATTATATTTTGTTAATACCTCTTTACTATTTATTCTATCTAAGAAATTGTTTAATTCTATTATATTTGTTACTACAACTGGATTAGTCATTCTTTCTATATAATTTGTATTAACTACATATCCAATTAAATCAGTAGTATTATTTACATCTTCTTTTTGATTCATTTTGTCTTTTATTTTTGGTATAAAAAATATTTCTAATCCTAACATAATTATCAATAATATTACAATAATAGCAATAATTATTTCTGTTCCCTTTTTCATACTTTACTTCCTTATTTATATAATTATATCATTAATATTGAATTCTTTCAATTATTGAATTTTATTCATTTTATAATTATAATTAAGGTGGAAAGTAGATTGTCATATAAGCTTAATAATATGGTTTAAGCGTTTCTACCAATTCACCATAAATGAATGGACTATGACATGATATGTTTTTCATCTTAGAATTTATAGTCTTACAGCATGATCGTAAGATTTTTTATTTTCCAGAAAGGAAAGGTTTGTTTTATGAAAAACAAAAAGAAAGATGCTTGTAAACTTGATAAATTCTTTGAACTTAGTGAAAGAAAGTCTTCTATTAGAATTGAAGTGTTTGCAGGTATAACAACATTTCTTGCAATGGCTTATATCTTGATAGTTAATCCAAATAATATCTTGTGGGGTGGCGTTAGTGATCCTAGATTTTCTAGTGTATTCATAGCTACTGCTATAGGAGCATTTATTGGAACACTTCTTATGGCTTTACTTGCTCGTATGCCTCTTGCTCAAGCACCAGGTATGGGATTAAATGCAATGATTGGTACAATCATTGGTGGTGCGATGGGATTTGCATATTCTTATTCAAATGCAATGGCAATTGTATTTATTAGTGGAATAATATTCTTGATGTTATCATTTATTCCATATGGTAAAAATAAAAAGACTGGTAAAATGTTATCTTTAAGAGAAAAAATATTTGAAGGAATACCTGTTTCTATTAGAACTAGTATTTCTGTAGGTATTGGTTTATTTATTGCTTTTATTGGTCTTCAGAATGCTCATATTATTACTGATAATCAATTTACACTTTTACAAATGGTTGATTTTAATAATTATGAATTATGGGCAAAAGGTGGTATAGCTTGTCATGCAATGGTATGTATATTTGGTTTACTTGTAATTGGAGTTTTATCTCATTATAAAGTAAAAGGTTCAGTTATAATAGGAATTATAGCTTCAACAATACTTGCTATTCCACTTGGAGTTGCTGATTTAAGTGTATTAAGTGGAAAGGTTCCAGGAATTAGTTGGAAATTCTGGGAGAATATTAGTGCTTTCTTTAGTGGAGATAATACTGTATTTTTATCAGTATTTAAAGGGGGATTTAATTTTCCAGAAGGATCAATTATGTCAGTTTTAATGTTAATAATTACATTTTCTATGATTGATATGTTTGATACCATGGGAACTGTAATTGGTTGCTGTTCAACTACAAATTTAATGGATGAAGACGGAAAACCAATTAATTATGATAAGATGATGTATGCTGATAGTATTGCAACTGTAGCTGGTAGTGTTTGTGGTACAAGTACTGTTACAACATTTGTTGAAAGTGGGACAGGAGTAAGTGTTGGTGGAAGAACTGGTCTTACAGCATTAGTTGTAGCAATTTTATTCTTGCTTTCAATATTCTTACTTCCAATATTTGCATTTATTCCTAGTGCATCAGCTGCATGTGCACTTATTTATGTGGGTGTAGTTATGATGAGTAATGTAATTAAAGTTGATTTTACAAATATAAAAAATGCTCTACCTGCATTTATGACAATAATAACTATGTTACTTGCATATTCAATTACTAAAGGAATAGGAATGGGTATTATTACTTATGTACTTGTAAATGGAATTATTTATTTAACAGATTTAATAAGTTATAAGTTGGGAAAAATTAAAGTAAAACCTAAAACAGATATATCAATAGTTACTTTAATAGTATTTATATTATTTATGATTTATTTCTTAGTTCCAACAGTTCTTTAATAATAATAAAAAAACGAGTTAACTCGTTTTTTATTATGCTGTAAATATTTCAGTTGAAGCTTTTTTAGTTCTATCTTTTGCCCATGTTCTAATTATATCTATTTTTTCTTTATTAGTTTTATAAATAGAAATAGAATTACTAAATGCTTTTATAATATTTTCATCATTTATTTGTTTGTTATCTGAAATTGAAGAGTAGGCAAGATCTCTTATGGTTGATTCTATATCAGAAGAAGAATAATTTTCACTTAAATTTACTAAATTATTTAGTATTGTATCTTCTATATGATAATTAAAATATTTAGTTAAATATAGTGTAATTATTTCTTTTCTTTCATTTGAATTTGGCAAATCTATAAAGAATAATTCATCAAATCTACCTTTTCTTAATAGTTCTGGTGGAAGAGAAGATATATCGTTTGCTGTTGCTACTACAAATACATCTTTTTTTGATTCTTGTAGCCAAAATAGAAATTGGCCAATTAATCTTTGCGTAATTCCAGTTGAATCATTAACACCAGATAGTCCTTTTTCTATTTCATCAATCCATAATATACAAGGACTAACATGTTCAGCTGTATCTAAAGCTTCTTTTAGTTGATTTTCACTTTGACCAACATATTTTCCTTGTATAGTTGAAAAATCCAATCTATAAAGTGGTCTTTTCCATTTAAGTGAAATGGCTTTTGCAGCAAGAGATTTTCCACATCCAGGAACACCTAATAGTAATATTCCTTTAGGAGGTTTAATGCCTCTTTTTTGCATTTCTTCTTTTTTATTTGAAGTAAGTAATTTTTCTTTTTCATTTAACCAACTTTTTAAAATATCTAGTCCACCAAAAGTTAAATTATTTTCAACAAATATTTTTTCTAATCCATTTATATTTGAGAATAATTTATCTTTGGCATATTTTAAATCAATTAAATCATTTTTAATAATTGAGCCTTTGGCTATTAATGTTGATAATACATTTTTAATTTCTATGCTTGATAAACCAAGTAGAGTATTAGATGCATCTTTAACATCATCTTTATTCCATTCAATTAGAAGTGAATTTTGATATGGTTTTAATGTTTCAATAATTATATGGTATATTTCATTTAAGTCTGGAAGATCTAAATCTATGGTCATTCCTTGTCTTTGTAGAGTAGGCCAAATACTTGAAGATGTAATAGCTATAATAACTGAAGATTTGTTTTCAGCAAGTGTAGTTAAATCACATAAATATTTTGATGTTAAGCTTTCTATATCTAAATCTTCTGTATCACTTAAAATATATATTTTATTTACAGCTGTTTGAAGTTCATTTGATATATAATCAAGTGAAGATATAAATAATTTATCATTACTAAATGATTCACCTGTATTTAAGTCGCTAAATCCTTTAGACATAGAATGTATTTTCATACTAATATTGTTTTCAGAACTTATTTCTTTTAATAAATTAATTGCTCTAGTTTTTTCAATTGTATTTAGTACTATTAAAGGTATTCTAGCATTAATATATCTATTTAAAGTTTTCTTTGTATTTATATAATTCATTTTTCCTCCATTAATTTCAAATTATTAATAATAATTGCATATTCATTAGAAGTAATACCATTATAATGTTTTTTAATGATATCAATATAATCATTTGAATCATTATATATATCATTTTTTATATCAGTTATTAAACTATTATCAAAATATTTAACTTTTAATAATTTTAATGTATCAGCAATAACAGATTTTAAGTTATTTATTAATAGTGTTAATTCATTTGGTGATTTAATATCATATAGTTTATCATTTAAAAGATTTCTTTCGTTATTTAATTTTTTATAAATAACATTTATTATATGATCTGTTAATCTAATCATTACATTTTGTGGATAATCAAATTCATATTGATTAATCTTATTTATTACATCATCATTAATTCTTTTATTAGTAAGATTTTCTATATAAGTTACCCATTCATAATAAGTCATTTTCTATTCACCATCCTTACATTTTCAAATGGAGGTATTAAATCCCAATTAGGAGGGTTAATTTTATTTTCTTTTTTTGGTTTTTCATCAAATATATCTGTTGTATTTTTTATATAATTATTATTCTTTTTTATATTAATATTTCTATTATTAGTTTTTATATAATCATTGTGATTTAATGATTTTATCATAGTAATTATCTTATTCTTGTAAAATAATCCATCATTATAAATAAATTTAAAGTCTACTATTTCCGCTAGAATATTTAGAAGTATTTCTTTTTCTTCTTTTTTTCTTGATTCTTTAATATTTATTTTTTCCTTTTTCTTATCATAGTTATTTGAAAGACTATAAATAACCATTCCAATAGTTAAGGCTGTTATTATAAATGCTATTATTTCCATTTTCATATATACCATAACTAATGAAGAAATAATTCCAAATATAAGAGTAAATATCATTTTGATATCAAATAGTTTAATACTATCAATATTTATGGATTCTTCTCTGTCTATTTGATTATATAAAGATTCAATTAATTCTTTTTCATTTGAGCCATCTGTTGTATTAGAAGACCAGTTTTTAATATTGATTGTAATATTAATGTTTTCTAAATTATTTTCATTTAAATGATTATATGAAGAAAGTATTATATTTTTAAGAAGTGATAGTGATAATTTCTTTGTATTAATACTTGGTTTTAATTCATCACTTTGTAAAATAATATTAGATAGAACTGAATAAAAATCATTATTTTTCATATATGAAAATTCTGATAGTTTAAATTTTTGTTCTGCTTTAGAAGTATTACCATTTTCTTCTACTATGAATTTATTTTTAGCTATGTCTTTTCTTAAATCAAGTTCTCCACCTTCATAGTTATATATTAATAAATTTATTATTTTATCAGTTTGATCTTTTATTGATAATTCTGTTTCTTCTTTTTCATTTAGTAATTCATCAAAAAAGTAATAAATATTTTTTTGAGAAATATTAATATTTGTTAATCTATTAACATCATTATATTTATTTGTATAATTTTTTATATAATAATAATCATCATAGTTTTTATCTTCAAGTAAATATATTAAAAAGTCTATCCATCTATTTATTTGATCATTTTTATAATTGGACATCCCTGATAATTCAGTTGACCATAAAAGCATTTTATTTAAAAAGTATTCTTTTTCTTCTTCGTTAAATATTCCACTAGTAAGTGTGTCTATAATAGGAACAATTTTATTTTCTATTTTAGATGCATCTTGCATATCTAAATATCTTTTTAACCACATGAATGATGAAGAGTATCTGTTGAATTTAATATTTATTAATGAAAAGAATAAGCTTGTTTTTTCATCATCTTTTTTAATAGCGTCTTTAAGTGCATTTATACTTTCTTCTTTATTATTTAACATCCATGCACATATAGCAACAAATGCGCTACTTAACCAATAATCTGGCGTATCGACTAGTGCTTTTTCTTTTAAAGTTTTAATACTATTTAAATCAATAGATCCGACTTCTATTGCTTGGAATAAACCACCAATTTGTCTTCTAACTTTATCATAATGTCCATATTTTTTATTTATTTCATCTTGAGCTAAGCTGATTGATTGCTTAGCATTTGTTAAAATTGTTGTTTCTCTTATTTCGCTAATTAATTCTTTTATACTTGTATTTATAGTTTTTATTTCTTCATTAACTTTGTTAACTTTTTCATTTACATCTTCAACTCTTATATCAACATCATTTATATTATTAGCAAGATAGTTGAGATTTCTTTCCAAAGTGTTTAAATTAGCTTCTCTAATTACATAAGCTCTATCATCACTATTCATAGCCAAACTCCTATTATATAAATATTATATCATAAAAAAATAGTTAATAATAACTATTTTTATTTTCCAAAATAACCATTAAATGCTTCTTTTGATTCTGTAACTACTAAATAAGCTTTTGGATCAACATCTTTGACAATTTTTTCTAATGTTTTTAATTTATTGCCTTCAATTTGAGAATAAATAATATATGATTCACTTTTACTATTTAATCCTATACCTTTAATAATAGTTCCACCAATTTGATTATTTATTAATACTTCACTTACTTTTTCATTTTCACTCGTTACGATTGAAACTGTAATAAGTGTTTTAATCGTTTTTGATGAAAAAATTGTTCCAAGAAGTATACCACATGCATATCCTCCTGCATAGAATAGGGGAATTAGAATTGAAGAATTCTCTGTAACAAGTGCTTCTCTAACTATTATAAACCAAATAAATACATCTACAAATCCAATTATTGCAGCAGTAATTCTTTTGTTTTTTACTATATACATTGTAACCATAGTAGCAAGAGTTACATCTATTAAACGACCAAAAAATATTTTTAAACATAATATAAATAATTCCATATTTATCTCTCCTTATCATCCAAATGATTATAAATTAAATCATAAAAAAAAACAATATGTTTTTTGTATATTGTCTTTTTTATTTGAATAGTAATCTTCCTACGCCTATAACAACACAAGCGCCAACTACTGATACTAAAATATTTCCAACAATTCCTGAGCCAGAAATACCAATAAGTCCAAGTAAGAAAGAACCTACAACACCACCAATAATACCCATTATGATGTTTCTTAAAAGGCCTCCCTTAGAACCCATTATAAGACTTGCAAGAAAACCTGCTACTGCACCAATAGCAACAGAAATTAGAATACTAACTAAATCCATATTTCTTTTCCTCCTTTAATATTATATAAAAAAAATAAATTTTTATCAAATATTTAATTTTAATTATTTTTATGATATATTTATATTAGCACGATAGCGGAGGCACTATGGCTAATAATTCAATGACTAATATTAGAATGGGTGAAGAAGAAAGAATTATAATGGATATTAATTCTAGTTTTTCTAGTGGTAATAAAGTCCCTTATTTAATTTCTCACCCTGGAGTAGGAAAAACTACTTTAGTTAAAAAAGTGAATCCAAATTATTTAATATGTAATGTTTCATCTTTTGATATAAATGATTTAATTGGAACTGATACAGAAAAACCAATTTGGTATAGTGAGCTTTTATTATTAGCAGGTAAGTGTAAAGATGGAAAATGTTTATTAATATTTGATGATTTTGATAGAATTAATCCTAATATACAAAAATATGTTTTTGGATTAACAGAAGAGGAAAGAAAAATATCATCATTTGTTATTCCAAAAAATGTTGATGTATTATTATGTGGTGATTCAGAAGAGTATTCTGATTCAGATTTTATTATGGATTTTAAACTTAATTCTAGATTAAAAAAGATTGAAATGAAACCTAATATTTCTGAATGGCTTTATTGGGCAAATAAAAATAAAATTCATAAAACTATTAAAGCTTTTTTAAATGAATATCCAAGTGAATTAGTTAAAGATGTAAAAGATAAAAGTGGTAAATTTGATCTTAATAAGAGTTTAACTCCTAAATCTTGGGCACAAAGAATTAGTACTGAATTATATATAGCTGAAGCTTTAGGTCTTCAAATAAAATTTGATAATTATATGGATGAAAAAAGTATAGTCAAATTTATGAATTATTATAAAAAGTATTCTGATTATAGAATAAATGATATTATTAATGGAAAAGTAGTAGATGTAAATAGATTTACGTATACAGATAATGAGTTATCATTTATAGTAAATGCTTTAATAGCGAGTGTTTATTCTTCATCTGAATTAGAAAATGCATTAATATTTTTAAAAAGTATAGGTCATAGTGAATATAAGGAACTATTTATTTCTTTATGGGTAAGTATAAATAGAAACAAGGAAGAATTATTGAGAATAAAGGATGTAATAGTATCAATATCAAAAAGAGGTGTTAATATTGGAAGATAGAACTAAAATATTAATTAAACTTAATGATCCTATCTTTTTGGATAAAGATAAAATAGAGGGATTATTTAATATAACAAATAGTATTAAAATAAATGCAAATATTAGTGATGAAGAATTAAACAATATTGATTGGTTTAAAACTATTAGTAAAAGATATATTGTTATTGATATGGATGAATCAGAGGAAAAGGATCAAAGAAGATTTTTAAGTATTATTAAAGATAAGAAATATAAATCATTTTGTTTTGATAATATAAAAGTAATTATTACTTCATCAAGTGTTTCTAATGTTTGTAATGAAGTATTAAGATTATTATTAATAAACTAGGGGGATATTATGGATAAAGTAAATGTTTTGTATGAAGATAAAAAGAAAGAAATCTATTCTTATTATTTAGGTTATAGTGGAATAAATAATGAAAATATTATTGAAATAAATGATTCAATAATTGATAAAAAAATTAGAAAAGAAGAACTTGATAATGAATTATTAGAGTTTTATATTACTGTTTCTATGTGTTTATTTATGGTAGAAAATGATTTATATGATGAATATTTTTTTAAAACATATATTGAATTATTAGATGAGTATAAAAGTGGTAAATTTGATAACTACTTTAAAGATATTATAAGTGATAAACAAAGTCTTGAAAGTGATATAGATAATATTAGTGATTATTTAAAAAAAGAAGAAATAAAAGCCATGTATTATGATAATGTATCTGATATTTATAATAGTGAATTTGAGAAATTTGAAAACATGGTTGATAAAATGGATGAATAAAAAAGATATCTTAGGATATCTTTTAAATTGCCATTAAGATGTATTTTAGCATAAATAGAAATGAGAATATATAAACTATTATTGATACATCTTTAAAATGTTTTGTATAAATTGATATTATTGAATAGAATATAAATCCAAATTCAATACCAGTTGATATTGAATAACTAAGGGGCATCATTATAATTGTAAAGAATGCTGGTATAGCAATTTGTAATTTTTTGAAATCTATTTTAGTTATACTTTCTATCATTGATACACCAATTAAAATTAATACCGGGGCTACTGCAACCATAGGCACACATTCTATAATTGGATATAATAGAATTGAAAGAAGGAAGAATAAAGATATAAATATTGATGTAAGGCCTGTTCTTCCACCTGCTTCTATACCAGCAGTACTTTCTAAGTATGTTGTAACGCTGCTTGTACCAAGTAATGCACCAACTATACTTCCTGCTGAATCAGCAACCATTGCACGTTCTAAATTTTTTGGCATATTGCCATCTTCATCAATTTTAAATATTCCTGCTTTTTTACCTGTTCCAATAAATATACCAATTGTATCAAACAAATCAGATATAGCAATTGTAAATATAGTTATTAATAAGACAAATATTCCGGTTTTAGCATTTAATAGCCCTGTAAAATCAAGTTTTAAAAATGTAGGGGATAAGCTAGGTATTAATTTAAAATTTGTGAAATTAGGTAGTTTAGTAACACCAAGTGGAATACCAATTATTGTTGAAAAAATAATTCCTTTTAAATATGCTGCTTTTTTCTTTTTAACTAATAATATAGATGTAAATACTAATCCTAGAAATGCAACTAGTACACTAGGAGTAGCAATATTAGCAAGTTTTGGCACAACATCACGGGCTAGTCCATTTGTTACACCAGAAGAAGAAAATTCAATTATACCAGCATTTATTAGTCCAACATATGTTATAAATAATCCAATACCAACACCAATTGCATCTTGTAAGAATGTTGGAATAGCAGCTATTATTTTTTTTCTAAGACTAGTAACAGTAATTAATAAATTTATACATCCGCATATTAAAACTATTGCAAGAGCTTGTTGCCAAGTATAATTAAGTGAAGCACAAATAGTGTATGTAAATAAGCTACCAAGACCAATACCAGCACTTGATGCATATGGAACATTTGCATATAAACCCAAAAATAATGTGGCTATTATAGTGGTTATAATAGTAGCTGTGAATACTGCTTCATAGCTCATACCTGTTTGACTTAAAACACTTGGATTTAAAAATATAATATAGCTCATAGCAATAAAAGTAGTAAGACCTGCTATAAACTCAGTTTTTACATTTGTTTTCTTTTCTTTTAATTTAAAAAACTTTTCTATCATATGAACCCCTTCTACGATAGAAATATTATAACATATGATTTTTATATTTAAAAGTTTACAATTATTGTGTATAATTAATTATAGTAATGGAGGTATTATATGTTTTGTAGAAATTGTGGAAAAAAACTTGAGAGTGATGCTAAGTTTTGTGATGAATGTGGAACAAAAGTAATAAATGAAGAAGTAAAAAAGAAAACTAAAAAAGAATCATCTGAAAAGGAAACTACTAATATAAGTGTGAGTGAGGTGCCTATTTCACGTAGTAAGGGTACAGCATCTTTAGTACTTGGTATTCTTTCTTTATTTATAGGAATAATATTTATTCCAATTCCAATAGTTGGTTTAATTCTTGGAATTATTCAAAAGAAAAAAGATGGAGTAGCAATAGCAGGTATTATTATCAATGCATTTTCTCTTGTTGGAATAATATTATTATGGATTATTATGATATTTGGATTTTTTATTTATCGTGATGAAGTAAACTATAATTCTAGACAAGAAATAGATGGAAGTAGTAACGTTATTATAAATGGTGAAAATGAATTAAATAGTATAGAAGAATGGGTGGAATAAAAAATGAATTGTAAAAACTGTGGTAATAAATTAGCAGAAGGATCAAAGTATTGTTCTGTATGTGGGAGTAAAGTTACAAAAGCATTAGAGGAAAAAGCAAATACAACTTCGTCTTCTAAGGGACAAGCAATAGCATCTTTAGTAATTGGTATTGTATCTATATTTTTTGGCTCTCTTTTTATGGCACTTCCAATACTTGGATTAATACTTGGAGTTACATATAAAGAAAAATGTAGTGAAAAAACAGCAGGTATTATCTTAAATATAATTGGATTAGTATTTTCTATATTATCTTTAATAGCAACATTATTTTTTAGTTTTTTCATAACTTCAGGTGTATTTGAAAATATAATTGATAAAATTGATTTTAATGAGATTCATTTTAATATAGAAGATAATTGGGATGAATATTCTAACTATGTTGATTATAATAATCTTGATTTAACAGAAAATATTGAAGGTATTTGGAGAGAATTATCTGATTCAAATGGATATTTAATGTTTAGTGAAGATGAATATTATTTTTACAAAGATATGGATAATAAAGAAGAGGAATATATAACTGGTAAATATAGAGTTTTATCTCAAGAGGAAATGTTTGGAAGATATGAAGCAGTTAGTAGAATATTTAGTAAAATAATATCTAAAATAGAAACAATTGATGTTAAAATTATTGAAATTGAAAGTAAAGAAACATACAAAAATGGTATAAAAGTATCAGATGAACAGTTAGATGAAGAAGATAGTAAAATATTTGCTTATATATGTAATCATGATGGAGTAGTTGAATTAGTACTTGATGAATTTGAAGATGAAGAATTACATTTTTATAAAGTTAAAGAGTAATGAATAATTACTCTTTTTTTGTGCATCATATCATTAGGAGGATTAATATGACACAAAAAGAATTATTATATTTAGAAGATGCAATTAAGCATGAAGAAAATACTATTAATATAGTTAGTATAATGATAGAAAATGGTCTTGATAAAGATTTCATTTCTTTTAGTGAAAAAGAGTTAAAAAAACATGAAGGTATATTAGAAAAATTAAATAATTTAATGGAGGAGAAGGCAAATGAATGATGAAATATTAATGAATAATTATTTAATGATACTAAAAAGTAGTGTGGAAGTATATATACATGGTACACTTGAAAGTTCAAATGATAGTGTTAGAAGTGTACTTAAAAGTTCATTAGATGAAACACTAAAATGTCAAGAAAGGACATATAACAAAATGGTTGAAAATGAGTGGTATTATATAGATAATATAAGCCCTGAGGTAATTAGAAATAAGTTAGATAGTATAAATCAAAACTAAAAATGTTTTGATTTTTTTTACAAAAATTGTACAATAATATTGATTTTTTGATTTTTCTCATTTATAATTGTAATATACATTATAGGATAAGTTCCTTTTGTATGTTTGCTACTAGTCATTGGAGGAAGTGTTATGGGTAATAAAGATGTAGTAGTTAAAGCTGATAGGGTAAGGGGATGGAAAAAATTAGGTAAATTTGTTAAACTTGCTATTTTCTTATTATTGCTTTTACTAATAATTATCTATATTGTACTTAAAGTTCTATTCAATGATGGAAGTTTTATTGTTTCGCTTCAGGATAATAAAATGCTGTATAGTGGACTTGCGATGTATGAGACATTAAATGATCCTACACCGAAAAGAAAACTTAAAGCAGATGATGTCCAATTTTTAGATAATATATCTATTAAATGGCTTCCTGATGATATTACTGAATATGAAGGTTCACATAATGGAAAGAATTATATTGCATATTCATTCTATATGGAAAATACTAGTTCAGCTGTAATTAATTACTGGTATAAGATAGTAATGGATGATGTAATACTAAATGCTGATGAAGCACTTAGAATTATGATTTATATGAACAATGACAAAACAGTTTATGCTAAAGGAAATAGTATTGATGGTGAAGCTGAGCCTGGTACTACTAAATTTAGAGATGATGAAGATGGAACAATAATATTAGAACCTAGAAGAGATATGCAATCAGGCGATCGAGATAAAATAACGGTTGTCATTTGGATTGAAGGAGACGATCCGGAATGTACGAATGCTCTTATTGGCGGGCATGCAAGATTACACATGACGCTAACTGAAGAACATACAGAAGAAACTATGAAAGAATTGGAGTGATTTAGTTGACAAATAATAAGAAAGAAAGAAAAAATAAGAAATTAAAATCATTGGTACTATTACTATTTTTAACAATAGTATTGTTATCAACATCAACTTATGCATGGTTTACAGCTAATAGAACTGTTTCAATTGAAGCAATCGATATTAGTGTAGCAGCATCAAGTGGTTTGCAAATTTCAACAAATGCAAAGGACTGGAAAACATTAATAACTAATGATGATATTATTAATGTAACAGATTATACAAATGCAGTTAACCAAGTACCAAATGTACTTGCACCAGTATCAACTGTAGGAACTGTAAGTAATGGAAAAATTGTGTTCTTTGATGGAGCTGTTGAAGGTGATGATGATAATGGCGGAGCTATGTCATTAACTACATCTGCAACACATGCAGAGGTACATGAAAGCGGAGATAACACAGTAGGACACTTTGTTGCATTTGATATATTCCTAAAAACAGAAGATAATAATGTACCAATTTATCTAACAAATGGATCTGGTGTAAAAGTAACAGAAGGTGAAGCTGATAAAGGTTTACAATATGCTGCTAGATATGGATTTGTTATTGAAGGAAATGTAGCTAGTACTGCATCTCATACAAGTGCACAAGCTTTAGCAACTGGCACATCTTCAATTATTGTTGAACCAAACTATGATGCACACACTATTAATGGTGTTAATAATGCATTAACATATTATGATAAAAACGATGTACAAGAACTTTCAAGTGGAGCAACTTATGTTCCATATGTAGGAGTTAAAGCTGCTATTGCAACTCCAATTGTATTAAATAGAACAAACGCATGGAATACATATGACACAAGTAAGTTCGGTCCTATTACTAATTTAATGAGAACAAATGTAGCTTATAGTGATGGCGGAGCTGGTTATGTTGCATATGATGCTTCAAATACACAATCTGCTCACTTATTACAAGTATTTACATTAAGAAGTGGAATTACTAAAATTAGAGTTTATATGTGGGTTGAAGGACAAGATATTGACTGTGAAAACGCAGCATCTGGAGCATTCATTTCATATAAAATAGGATTCACACTAGATGATGATGAATAGTAATTAAAAAAGCATTAAAAAATGCTTTTTTTTTGACGTAAAATGTTGTTTACTTTTGGGGTTTATGGTATAATTTTATCATAGAATGGAGAAGTAGGTAGTAGTATGCTTAAGGCGTTATTTTATAAAGCAAAAACTAAACTTAAAAATAGAAGACTTCTAGTAAGTATATTACTATTATTTTTTGCTGCAAATTTGTTTGCAATTTTTACTACTTTTAGTGAAAAAACTACTTCTACAATATGGGATGGAAAGATAGCTAAAAAGTTTAGTTCAGGAGATGGTTCATCAAGTAAACCATACATTATAAAAAATGGTAGTGAACTTGCTTATTTTTTTACTCTTATAAATTCAGATGAAAATGGTGAATATTTTAATAAATATTATGAATTAAAAAATAATATAAATATGGATGGAAGAGATTTTTCTTTCTCTAAATTAGATAAAACTTTTAGTGGGTCATTTAATGGAAATGGTTATACAATATTCAATTTTACTTTAGATGAATTTTATGTAAATGAAGAAGAAAATGAAGCATCATTTAATCTGTTTGATTCATTATATAGTGCAACATTTAAAAATTTAAATATAAGCGATGTAACTTTTAATGTTGATAAAAGTAAATTAATTATCAAAAAAGCAATTGAAGAAGACAATACTGCTGAAACAGATGAAGATGTTGAAGAAGAAAAAGAAATAAAAGAAGAAACTAAGGAAACAGAAGATGATAAAAAAGAAACAAAAGAAGAAGTAAAAGAAGAAACTAAGGAAGAGACTAAAGAAAGTAATAGTGTAGAAGAAGAAAAGAAAGAAGATAATAATACTCAAGAAGAAAAGAAGACTGAAGAAGAAAGTACTCCTAATGTTGAGGGTATGATTTCTAAAAAGAAATATGATGTTTTACTTATCAATGAAGAATTAAATGAAGATGAATCAAAAACTGAGGTTGAAGAAAAAACTGATGATTCTTCAAAAACAGAAGATGATCAAAAAGAAACAGATAAAACACAAGCAGATGAACCTAAAGATGTTGTAGTAAGTGAAGAAGAAACTAAAGAAGAAACAGTAGATGAAGAAACTAATACAGACGAAGAAAAAACTGATGATAAAACTATTACTATAAAATTGGAAAATGTTAATGTGAGTTTATTTAAAAATGTTAAACAAAGTAAAATATCAAATATTAGTATTAATAATATTCAAATTAAATATAAGGGTGATAAAAAATCATTAACTTCATCATTATTTGTGTTAAATGATATTGAAAATAATATATTTGAAAATATCAATATTACAGGAGAAAGTAATGTTAGTACTACTGCTATATTAATTAACAATTATAATAATGCTAAGATTGAAAACGTTATGTATAATATTGATAAATTAATACTAATTAAAAGTTATAAAGCTGTTAATACTACTATTTTTAGATATAAAATTGAAAATGGAAAATTAAGTTTTTATAATAATTATCCAGTTAAATCAGTTATTGAATTATTTAATAAAAAATCTAGTTTGAACTGGGTAATGGCTAATAATAAATTTAGAATTCAAAATGCTGGTAGTAATGGTGGTAAAAAGTTAGCAAGAAGTATTAATAAGACAGCACCATCAAGTCATGATAGTGGAATTAATGGTACAACAGTATATGTTAATGATTATAGTAGTGATATGAATTACTATGAAGGATTAAATTATACTTATAATACTAATGGAAAAACACCAACAACAGCAAATAAAAATATTTATACTTCTGATAATTTGGTTTATACACAAATAAATTATTTTGGTACAGATAAAGAAGGAAATAATACTGGATATTTAACAGTAGATAAAACTGAAAATAAAATGACTTATTATAAAGTATATCCAGTTAATGATAATGGTACTAGTAGTAATAAAAATGATGATTATATTAAATTTGAATTAATTGATAATCCATTTGCATCAAGACCAACTGGAAAAACATTTTATGGATGGATTAGTGATTATCCTGATGCTGAGATTAGTTTAGATTTAACAGATTATGTTAGATATATAAAAGTACCTGTTACATATACAGGAGATAGCGCTAATAACGTTGAAATAGATGTTTATGCAGAATGGGGAAATGGAAAACAAGCAACATTTACTGGAAACTGGGGAAATGCAATTGGAAATTTAGAAAGTAAAACATATCATCCTATTAGTAGTGTTAGTTATGAAAGAGATGATGTAAGAAATTATTATACTTTAGAAACTACTAGAAATAGTTATCCAACTGGGGCAGTAGATGCATCTGGTAATACTTTAACTGGAGCTTGTAGCAATTGCCCATATTATATACATCCATCAACTAATAATTATAATGCTCAAATAACATATTATAGTTTATTATATGATGATGTAAATAATGTTTATTATATGGATGCAACTGGTGTTCCAAATATTATGATTTATACTTCTGAAATACCAGTTGGTTCTTCAATAGCAGGATATTATAGAAAAGTAACTATTCCATACGATGCTAGTTTAGTTGGATATTATGATAATACTGGAAAAATACTAACTAGTGGAAGTTGTAATTCAAGTGGTGGATGTAGTAATTATTATGAATTAATTCAATATTATGATTCGAATAGTGATCCTGAAGTTGTAGTTGAGGGAACAATTTATTATTACTTTACTACTAGAGATACAAATATTTTACTTATGGGAGCAACTAATACAAATGGTACTCTTTGGACAAGTGCAAATGTTAATAATAAACCATTTACATTAACAGCAATTAGTGGATCAACAAATAACTATACAAGATATTATTTGAGATTTGGTTCTAACAATTTAACAGTTTATGAAGATTTAAGAATTGAAAATATAAGAACTTATTCAAATGTTGCAAACAATTATGAATCTGATTCGTGGTATTCAAGAGGTACTAGTACTGCTATACAATATGGTGGAATATTTGGTAATTTTCATAATCTTAAGATAGGACAAAATGTTAACCCAACAGCAACTAACAGATTTACCTTTAGTTTTGCAGTTGGTGGGGCAAATACTTCAGTTGGTGGAACAGGTAATATTAAAAAGTATAGAGTAATTATTGAAACGGGAAACTATGATGTAATTGGTATATCTACTGGAAAAGATCAATATAATACAAATAGTGCTTATATTGATGGAACTGGTATATATGGTTGCGATTATGATAGAGTTAGTGAAGGAGATAAGTCAAATGTTGCAAATACACTAACAAGTGCAGCAAATAGAGCAAAACTATCAGTAAAACATACAGGTGCTGGATCTTGGAGTGG
>JAEEGL017285365.1_pt1 | contig 35297 bp, 36 predicted proteins | sample 9134231 | NCBI WGS metagenome assembly JAEEGL01 (sample SAMN16246548, study PRJNA631951) | gut metagenome | biome: gut microbiome; feature: rumen; material: fiber-attached | host: Bos | place: Iran: Karaj | collected 2018-10 | reverse complement strand
GTTACGCTGGGACAGAGAGCATCATTAACAGTAGGTGCTACAGGTCACGGATTAAAATATCAGTGGCAGATGAGTAAAGATGGTGGTCTTACATGGACTAACTCATCATCTGATGGATATAACACACCAAACTTAAGTTTCGTAGTAGCTGAAGCAGCACACGGAAGAATGTTCAGATGTGTTGTTACAGACCAGAATGGTGATAGCGTTGAATCAGAAGGCGCAGTAGTAATGGTTGACACATTGAAAGATACATTAATGGTTATTGCTAACCCGCAGCCTAAGACAGTTTCTGTTTCTTCCAGAGCAGAATTTACAGTAGGTGCTACAGGAAATGGATTAAAGTATCAGTGGCAGATGAGTAAAGACGGTGGTCTTTCATGGCAGAATTCATCATCTGATGGATACAATACACCGAAGTTAAGTTTCGTTGTTAGTGAAGCGGCACACGGAAGAATGTTCAGATGTGTTGTTACAGACCAGAACGGTGATAGCATTGAATCAGAAGGCGCAGTAGTAATGGTTGATTCTTTGAAGGATACATTAATGATTATTGCACAGCCTCAGGATACAGTAGCAGCTCCTTCACAGAGAGCAGCATTCTCAGTAGGTGCGGCAGGAAACGGATTGAAGTTCCAGTGGCAGATGAGTAGAGATGGTGGTCTTACATGGGCTAATTCTCAGTCTGATGGATATAACACAGCAAGATTAAGCTTTGTTAACTCTGATGCAGTAAACGGAAGAATGTTTAGATGTATCGTTACAGATCAGAATGGTGATCAGATTATTTCTGAAGGTGCAGCAGTTCTTTCAAGCAATTTAACAGACAACTTGTTAGTATATGCTCAGCCTAAGGATTCTACAGTAAATGCTGGTGACAGAGCAAGCTTCTCAGTTAGAGCTACAGGTACTGGATTAAAATATCAGTGGCAGATGAGTAAGGACGGTGGAAACACATGGACAAACTCAACATCTGACGGATATAACACAGCTACAGTAAGCTTTAACACAACAACTGCAGTAAGCGGAAGAATGTTCAGATGTGTCGTTACAGATGCAAACGGACAGACAGCTACTTCAGCAGGAGCAACAATCACAGTTAAATAATTATTTGATGCATATAAATGGGTTCGGTTTATCCGGACCCATTTTTTGCGTTGTATTAGAAGAGTCATAGGGTGTGAAATTGTGGCAAAGTGCTGTACAGTTGAAGCAAAAATCAATATATGATATTATGTTTCATAGTGAATATGTGGGTGAAGAAGGGAAAAGAACAATGAATTTTGTGGAAAAAACAGCGAAAATTAATAACTCAACAATTGGAGAAAATCATAGAGTCTATTTTAACGCAACAATTACAAATTCTACCGTAGGAAGAAATGTAAGTGTAGGAAACGATGCGTTGATTAAGAATGCGACAGTAGGGTCATATTGTGAAATAGAACGAAGAAATATCATTCGAAATGCAACAATTGGTAATGGCCTGGTAACCGGACATGGTGTTACGATTATGTGGTCGGAAATAGGAGCTTTCTGCAGTTTTTCACGAATGGTAGATATTGGTGGGAATGCTCACAGTATTGCATCGGCAACAACAATGCCAACATATAAAATGAATCAGCTGGTAACCGGAAAGATTGTAGAGCATCCGGATGAAGATAAAGTTAAAGTTGGAAATGATGTTTGGATGGGCGTAGGCGCAACGGTTTTGAGAAAAGAGAATATTGAAATCGGAGATGGCGCTGTAGTAGGAGCCGGAGCAGTAGTTACAAAGAGTGTTCCACCATATGCAATTGTTGCAGGGGTTCCGGCAAAAATTATCGGATATCGATTTGAAAAGCATATTATTGAAAAATTATTGGAAATAAAATGGTGGAATTGGCCAATCGAAAAAATTATGGAACATTGGGATTTGTTATCTTGTGAAATGACGGATGAAGTCATTGATAAACTTTATGAAGTAAGATAATAAAGTAAGTGGAGTTAATTATTAATGAATGAATTAATGCTTAGTATTTATGTTCCGGTATTTAATCATGAAAAATATATCGAAAAAGCTTTGGACAGTATTTTGATGCAGGAAACAGAGTATTCTTATGAAGTACTTGTGGGAGAAGATTGTTCAAAAGATAATAGTCGTGAGATTTTACGGGAATACGAACGGAAACATCCGAACAAAATAAAAGTGTTTTATCGCGAAAAAAATATGAATAATGAAAAAGTTCGAAATAGCATTGATTTGCGTATGCGCTGTAGAGGAAAGTATATTATTATTCTTGAAGGTGATGACTATTGGACGGACCCGTTAAAGATTCAAAAGCAAATAGATTTTTTGGAGAAACATCCTGAGTATTGGGGAGTTACTCACCGCTGCGTCGTTGTTGATGAAAATTCGCAACCCAATGGAGAAAAATACCCGGAAAGTGATGAAGGAGAGTATACATATAAACATTTTGTCAGTGAAATAATGCCTGGTCATTCTACGACATTCATGTATAAAAATCCGGAAGTGTATAAGGAGATTGATACCGGTCTAATGTATCAGAATTTGGTCCCGGGAGATCGACTGACGTTTTTCACCATTCTTCTGTATGGAAAAATATACTGTATGGACGATGTTATGAGTGCGTATAGGCATGTCAAAAAAGGGGGCACGAGTTACAGCGCAACCTTGAAGTACGATTTTAACAGACAAGAAGACTGGCATCGGGAATTATGTGTTTTTGCTGAAAAAAGTCAAAACAGAAAAGCATTCAGATATGCAAAGCTGCTTTATTTAAGACACATACTGATTGCATTTAAACAAAAAGACTGTTCCTTAAAGGTTGCATTGAAAAAAGCAAGAAAGCGTAAATGCTCTCTGATTGATTGGGGCTTGTATACAAAGTGTTGGATTAGACATCACTTATTACAAAAAAAAATATGGGTGTAAAGACGTTTAAAAACGGGGCGCATAAAGTGAAGTTGGAAGGAAACGCAGTATAATGACTCGAAGTGAAGTTTATCGAGCAAATGTAAGACAATTATTGCTGAATACTAAAAGTATTTTAATAAATATATGGAATGGACTGCCTTTGGCTGTATTTTGCGGAGTGGTTACACTTTTAATTGTTCTTTTTGTGTGTCGATTAAAAAATCAAAAAAAGCCCGAAAGAAAGAAACTGATTGGGTGGATAGGCTTGGCTTTTTATTCAGCACTTTTGGTGGAACTTGTTATTGTATCCAGACCGATAGGAAGTGTAAAAGAACCGATAGATTTTATTCCTTTCAATATGCCGGGAGGAATCAACTTAATTATTCTTTATGCGGTTGCAAACGCAGTGGCTTTTGTACCACTGGGTATTTTTTGTGCAATGAGCATTGAGAAAATGAAAACAGTTTCCTTATGTATCATACTTGGTTTTTTGATTAGTTTTTGTATTGAGGGGATACAGTATTTTTTATGTTGTGGTGTAGCACAAACAGAAGATGTTCTTATGAACACGATAGGAAGTGGTTTGGGATACTGGGGTATGAAAAAAATAATGGAAAGAAAGCGTTGAGGAATGCACTGTGGAAAAGAGTGTTAACAATTATTTTATAGGAGATCAGTCAGCAGAAAAGTATGTAATCTTTGAACACGCAGACAAAACATGGTTTTTGCCAAGTGGTTCATTGGGACACGCGTTGGCGTTGTATCAGCCATCAACTTTAAAAGGAAAAATGTTGAAGGTTGCAGTCCGCATTGGAAGTGGAAACAAAATTGGTGAGAAAATCAATTTGAAGCAAAAGAAAATCCGCTTGAAAGATGAGATTTTGGATCAAATTGAGAAGATTACAGGATTGGACAGAAATGAATTTGAAGTGGCTGCTTATCAGGGAGATACGACTTCCTGGCAAAACGAAAAGGTAACCCTTCAGGTTTACAGTGGAAATCAGATTGAGTGTTTTTTGAAACTGACGGAAAATGAAAAGGTATCAAAAAATTTCTCTCATGAGATTAGAGTGCTCCGTTATTTGGAGGAGAAAGAAATACCAAATGTCCCGCGCATGTTGTTGGACGAAAAAATCAATGGGATTCATTTTTTTGCCCAGTCAACAGAGAAGCGGTTTGGTCAAGGGGTTAAATTAGAGTTGTCCAATAAACAGTTGGATTTCTTATGGGATATTAATCAGAAAACGGCGGAAAAACTGAATTATGAAGAATCGGAGTTTGCATATTATGTAGAATATGTAAAAGGGCAATTATCAGTATTTTCCGATGCGCAGCAGGAAGTGTTGAAACAGGGTATTTCCTGGGTGGAAAAGCGGTTGAAAGAAGAACCGTATATTTATTCTTTTTTTCACGGAGATTTTACACCGTGGAATGTGTACTATAAAGATGGTGAATTGAAAGCCTTTGATTTTGAATATGCGCATTTTTCCATGCCGGAATATATGGATATTTTTCATTATATTACACAGGCATCTATGCTGGGGAAAAAAGCAGAAATCGGTGGCGTGATTCACGACTACCGCAGTTATTACCACCGATTGGAAAAGTATGTGGCAAATCCGGATTTCACGTATGCTTGTTATGTTCTTTTCATCATTGGTTTCTATATGATGAGAACAGAAAATGCCACAGAAGTGTTGAAAGAAAAATTTACGTTATGGCTCCAACTATTGGATTATTTAACGGAAAATATTAAATAGAAAATGAGGTACGTATGAAAGGTATAATTTTAGCAGGAGGGTCAGGAACGCGTTTGTATCCGTTGACCAGGGTGACATCAAAGCAGTTGTTGCCGATTTACGACAAACCAATGATTTACTATCCGTTATCCGTGTTGATGAATGCAGGAATTCAGGAGATTTTGATTATCTCCACACCGGAGGACACACCGAGATTTCAGGAACTGTTGAAGGACGGAAGCCAGTTTGGAATTCATCTGGAATATGCTGTTCAGCCGAGTCCGGACGGATTGGCTCAGGCATTTATTATCGGAGCTGACTTTATTGGTCATGATAGCGTGGCAATGGTTCTCGGAGACAATATTTTTGAGGGACATGGTCTGAAGAAACGTTTGCAGGAGGCTGCAAAAATTACAAAAGGTGCGAAAGTGTTCGGTTACTATGTAGACGACCCGGAACGTTTCGGAATTGTGGAATTTGATGCGGAAGGCAAGGCGATTTCCATTGAAGAAAAGCCGGAAAAACCAAAAAGCAATTATTGCGTTACCGGTTTGTATTTTTATGATAACCGCGTAGTAGAGTATGCGAAAAATCTGAAGCCATCTGCCAGAGGAGAATTGGAAATCACAGATTTGAATGCGATTTATCTGGCAAACGGAGAGCTGGATGTAGAAGTGTTGGGACAGGGATTTACCTGGCTTGATACAGGAACACATGCCAGCCTGGTGGAAGCCACAAATTTTGTGAAAAATATTGAGGACCATCAGCATAGAAAAATTGCATGTCCGGAAGAAATTGCATATCTGAATGGTTGGATTAGCAAGGAAGAAATTCTGGAAGCATATGAATTAATGAAGAAAAACGAGTATGGACAATATTTGAAGGATGTTGTAGACGGAAAATTTATTGATCCATTGCGATAGATTGGGAGAAAACAATGAAGGTTTTAGTGACAGGAGTCAAAGGACAGCTTGGGTTTGATGTTGTTAATGAATTGAAAAAACGAGGATATGAGGCTGTTGGTGTGGACATTGAAGAGATGGATATTACAGATGAAAAATCCGTCCATAATGTTTTGCATCAGGAACGACCGGAAGCAGTAATTCATTGTGCGGCCTGGACGGCTGTTGATGCTGCGGAAGAGGAAGAGAATATTCCGAAGGTTATGAAAGTCAATGTTCAGGGAACGGAGAATATTGCCAAGGTTTGTAAAGAACTGGATGCAAAGATGATTTATATCAGCACAGATTATGTATTTGACGGACAGGGTGAAGAACCTTGGAAGCCGGAGGATGAGAGAGCACCTCTGAATGTTTATGGAGAATCCAAATACCGGGGGGAACTGGCAGTTCAAAAATATTTGGAAAAATATTACATTGTCCGTATCGCCTGGGTATTTGGGAAGAACGGAAAAAATTTCGTGAAGACTATGTTAAATCTCGGGAAATCCCATGATGCCTTGACGGTGGTTGCAGATCAGGTGGGAACGCCTACCTATACGTATGATTTAGCGCGCCTGCTTGTGGATATGGTGGAAAAGGAACAATACGGGATTTACCATGCTACCAATGAGGGCGGATATATCAGCTGGTATGACTTTACCGTGGAAATTATGAAACAGGCATCGGAACTTGATGCGGTTTATGGGAAGGTAAAGGTTTCGCCGGTAGGAAGCGAGATGTATCCGGCAAAGGCAAAACGTCCGGAAAACAGCAGAATGGATAAAAGTAAATTACGGGAAAAGGGATTTAAACCTCTTCCGACGTGGCAGGATGCCCTGCACAGGTATTTGAAAGAGATTGAAGTCTAAAAACCTATGAAGAAATAGCGGTTATGCGATTTGCATAGCCGCCTTTTTATGGTACAATAAAAAGGATTATAGTCTAAAAATGGAAGACTATGTGCTAGGAGGAAAATATGAACATTATTGTAACAGGCGGTGCCGGCTTTATTGGCAGCAATTTTGTATATTATGAATTGGAAAAACATCCGGAAGACCGGATTATTTGTTTGGATAAATTAACGTATGCGGGAAATCTTGCAACGTTGGATGAAGCGATGAAAAATCCGCAGTTCCGTTTTGTAAAAGGAGATATTGCGGACAAGGAATTTGTTGAAAAATTATTTGAAGAAGAAAAGCCTGATATTGTGGTGAACTTTGCAGCGGAAAGTCATGTAGACCGCTCCATTGAGGATCCGGGAATTTTCCTGCAGACGAATATTATCGGAACACAGGTGCTGATGGATGCCTGCAGAAAATATGGAATTACAAGATATCATCAGGTTTCTACAGATGAAGTATACGGAGACTTACCGTTGGATCAGCCGGAACTGTTTTTTACGGAGGAAACACCAATCCATACATCCAGTCCGTACTCTTCCAGCAAGGCCGGGGCAGATTTACTGGTGTTGGCATATTACAGAACATACGGATTGCCGGTGACAATTACAAGATGCAGTAATAATTACGGTCCTTATCATTTCCCGGAAAAATTAATTCCATTAATGATTTCCAGAGCGTTGGCAGATGAAACTCTTCCGGTTTACGGAAAAGGGGAAAATGTCAGAGACTGGCTTTATGTAGAGGATCATTGTATTGCCATTGACCTGGTAATGAGAAAAGGTCGCGTTGGGGAAGTTTACAATATTGGCGGACACAACGAGAAGACAAATCTGGAAGTTGTAAAGACGATTTTGGAACAGCTTGGAAAACCGGAGAGTCTGATTACTTATGTAACGGACAGACCGGGACATGACATGAGATATGCCATTGATCCGACAAAAATTCATCAGGAATTGGGATGGTTGCCGGAAACAAAATTTGAAGACGGGATTAAGAAAACCATTCAGTGGTATTTGGATCACAAGAGTTGGTGGGAAAACATTATCAGCGGTGAATATCAGAATTATTTTGAAAAAATGTATGTTGATAAAGAACGTGCATAGAAAATTGGGAGATAATAGTCATGGGACAGATAAAAGTTACGAGATGTGAAATTGAAGGATTGGCGGTAATTGAACCGAAGGTCTTTCCGGATGAAAGAGGCTACTTTGTGGAAACCTATAATCAGAGAGATATGGAAGAAGCAGGGCTTGGTATGGTCTTTGTTCAGGATAACCAGTCTATGAGCAAAAGAGGCGTGCTTCGAGGACTTCACAGACAGTTGAACTTCCCACAGGGAAAGCTGGTTCGTGTAATCCGCGGAAATGTATTTGATGTTGCTGTAGATTTGAGAAAGGGGTCAAAGACTTACGGAAAATGGTTTGGCGTGGAACTGTCAGCAGAAAATATGAAGCAGTTCTATATTCCGGAAGGGTTTGCTCACGGATTTCTGGTTCTTTCAGAAGAAGCGGAATTTTGCTACAAAGTGACAGATTTTTATCACCCGGGAGATGAGGCCGGAATTATGTGGAATGACCCGGATATCGGGATTGACTGGCCAATACCGGAAGATATGGAAATTATTTTAAGCGAAAAGGATCAGAACTGGTCCAAATTAAGTGAAATCAAAGAATGATTTTAAAGGTGAAAGGATAACGGAGAATGAGATTTATTGTAGTATATAGCAGAATAATCATTGTGGTTGTTTTTCTTATTATTTCCGGAATATTCACGTGGAATTATTATCAGAGCAGAAAAAGTATTAACTATAACGGACCTGTTTTTACTGTGGAGGAGGAGCTTTTGGAATGCTCCGTAGAGGATGATAGAAAAGCGCTATGTAAGGGAATTGTTGCAACAGACCGGGAAGACGGAGATTTGACAGATAAAATCATTGTTGAGTCTATCTCAAAGTTTGTGGATAAAAAAGAACACATCTGCAATATTACTTATGCAGTGGAAGATTCGGAACATCATGTGTCCAAAGTTTCCCGGAAGATTAAATATAAAGATTATGAATCACCGAGATTCATTTTGTCAGAGCCCCTCTGTTTTGATGTGGGATCTGATACCACGGTAGTGGATGTATTAGGGGCAAAAGACGGTGTGGATGGAGATGTGACGGGAAAAATTAAAATCTTGTCCAATACGACAGCCACTAGCGTAGCAGGAAAATATACAGTAACAGCACAGGTTACAAACAGCTTGGGAGATACTGCAAAGTTCAAAGGTCTTGTGGTTATTAAGCAGAGAAACAATCTGAGTCCGGTAATTAATTTGAAGAGAAACGTCGTTTATTTGAAGGTTGGTAATCTCTTCAATGCAAAGGACTACATTGATTCTGTAAAGGATCCGGATGGAAAAGATATGAGTCAGGGTGTTGTGGAAGTCACCAATACGAATGTGAATATGAAGAAGGCAGGTTTTTATACTGTAGAATATACTATTAACGGTGGAAAGAGTAATGAAAATACTACTTATCTCACTGTAATAGTGGAGGAATAGGGATGACAGATAACAAAATTTTTACATTGGAAAATTTGAATATATATTCATTACTGATGGATTTAGTACGTCGTCTGTGGTTTGTTTTCATTGTAGTATGTATTGCTATTATGGGACGTTACACGTATCTGAAGAAAAATTACGTTCCGGAGTATTCCAGCACGGCGATTTATGTTGTGACTCCGAAGCAAAGTACAGGGTATGTGTACACAAACAGAAGATTTGCGGAAAGCGTAATTACGGTTTTCCAGAATTTGATGACAGCAGATATTATGCAGTCAAAGCTTCATTCGGACTTGCATATTTCCATTATCGGAGGTAAGACAAGAGTTTCTCTGATTGAAGGAACCAACTTAATGAAAGTTGAGGCTGTGGCTAATGACCCGATTGTAGCTTTTCAGGCAATCGGTGCTATCATGGGGAACTATGACGAACTTTCTCCGTATTTAAGCTCGGATGCGGTTTTTGATGAATTGCGCGGGGCAGAAGTGGCAACGCAACCGAATAATACGCTTGCGCCACAAAGGGAATCTTTAAAAGCAGGCCTTTGGGCAGGGCTGATCGTTTCCTTGATTATTCTTGCAATCAGCTTTTTAAGAAGAACCGTTAAGAGAGAAAGTATTATTGAAAATGAAATGGATACAACTCTTTTAGGTACCATTTATCATGAAAATAAGAACCGTACCTTGAAGGCGAAAATCAACAAGATGGTAAAGGCACTGCTGATTACCAGCCCGATTATTTCAAACAAGTTTATTGAATCAGTGGACAACATTCGTGTCAAATTGGAATACGAAAACCAAAGACATCCTAGTAGAAACGTATATATGATTTCCAGTGTTTGTGAAAACGAAGGAAAATCTACGGTGGCGATTAACGTGGCACTTTCCTTTGCCAAGGAAGGAAAGCGTGTTGTTGTGCTGGATGCGGACTTTAGAAAGCCGGCGATCTACAAAATGATGGACGTGCCAAAGGGTGCCGTTGTGGATTCTGCAAAACTTCTGCAGGGACAGTGTGGTTTGGATGAAGTATTGTACCATGATAAAAAGACCAATTTGGATTTAATCCTTTCTTCTAAAGGATATTCCAATACAAATGAATACATGAAGTCCGGTGCTATGAGAGACCTGATTCGAAAATGCAGTCGTATGGCAGACTATGTAATTATTGATACCCCGCCAATGGCACTGGTATCTGATGCGGAAGCACTGCTGGATCGAGTTGATTTCTGTATGCTTGTTGTAAGACAGGATTTCTCTTATCAGAGAGATGTTGTGAAGTGTATTACAATTATGAATAATTCCAATGCAAAGATGCTTGGTTGTATTTTGAATGATTATAAAGATCTTCGGACAAACCTGAAGCCTCATACTTCTGCATATGGCAATTCAGAGGGAAAGGTGGTGGAAATTTATGACAACGAATAAGGCGAACTATTCATCATCGAAGGAAAAGCAGGAAGAAAGAAACGCTACGGAGATTGTCTTTGCGTTTTTAAAAGTAATCAGAAAATTCTGGTGGGCTATTGTATTGTTAATGGTTGCAATGGGAATTTTGGGATTTTTCCGATATAAGAAAGACTATGTACCGATTTATGAATCGAAAGCAACTTTTTCCATTACGGCGGCAAGCTATAATGGAGAGGAAGACCGTTCTTATACAAACAACAGTCAGCTGGCAGAAGAGTTAAGTGTAAACTTTGACTATGTTATTAACAATGAAGTCTTTTATGAAATTATTGAAAAAGACATCGGCTTAACGTATATGCCAAGTCACATCGAGATTTCATCGGTAGAAGGAACAAACATTTTAAGTATCGCCGTTACAGGTGAGGATGCGCAGCTGAATTATGATGTTATTCAATCCGTTGTAAACAATTATAGCAGCGTAGCGGAGTTTGTTTTGGGAGATACAAAAATTGATATTTTGGAAGCTCCGATTGTTGCAAAAGAACCGAATAATCCATACAGCCCATGGGCGGATATTTTCCGGTTTATGCTGATTGCGTTGGTAATGGGAATGATTCCTTGCGGATTTTATGCGTTCTTTGTTCGAACCATTAAATCCACAGAGGATGTAGAAAAATATTTGAGTGTTCCGTGTTTTGGTGCTTTGCCAATCGTTTTCATGGATCGAAAACTGGTAGGAAAGAAGTTCTGCTCGGTAATTGATAAAAATGTCGGGTTCCGATATCTGGAAGCAATGCGAAGCGTTTCATCCAGAATTGAACGTGTACTGAAGAAACAAAACTGTAAAGTAATTTTGATCACCAGTACGAAAGAAGGAGAAGGAAAAAGTACACTGGCAATGAACCTTGCCTATTCTCTTTCAAAAGCACAGTGTAGAGTAATGCTGGTGGACGGCAATTTGAGAAATCCGAGTCTGAGAAAAATGACCGGTGTGGAAACCGTGGACTTCTCGCTGGAACAGTTTCTGGATAAGAAAGTTAAGAACAGCGATGCCATCGTTAATATTCCGGGAAGCCGTGTACTTCTTTGTGCACCGAATCTGAAAAGTACAAATCCTGTACAATGTCTGAACTCTGAAGAAATGGAACGCTTTGTTCAGGAAGTTCAGGATGTTGTGGATTACGTGATTTTTGATGCACCGCATTGTGGAGAAACTTCCGATGCAGCTGTTTTGGCAAAATATTCCGATGGTGTGGTTTACGTTGTTAAAGAAGATGAAATCCGTGTGAACAAAATTATGGATACAGTTCAGGAATTCTCTTATACGAGAACACCGATTATCGGATGCGTTCTGAATGGCTCTATTCGTCGTATGAATTCTCTTTATGGCTATGGTTATGAAAAGCATTATGGCTATGGAAGATATGGATACGGCAAGAAGTATGGCTATGGCAAAAAATACGGTTCCGGAAAGCGTTATGGCTATGGTAAAGGCTACGGAAAAGGTTATGGTTACGGCTATGGTTACGGTTATGGATACGGTTACGGCTATGGCTACGGAACTTACGGAGAATATGGCTACGGCTATGGTGAATACGGAGAAGTATCTGAAGAAGAATTCAGCGTACAGGAAAAGAAAGTTTCCAAGAAGATTGCTTTGACAACCACAGAGGAAGAAAAGAAAGCTTTGATGGAAGAAAAGAAGCAGGAAGATAATTCTGCAGAAGAGAAAGAATAAATAAAAACCTGATTGTTTAGTTTATACTAAATAATCAGGTTTTTTATTTTAATCAGTAACCGGAATTCCACGGTGCTCTACGGAAGTAGAGAAAACAATCTGTGTCTTGGTACTTCCAAAGGTCTGTAGTTCGCCAATGAAGTGGTCCAATTCTTCCGTACTTTTAAACATTACTTCGATTAACATCGCATAGTCTCCGGTAACGCAGTTACATTCTACAACGTTATTACAACTTTTGATGTAAGGATAGAAATCCTTTTTCTGTCCCGGATGAACTTCAAGATTAATAAATGCCTTGATGTGGTAACCTAATTCTGCAGCATTTAGTTTGGCACTGTATCCGGTAATAATTCCGTTTTTTTCCAAACGCTCAATTCTGGCTGAAACAGCAGGAGAAGAGAGGTATACCTGATTGGCAATTGCCTTAAGGGGGATTCTGGCATTCTCATGGAGCAATTTAATGATCTGCTCATCGATATGATCTAATTCATGTCTCATAGTAGTACTCCTTTCTTATTTGTTTTTCAGTCGCTTGCTTAATAAAGTAAAATATATTCGACCAAAACTTAATAAATTTAAAAAAGTTATGGTAAATACTTTATAAGTATAACACAAAAAATAGAATAAGTAAAAAAATAAAACGTAATATATTCTGTAAAAGTTGATTTTTTATGAAAAAAGTTTTACCATAGGAACATTATTAGGGGAGGACGAAATGTACAATATTCTTTTAGACGGAATTCTTTTATTCTTTATATATGGCTTTTTGGGCTGGTGTCTGGAAGTGGTTTATGTAGCGATAAAAAACCGAAAAGCGGAAAACAGAGGGTTTTTAAACGGACCGATTTGTCCGATTTACGGATTTGGAATGTTGTCGGTTATTTCGGGAAATTTGACGCTGGGATTTTTAAATAATAATTTTGTGTTGCTGATCGTAGGTGGAATTATTTGCTCCGCCATTGAATTGATTGGCGGATGGATTCTGGATAAGGTATTCCATATGAGATGGTGGGATTATTCCAACCGAAGATTTAATATTGGTGGATATATCTGTTTGCGCTTTAGTATTATTTGGGGTGTAGGCGTTGTATTTGCAGTTCGTTTACTTCATCCGTTGGTATTCCATTTGGTTCATAATCGAAATGTGGTGTTGAAAATTGTGGCAATTTGCTGTTTTACAACTGTTTTCCTGATTGATATGGTGGTAACATTGAAGAAGCTGATTGGTATCCGACAGAGTTTGGGACAGCTGGAATTGGTGGCAGAAGAACTTCACGAAGTGGGAGAACAGTTAAAGGATGTGATGGGAAATTCGGCAATTGCTTTGGCTGATAACCATCTGGAACGACAGAAGGAACTGATGGAAAAGAGAGACCTTCTTATAAAAAGGCTGGAAAAGCACAAAACGGTAGGATTTCGCCATGCTCCATGGTTGAATAAAAACGGAAAAAGTATTAGGATAGAAGAATACGTAAACAACATTCAGAAGAAATTGGATAGTTTATTAAAGGGATAATCAGAAAAGGCAGGTAACATTATGGATTTAAAGGGAAAAAACTTTTTAAAATTACTGGATTTTACACCGGAAGAAATCAGCGGAATGATTGAATTGGCAGCTGATTTAAAGAAGAAAAAGAAAGCCGGTGAATTGGTTGATGTTTTAAAAGGAAAAAATATAGCAATTATTTTTGAAAAGACAAGTACCCGTACAAGATGCTCTTTTGAAGTGGCAGCACATGATCTTGGCATGGGTGTTACATATTTGGATCCGGATGGTTCTCAGATTGGAAAGAAGGAAAGTATTGCCGATACGGCACGTGTTCTGGGAAGAATGTTTGACGGAATCGAATACCGCGGTTTCGAACAGACCATCGTTGAAGAATTAGGAAAATATGCCGGTGTTCCGGTATGGAATGGTTTGACAAATGAATTCCATCCGACACAGATTCTTGCGGATTTTCTGACATTGCATGAAAAGTTCGGATACCTGAAAGGATTGAAGTTTGTATATATGGGTGATGCCCGTTACAATATGGGAAATTCTCTCATGGTTGGATGTGCAAAAATGGGAATGCATTTCGTAGCATGTGCACCAAAGAAATACTGGCCAAATCAGGAACTTGTGAATGAATGTAAGGCAATTGCAAAAGAAACCGGTGCCACCATTGAGTTTGATGAAAACCCAATGACCGCTACCAGAGGAGCAAACGCAATTTACACAGACGTTTGGGTATCCATGGGTGAACCGGACTCTGTATGGGAAGAACGAATTCATGATTTAATGCCTTACCGTGTAACAATGGATTTAATTAATAATGCGGCAGAGAATGTTGTGTTTATGCATTGTCTCCCGGCATTCCATGATTTGAAAACAAAGATTGGAAAAGAAATCTACGAAAAGTTTGGTCTGGACTGCATGGAAGTAACCGACGAAGTGTTTGAATCCAAGTATTCGGTTGTTTTCGATGAAGCAGAAAACAGAATGCATACAATTAAAGCTGTTGTGGCGGCAACGATGGGTGCAAAATTTGAATAAGAAAAAACAGATCCTGCAATGCGATGTTCATTGCAGGATTTTCTTTGCCTGCAAATGTTTGTTATATTTTCTGAATTTTTACAAATAATAGAAGTATTAAGTTGTATATGGAGGATGAAAAATGAAAGCAACAGGAATTGTGCGAAGAATTGATGATTTGGGAAGAATTGTGGTTCCAAAAGAAATTCGACGAACTTTGCGGGTACGGGAAGGGGACCCCATGGAAATATATACCAATCATCAGGGAGAGATTATTTTGAAAAAGTATTCGCCCATTGGTGAAATTGAAACTTTTGCAAAGCAGTATGCAGAGAGCCTTGCCCAAATTTCAGGATACAAGATTATTATCAGCGACAGAGATCAGATTATTGCCGTGGCGGGCGGAGCAAAAAAGAGTCTGCTGGGGAAAGATATCAGTACAGAGTTGGAAAAACTTATGGAGGATCGAGATGTCCTTTCCACAGCGGATGGAACAACGAAGGGAATTGTCATAACCGAAGGAGAAGAAATTCCAAAAGGAGGGCAGGTAATTTACCCAATTATTTGTGAGGGAGATGTGATAGGAAGTGTCGCAATTTTAGCCAAGGAAGAACAGCAATCAGTCGATGTGACAGAACAAAAATTGGCAGGTGTGGCAGCTTCGTTTTTAGGGCGGCAAATGGAGGGCTAAAGCCCTTTAAAACAGCCATTTTTCCTTGACAAACATTGGTAAATAGAGTATAAATTTATATAGATACGCGAGGAAAGAAGTATCGTGAAGATAATAAGGAGGATATTATAATGAACAAGACAGAATTCGTAGCAGCTATCGCTGAAGAAGCTGGAATTACTAAGGCTGATGCTGATAAGGCAGTGAAAGCATTCGCAACAGTAGTTGAAGAACAGTTAAAGAAGGGTGAAAAGATTTCTTTAGTTGGATTCGGAACATTCGAATCAGTTGCTAGACCTGAACGTCAGGGTGTTAATCCTGCTACAAAGGAAAAAATCACTATTGCAGCAGCTAACGTACCTAAGTTCAAAGCTGGTGCTGGATTAAAGAAAGCTTTAAACTAATTTATAGTAAATCGTTTTGATGAAATGAGAATTAAAGAACTGTTACTTCTGTGACAGTTCTTTTTTATTATGAGATAGAAAGCAGGAGAAGGTATGAGAATTGACAAGTATTTAAAGGTGTCCCGTATTATTAAAAGAAGAACCGTGGCTAATGAGGCTTGTGATGCGGGAAGAGTTCTGGTAAACGGAAATGTAGTAAAGGCATCTTATGATGTTAAAGTAAATGATATTATTGAGATTCAGTTCGGACAGCGTACCGTAAAGGTAAAAGTGTTGAATTTGAATGAAACGGTAAAAAAAGAAGCGGCAGCAGAAATGTATGAGGACTTAAGTCAGTAAGTATGGCATAGAATGAACCAAAGGTATTTTGGGGAGAAGAAAATGGAACAGGAAGGGAACGCATCTCACAAACTGTGCCTGGAACAACGAAAGTATCTGGAACTTGCCGGAGTTTCGGACGTGATATCTTTTGATGAAAAGCATATTTTGCTGGAAACTACCATGGGAATGCTGGAAATCAGGGGAAATACACTGAAAGTTCAGAAAGTTCGTTTAGATAACGGGGAATTTCAAATTGAGGGTATGGTGGATAGTTTACAGTACTCGGAGTTGAAGAACTACAGACAGAAGGGAAAATCTTTCCTTAAGAGGGCGTTTCGCTGATGGAGGGGCAGATTGCACAGGAAACCCAGTTGGTTCTCATCAGTATTTATTCCGGAATGGTGCTGGGGATGTGTTATGATGTGATTCGCATCGGAAGGAGGATTAAAAAAGCTTCTCCGATTCGCAGTATTTTAGAAGACGTGGTTTTTTGGACCGCAGCATCCATTTATCTGTTTCATATGTTCTTACGGTACAATTATGGAAGTCCACGCTATTATGGTGTGGGAGCAGCGGCAATCTCCATGATTTTGTTTGAATGGATTGTGGGCAGACATTTTGTTGCATGGGGTTCAAAAATCATTAAGAGATTCATGTTAATTGTGCTAAAACCATTGAAAAAAATAGGGAATGGATTTACACTGATAGTTAGAGCGTTGAAAAAACATTTTAGGGTGAAACGAAGAAGATATAAAGGTGGAAAAAATGACATCTGATAATAGAGGAAGAGTCAGGAGATCGGATCGACCACAGGGAAGCAGAGAAGTGAGACGACCGGTACCTCAGGAGCGGCGTACATCCACGAGACGATTGGATGAGATTCGTCGAAAACGAATAAAAAACCGACGGATGATTTTATCTGTTAGTATTGTGGCATTTCTGTTTTGTCTCGTACTGGGGATTCAAATGATTCAGAAATACAGTACGTTAAGAGAATTAAAGGAACAGGAAAGCAAATTACAGGAGCAGTATCAGGCTGAACTGGAATTGTCTCAGGAATTAAAGGATAAAGAGGCTTACGTTAAAACAGATGAATATGTTGAGGAAATGGCAAGAAGACTTGGCTTGCTGTATCCAAACGAAATTATATTTAAAGCAGACAGATAGGATAGAGTTTCTCGGAAGAGAGGCTCTATCCTATTTTTTTCAGGTTTTTTGATATCTTAAACTGAATTCGTGTCGAAAACTCTAGGAAAATGAAGGTAAAAAAGCGACAAAATAATTTCTCCGCAAAGGGTATACTACGGGAAAATCAAAGAACAGGAGGAAGATATGCGACAGAAATTTTTGAAGCAATTCTTTTTACTAATGATAGCAGGAGTGCTGTGTTTTATACCGTTGAGAGGATACCATCCCTTTGCAATCGGCTGGTTCTCCGCCTTGTGTACATTGAATGTGTTACCTATGCTGGCGCTACCAATGATGATTTATTTACTGTACATTAGCGGAGGGGTTTTGCTTACCATGAAATACGGAATCTTTATGATTTCCTTTTATCCGTTTCTTTCGGCATACCGAAACCGGGCGAAATCCTTCCATTATTTTCTGTATTCTTTTATCGTCCTTCCTTTTGCTATGGCAATGGAAGGGATGGACTGGCTGATGAATGGGAGGAGAATGGAACAATTAGTATTAATTGTTCCCATGATTTTACTGGAATGGTCCACTACGGTAATTTTTACTTATTTCGTAGAAAAGTTTATGACATATATGCCGCTTCGTGCCAGCGCTGCCAAGGAATGGAAGCGAATTCAGCTGGAACGGGGAGAGGAAATGCTTCGTGCTTCTTCTGCTTTCAAAAAGATGGCAACAAAAATCAGAGGCTTGTCTTGTGTGGAAAACAGTCAGCCCCAGGCAATCGATAATATGGTGGAAAGGGAACTGCAGGACAATCTTTGTTTCGGCTGCGAGAACGGGCAGGTTCAATATATGGAACGGATGAAACTGAATTACCTTTGGTACAATAAAATGCTGGAAACCCGGGAAGCAATGGCAATTCAGTTAAACGAGATGGCCGGGATGATGGAACATTTTATCAAGCAGTCGGAGAACGTTAAAAAAACGTTGTGGGGAATGGAAGATCATCTGAAGAAGCTGTTGAAAGAACGAAAGATTCTTTCAAAGAAAATTATTTTGCGGACGAACCATAAAGACCGAGTGGAAATCCGATTGTGGGCAAAAAAGAACAAAAACGTGGAAATTAAGACGGAGACGATGGAGAAGACTTTGGCAAGAGCCTTGGCAAAACCGATTCGCAGTGCGAAAGAAACATTGCCGGAGGTAACAGAGCATTACAGAGAGTATGTTTTCTATGAAGACGTCAATTTCCACACGGTTAATGGAAGTGTTCGAAGGGCCAGAAGTCAGGAGAAGGTTTCCGGGGATGATTATACGTATGTGGAAATGGATAACGGTCAAACATTTATGAGCATTTGCGACGGAATGGGTTCGGGAGAACAGGCAAAAAATTACAGTGAGATGGTGATTGACTTGTTGGAACAGCTGCTAAACAGCGGATTCAATGAATCGACAGCGCTGAAGCTCATCAATTCCGTGATGCTTTCGGGAAATCAGTGGCAGGAACCGGCAGCTTTAGACATGGCATTGATTGACCGATACTCCGGAATCTGTCAATTTTTGAAAATGGGTGCGGCGTGCACTTATATTAAACGGGGAAACTGGGTGGAATGCATTAAGTCCACTTCCTTGCCGTTAGGGGTTATGGAAAATGTGGATATGGAGACCATTACAAAGAAGCTGTACGATGGAGACTTTGTGATTATGATTTCCGATGGGATTGTTGAGGCGTTGCAATGTGAAGATAAAGAGGAATATATGGGGAGAATTATTATGGATATCGACACCTTAAATCCCAGAGAAATGGCATTTCGGATTCTTTCCCGTGCCCTGGAAGTGACTGATGGAATTCCCAAAGATGATATGACGGTATTATGCACCGGAATTTGGGATAGATTGGACTAAAATAAGGGGACTTTATTTGACAGAAAAACCTGCGTAAACTATTATTAATATAGTGGTAAAAATGACGTGAAATAAGTGGAAAAGGCAGGAATGGACTATGAAATTGAAGGTATATGAATATATTAGGGAAAAGAGAATATTTGAGCAGGGGGATAGCGTCGTACTGGGGGTTTCCGGCGGCGCTGATTCCATTTGTATGCTTTCGTTATTAAGCGAATTAAAGGAGTCTTTGGGAATACAAATTTATGTGGTTCATGTAAATCATATGATTCGTGGAATTGAGGCACAGAAAGATGCGGATTTTGTTCAAAGACTGTGTAAGAAACTGAATGTTCCTTTCTATCTGGAAACAGTTAATGTTCCGAAGATTGCCAGCGAAACAGGCATGACGGAAGAAGAGGCAGGAAGAAAGGTTCGTTATGAAATTTACGGAAAATATATGGAGCTGCTAAAGGCACAGAAAGTTGCGGTAGCCCATAATCAGAATGATAATGCGGAGACCATCCTGTTTAATCTGTTCCGTGGGACCGGGCTGAAAGGGTTAACGGGAATCCCGGTGAAAAGAGATTATATTGTCAGACCGCTTCTGGGATGCAAGCGGGAAGAAATTGAAGCATATCTGAAAAAGAACGGTTTGGAATATCGTTCCGATTATACAAATAATCTGACAGATTACAGCAGAAATAAAATCAGATTGGAACTTCTTTCCTGGGTTCGGGAAAATATCAATGTAAAAGCAGAATATAATATTGTAAATGCGGCTGAAAACCTGCGGGAAATTTCTGAGTTTATGGATATCCAAATTCAGCAGGCCTATGAGGAGTATGTGGAAAACGGTGTCATTGCTCAGGAAGCATTTGCATTGCCGAAGGCTTTGGTGAAAGGCGTGATTCGAAAGGCAATTGCAGAACAGGCACAGGGACTGAAGGATATTACCAAAAGCCATATTGAACTGATTATTAAACTGTCTAAAATGCAGGTTTCCAGAAGCATTGATTTACCGTATGCTTTGAGAGCGGTAAAAACATATGAAGGTGTTGCTATTCGTGAACGCAATACACAGAAGATTGTGAAAGAAGAGAAAGTTCTGTTTGAAAACGGAACAATTTATGAAAATCAGTTCTTCTGCCTTGCAGAGGAAACAGAACAGTTTGACAGGGACAATATCCCGGAATTGATGTATACGAAATGGTTTGATTATGATAAAATAGAAAAGTTAAGTGCCAGAAATCGACAGCCAGGAGACTTCCTGTGTATTGATGATGGAAAGCATAAAAAACTGAAACAGTATTTTATAGATAAAAAAATTCCGAAAGAAGAAAGAGAAGAGCTTTGTTTATTGACGGAAGGCTCTCATGTGCTTTGGATTGTGGGACACCGAATCAGTTCCGAGTACAAAGTGACAAAAGATACGAAAAGGATTCTTCGGGTGGATTATCGTCAGGGACGGTGAGGTCAGGCCAATGAAAGAAAACATCCGCGTAATGATTAGTGAAGAAACAATTGAACAGAGAATTTGCGAAATTGCGAAAGAAATCAGTGCTGATTATGCAGGAAAAGAACTGTATGTAATCTGTATCCTGAAGGGAAGCGTCTTCTATACCTGTGATTTGGTGAAACGTCTTACTGTACCGACTAGGATGGATTTTATGAAAGCATCCAGCTATGGAGCAGGGACGGTAAGCAGTGGGACGGTCACGATACAGAAAGATTTGGAAGAGAGCATTGAAAACAAAGATGTGTTGATTGTAGAAGATATTATCGATACCGGAAATACTTTAGCAAAGCTTCTGGATCTTTTGAAAGAGAGAAAGCCTGCAAGTATCCGGACGACTGCGTTGTTGGATAAACCGGCAAGGCGGGAAGTGGATGTAACCGTTGATTATGTTGGATTTGAAATTGAAGACCGGTTTGTAGTGGGCTACGGACTGGATTATGACCAGAGATATCGAGATTTGCCGTATATCGGTGAAGTTCAGTTATAAATTTGAGAAAACATATTGTATGGAGAAGGAGGATTGATTTTTGAATACAGGAAAAAGTAAGTTTTCGAGAATATACTTATTGGTTGCAGTGGCTATGCTCATTGGATTGATGGTATATACTTCGGACAACTTTAACCAGGGAGAGTACAAGTATAATGATTTTATGAAGGATTTGAAATCCGGAAAAGTCACAGAAGTTACAATTAAGCAGAATAAGGAAATCCCGACAGGACGTTTGATTGTTTCGTTGGGAAAAAATAAAACAGAGTCGGTATATGTTACAGATGTGAATAAAGTGCTGGAAGATTTAGAGGAATATAATCAAACAGCGGAAAAAGCACTGGAACCTACCGTTTTGGATGTTTCCAGAGACAGCGTTTTTGTCACAACGATTTTGCCGGTTCTTTTAATGATTATTCCAATCGTTATTATTTTCTTTGTGATGAATGCCGGTGCCGGTGGTGGCGGCGGAGCAAAGATGGCAAACTTTGGAAAGAGCCGTGCAAAGATGGTTGTAGAAGTCAAAAACATGGACTTTACAAAGGTTGCAGGATTGAGAGAAGAAAAAGAAGAGTTAGAGGAAATTGTTGATTTCCTGAAAAATCCGAAAAAATACATTCAGTTAGGGGCAAGAATTCCAAAGGGTGTATTGTTAGAAGGTTTGCCGGGAACCGGTAAAACTCTTTTGGCAAAGGCAACTGCAGGCGAAGCAGGAGTTCCGTTTTTCACAATTTCAGGTTCTGACTTTGTGGAAATGTTTGTAGGTGTCGGTGCTTCCCGAGTAAGAGACTTGTTTGCGGAAGCAAAGAGAAATTCCCCTTGTATTATCTTTATTGACGAAATTGATGCGGTAGCGCGTCGTAGAGGTACCGGTATGGGCGGTGGCCATGACGAACGTGAACAGACATTGAACCAGTTGTTAGTGGAAATGGACGGATTCGGTGTTAATGAAGGCATTATTGTAATGGCTGCAACAAACCGTGTGGATATTTTGGATCCGGCGATTTTAAGACCGGGACGTTTTGACCGAAAAGTTTTAGTGGGAATTCCTGATGTGAAGGGCAGAAAGGAAATCCTGGAAGTTCATGCAAAGAACAAGGCATTGGGAGATGATGTCGATTTAGAAGAAGTAGCAAGAATCACGGTAGGATTTACAGGTGCCGATTTGGAAAACCTGTTAAATGAAGCGTCGATTATGGCTGCAGTAAAGAATAAACAGTTCTTGACACGGGAAGAAATCAATGAAGCAATGATTAAAGTCGGTGTCGGAAAAGAAAAGAAGAGTAAAATTATTTCTGAAAAGGATAAGAGAATTACCGCTTATCATGAGGCAGGTCATGCAATTTTATTCCACGTTCTTCCGGATGTGGGACCGGTACACACGGTTTCCGTGATTCCGACAGGAGCAGGGGCGGCCGGTTATACCATGCCATTGCCGGGAAAAGATGAAATGTTTATGACCAAGGGAAAAATGCTTCAGGAAATTATGGTAAGTCTTGGGGGACGTATTGCGGAAGAATTAATTCTTGATGATGTGACAACAGGTGCTTCCCAGGATATTAAACAGGCAACCTCCGCTGCAAAGGCGATGGTTACAAAGTATGGATTTACCGAGAATTTGGGCTTAATCAACTATAATGATGAATCGGATGATGTATTTATCGGAAGAGATTTAGCACATTCCAGAGGATATGGCGAAGAAACTGCTTCAGCCATTGACCGTGAAGTAAAAGGCATTGTAGATGATTGTTACAAACAGGCAAAACAGATTATCGAAGATCATATGGAACAATTACATGCTTGTGCTGAATTGCTGATTGAGAAAGAAAAAATCGGACAGCAGGAATTTGAAGCGCTGTTTGTGTAATTAGTTAAAGTGAGAAAAATATGGACAGACAAAAAGAAATCTTGTTCCATGACGGAACAAATGAATTTTGTAGTTATAATAAAAAAACAGGTGAATATACTTTTGTGATACGTACAGCCGGAAATCTTCAAAGCGTTTTCTTTGTGATGGATGGCAAGGAATACGAGATGGCTCCGGTGGAATCAGATGAGGAACCGGTAGTTGTTCCGGAAGAGGAAGAGAAAAAAGAGATTATTCAGTACTTTCAAGTGACTTTGGCATTGAAGGACGGAGAAAAAATCTACTATCATTTCTGTCTTACGGAAGAGTCCGGCAGAGTTCTTTATTATGATGCCATTGGTGCATCGGAACATCATTCCGGAGATTTTGAATTCTGGATGACACCGGGATTCTTTACACCGGATTGGGCAAAGGGTGTGGTAATGTACCAGATTATGGTTGACCGCTTTTGCAACGGAGACAAAACCAATGATGTTTATTCCAACGAATATGCGTATATTGGCAGAGGTGTGGATAAAATTGACGATTGGTACCAGAATCCTGCAGTGGATGGAACAAGACAGTTCTATGGAGGAGATTTGCAGGGGGTAATTGATAAACTGGGTTATCTGGAAAAAATCGGTGTTCAGGTTATTTACTTTAATCCGTTATTTGTATCTCCTTCCAATCACAAATATGATACGCAGGATTACGATTACATTGATCCTCACATTGGAAAGATTTTATTTGACAGTGGTGAATTGTTGAAAAACGGGGATATTTGCAATGAGCATGCGGATCGTTACAAGGTGCGCACAACCTACAAAGCAAACCTGGAAGCAAGTAATGAACTGTTTATCGAGTTGGTCGAAAAAGCTCATGCAAAAGGAATGAAAATTATTATTGACGGAGTTTTTAATCACTGTGGATCGTTCAATAAATGGCTGGATCGTGAAAAGCTGTACCGTGACAACACGCATTATGAGGCCGGAGCTTTTCAGAGCAAAGAAAGCCCATATAACAGTTATTTTAAATTCTATCAGGAACAATGGCCGGACAACGGCTCTTACGAGGGCTGGTGGGGCTTTGATACATTGCCGAAACTCAATTATGAGGGAAGCGATGCATTGTGCAATTATATTTTGGAAATTGGAAAGAAATGGGTATCTCCTCCATACAACGTAGATGGATGGAGATTAGATGTGGCTGCTGATTTGGGACACAGCCAGAAATTCAACCATGAGTTTTGGAGAAAATTCCGCAAGGCGGTAAAGGAAGCAAATCCGGAAGCCATTATTCTGGCAGAACATTATGGAGATGCCAGCTCCTGGTTGCAAGGCGACCAGTGGGATACGGTTATGAACTATGACGGGTTTATGGATCCAGTAACCTGGTTTTTAACCGGTGTGGATAAGCATTCAGACAATGCTAATCCGGGAATGAAGGGTGACGCGGAAACTTTTGTCAGAACCATGCAGTATCAGATGAGTAAGTTGCAGAATCAGTCGCTGCTGGTTGCGATGAATGAGTTGTCAAATCATGATCACTCCCGATTTATGACAAGAACGAATCAGATGGTTGGACGAATCGGAACAGCAGGACCGGAAGCAGCATCCGTCAATATTAATCCGGCGATTTTTAAGCAGGGTGTAATTATGCAGATGACATTGCCGGGAGCTCCTACACTGTATTATGGTGATGAAGCGGGCGTGTGTGGATGGACGGATCCGGATAACAGAAGAACCTACCCTTGGGGACGGGAAAATCTGGAAATCATGGAATTCTACAGAGAAGCCATTTGTATTCATAAACAAAATCAGGTTCTGAAGACCGGTTCTTATTTGCCACTAGTTTATGAAAAAGATATTCTCAGTTATGGAAGATTTAATCAAAAAGAACAGATATTTGTAGCGATTAACACTTCCAAACATGAAAAGACTGTCAACATTCCGGTTTGGAAACTGGGAAGTGAAGACGGAACAGTTTATGAAAAATTAATTGAAAGCTATGCGGAATTCTATAATTGCAGCAGAATAAAAGTGCAGCAGGAGGAAGGGCTGATTACTTTGACGTTAAAGCCTGAAACATCCGTAGTGTATAAAAAAACAGTCGTAAAGAATTCTGAGATTTCACAGAAGATTGAGGTGTTAAAATGATATTAGGAATTTATGGTTCCGGTGGAGCTGGGAAAGGTGCGAAAGAAATTGCAGACTTACAGGGGAAATGGTCAGAAATAGTATTTATTGATGATACTGTTGAACCGGACACGTTCAAAAATTGTAAGAGAATGCCTTTTGAGCAGTTTTGTGAAAAATATTCTCCTTCTGATGCAGAAGTTGTAATTGCGCAGGGGGAACCGGAATTTAAAAAATTATTGTTTAAAAAAGCAAAAGACCAAGGATATAAATTGGCAAATGTTATTCATCCGTCCGTTTATGTTAGCCCTGATGCTCAATTAGGAGAAGGGATTATAGCACAAATGGGATGCATGATTGCCGTGGACACGAAGATTGGCGATAATGTAACATTAGAACAATATGCTGTTGTGGCACACGATTCGGTAATTGAAGAACATGCGCAAATTTCAGCTTTTGTGATGATTGCCGGAAATTGTGTGATTGGAAGCGGAACCTATATTGGAATTGGAGTTCCGGTTCGGGATTCTATTACAATCGGGAAAGATTCGATTATTAGTATGGGGTCGGTTGTTCAGAGAAACATCCCTGACGCTGTTATTGCTATGGGAAATCCTGCAAGGGTAATGAAAAATCGAGATGGAGAAAGAGTGTTTAAATAATTAGGAGGATATAAGGAGATGTCGAATTACGAGAAATACGTTCAGGCATTTGTTCGTGCACTGAACATATCAGAAGAAGAAGTAACATCTGCTACTTATAAAGAAGGAGATTGGGATTCTGTAGGACATATGATTTTAATCGGTGAAATAGAAGATGCGTATGGAATCGAGTTAGATACAGATGATATTATTAATATTAATTCCTTTGAAGAAGGAAAAAATATTTTAAAGAAATATGACATTGAAATGTAAGAGAATGCAAATGATTGAGGAGAGTAATCGATGTTCGATTTGAAAAAATACAATAACAATGTAGCTCTGGTTGATGATAATAATTTGCAGGTAACTTATGCAGAGATTGAAAAAATTGGTTATGAAATTGCTACGGTGATGGGCGAACGATGTGTTGTTGTCGTTTTGGCGGAAAACAGCATAGCTTCTGTTGTTGGATATATTGCTTTTATGAATCATAAATATGTTCCAATGATGTTGAATGCAAATTTAGAAATTCGACTAAGAGATAATTTGGTGGACAATTATAAACCAAAGTTTATTTGGGCTCCAAAGGCATGCATTGAGGAAAATGAGATTGCCGGATATCAGGTGGTTTATGAGTTGTATCATTATGTTTTGTTAAAATCCAAAGAAATGCCGAAGTATGAATTGTATTCGGAATTAGCGTTATTGCTCACAACTTCCGGATCGACAGGAAGTCCGAAATTTGTGCGTCAGAGTTATACAAACGTTTTAGAGAATGCAAAATCAATTGTAGAATATTTGAAATTAGACGAGACAGAACGGCCAATCACAACATTGCCAATGAATTATACATACGGTCTTTCTATTATTAATAGTCATATTCTGGTTGGAGCAACAATCCTTGTCACAAAGAAAGGACTGATGGAAAAGGCATTTTGGGACTTTATGAAAGATCAAAGAGCAACTTCCTTTGGGGGCGTCCCTTACACCTATGAAATGCTTCATCGCTTGAGATTTTACAGAATGGACTTAAAAGATTTGCGATATATGACGCAGGCAGGAGGAAAAATCACTCCGGAACTTCATGCAAAATTTGCGGAATATGCACAGGAACATCATAAAAAGTTTATTGTGATGTATGGCCAGTGCGAAGCAACCGCCAGAATGGGGTATCTTCCTGCAAATAAATCCTTGGAAAAGTGTGGTTCCATGGGAATTGCAATACCGGGAGGAACGTTCCGGTTAATTGATGAACAAGGGGACCTTATTGATGAAGTTCGTAAGACGGGAGAACTGGTCTATGAAGGGAAAAATGTTACGTTAGGATATGCAGAGTGTCTGGAAGATCTTGCAAAAGGTGATGAAAGAAATGGAATACTTTATACCGGAGATATGGCGCAAGTGGATGAAGATGGATATTATTATATCGTCGGAAGAAAGAAAAGATTTTTGAAAATTTTCGGAAATAGAGTAAATCTGGATGAGGTGGATCGTCTGATCAAAGCAGAATTTGACAATATTGAAGTGGCAAGCGCGGGCGTTGACGATCACATGTATATTTTTATTGAAAATGCTGAACTGTCAAATCGGGTGAAACAATTTATTATTAATAAGACAAAATTGAACTCGTCTGCTTTTAAAGTTGTTGTCATTGATGAAATCCCTAAAAATGATTCGGGGAAAACCCTGTATAAAGAATTAAAAAAATATTATTAGAAATGTTTAACATAATGAAAGAACCTTCAATGTTGAAAACTCAACATAAGAAGGTTCTTTTGTCGTATATGGTTAATCTATTGATTAATCTTTTTTCATTTTTCTGCTCGCTGCAATTCCACTACATGAAAGTAAGAGAATTGCTACTACAGCAGCAGTGTTAGTAGAAACACCTGTCTTTGGTGAAATGTTTGAGTTGTCAGGAGCCTGAGTAACCGGCTGAGTTCCTGTTGTTTCTTCTTCATCGTCATCGTCACCATCATCGCCATCATCGCTGTCGTCGTCATCGTTATTATCCGGAACGCTTTCATCTTCAGCATCATCGAACGTTGCATCAACATCGATATCACTGTTTGGAATGATTGTGATTGTATCAGAAGTTAAACTTCCATCAACAATTGTAAAATCACCACTGATATTCCACTTTCCAAATTTCTTTCCATCAAAGGCAGAAGCTGTTAAAGTAACCTGCTTTCCATCTTCTACCATACCTTTACTAACGGAAATGGAACCGCCCTTAACATCTGCGGAACCGCCGTCTTTGCCAATGCTCTGGCCGGCAACGGTAATCTTGTATAAATCCACAGCACTCGGACTGTTGGCAGCCATAACGCTAATAGAGGACAGTGTCATAAGTGCTACGAGAAGCACTGCCATTAATTTTTTCATAGTTAACCTCCTAATCCCTATACATAATAATCTAGAATAATCATACTATTTTTTATAATAAAAGTAAACAATTAGTCGTTTGCTTCGTTATAATACACTTTCAGAATAACTTCGTACAAAGCTTTTTCATCAGGATAAAACTCTGCATGTTGCTCTCCCATTTTGACGTCGCCCTTGATTGGAACAAACTCAACATCTTTACTGGAATAAACATCCGGCAAAACAGTTGAAGCAGTATATACAACCTGATTGTAACTGAAGTTTGTATAAGTGTAATCGCCGGCAGTATTGTACAAATCAGAAATGACTGAAAAATCCGAACGGATTTTGGAAATCATTTTATTCATATAAGCATTCAAATATTGCTTTTGCCGTTCAAGTCGATCGTTGTTGGATTTCAACTTGGAAATATCTCGGTACTTAACATAAGACCAGGCGTCTTGTCCCATTAATGTTACTTCCTTGCCCTTCGGGATATTGGAGTATTCGGTGTTGACATCTTCCAAAGAAGTTAGCGTAACTCCGCCGGATAAATCATTCAGTGGACCGATACCATCCCAGTTCAGGGCCATATAGGTGTTGAACGGAATGTTGTAGAAAATATTGGATAACGATTTTAAGGTGTTTTCACAACTGGTATCTTTCCCGTTTCCATATCCGTAAGCCAAGCATATTTGCAGTTTCTCAATTCCAAGTGCCTGACCGGAAACAGAATAAAGACGAACGTCGGTCATTGTTTCTCTGGAAACAGGGATAACGTAACATTTTCCTGTTTCTGTATCGTAGCTGAAGATGTAAATGGCGTCTGCTTGTCCGGCATTTCCGATTTCTTCAGTTCCCAGTTCCGAACGGTCAATACCGAGAAATACAATGGAAGCCATATTCTCGTTGTACACATATTTTTTCCCGTTATAGTAAACAACTCGGCCGTCATTGTAAGAATAGGTATCCTTATAAGTTCGAATACTTGCGGTTTTGTTTCGTTTCAAGAATTCTCTCTTACCCAGGTAATTCATGGTGAAGAGAACTCCTACAGTAATCAGAATAATAGAAAGTAGAAACAAGGGAATTCCCAACAGTATTTTTTTCTTTTTACTCATCTTCTTTCGATGATGTTTTCGTTTTACTTTTTTATATTTAATTTCTCCGGAAGCAGAAACACGGGATACTTTTTTTGTGTAATCCCGGTGATGATGTGAATGAACCCTCTTTAAAGTAATGGATTCCGATGGAGTGGAAGGGGTTTCATCCTTTGGAGTTTCCGGATTATTTGGTAATTGTGTCATCAGTTAATACTCCTTGAACAAGATATCGTTGTGTATCTACAGAGGTGCATGTACTCAATGTTAAAATATGGTCTTTTGTAGTAACCTTAATACCTTCTCTTACATTGGAAACCATAGATTTCGGTTTGGTCAATGAAGAGATGTATTCCTTCAAATCTTTTTTCTTTGAAAAATCAAAGGTATTTAAAATGTGTCTGTTATCATAAATATATGCCGATACAATGGTATAAGTCAATTGATGTCCCGGTGTATAAACGGTAATGGTGTCGTGCTTTTTGAAAAACTTTGGATCTTCAAATCGATGAAGTGTTGCAAACATACTGCCGTTTAACATATTGTGTCCGTAAAAAACTGTAACAGGATCGTCAAATGATTTTGTATTTAGTCTCTGGCTGTAAATCATTCCGGCAAATTCATACTTCTGCTCGATGTTATGGTCCAGATAGAAATTATCATCTTTGTCAGGAGACGCCTGAACAACCGGGTAATCTACATCCGTGCCGGGAATGGTAATCCAGGCATAAACATCGGAATTCTTTTTCTTTAATGCTTTGAAATCAATAGGGTTTTCCAAGTGGCTATCGTCGCCATCCACTGCAGTGGCGGTGGTTTCGGTTTTGTAATCTGAATATGGATTTTTTTCCGGCCCGTATATGCGAACCAACCATATTGTACAAAGCAATATGGATAAACAAGCGAAAACAAATATAATTCTGGAAATGATATTTTTTTTCATAGATCCCTCCAAAAGTTATTTCATTTCATAACAAAAATCCTGCACCCACATTATAGGTACAGGATTTTTGTTATAACATTATTAACATTCTGAATATTTCTTCATAGAAACAACTGCAACACCTAAAGCTGTAATCATTACTACCAATGAACCACCCAGTTCATATCCTGTCTTTGGTGAAACAGCGGAAGTGTTTGCATTTCCTTTATTTCCACCCTGATTATTGTCGCCACCGACATCATTTTTATCACCTGAACCTGAACCTTTTGTTTCCTGACCGTTTTCAGGAAGAACAGTAGCTTCAGGACTCGATGCTGCATAACACATAGTAGAAAAAGCAAAGATCATAAGAGCTGTTAATAACATAGCAAATATTTTTTTCTTCATAAATTCATACCTCCGCTCAAAGAAATAGATACCTTTCTTTATTATACAGCATAATAATGAAAAAAACAAACTCTTTCTTTTATCAAAATTTAGTCAATTCTTTCGTAGAATAAATCTAACAGTGTTTCAAAGAAAGCTTTCTGGTCTAAAAGGTACTGTGCAGTTCCGTCATCTTTCTTTAACTGATAGGTTCCCTTTGTTCCGACAATATCCAAACCGGAATAGGTTGTAGCCAATGAGGAAGACAAATATACCATTTCGGGAACAGTAAAGTCAGATACGGTGTAATCGGACGCATCATTGTAAAGCGTCAGCGGAACCTGGAAATCTTCCTTGATTGCAGGAACAATCCGATTGGCAAATTCTGTAATGTACTGTTTTTGGCATTCCATTCTTCGCAAGTTGTCGTCCAGCAGAGAAGTATCTCTGGTACGAACGTAGGCTTCTGCCATATCTCCCTTTAATGTTACTTTTTGCCCTTTGGTAAACTGTCCAAAGGTATAATTAGGAGTTAAGGAAACTCCGCCGATATCATCATTCAAAATTTTAATTGCTGACAAATCAATGGCATAATATGCATTGACCGGAATGTTGTAAAGGAGTCGTTGAACGGAACGAACCTGATTTTCCGCACTGGTCTTCTTTCCGTCACCATAGGCAAAGGCAAGACAAAGTTGCTGATTGACAGTTCCTTCGTAGTTGCCGGCTTCGTTGTAAAGGTTAATGTCTACCATGGTATCACGGTTGATTGCCAACGTTCGGATTTTACCGGTCTTTGTGTTATAAAGAAGCAGGTACAAAGCATCGGCCTGGCCGGCAGTTCCTGCTACAGCGTTTTGTTTCAATTCGGTATTATCAATACCCATGAAAAGAATCGTGGACAAATCTTCATTGAATTGGTATGTATGTCCTTTGTAAACTAGCGTCTTACCGCCATCCTTGTAATCTTCAACGAATTTTGGAATGTTCATATCCAACGTATTCGTGGTAAGTCCTTTCTTACCGAAATGTCGCATAATAAAAAATGCAGAAATAGATGTGACAATCAACAGAAGGAAGAAAATGATTATCCCAAGGATGATTTTTTTCTTCCTGGACATTTTCCGCTGTTCGGAAAATGATGACGAATGGTGGTGGTGTCTGTGACGCTTGCTTCTTCGATATTCTTTTTCAACAGTATTCCAGTCGACATCAAAGCCTTCGGAATCTTCTTTGTCAATAATTATATCCGGATGTTTATTCATCTTTAATCAATACCCCCTGAACTAAATAACGGGTGTCACCTTCATAATTGTAGGTACAGGTGCTTAAGGTTAAAATTTTACTGTCTTTTGTGAGGCGAATATCATCCTTTTTTAAAGAACGAGTATTTGCCACCAGTGATGTAGGATTCTTTGTGAATTTCAGATAATCCATCAGCACGGATTTCTTTGAAAAATCAAAAGAATTCAAAATATGTCTGTTGTCATAAACATATGCGGAATAGATTTCATAAGTTAGCTTTTTCTTCGGTGTGTAAATGTACATATATTTATGTTTTTTGAAAAATATGTCATTTCTAAAATCATGAAGGGTAGCCATCATACTTCCATCAGCCATGTTGTGACCATATAAGACCGTAACCGGGTCGGAAAAATCTTTGGCATTCTGCATTTCCGAATAGATGGCACCGGCGGAAGAACTTTTCTTCTTGATATTTCGATTTAAATAGAAGTCGTCATCTTCTCCGTTTGACGGTTGGACAACCGGATAATCCACTTTTGTTCCCGGCACATAAATCCAGGCATAAATATCGGAGTTGGTTTTGTGTAACTTCTTCCAATTAATTCCGTGGTTGTCTGCAACCTGAGATTCTCCGGCGGATTCGGCAACTGTCGTTTCGATAAAATTAGCTCCGTCATTGTCGCTGTCATGGCGATAGTTTTTAAATAAATATGCCGAGCAACAAATAAAAATCAGAATTGAAACAACGGAAACTGTCCCCCAGAACAATTTTTTAAACTTTTTCATATTCCTCAGACCTTCTTTTTTATTAATAAGTCAATAAATAGTATATCATTGATTTGAAAGAGTGTAAATCAACGGGAAACAGAATAAAAAATCTATTTGCACTTTTAAAGGAAGTATGGTATATATTTATTGTTGAAAATAAATGGGCAGATTCCCGAGTGGCCAAAGGGGACAGACTGTAAATCTGCTGCAACTTGCTTCGGTGGTTCGAAGCCACCTCTGCCCATTCTTTTTTTTTCAATATGCCGGCGTGGCGGAACTGGCAGACGCGCAGGACTTAAAATCCTGTTGTAGCAATACAGTACCGGTTCGATTCCGGTCGCCGGCATTAAAGAAGATGTAGTGAAAAGCTACGTCTTTTTTAAATTTAAAAAATGAATGAAGAGGATAGTTATGAGAGTAGGTTTTGGCTGTGATCATGCAGCAATTGATTTGAAAAATGAACTAGTTGCATATATGACAGAAAAGGGATATGAGTGTGTAGACTACGGAACAAACTATGACGAAAACGGTGAAATTATTAAATGCGATTACCCACAGAAAGGCCAGGAAGTCGGAGAAGCTGTTGCTTCTAAAGAAGTAGACTACGGGGTATTGATTTGCGGAACCGGAATCGGAATTTCATTATCTGCAAATAAGGTGCCGGGTGTCCGTGCTGCTGTTTGCAGTGAACCATATTCTGCAAGACTTACAAAACAGCATAATGACGCGAATATCATTGCTTTCGGAGCCAGAGTTGTAGGAAGCGAATTGGCAAAAATGATTTTGGACGAATTCTTTGGTGCCGAATTTGAAGGTGGCAGACATAAGACCCGTGTGGATATGATTGCCGATATTGAAAACAAATATATGAAATAGTACTTATATCATAGAAAGAGAGCCTTGACAGAGGTTCTTTTTCTATATATAATAACTTTATCGCGTTAAAGTGTAACGGTTTAAAGCGTAAATGATTATTATTTAAAAACGGAGGTTAAGAAATGACATCTACAGCGATACTTAGTGGAATTATGTTGGTAGTTTTCTTCACAGTTATGATCTTTGTAGGTTATGGTGCAAGAAAAGAAGCAACAGACGTAAACGGATTTGTATTAGGTGGACGTTCCGTAGGACCATGGCTTACAGCTTTTGCATTTGGTACATCTTACTTCTCCGCAGTAATCTTTGTTGGTTATGCGGGACAGTTTGGTTGGAACTTCGGTATGTCTGCTACATGGGCAGGATTAGGAAATGCATTTATCGGATCTCTTCTTGCATGGAACATTTTAGGAAGAAGAACTCGTGTAATGACACAGCATTTGGATGCAAAGACAATGCCGGATTTCTTTGGAAAGAGATTTGAGTCTACCCCTTTAAAGGTGGCAGCATCAGTAATCGTATTTATTTTCCTGATTCCTTATACAGCATCACTTTATAATGGTTTGTCCAGTCTTTTTGGAATGGCATTTGATATTCCTTATTGGGTAATCATTATTGTAATGGCAGTACTTACAGGGGTATATGTAATTGTTGGTGGTTATATGGCTACAGCAATTAATGATTTTATCCAGGGCGTGATTATGCTTTTCGGTATTGCTGCTGTAATTTATTCAGTAATTCAGGATAATGGTGGATTGGTAGAATCAATGAAGGGACTTTCCCAGATTAGCGGAGACGCAGGCTGGAACGGTGCTTACTCATCCTTCTTCGGACCGGATCCATTAGCATTGTTATTCGTAGTAATTTTAACATCTCTTGGTACCTGGGGACTTCCACAGATGGTTGGAAAATTCTATGCAATCAAGAGTGAACATGATATTCATAAAGGAACAGTTATTTCAACAATCTTTGCAATCGTTGTAGCTGGTGGATGCTACTTCCTTGGCGGATTTGGAAGATTATATGCAGATAAGATTGCTGTAAATCCTGAAACAGGAAAGCCATTATTCGATACGATTGTACCGACCATGCTTTCAACACTTCCATCGGCAATTATTGCGATTGTAATTGTGTTAGTACTTTCAGCATCAATGTCTACACTTTCCTCTTTAGTACTGACATCTAGTTCAACATTTACATTGGATGTAATTAATCCATTAAGTAAAAAAGAAATCACGGAAAAGAAACAGGTAAGCATTATGCGAATCTTTATTGTATTCTTTATTGCTGTATCTGCAATCATTGCAATTGTTAAGGACGCATATCCAACCGTAACATTCATCGCACAGATGATGGGTGTTTCATGGGGAGCATTAGCAGGAGCGTTCCTTGCACCATTCTTATACGGATTATATTGGAAGGGAATCACAAAGATTTCAACAGTTGTATGTTTCGTTTGGGGATGTGCAATTGCAATTTTCCAGATGATTATTACATTAGCACAGATTGACGTAACAGGATGGGGACCAATTCTTTCTTACATCTTTAAGTCATCAATCAATTCCGGTGTAGTAGCAATGGTTGGCGGATTAATCATTGTACCGGTAGTAAGTATCTTCACAAAGAAACAGGAAAAAGAAGAATTAGACGGAATCTTCAGCTGCTACAGCAAACACGTTGACACAACAGCAGGTGAATACTTGGAATAAACAATGAGGTAAATAAAAAAAGAAAACGATGCATTGTGCTTTGATATGATCCTCCTTAAGTAGACAAGGTAAATAACCAAATCTACTTAAGGAGGTTTTTTATGTCAAAATCCCCATTTACTCCAGAGTTTAGAGAAATGGTATCAAAATTGTTTTTAGATGGAGAGTCTTCAATTGAGT
>JAEEGL012556683.1_pt1 | contig 35297 bp, 31 predicted proteins | sample 9134231 | NCBI WGS metagenome assembly JAEEGL01 (sample SAMN16246548, study PRJNA631951) | gut metagenome | biome: gut microbiome; feature: rumen; material: fiber-attached | host: Bos | place: Iran: Karaj | collected 2018-10 | reverse complement strand
TAGCGCCCGTCGATGGGCGAGATGGCGTTGAGGCTGTTCATAGTTCAGATTTTGTTGGTTTTGAGGGGTTGTTGGTTTTGAACCTGGCTGTTGAGGAAGGTGTGCTTTTCCATGAGCTTGATGACTTTGCGGTCATGTGTGGCGTCGATGAGGGCTTGGGCGTAGAGGGTGTTGTGCATGTCGGTACCGAGGAATTCGACCCAACCCTTCTCTATCATCTCGAAGGCTTTGTGCTTGGGACCCTCGCCGTAGAAGCCGATAAGGGAAAGGATGTTCACTTGGAAGTACACGCCCATGTCCTTGAGGTGTTGCAGCTTGGAGGAGCTGCTGCTGTAGTAGGGGTAACGTTCCGGGTGGGCAAGTATGACCTCATAGTTTTTCATCTGCAGGTCGAACATCACCTGATCCAACCCTATCACTTGTTGATGGAGGGAGAACTCGGTGAGGAGGTAATTGCCGCCCACAAGCAGGAATTGGTTCTGCTGTATTCTGCGCGCAAAACCACTGTCGACGCGGTATTCGCCAGCCACGCCCTTCAGTTGGGGGATGCCCGGGGCGTTGATGCTGGCAAGGTCCAGCTTGAGGTTGTCAAAGCGGCGGAGTATATCAGGCTCCTCATTGGGAAAACGGGGGTACTGATAGTGGGGGGTGCAAACTATCCCCTCGAAACCAGCATCGCGCATCACCTTCATGCACGCCACCGACTCCTCATTGCTTTTCGACCCGTCGTCGACTCCCGGCAACAGGTGGCAGTGGATGTCAATGCCGAGGGGTGCGAAGGTGGGGATCGCTGTTTTGGGTTTTGGTTTTAGAAAATCAAACATATGCCTTGTATTTTTATATCGTGAAAAATGTTTAATCTAAACGTTTAATATCAGCACCCAGCATACGAAGGCGCTCGTCGATGTGCTGATAGCCACGGTCTATCTGCTCAATGTTGTCAATACGGCTCACCCCGTCGGCGGAGAGGGCAGCAATCAGCAGCGCCACGCCGGCACGGATGTCCGGCGACGACATGCGGACGCCACGGAGCCTGTGTTGCCGATCAAGACCGATAACAGTGGCACGGTGCGGGTCGCAGAGGATAATCTGGGCACCCATGTCAATAAGCTTGTCAACAAAAAAGAGACGGCTCTCAAACATCTTCTGATGGATGAGCACGCTGCCGCGGGCCTGTGTAGCCACAACAAGGGCTATACTGATAAGGTCGGGAGTGAATCCCGGCCATGGAGCATCGGCAATAGTCATGATGGAACCATCCATAAAACGCTCAATCTCGTAGTGTTCCTGCTGGGGGACAAAAAGGTCGTCACCCCTCTGCCACACCTCTATGCCTAACCTGCGGAACACCTTGGGGATAAGGCCAAGATGCTCCAAGCCCACATTGTGAATAGTAATGTCGCTTTGCGTCATAGCGGCCATGCCGATAAAGGAACCCACCTCAATCATATCCGGCAGCAGACAGTGATGGCATCCCCCAAGACAATCCACGCCATGAATGGTAAGCAAATTGGAACCCACACCCTCTATGTCAGCTCCCATCTTGTTGAGCATGTGGCATAGCTGGTAAACATACGGCTCGCAGGCAGCATTCATGATGGTAGTGGTGCCCTTGGCCATAACGGCGGCCATAATGATATTGGCTGTACCTGTCACCGAAGCCTCATCAAGCAGCATATAACACCCTTCCAGCTTCTCAGCCTCTACGCGGTAGCCTCCGCGTTTATATGTAACCGTGGCGCCCAGCTTCTCCATGCCGAGGAAGTGGGTGTCAAGACGACGGCGCCCAATCTTGTCGCCACCAGGTTGCGGCACCACGGCTTTTCCATAGCGAGCCAACAGTGGCCCCACTACCATGATGGAACCGCGCAATGTGGCTGCTTGCTGAGCAAACTCCTCACTCTCCAGCACACCGAGATCCACCTCGTCGGCCTGAAACTCATAGCTGCGACCTTCGGTCAGTATTTCTTTGTCGTCGTTCAGCCGACGCACTTTCACCCCAAGCAATTGCAGAAGGCTAATGAGTTTGTTGACATCGCGTATATCGGGAATATTGTCAATAATAACTTTATCGCTGGTCAGCAATACAGCGCAAATCACCTGCAAGGCTTCATTTTTTGCGCCTTGCGGATGAATAGTGCCATGCAATTTATGGCCTCCTACTATTTCGAATGATGACATGATTGACAGGGAAAGAGGTTATTTCTTCTTTTTCTTCTTTTTCTTGTGAGTGCCGTTGGCGCGTCGCTCCTCGTCGGTTCCCTTCAGGTATTCGCGGAAGTCCTTGAACTGGAAATCTTCGGGCAGTTGGAGCTGTTGGGATGAGAGGGCTTGGAGCTGCTGCTGGATGACCGCGTCCTCAACGGTGTCGCTGTTCCACAACAGGTAGTCGCGCTTCATGGCGTGGGCAATGAGGCGGACCAACTCGTCACGCTCCTCTCCCTCGGGGTATTGGGCCACTCGGGCAATCATCCGCTCCATGATGGCGCCGTAGTGGCGGTAATGAACTTCGGCTTGATGGTATTTGAGTGCATGGGGTTGGAATTCTACAGTTTCGTCGCGGGTAATGTTGTAGGGCACGTCTACATCCAGCTCCCAGTTGGCAAGTATCATCAGATGGACCCAGTATTTGCGTTTGTAGTCTTCGGCACCCGTTGCATCGGGGCTGTTCTGGGCCATGATGTCAACGATGGCCGCTGCCATCTGGTTGCGCTTGTCGCGGTCCTGGACGGTTTTGGTGTACTGTATCAGCTTGTATATGTTGCGTCCGTAGTCGTTTATCTTAAGTTTGGTTCTTTGGGTGTTGTACTCCATTGCTCGTTGCTATTGTCTATTTTTAGGTATTGTATCTATGTGTGTCAGTATATCCCTCCCATGTAATAGGGGTTGAAGGGCATAGCCATGCGGTAATAGTCCGTCGGGGAGGCAAACATACCCCAATGGCCTAAGCCTCCATGCATCCATGTGTCGTGATACATGTATGGTAGTGTGCCATAATGGTCACGCAGCACTGTGAACGACAGTTGCAGAAAACTCTCTTCATTAAAACGGAAGGCCGCGGCAGCGGAGATTGCCGTTGCGGACACAGGCAGCACATCGCCATTGGCAAAGCCATACAGCGGTGCATAGCTACCGCCTATGTGATAAACCGATGCCGCTAACCAAACATTCTCCCCTGCGCGGTAGACTGCTTCCAGATGGGCGGACGCCAATCCTGTACCTCCGTTGCGTTTGTAGGGAGCCAAGTTTTTCTCAGGTTTGGATAGTGAGAAGTGAGGGTTGAGCCCCATATCGGAGGTGAAGCGGAATCCTCCATTCACTGTCCACTTTTTGTTGGGTCGATATGTCAGTGAGGGTGCCACGCTATTGAAAAGGCGGTTGTCACCATTCGCGGATCCAAGAAAGCCCATGCCTACTTGCAGGTGAGGCTCCCATTTAGGCAGACTGATAGTGTCCTCGCTCAATGGGGGGAGCAGCACATATTGCCCTTGGGCTGTAGCCACACGGAGCAACAGGACTGCTATGAATATAACAAAATATCTCGTTTTTCTCATCTCCTTTTTAATTTTAGACTTATACAACGCACGCGAACTGATTTTATTGTGTCTACAACTCCATTAATTTCAAAAACGATGAGGGATAGGCGGTTTTAAACTCCATGCGACGGCCTGTAACGGGGTGGGTAAAACCCAGGCGGAAGGCGTGCAAAGCCAACCTGCCTATGGGCGAAATGTCATCCTTGTATCCATACATCGGGTCATGCACTACGGGGTGTTTTTCCTCACGCAGGTGCACCCTGATTTGATTGCGGCGTCCTGTGTCCAATCGCAACTCCAACAGTGAGTAGCGACGGCTCGTCTGAACCACTTTGTAATGAGTGACAGCCAGTTTTCCACCATTATCAGTTGGTGAGGAAAGCACACAATACGCTCCGTCAGTAAGCCACGAGCGGATAGTCCCCTCCTGTGGTTCCACCTTGCCCCATGCCACTGCCACGTATGCCCTGTCGTAGACAATCTTTTTCCAGTCGGCCTCAAATCGTTGCGAAACCTGTTTCGACTTCGACACCACCATCAACCCCGATGTGTCCCTATCCAGCCGGTGCACTATATGAGCATTGCACTTTTGATGAGTGAGGTACAGATACCTGTTCAATACGGTGATTACTGTGTTATCTGTACTTTTCTTGCTGTAGGACAACAACCCCTCATGCTTATTTATCACAAATAGGTGTTCGTCTTCATAGACAATGTCCAAGTCGCGTGGTTTAAAACGTTCCTTGTACCCTGCCTTTTCAATAGTCACGCTCATGCCAGGCTGCAAGGGATAATTGAATTGGCTCACCCTTCTGCCGTCCACACACACATTGTGTGCAAGCAACTCTTTTATCTTCGTCCGACTGCTGTCAGGCATCTTTTGCACCAGAAACTGGAGCAACTCACATGTGGCTTCAACCCTGTATTCTACTTGTTTCACGTGAAACATTTTTTTAAGGTTATCAACATTCCGTTACGGGTTATCAACAGGCTTTTGGATAGTAAAAATCTATAGCAGCGATTAGGCAAATTAGTATCTCCTTCCATCAATAGAGTTCCATGAATTCATACTGGTTTCCGATGCTTTTTATGAACTTCAGCATATCGTCGCGGCTAATCACCAAGGATGCCGTATTGTCGTTAGGATGGAAACTAACTTTCTCAGCCTCCAGCAATTGTTTGTCTACAAACAAAATCACCTCGTGGTTTGCGTCATTGACAAGGGTGAAGAGGGAAACCGACCCGGGCCGTACTCCCAAGTATTTCATCATACGTTCCGGCGACGCAAAGGAGAGTTTTCCTTGATGCAACTGGTGCTCTATGTCGTGGATATCCATATCATGCCGTGCATCCATGATGACGAGATAGTGCTTGTTTCCTTTATGGTTTCGGAAAAAGAGATTTTTGCACAACACTGTCCCTTCACCACGATAGAATTGCGAGGCAATCTCTATGGTGGGTGCTTCGGGATGCTCGTAATAGTCGAACTTGATCCCCTGTTGATTCAGATAGTCGTATACTTGTTGTTGGCCTCTCATTTTATGATTCCTAATTGTTTTGAGAGGTCGAGCATGCGGATGATGGGGTTTTTAGCCTTTTCGATGGTGGCGGCATCCATGATGATTTCAGGTGTTTCGTCGCGCAAGCAAGCATAGAGTTTTTCGAGTGTGTTCTGTTTCATGTAGCTACAGTCGGCGCAGTTACACCCTTCCTTGGCTGTTACGGTAATGAACTCTTTGTCGGGGTTGTTTTTACGCATCTCGTAGAGTATGCCCGTCTCTGTGGCGACGATGAATTTCTTGCTGTCCGATTTTTGGATGTAGGTGAGCATGGCCTTGGTGCTGCCCACAAAGTCGGCCACTTTCAAGAGTGCACTGTTGCATTCGGGGTGAGCTATTACGACGGCGTCGGGATGCTCCATTTTCAGCTTCATGACTGTTTCGGCACGCATGGCATCATGCACCATGCATACTCCGTCCCAAAGCACCATGTTGCGACCAGTGACGCTGTTGATGTATCCGCCAAGGTTCTTGTCAGGCGCAAAAATGATTCTCTGGTCTTCCGGCAGGGAGCGAACAAGTTTCTCAGCGTTGCCGGAGGTGCAGATAAGGTCCGACATGGCTTTTATCTCGGCGGAGCAGTTCACGTAGGAAATTACCATGTGGTCGGGGTACTGCGCCTTGAAGCGGGCGAAGTCCTCGCCTTTGCACGACTCGGCCAATGAGCAGGTGGCTGTGATGTCCGGCAGGAGCACTTTACGTGAAGGGTTGAGGATTTTAGCTGTCTCAGCCATGAAATGCACCCCACAGAAGACGATGATATCATTATTGCACTGCTGGGCCATCTGTGCCAAAGCGAGACTGTCACCAATGTAATCGGAGAGATCCTGGATTTCGTCGCGTTGGTAATAGTGACCCAAAATGACGGCGTTTTTCTCTTTTTTCAAGCGGATTATCTCGCTTTTTATTTTTTCTGCTTCCATAATGGTTGTATTTATGTAATTATCAAACACTCCGATTGGTGCTACGAAGTGTTTTGGATTTTGCAAATATACGCTTTTTTTTTTAATTCTCAACACTTTTGCTTCGCCAAATTTCTCTTTTGCTTCCATACCGTTCTGGAGGGTCTTTTAGATTACTTATATTTCTTATGTTTTATTCAATTATTTCTTTTATTATGGTTGTCAAAAATGTTGATAAGTGTTTTTTAGTCTTTTTCTTACTTTAAGGTTATCAACTATTATTAACATTTTATTCCTTCATAGTTTTCTGTTCCTCAATTCTGTTTCTCTTTGTCAACATTCTGTTGATAGTGCTACAAACAGCCTTTTGTTTATAAGCATAGTTGCAGTTGCAGACCTATTTTTTTGTTGAAAATGGCTCATAAAAAATGGGTTTTTCAACACTGACACGGTTGTTTTTTTTCTTTCAGATTTTATTGACAGGGTTGTCAGCACCTTCTCAACATTTCTTGTTGATATTTATTATTGTCCTGATTTTCTTGTATTCTGTCCCTCTGTTTAAAAAATTGTGCATAATTTAATCTTCTTTATTCTTAATAGTTTATGCATTTGTGGTATCTTTGCAACTTCAATAAAGTTATAAACACTCTTTGTTATGAAAGAAATTATTCCTATAGCATGTGACCATGCAGGCTTTGAGTTGAAAGAGGTAGTGAAAAAGCATCTGTCCGACTTGGGTTTCGATGTGAAAGACTTTGGTACAAATAGCAATGACAGCGTCGATTACCCAGATTTTGCCCATCATGTGGGCCACGCAATTGACTGCGGTGAATATAAGCGCGGCATCGTCATTTGTGGCAGTGGCAACGGTGTGCAGATGACTGTTAACAAGTATCCCAATGTCCGCTGTGCCTTATGCTGGAATGTTGAGATTGCTCACCTCGGGCGCCAGCATAATGATTGCAACATCATCTCTCTCCCTGCTCGTTTCATACCGCAGGAAACGGCTTTGCAGATTGTCGATGAGTTTCTGAATACTCCATTCGAAGGTGGAAGACACCAGCGCAGAGTGGAAAAAATCAGTCAGTTGCTCAAATAACATACCTGCACGCCCATGACACCCGATAACCTTTCAGCCGAAAACTACAATAGTTTACGGCAAGTATTCTCGTGCATAGACAATACAACCCTCGAAGGCTCTGACACCCATAACCGTGTCGAGCAGCTTTGTCGCAGGTCCATGGAACTTGTAGATGCTGGTAGAGGCATTGGCCCGGTTGCTGCAGTGTGTGTCTATCCCGTTTTTGTCCAACAGGCACGGACTCTGCTCCAAGGCAGTAGCATCCGTGTTGCCTCTGTGGCGGGTGCTTTTCCGGCGGGTCAGTCTCCCCTACCCGTCAAGCTGACCGAAGTGCGCTATGCTGTTGATCAGGGGGCTGACGAGATTGACATGGTCATCTCTCGCGGCTCTTTGATTGAGGGCGATTACAACAAGGTGTTCGACGAGATTGCCGCTATCCGGCAAGAGACTCAGGGTCTTGTCCTTAAGGCAATACTCGAAACCGGCGAATTGCCCACGGCTGAACTTATTGCCAAAGCCTCTCAGATTGCTATCGATGCGGGTGTTGATTTCATTAAAACGTCTACCGGCAAGATAGCCGTTTCCGCCACGCCCGAAGCAGCCGAAGTGATGTTAAAAACGATAAAAAGACATCACGAAACCACGGGAAGATGGGTCGGTTTTAAGGCTGCGGGAGGCATCTCAACCCCGGACGAAGTCTTAAAATATTACAATCTCGCTCTCCAAATAGTGGGTAAAGAACAAATTAATAACCAATTTTTTAGAATTGGTGCAAGCCGTTTGACCGAACGCCTGTTTGCTTTTTTAACAGAGCAGAATTTTGCAATATGAATTTTTTTTTGTTATTTTGCATTTTTATTGATATACTTACAATAGATGAAACCGTTACAAAAGAAACTTGCGCGTTACACAGCCCCTCAAGAAGCTAAGGCTAAGGGTATTTATCCTTATTTCACACCTATTTCGTCTGAACAAGACACCGAGGTTCTTGTCAATGACAAAAAGGTTCTCATGTTTGGATCCAATTCTTACCTCGGTCTCACCAACCACCCCAAAATCAAGGAGGCTGCCAAAGCCGCTATTGACAAGTATGGTACTGGTTGTGCGGGTTCGCCCTTCCTTAATGGTACGCTCGACATCCACATCCAACTCCAGGACGAACTGGCTGAGTTTTTAGGCAAAGACGGCGTCATGCTCTTCTCCGCTGGCTTCCAAGCCAACTCTGGTACAATACCTTGTGTCACCGGTCGCAGCGACTATGTCCTGTTCGACGAACTCGACCACGCCTCTATCATGGAAGGCAAGCAAATCACTTTCGCCACCACCATGAAGTACAAACACAGCAACATGGAAGACCTTGAGCGTCAGTTGCTGAAATGCCCCATTGAAGCCAGCAAACTCGTTGTCACCGATGGCGTTTTCTCCATGGAGGGCGATGTGGCTCCCATTGACAAACTTGTAGAACTTGGCAACAAGTACCAGGCCACACTTATGGTGGACGAGGCTCACGGCCTCGGTGTTTTTGGACGCGAAGGCCGCGGCACCTGCGACCATTTTGGCAAGCTCAACGATGTAGAGATTGTCATGGGTACCTTCTCCAAGTCTCTGGCCTCTGTTGGTGGTTTTATTGCTGCCGACAAGGAGACCATCAACTACATGAAACACAACGTTCGACCCTACATCTTCACTGCCTCCATCACACCTGCTTCCACTGCCTCCGTTCTCGCTGCGCTCCACATCATGCGCACCGAACCCGAGCGCAACGCAGCCCTCTGGAACAACACCAACTACGCAATGAAGGCCTTCCGCGACCTCGGCTTCGAAATTGGCCACACGCAAACGCCCATCATCCCCTTGTATGTCCGCAACGGCGAGAAGACGTTCATCCTCACACACATGATTTTCGAGGAAGGCATTTTTGTCACCCCCGTCATTCCCCCCGCAGTCCCCTCCGAGGACACGCTGATTCGTTTCGCACTCATGGCCACTCACACTCATCAGCAAATCGACTTTGCTGTTGAGAAAATCTACAAATGCTTCAAAAAAATGGAAGTGTTTTAATACTGCTATTCTTTATGGAATCTATTATTATTAAAGAAGTTAAGAGCCGTTCCGATATACGCGCTTTTATCAAGTTCCCCAATAGGCTCTTCAAGGATGTGCCTACCTACATTCCTCCTCTGATGAGCGACGAACTGAGTTTGCTCACCGAGAAGAACCCTTCTCTGGATCATTGCGACCTCAAAACCTGGCTCGCCTATCGCGGCAAGGAGATTGTGGGCCGCGTGGCTGGAATCATAAACTACTCTGTCAATGAGCGGTGGAACAAAAAGGCAGTCCGTTTCGGATGGTTTGACTTCATTGAGGATTACGATGTCTTCACCAAGCTCCTCGACACCGTCGTGGCTTGGGGTAAAGAGAAGGGAATGACCGAGATAGAAGGTCCTTTCGGCTTTACCGACATGGACAAAGAGTGCTGGGTGATAGAAGGTTTCGACCAGCGCCAAAACATCAGCACCCTCTACAATCCCAAGTATTACATAGATTTCATTGAACGTGCTGGCTACGAAATTCCCTGCCAGTGGGCTCAGTATCAGATTTATGCTTCGCAACCCATTCCCGACAAGGTGGCCCGCATCAACGAGCTCATCATGAAGAAGTATAACCTGCGACTCCTCAAATTCAAATCCCGCAAGGAGGTCTATCCCTACGCACGCAAATTCTTCTATACCATCAATGCCGCTTTCAAGGACCTCTATGATTTCGTCCCCCTCACCGAGAAGGAAATCAATGTCTACATCAAAGAATATTTCCCCTTTATTAACCTCGACTTCGCTTGTTTTGTGGTAGATAAGGACGATAATCTGGTAGCCTTCGGCCTCAGCATACCCGACCTCAACGAAGCCTACAAGAAGGCCAATGGCCATCTTTTCCCCTTTGGTTGGTACCACATCCTGAAGGCCCTGCGCAAGTTCAAGGACATTGACCTGCTGCTCAACGGTGTCCATCCCGAATGGCAGAAGCGTGGCGTCCACTCCATCTACTACGCCTCAATGAATACCAATGCCATCAAGTATAACGTCCAGTGGGCGTACTCAAATCCGCAAATCATTGGCAACGAGGCACAACGCATTTGGGACACCACCTATGAGTCCTCGCCCATGATGAAGCGTGCCATCTTTAAAAAGGCTATCTAAAACTCTCCTCCCCCCTACCCTACTCGCTGGGAGTCACACTGATAACTCAGAAAAGTATCAATACAAATTAACGGGTGATGCTGTAATCAGAATCACCCGTTTATTGTCTGTAAATTAGCAATATATATGGTTGCTCACTATTCCCTTGCTCTTGTTAGTCCCTTTTTGCCTTGTCTTGTATTCCTTCTGTCGCTCTTCCTTCGCTCCTTGTAGGTCATTTCTCTAACATTTGTTCCTCATTTGTTCCTTTTTCCTTGGACAAATGATTTTCGAAATGTGGAATGACTGAACAATAAGAAGCGAACCAAGTGTGGACCGAGATCAAGGTTTGGTCTTGTAGTAACCGACCAAGATGTCGACGAACCAGTTGCCGGGAATGAACCGTTTGAGGGCCACCGAAAGCCACTGTTCGAAGTTGGCCACCACGTAGCGCAGGCGAGGACGGCGGCACTCCACAATTTTCTCTATTTTCTTGGCGAGAACTTCGGGTTTCAGACCCCCATTCTCCTCTTTTTCAATCAGTCCCAACGACCGTTTGAATATTGGGCCGTAGTCCGGGTCGTCCAATGTGGGTTGCGAATTTTTGCGGCTGGCGGTAAAGTTGGTGGCAAAGTCGCCAGGTTCGACCATCGAAACGGTGATGCCGAAGCCCTTCACTTCCGCGCTCAGAGCCTCAGAGAAGCCCTCTATGGCGAATTTGGAGGCAGAGTAGAACCCTTGGTAGGGCAGCCCCATTACGCCGCCTATGGAGCTTAAATTGATGATTCTTCCGCTGCGTTGTTTGCGCATGTAGGGCAGCACTGCCTGGCACATGTTGACACAGCCCATGAAGTTCACCCCCATCTGGGTCTGGATTTCGTCGCGCGTGGCCAATTCCAATGAGCCTCCGATGCCCATCCCAGCATTGTTTATCAGGACATCTATCCGCTGTTCACGGTCGTAGATTTCTTTGACTATCTGATTGATACGGTCGTTATCGCGTATGTCGCCCTGCCTGTATTCTATGGCCGCGTGGTTCATCTCCCTGCGGCATATTCCGTAAACTTTGTGGCCTTTCTGCGCAAGTCTTTCGGCCACAGCCTTGCCAAATCCCGACGAGGCTCCGGTGATGATGATTACTTTCTCCATGTTGTTTGTTTTGCTGTGCAAAGGTACGATTTTTTATTGAATTGATGATATACTAATTATTTTTTGTATCTTTGCAAGTTAATTTTGTTACGTGAAAAGCTCAGGAACAATACTCGACAACCTCAACCGATTCATCCGTAAGTACTATAAAAACAGGATGATAAAAGGAATACTATATTCCTTGGCTCTACTCTTGTCACTATTTTTGATTGTAGCGCTGCTGGAGAATTTCGGATATTTTGGCAGTGTGGTGCGTGCCATTCTTTTTTGGTTTTATTTGCTCTCCGCCATCGCAATTGTCGGCTACTATGTGGTGGTTCCCCTCACCAAAATGTTCCGTTTGGGGAAAGTCATCTCCTACGACGAGGCTGCAAGGATTGTGGGTAACCACTTCCCTGAAATAAAAGATAAACTCCTCAATCTGCTTCAGTTACAGAGACAATCCCAAACCACTGACGACAGTCTACTGGCTTCAGCTATTGAGCAAAAAACGGCTCAACTCAGTCCTCTCCCTTTCCATCAAGCGGTCGACCTGAAATCGAACCGGAAATATATCAAGTATGCACTGATTCCTCTGCTGGTCATTGTGGTTTTGTTGCTGGTATCCCCTACCCTGATCACTTCCCCTTCACACCGAATAACCCATTATAATACTTATTTTGAACGCCCTGCACCCTTCTCCTTTGTAGTGGACAACTCTACCCTTGAGGCTGTGCAATATGAAGATTTTGAGTTGAATGTGAGCGTTGTGGGCGATGCAGTACCGGCTGAGGCCTTCATTAATATCGATGGCAACCTGTTCAAGATGCGGCAGGTTGACAGGACGCATTTTAGTTACCTCTTCAAGGCTGTGCATCGTTCGTGCAAGTTCTACCTACAAGGAGCAGAGGTCCGTTCCACGGATTATGAATTGATAGTCAATCCTAAACCCTCAGTCGTTGATTTCCAAGCGATTCTCTCCTACCCCGCTTACACTCAAAAAGCTTCGGAGACGCTTACAAACGAGGGCGACATGGTTGTGCCCGAAGGAACTTACGTCAAATGGCTTTTCAATACGCAACACGTTGACACATTATACTTTGTGGCAGACGAAATGGTAAAAGCTGTTGTGCCGGATGCTAACGGACGTGCATCTTTGACGTTCAGGGCTTTGCACTCATTTGACTATTGTTTCTTCGGAACGAATGAGCAAGTCTCACTATCAGATTCTTTAAAGTTCTCGGTATCCACAATCAGTGATGTACCCCCCATCATTTCGGTGGTTGAATTGCGCGATTCAACCCATTTCGACCGTCTGTTTTTCCAAGGACGTGTAAAAGATGATTATGGTTTTAGCCGTCTGGAATTCAAGACATTGAAGACAAATGTGTCCGACACTTCGGTGAAATCAACGACATCTGTTGAGATTGGATTGACCAAAGAGTCGGTTCAGGAGTTCTACTATTCAACGGATTTGTCGGAGATTGAGTTGCTTCCTGGAGACAGGCTTGTGTACTATTTCGAGGTCTGGGATAACGATGGAATACATGGTCCCAAGTCAGCCACATCGCAGCGTTTCGAAGTTGAGATACCCACTGAAAAAGAGCTGGATAAGATTCTGGACCGCAACTCGACTGAGGCACAGCAACAGGTGCAAAAATCAATATCGGAACTCAAAAAGATGCAGGAGGACATCAATGAGTTGATGCGTAAACTTGTTGACAAGAAGGAGTTGGATTGGCAGGACAAAAAGGAGTTCCAAGAACTGGCCAAAAAGCATGAGGAGATAAAGCAGATGATGCAGCAGATGCAGAATCAACTGCGTGAAAATAAGCAGCTTGAACAAAAGTATAAAGACCAGAGTGAGAGGCTGATGGAGAAGCAGAAGGAGCTGGACAAACTCATGAATGAGGTGCTGAATGATGAGATGAAGGAGATGATGCAGGAGATCGAAAAGCTGATGCAGGAGATGGACAAGAAAAAGGTCCAGGAGGAGTTGGAAAAGATTAAAATGGATAACGAAGACCTTGAAAAACAACTGGATCAGAACATCGAACTGATGAAACGTCTGGAATTGGAAAAGAATGTGGAAGATGCTGTCCGGAAGGCTGAAAACCTGGCTGAAAAACAGAGGCAGTTGGCAGAGAAGTCGGAACAAGCAAAGAACAAGGAGGAACGCGAGAAAGCCCTGAATGAACAGAGGGAACTTTCTAACCAATTCGAACAGTTGAAACAAGAGATTGATAAGATTCAATCCGACTATAAAAAGCTTGATGAAAGCCTTGATTTCAAGGTTGACAAGGAGCAACTGAAAAAGATTGACAACAATCAGCAAGGCGCTGAGGATAAGTTGAATAAAGGTAAGAATAAAGATGCCTCGAAACAGCAAAAGGAGGCCGCTGAACAGTTGGACGAACTGTCAGAACAGTTGGCTGCGTCAGCTCAGGACATAGAGCAACAGGACTTGGCTGAGGATGCCGAGGCTATTAGGAAGTTGTTGAAGAATCTCGTGCGCCTGTCGTTCAATCAGGAGTCATTGATAGACCAAATTAAATCCATTTATATTCAAGACCCTAAGTATCAGTCAATCATTGTTTCACAGAACAAAATCAAGGATGATTTCAGAGGCGTGGAAGACTCCCTCAGGGCTGTTGCAAAGAGACAGGTGGCTGTGGCAAGAGTTCTGAATAAGAATATTAGTGATGTCAATAACAATATTGCTCGCTCTCTATCCGGATTGTTGCAAATGAATCAGACATTTTATGGTAACTATAAGAACTCACAATCCGCACAGTCAATGCAATACGCAATGACGTCATTCAACAATCTTGCCCTTGTGATGGCAGAATCGCTGGACCAGTTGCAGAACCAGATGCGCCAAAATATGCAAAAGAAAAACAACGGCAGCTGCAAGAATCAAGGTATGAAGATGAAGGGGAACTGCAGCAAACCAGGCAAGGGAAAGCCTTCTGCCAAGTCGATGAAGGAATTGCAACAGGAGTTGAACCGGCAGATGGAAGCTTTGAAGAAACAGCTTGATAAACAAGGTAAAGATAAGAATGGCGGACGTAAAAAGATTGGCGACAAGGGTAACAGGCAGATGAGCGAGGAGTTTGCAAAAATGGCTGCCCAACAGGAGATGATACGCCGCATGATGCAGGAGTATGGGCAGGAACTGAAGCAAGGGAATGCCGGGGATGCCAAGTTGATGAGGGAGATTGACAAACTGACGAAACAGATGGAACAGACGGAGACGGATTTGGTGAATCGCATTATCAACCAGCAAACTATAAACCGTCAGCAACAGATTTTGACCCGTTTGCTTGAACATGAGAAGGCTGAAATGCAAAGGGAGAAGGAGGAGCGACGCGAAAGCCGCGAGGGTAAGGAGATGCCTCATCAGCCTTCACCAAGCGACATGGAACAGTTTAAGAAGTTGCAAAAGACTAATAGCGACCTGTTTCGCACTGTGCCCCCTACCCTTTCGCCATACTATAGGGCTAAGGTTCAAGATTACTTCTATAGTTTTTGATAGATATTTAGAAAAATTATCGTATCTTTGTAGAGGAATAATACGTGATCGTTATGATAGAAAAGACTGTAATTCAGAATGATAGTTCTGCTATCCGCTCGGTTGAGGATTACATTGCCGCAGTATGCTACGAGAATCATCTCGATAATTACCATGCTACGATTGCAGTGCCTGTTCTCGGCGTTGTGCAGGCCATGATTGGCGATTATTCCGCCAACATGGGTTCAATAGTGCTGCAAAGTGACTATTGCCGCGAGGGGGTCTTTTTTAACATAACCAGTAGTGCTGATTGTTTCCACCGTGAGGACCAAGGAATCGAGGCCTCCCCTACCCCGCTTTCCGACTCCCTGTCGTTGGCGGGTATGTTGGCTGACGAAATGAGGGTGCTTGATGATGGGAGAACACTTCAGTTGATTTTTCACCTGAGAGGGATTGCAGCAAGGGAGACGGAAAGAAGAAAGTGCGTGTTGGAGAAGTTCTACGCTAAAGTTCTCGTCGAGGCTTGAAAATGTCCTTTCATAACTTCACGAGGTTTTTGCTTGCAAGTCGGTTCATCCAATGGCGCTAAAAGACGTCAAGGAAAATGAGCAATAATAAGGTGAAATATGATGTAAAGAGTTGATTTCCCAATTAGTATGGCGTTATTTCTTAAAACGAGTTTTGTGTGCTAAAAAATCATTCTCTGGTTTTTATTGTTATTGATTAATACTTTTTTGATACAATGGCTATATCTTTCTCAACACAGGATGTCGAATTCACTTTGGATGATGAACAAAAGGTAAAAAAGTGGATTACGACCATCGTCAATGCGCACAGCATGACGATAGGCGTTATATCTTATCTTTTTTGTAGTGACGAGGTCGAGCTGGATGCGAATCGTACCTTTTTGAATCATGATACCTATACGGACATCATCACCTTTGATTATGTTGAAGGGAGTGTTGTGTCCGGTGACATAATGATTAGTGTTGACAGGGTGCGTGAAAATGCTTCCATTTTCAATGTCCCCTTTGAAAACGAATTGAACCGTGTGATTATCCATGGAATCCTGCATCTGTTGGGACAGAAGGACAAATCGGAGGAGGATGCAGCACAGATGCGGAAACGTGAAGAAGATGCATTACAATTGTGGAAAACAATGGATTAGTGGTTCCGTTCCTCGCGAAACATATAGTACTCCCCTACCCTATTTGATACTATTCTGCTGTATAATATGAAATGGTCCTCGTTTGATGTGATTGTTGTTGGTGGCGGTCATGCAGGTGCTGAGGCATCGGCAGCCTCCGCCAATATGGGTGCAAAGACACTGCTCATTACTATGAATATTGACACGATTTGTCAGATGTCATGCAACCCAGCTATGGGTGGGGTGGCCAAAGGGCAGATTGTGCGTGAGATTGATGCGTTGGGTGGTTATTCGGGTTTGGTGACAGATGAGTCGATGATTCAGTTTAGAATGCTCAATCTTTCCAAAGGCCCCGCCATGTGGAGCCCACGAGCCCAATGCGACAAAATGCAGTTCTCACTGAATTGGAGACATGTCTTGGAGAATATCCCCAATCTTTCTATATGGCAGGATGAGGTGGTGGATGTGCAGATTAAGGATGGAGCTGTTTGCGGAGTTCACACGCGCATGGGTCTGGACATCCCTTCTCGTGCCGTTGTGCTCACTAATGGCACTTTCCTGAATGGGACTATTTACATCGGCGAAGGTTCTTGGACAGGCGGTAGGATAGGGGAGAGGTCGGCCATGGGTCTTTCTGATAGTCTGCGTGAACATGGTTTCTCTGTAGAGCGGCTGAAGACGGGTACGCCTGTCCGCATAGATGGAAGGACGATTGATTTTGATAAATTGACGGTGCAGCCTGGCGATGAGAAGCCTGGTAAGTTTTCTTTCCTTGACACCAAGCCTCTTGCACAACAGCGCCCATGTTTCCTTGCCTATACTAATGAGAAGACTCACGACATCCTCCGCACCGGGTTTGACCGTTCGCCTCTCTATACAGGCAGGATTCAGGGACATGGCCCCCGCTACTGCCCTTCGATAGAAGACAAGATTGTTCGCTTCGCTGGAAAGGACAGGCACCAGTTGTTTGTTGAGCCGGAAGGATGGAGGACCAATTCTTATTATCTGAATGGCTTTTCTTCCTCGTTGCCACTCGAAGTACAGCTTGATGCGCTTCACTCAATCCAAGGGTTCGAGCACGCTCAGATTTACAAGCCTGGTTATGCTATCGAGTACGATTACTTTCCGCCTACCCAGTTGAAGTATACACTGGAGACTAAGCCTGTGGAGAATCTCTACTTTGCTGGTCAAATAAATGGGACAACAGGATATGAGGAAGCTGCCTGCCAAGGTCTAATGGCTGGTATCAATGCGGTGCTTAAAATGAAGGGGCGAGCTCCGTTTGTCCTCAACCGAACACAGGCCTATATCGGAGTTCTTATTGATGACCTTGTCACCAAAGGGGTAGATGAGCCCTACAGGATGTTCACTTCAAGGGCAGAGTACAGAATCTTGTTGCGACAGGATAATGCAGATGTCCGTCTGACCCCTCTGTCGCATGAGTTGGGGTTGGCTTCTGATGAACGCATGAGAAGGGTGGGGGAGAAGACTCGTTACACTGACGAGGTTGTTAAGTCGGTACAGGAAATACCCATCATGCCGGGCGATGCCAATGCTCTGCTTGAAAGTCTCGGCACACCTGGCTTGCAGCAGCGAGTCAAATTGGTCAATCTTCTCCTGCGGCCAGAACTCAAGATGGTGCATCTGTTGGCAATGTCCCCTCAATTGAAAGCCGTTGTTGAGGGGTTGCCGCCGTATCTGAAAGATGAAGTTGTAGGTGCAGCTGAGATTCTGCTCAAGTACCAACGTTATATTGAGAAGGAGAAGGACGTCGCCGACCGCATCTTGAAGTTTGAAGACGTTGTCTTGCCTGTGGGATTTGATTATTTCACCCTTACCTCTCTATCCTACGAGGCACGCGAGAAGTTGAACAAAATGCAGCCCCGCACTCTTGGTCAGGCATCGCGTATCAGTGGTGTCTCTCCAGCCGATGTCTCGGTTCTTTTGGTCTATGTGCAGCACTCCAATTAGTATTCCGTTTCACGAGAAACCCTAAAGGTAAACATCATGCTCTATGATGTTTATGTGTTCCGTTTCCTTCCTTATACCATCTGCTAATGTGCTTTTGTTTCTGTTCAAACGCGGCTATTCCTTTGGCAACTTTAGCAGGTAAGAGCGTGCCTCTGGTCCCAGATTGAACAGCAGATCGATTGCACTTAGGTTAGGCTTGAAACCATATCGACTGTCGAACACTTGGCTGTAAGGAGGGAATCCATCTCCGCACTGGTTCTTTTTCGAAGTGAGGTTTATTCTATAGTCCAACGCACTATCATTATAGGGGGTGAACCTCTCGCTGTATTCGACCTGGCAGACAATCTTCATTTTTTTCATTAGGAAGCATAAAATAGCATTGTTCAACTCAAGTAAGCGGTCGTGCTTTGCCATGATTGCTTGTTCCAGTTCGTCCTTATAATAGAGGAAATACGGTGCCGCGCTGTAGGCGGACTCTATGGCTCGCCAGTGCCGGATATTCCAAGGTTCGTTGTAGCTGATGGTGATTTCACCCGTGCGAGTATGGTTGCCGTTGGGTCTTGATACTGGCACATTCAGCATCAACCCCCCGTTCCCCGTAGCTATTTCTGCCCGGTTGCGGAATGTCTGTTTAGGAAATGTCTCGTGTTGTTCTATCACCACAAGGCTGTGCGAGGCCATAATGGCCATATAGCGTATCGATGGCAGGTATGCTGTCGAGAGTAGGGGAGGGGTCTCCATTGCTATTGTCCAATAATGGCCGAGATCAATTCGTCGTCTTCAAAGTAGAAATCGATGTTCCCTTCACCGAAGGTGACACGCCGTTCACCCCAATCCTCGTTATCCACGTCCTGTTCAAAGTACTGATTGTCAACCATTAGTTTTACAATCTCCTTCTCTCCCATATCGAATATGTTTTTGCCGAACAGGGTGGTTTTTTCATCCACGATGTCGATGCACGTCAGGGTAGGGCTGTCCCCTTCGAAAAAGAGCGTCATTTTATCTGTATAGCGGAGCACGGTTGTTGTTTCGTCGCCGGCACTTTCTATTGTTTCCACCTCGTTTGGTTCGCCAAGTATGGCCACTACTTCTTCTATGGGCATATCGAATTTTATATCCCCAAAACCCTGCTTTATTTGTATGTCTGAGTTCATATTTTTTCCTTTTTTTGAGAAAACAAAGTTACGAATTATTTATTGATTGGCCAAATATTTTATTCTTAAAAAAAATATTCTCAATCATATCATTCTGTATTGCAATATATTGTATTTATATTTCATTCTTGTAAAGCAAAAACTTTTTGTGGAAAGAGAAAAAAGTTGTACTTTTGCAAACTCAAAAATGAGGCGACTAAGTAGCTCAGCAGGTAGAGCACATCCCTTTTAAGGATGGGGTCCTGGGTTCGAATCCCAGCTTAGTCACAACTTTTTCATGGCCTGACTAAGTAGCTCAGCAGGTAGAGCACATCCCTTTTAAGGATGGGGTCCTGGGTTCGAATCCCAGCTTAGTCACAAGAACAACACCGGAGCCCTTTTTCCGGTGTTTTTTTGAATGATATGCACATGACAGCGGTCCTGAATCATAAGCGGTGGTTGGTGTGTCTGGCCTTTTTGCTGTGTTTTCTCCCTCTTTGCCGTGCGCAGCAAACACAGGAGCAGTTGGCCGCACATTACTATTCTACTGGCCAGTTTGAGCAGGCTGCTGAAAGTTACGAGGCTCTGTATGCCCGTGCCCCGAACAAGTTTTATTACCAGATGCTTTTCCGTTCCTATTTGGAGCTGAAAGAGTACAAAGATGCTCTCCGTCTGGTCGAGAAGCGCATTAAGCAGTATCCCAACGACCTTTATCTCTATGTTGACATGGGTCGCACCTATGAGTTGCGGGGCGACCGTCGCAAAGCCAACAAGACCTTCGAATCCGCAGTTCAAAAGATTGGCTTCGACACCAAGCAGATCAGCGAGTTGACCCAAGCCTTCGAGACCGCTGGCCATCCCGAACAAGCCATCCAAGTCTACCTTCTTGCGCGCCAAAAGATGCGCAATGATCTGGCCTATGTCAGCGAGCTTGCAACCCTCTACCAGCATGTAGGCAACTACGAAGCCATGATGCAGGAATACTTCGATCTCCTCGACAAGTCTCCCAACATGCTCGGCTCCATCCAGATCTCCCTCCAGCGTGTACTCAACGAGACTGCCAATCCCAAGCTTGTCGAAGGCCTCCGCAGCACCCTTGTCCAGCGTGTCCAGCAGTCGCCGGACAACAAATCCTACATCGAGATGATGCTTTGGTTCTCCTTGCAGCAGAAGGACTTCCAGTTTGCCCTCGTGCAGGCCAAGGCTGTCGATGCCCGCTTCCCCGACATGGCTGGCGAACCCCTCATGCGGGTGGCCTCCATTGCCCGTTCCAACCAGGACTACGACGTGGCGCACGAGTGCTATCGCCTCGTCGCGCAGAAAGGCTCCGATTGCCCTAATTATTTCCCCGCAAGGGTAGGGGCCCTTGAGGTGGCTTTCGCGCGCTTAAACCGCAATTTCCCCATCGAAAACAAGCTCCTCAACCAGCTCCTCCACGACTACCAGTCCGCCCTCGACGAGTTGGGGAAGAACCTCCGCACCGTCCAGCTCATGCGCAACTATTCCGACCTCCTTGCCTATTATGCGGACAGTGTCCAACCCGCTGCCGACCTCTTATACGATGTCCTCGACCTCCCCAAGCTCCCTGCCAAGGAACGCGACGAGACCAAGCTTGCCCTGGCCGATCTCCTCCTTTTTGCGGGCGAAGTGTGGGATGCCTCCCTTCTCTACATGCAGGTCGAAAAAGCCAACAAGAATGATGTCCTCGGCTCCCTTGCCAAGTTCAAGAATGCCAAGCTCTCATACTACAATAACGACTTCCTCTGGGCCAAAACCCAGCTCAATGTTCTCCGTGCCTCCACCTCCAAGCTCATTGCCAACGATGCCATGGAACTCTCCCTCCTCATCAGCGACAACATGGAAGAGGACAGCACCTTCGACATGCTTTCCCGCTATGCTGCTGCCGATCTCCTGCTCTACCGCAACCTCCTCGACTCCGCTTGGGATGCTTTTGACGACATTGCCCACAGCGCCCTCTCTCATCCCCTTTTCGACGAGGTCCTTTATCAGAAAGCCCGTATCCGCATTCGCCAGCAACGCTATGCCGATGCCGACACCCTTCTTCAGCAACTCATTGATTTCTATCCCAACGACCTTCTTGCCGACGACGCTCTGCTCCTTCTTGCCCAGCTCAATGAGGAACGCCTCTCCAACCCCACGCGTGCCCGCTCCTGCTATGAGAAGTTGATTCTCGATTACCCCTCCAGCCTCTATGTCGACCAAGCCCGCAAACGCTACCGCGCCCTCTCCGATGCCCTTCCCCCTGCTTCCGTTCAGTGATCCTGCCCTGTTCCATGCCATTCATTAATCAAATATTATCCATAATAGCTATAATAAAACCCTTATGAACCACCTAAAGCATGTAGCGCTCTTGATTTTGATGGCACTGCTCTGTCTCGCGCCCAGCCATGCTCAGGACACTGTCCTCTTCGACAATGCCTTCACGGTCAATGTGGACGGAGTTACCGATTCTTCGGGTTATATTTTCGACGACGGAGGCCCTACAGCCGACTATTCCAACAGTTTTGCCGGAATGGTCATAATCACAGCTCGTTTGGGTGACACCATCGAGCTCACTGGCACCTACAACATCGAGCGTATGAGCGACTATCTCTACGTCTACAATGGCTCAGGCCGCACAGGCACCACCCTGGGCACCTATAGTGGCTCCGGCACCCTCCATTGCATCTCCGTCACCAGTGTCATGACCCTCTATTTCACCTCCAACGCCTCGATCAGCAGTTCTGGTCTCGCACTCCACTACACCATCCATTCTTCTGCTTGTAACAACTTCATATCCAACTTCACCTATTCTGACATCTCAGCTAATTCTGTCGACCTCGTCTGGCTTGCCAACGATCCCAATGAAACCTTCCGAGTCTCCTACGGCACCAACTCCACCGTCGTTACCGGCAATTCCTGTCGCATCTCCGGCTTAACTCCCATGACCAACTACACTTTCTACCTCTCCTCCCTTGCCGACACCGGCACAACCAGCTGTCTGCGCACCCTCAACGTCCTGACTCCCTGTGTCTCGGCTTTTATCCGTGGTGCCCGACCCATTTGCACTGTCGACACCGTTCTTCTCACTGCCGATAGTGCCGACTCCTACCTCTGGTCTACGGGCGACACCACGCCCTCCATTCTTGTCACCCAACCGGGCAACTACTCCCTTGTGGTGAGCTCCGCAGGTGGCTGTTCCGATACCGACCATGTCCTAATCCCCCAGCGCACCGTAGACATTGACTTCTCAATTCCTCATGCCCTCTGTCCCGGCGACTCTACCTCCGTCTCCGTGGGTCTCTCAGCCTTCGCCAATGTCCATGTCTACTTGGGACAGAATCTCCTTTCCGAGTCCAACCGCATCTTCCTCCCTGACGGAGTTTCCTGCAGCCCCTATGGTTGCTCTTACCGCTCCGAGCTCGAATTCACCGACTTCAACGACAATGCCCAAATCACCAATGTCAACGACATCCGCTACGTCATGCTCAGCCTGGAGCATACCTACGCCGGCGACCTCTACATCAACATCACCTGCCCCAATGGCCAATCTGCCGACATCCTGCGCTATGGTGGCTCTGGCAACTCGCAGTGCAATAGTTCCATACCCTCTGCCAGCCGTGGTTGGAAAAGAGGCTTTAATGCACCTGTCAGCACCTATTTTGGACTCCCCCATACTACCAATGAATCCCCTGCTTGTGACTCTACCCTTCCCGGAAACCGGCCTGGCGTGGGTTGGCGCTACTGTTGGTCCAATGCCATGGATGCCTTCGTATATACACCAAACGACGGGATCATCTATCGTAGCATCAATGTCCATGGCAACACCTTCGACTCCTCCAACGTTCGCCTGGGCACCAATTTCTATCACCCGGACCAGTCTTTTGCCTCCCTTGTGGGCTGCCCCATGAACGGCACTTGGTACATAGAGGTCATTGACGGCTGGAGTGGTGACAATGGCTATATTTTCGGCTGGACTCTCGCGCTTAATTCCCAGCGCCTTACCCACAATGACTATATCCCCACCGTCTCCTATGCCGACATCATCGGCCCATGGGTTGAGCGTAACACCGACACCACCTTCTCCATCTTTGCCCCGGACTCCCTCGCTGCCGACACCACAGTCACCTACATCGTCCATATCTACGACAGCAACGGCTGCCAGTTCGACACCTCTTTCTCCATCCTTTTCCGTGCGCCCTCCATTGGCGATACATTCGCCGTTGCTTGCGACAGCTTCCTCTGGCGTGGCAACACCTATTACCAGACCACCACCGATACGCTCCCCGCTCTTTTAACCAATTCCGCTGGCTGCGACAGCACTCTTGTCCTCAATCTCTCCCTTCTGCAATCCATTCAAGTGCAGGTCTTTGACACCTGTACCGAGAACATGCTCCCGTACACTTACCACGATTCTGTCTTCTACACCGACACCGCCGATGTACTCTTCACCGTCCCCATTGCCGACGGCTGCGACAGCATCATCCGCTACAGTCTCCACGTCCTCCGCAATGTCTACACCGAAGTCGACACCACTCTTTGTGCCGACCAGTTGCCTTTCACGTGGCATGACCATCTCTTCACCGAGAGCGGCACACACACCGTTACCCTCTCCTGTCGCAATGGAGCCGACAGCATTGTCACCTACAACCTCCACGCCAACCCTGTCTACAACCTCCAGGTTGCCGACACCATCTGCCAAGGCTCCTCCTACCTTTTTGGAAACCAGTCCTTATCACAGCCGGGCAGGTATACCGACACGCTTCTCACCGCTGCCCTGTGCGACAGCGTTGTCCACCTCCAGCTCGCACTCCTCGACACCATCCACATCGAACTCATGCATGACTCCCGCTGCCAGCCCCCTGTCCATCTTGTCTCCTGCAACACCTCTCCCTCCTGGCGTTATCTGTGGACCTCCGACCCCGACGACCCCGATCTGACCCCGCAGCAGCACTCCAACCATATCTCCGTCAGCCCATCCGCCACAACCATCTATTATCTTGTTGTCAGCCATAGCAATACCGACTTCTGTTCGTCCACCGACTCCATCTCCCTCAGTCCCATCACACCGATACAGATCGACTGGGACATCAACATCAATGGCCAGCAGTTGGAAATCATCAACACCAGCACCGGCTACACTACGCAGAGCTGGTATGTCAATGGTCAGCTTACTGACAACCATTCATCCCGTTTCCTTTATTTTGGCGGTGACCAGACCGACTCCATCCGCGTCACGCTCGTCCTTTCCAACGACCTCTGTTCCGACTCCATCTCCAAAACCTTTGTCCTCATCCACTCCGCCATCTATTTTCCCAATGTCTTCACTCCCGATGCGGAGGACAACAACCGCTTTGCAGCCATCGGCAGTGGCATTCTTGAATATGAGATATGGATTTTCGACCGCCGCGGTGTCAAGGTGTACCATGGCACCGATGTCGACAACGGCTGGGACGGCACCAGCAATGGGCGCCCCTGCCAGCAAGCCGCCTATACCTATTTCTGTCGCTATCGCGACCACGATTCTGCCCAAGGCTATCAAACGGCCAAAGGCACCGTTCTTCTTCTTAGATAACCTGTTGTAAACCATGAATCCACGCTCCTCACGTTCCTCCTCTCGTCCGGCCTCTTCCGATGGCAATGTCAGGGCCAAGAAAGCCCTCGGACAGCATTTCCTCAAGGATGAGACCATCGCACGCCAAATTGCCGACTCCCTCACTGGCCTCACGCCCCATGTCTTGGAAATCGGTCCCGGCATGGGTGTCCTGACCAAGTATCTCTACAATCGTGAGGGGATTGATTTCCACGCCATTGAGATAGATAGCGAGTCTGTATGCTACCTCCATGACCATTACCCCCAACTCCATGTCATCGAGGGCGATTTCCTTGCCCTCGACCCCGCCACGCTCTTCTCTCAGCCCTTTGCCGTCATCGGCAACTTCCCCTACAACATCTCCTCGCAAATCCTATTCAAGGTCTTCGACAATCGCAACCGTGTCCCCGAAGTGGTGGGAATGTTCCAGAAGGAGGTGGCCGAACGTGTCGCTGCCAAACCCGGCAGCAAGACCTATGGCATCCTGAGTGTCTTGCTTTCAGCCTTCTACGACATCGAGTACCTCTTCACCGTCCACGAAAACGTCTTCAACCCTCCCCCAAAGGTCAAATCCGCCGTCATCCGGCTGCGTCGCAACGGTGTAACATCCTTGGAATGTGACGAGGAGCTTTTTGTCAAGGTGGTCAAGATTGGCTTCAACCAGCGGCGCAAAACCCTCCGCAATGCCCTGCGGCAGCTCGACCTGCCCCTCGACGCTGTGCCGGAGCAGTACCTCTCCCTCCGCGCCGAGCAGCTCTCCGTCAGCGACTTTATAACATTAACGAAATCATTGTCCTAATGCCATGTCTGTTTTAGAATACATCATCCTCGCCTTTGCGCTCTCAGTCTCCGTCATGCTCTCCTTGCGTGCCTGTGCGCTGAAGACCCCCATCCGCCTCACGCATGGTCTGGGGGTGGCGCTCCTCATCGCTGCGGTCCATACACTGCTCTTGCTTGCAGGACTTTACATAGGTAATCTGCTCCGTATAGGGTTCCCCGAATACGACAGCCTCATCTATCTCGGTCTGTTGGTTGCGGTGGCGTTGCGTCTTTTCTTCCCCGCTTTCCGCAAAAAGGAGAAGGAGCTTCCTGCCTACGACATTTCGCGCTGGCTCACGGTCCTCCTCCTTGGCATAGCCACGGGCACCAATACCCTCTTTGTCGGTTTGGGTCTCGGCTTCCTTGTCCCGCTCCATCCCGACGCTCTCCGCGCCTCTATTCCCCTGGCCGTGGTTCTGTTCCTCATGGGCTATCTTGGCATCATGCTGGGCCGTACCAAAAAGCCCGTCCGCGCCCGCCGCTGGCAGCTCATCGCTGTCCTCTTCCTCCTTGTTTTCGCCATCAAGGGTGCTTTCTTCTCCAACTGACCTCATTCGGCGCAATACCCATGCTTTCAGCCTTTATCGGGCGTGAGGAAGGGTTGCTCCGTCAGTCCCCCGTAGCTCTCTGCTGCCTGTAGGAGGGCTATCTCTGTTGTGTAGGGTTCATACATCGTGCATCGTGTCAACACCCCTTGGCTCGAACTTTTTTCTTCACGCCTGTGTACCAATGCCCAGCCTCGGTTTCTGTCCTCCAGCGTGTTGCCTACCAATGCCAACCTGCCCTCCACCGTGCGGGGTTCCAAATCGGCAAAACGCCAGACGTTGCACCCAGGCGCTAATAGTGTCTCCTCCATCCTTACGTATACCTTAGGTATCATGTTTTCAACGGTTTGCACCAATGTGTACAATCTGAGTGTGTCGCCCACCTTCCAGTAGCCATTTCTGCCGCAAAGTGCTCGTACCATGTCTGTTCCAGTTGGGTTAAGGGGTAGGGGAGTGGACACCCGTATTGAGGTCGCTATTGCCGCTGCCCCCTCCACTTCGCCCCACTGGTACCCTATGTCGGGCAGTATCCCGTCACTGACGGGCATCCCCGGCAACAGCAGTGCCCCGCCGTTGCGATACACCTCCTTGGTCATAAACACCTCCGGCATTTTCCGCATCAGCGAGCAGTAGCGTGCGTAGGCCGTGCTCCCGCCCGTAAACAGGCAGTTGCCGCTGGCCCGCAGTGCCTTCCACAGATTGGCGTTGCGTGCCACCCGCTGCCTTGATATGAACTGTTCCCGTGTGCGGCTCCTCGGCATCTCGCTTGTCGCCGACCGAATAATGATTTTTCCGCATCGTGTGTACACCGTCAGGTTGTCTTTTTCCAACCTTCCGCTCACCTTGATGCCTTTCTTTTGCATGTGTGCCATTGTTCGTTCCTCCGTCTTTTCTCAATCCCCCGTCCAACGCTCCTTCTATATTGAATCAATATTGAACGAGCGTTGAACGGACGTTGATAGATTGTTTTAATATATTGATAACATGATTTTTGTGGTTCTTGTTGTCTTGTTTTTCTGAGGCCAAAGTTACAACCGCTATCGGTGTTGCATACGGTTTGCTTCCTTCGTAGAGACAACTTGTCGCAACTCGTCCCCGTTGTTCCTCATGTTTCGCCAACAGGTATTCCATGCCCTGCCTCTGCGCTGCCGAGCAGGCTGCTGCATCGGAAGGGCTGTGGCCGCTGGTTGGCGGGTTTTCCACTTTTGGGCAATAAAAAAGAGTGGATAGCGTTACAGGGGGTATGCTTGAGAATTTAGGCTTGGTTGGCCTTTTTTTAGGCTGCATGCTGGCGGCAACGGTGGTGCCTTTCTCGTCGGAGACACTGCTGGCTGGCGCTTTGCTGATGGGATATAGTCAATGGACGGTAGTCTTAGTGGCGACACTGGGCAACACGGCTGGCGGCATGATTAGTTTCCTGCTGGGTTGGCTGTGCAAATGGGAGTGGCTGGAGAAGTACCTGCGGGTGAATAAGGAGAAACTGATGCGGGTGCATAGTCGTGTAGAGAAGTACGGGACGGCGGCGGCGTTGCTGACATGGCTACCCATAGTGGGGGACTTGATAGCCATAGCCATGGGGCTGGTAAGGACAAATCCGTGGTGGACTGCGTTGCTGATGTTCTTGGGCAAGTTGGCACGGTATGTGGCCGCTGCGGGGCTGTTCAGCCTGACGGGATGGTTCTGATTAGTACAAAGAAGGTTTTTCCACAGGATATAGATGAAGAGTAAAAAACAAACCCCCACGATGGTGTGGGGGTGGTGGGTTTGCGTACCGACAGCAGGTTTCCTCTATACAGGGATTGTCCCCGCAGTCAGGGATTCTTTCGCTTGGTGTGTTTGATTCGCGCCGCGGGTGCGGAACTTATTTGTGCGAAGTCGCTACTTTCTTTTTGAGTGCACGGACACGCTCGGCGGAGGCGTGAATCTGATCGGCGGAGATGATGCCGTTTTGCACAAGCTGCTGGATGGTTTCGACGGCGTGAGGCACCACGTTGGGGTCATAGCCGCCCCCGTTGTTGGAAAGGCAGAGGAGGTCGCATCCGGCCACGATGGCAAGGCGCAGGGTCTCCTCGAAGCCATAGTGGGAAGCGATGGCACCCATGGCAAGGTCGTCGGTAACAATAACACCGTTGAAACCAAGCTGGTTGCGGAGCAACTCGGTCACGATGGCCGGCGAGAGGGAGGCGGGGAGTTCGTCGCCGAGGTTGCGGTTGATGACGTGAGCCACCATCACCATGTCAACAAGCCCTTTGTCAATAAGTGTGCGATAGGGTTCGAGTTCTATCTCCTTCCATGTTTTGGTGACGTCGACAAGGCCGGCATGGGTGTCGCCAGTGGCGCTGCCGTGGCCGGGGAAGTGTTTGAGGCAACCGATGATGTGCTGTCTGTTCAGTTCGTTGAGCCAGAGGGAGGCGCAGCGGGCCACGGTGGCGGGGTTGGAGGAGAAGCTGCGTCCCAGTTTGCCTATGACGGGGCAAGAGGGGTTGACATCGACGTCCACGCATGGGGCGAAGTCGAGGTTGATGCCAGCCTCGGCGAGTTCCCGGGCTATGATGGCGGCATTGCGGGAGACACTGTCGTCGCCCCCACGGGCGGAGGCTTGGGCTGTCATGGTACGGGGGAAGCCGTCGCGGGTGCGTAGACGCGCCACGTTGCCGCCTTCCTGGTCAATGCCGATGAGGAGGTTGCCTCCTGCATACTTCTGCAGGTCGTTGCAGAGGTTTTTGATTTGGGAAGGGGAGGAGATGTTGCGGTGGCGGGTGCCCGTAGGGGCGTCGTATTCGAAAAGGATTACGCTGCCTACATGGTATTTCTGTATATCGCGGATGATGTGGTTTTTATCGTCGAGCTGCGTGCCGCGGAAACCGACGAGGAGCATCTCTCCGATGTCCTGCAGCAGTTGGTCTTCGGATTGGGAGGGAGTGGGCTGGATGGTTTGCGGGACGGGATTGTTGTTTTGTCCGCAGGCGGTGATGGCCAGCGAGAGGAACATGAGGGTGAGGAATGTGTGCTTCATGGGTGAAAAACTGTTGTTTGAATGATTGTTATGCGAAGGGAATGCGGTTGACGATGCTGCGGCCAAGGGTAATCTCGTCAGCATACTCCAGATTGTCGCCAATGGCTATGCCGCGGGCGATAGTGGTGATGCGGACTCCGAGGGGCAACAGCTGTTTGTTGAGATAGAAGGAGGTGGTGTCGCCCTCCATGGTGGTGGGGAGTGCAAGGATGACCTCCTCGACGGGCGAGGGGATGCCTTGCTGGACACGCTGGATGAGGGTGTTGATGTTGAGGTCGTGAATGCCGATGCCGTCGATGGGTGAAATGACACCGCCGAGGACATGGTAGAGTCCTTGGTATTGCTGGGTGTTCTCAATGGCCATGACGTCCTGCACATTCTCCACCACGCAGACGATGCTTTGGTTGCGCTTGGGGTTGGAGCAGATGGGGCAGGTGTCGGTGTCGCTGAGGCAGTGGCAGATGTGGCAGTAGTGGATGTCGGTGGTGAGGCGGTGGATGGCATCGGAGAGTTGGAGAACCTCGTCGGTGGGTTGTTTGAGCAGATGGAGCGCGAAACGCAGGGCAGAACGCTTGCCTACGCCAGGCAGGGCGGAAAGGGCTTCCACGGCATTGGCCAGGGTGTTTGAGGGTAGTTCCATGGGGGTTTTCTTTATTTGAATTTGCAAAGGTACGATTTTTTTTCGTATTTTTGCATTTTGAAATGCAAGTTGCTTGGAAGGCGACGGGCAGAATAGTAGATTCAAACACGATGAGTTGTATGAAACAGATAGCCGATTTTACTATCGTAGGCCGAGAACAACTGGGCGAACAATACTTCACCCTCACTTTGCAACATCCCGACAAGTTGCCCCCTATCGCAGCGGGACAGTTTGTGGAGGTGGAGGTGCGCAATTGCCGCGAGGTGATGCTGCGAAGACCCATTTCGATACATGATGTGAACGAGAGCGAGAACAGGCTCACGCTCTTGATACAGATTGTAGGCAAGGGAACGCGCAAACTGGCAGAACTGAAAGTGGGTGACCCCCTGAACCTGATCTTCCCGTTGGGACATGGATTCGGTGTGGCGGGTGAGCGACCGCTGCTTGTGGGCGGCGGCGCTGGAATAGCCCCTCTCTTCCATCTGGCCAAGTGCTACAAGCAGAAGGGCGTGGAGCCGACCATCCTGTTGGGTGGCCGCACAAAGGCCTTGATACCCGTCAGGGAGGCTTTTGAGCCATTTGGAAAGGTGTTTTACGCCACCGAGGACGGCTCATTGGGCGAGAAGGGGTTGGTGACACAACACTCTGCCTTTACGGGTGAGTATGACCATATTTGCACCTGCGGACCCACGCCGATGATGAAAGCCGTTGGCCGTTACGCAATGCAGAAGGGCATTGACTGTGAGGTGTCGTTGGAGAATATGATGGCTTGTGGAATCGGGGCCTGCCTGTGTTGCGTCTGCGATACCGACGACGGGCACAAATGTGTCTGCAAGGAGGGCCCTGTGTTTGATGTACGTAAGTTGACCAAATGGTTGGATGCATCTAAATAAACGAAAAACGTCATGGCAAAGTTAGAGACAAAGATTCACAACATAGTGCTGAAGAATCCGGTGATGACAGCTTCCGGCACATTTGGCTACGGCGAGGAGTTCGCCGACTTCATAGACTTGAGCCGTCTGGGTGGCATCATTGTGAAAGGCACCACCGGCGAGCGCCGTCAGGGCAACCCTTATCCCCGCATGGCTGAAACCCCCTCAGGGATGCTCAATGCCGTAGGGCTGCAGAATGTGGGCGTGGAGACCTTCTGCAAGGAGGTGTATCCCCGCATAAAGAACATAGATACAAATATTTTGGTCAATGTGAGCGGCTCCTCCATCGAGGAGTATTGCACAGTGGCAGAGCAGGTGGATGCTTTGGAGAACATCCCCGGCATTGAACTGAATATCAGTTGCCCCAATGTGAAGAAGGGTGGCATGGGCTTCGGCACCGACCCCGCAATGGCTGCCCAGGTGGTGAAGGAGGTGCGCAAAGTGTACCACAAAACGCTGATAGTAAAGCTTACACCCAATGTGACCAACGTGGTGGAGATTGCCAAGGCAGTGGAACAGGCAGGAGCCGACAGCGTGTCGCTAATCAATACGCTGTTGGGTATGGCTATCGATGTGGAGCGCCAGCGTCCCTACCTCAGCACCATCACCGGCGGTCTGAGTGGCCCCTGCGTCAAACCTGTTGCGGTACGCATGGTGTGGCAGGTGGCTCACGCAGTGCAGATTCCCGTTGTGGGGCTTGGCGGCATCAGTTGTGCTGCCGATGCATTGGAGTTTCTGATGGCTGGAGCTAAGGCCGTGCAGGTGGGTACCGCCAACTTCTTGGACCCCGCGGTGACAGTGAAGATTGTTGACGGATTGCAGGACTACTGCGAACGTCATGGAATCAGCGACATAAACGAGATTATAGGCATTATTTAGTAGCAAGTGTTTCATGGTACTGATTGCCGATAGCGGTAGCACCAAGACGCATTGGGTTTTGCTGAGAGATGAACATGAAAGCCATTGCGTCACAGAAGGCTTGAACCCCTTGTTGGCCGACAGGGAGGTTTTTGCCATGGTTGGCCGCGAGGTGGTAGCACAGCTTGGCCTGGAGGGCGAAAGTGTGGATAAGGTCTATTTCTATGGAGCCGGTTGCGGCACTGAAAAGGCCTGCCAGCATGTGCAAGACTGGCTGGGAGCGACCATGACCTTTGGCAGCATCGAGGTGACAGGCGACCTGTTGGGAGCTTGCCGGGCAACATGTGGTAGCCACGAAGGCATGGTGGGCATTCTGGGTACAGGCAGTAATATGTGCTACTATGACGGCAGACACATTGCTCTTCAGCGTGTGTCCACAGGATATATCCTGGGCGACGAAGGCTCGGGCAACCATATTGGCAAGAGGCTGCTGAAGGATTACCTCGAACAGCAGATGCCGGAGGGCCTAAGAATCATGTTCCATGATGATTATCCATACTCTACCTCCGAGTTTCTGGACCGTTTGTACCGAAAGCCCAACCCCAATCGGTTTTTGGCCTCGTTGGCCTCTTTCGCTGACCGACATCAGAAAGAGCCCTATATGCAGGCGGTGCTAAGGCAGTGCTTCCAAGCTTTTTTTGAACAGATGGCCTTCTTTGGCGGACATGCCTCGCTGCCCCTAAATGTTGTGGGCGGTTTGGTGTCGTCGTTCAATGGCGTGTTGCGCGCCGTGGCAGCTGAGAGAGGCATTGCATTGGGCACCATGGTCTCCTCGCCGATAGAGGGACTGGTACGTTTCCATGCCAAATGAGTTATTTTTGCAACCCATCATAATAATAATTGTAAAATCGCGTTACAGGAAAGTTTTAAAAATACAATACAATGGATTTATCTAACATCTTAGCCATCTCTGGCAAACCTGACTTGAATGAATTGGTGTCGAGAACGAAAACTGGCGCCATTGTTATGAACCTCGTCTCCGGACAAAAGTTCCCCGTGTTCTCCAGCAACAGCATCAGCCAGTTGAGTGAGATACGCATGTTCACCACTGAGGATGAGAAACCCCTTGAGGAGATATTCCAGAATGCGTACACCCTGCTGGAAGGAAAACCCACCGACTTTGACCCCAAGAAGGCTGACAGCAAAGTGTTGTTCGACTTGCTGGCAAAGGTGCTTCCCAACTATGATGCCGAGCGTGTCCATGCTTCGGATGCCAAAAAGTTGTTCTCATGGTATAACATCCTTCTTAGTGCTGGTAAGCTGACTCCGACCGAGGAAGAGAAGACTGAAGAAACAGCCGAGGCTGCCGAAAAGCTCTCTGCTCCCAAACAAGCGGCCCCCAAGCACGCCGCCACCCCTAAGCAGGCAGCTCCCAAGGCTACCACTCAGGCAAAGTCCGCTCCCAAGCGCACTACCACCGCCAAGAAAGCCATCTAATCCTGCCTTGCCCTCTTGATGTAAACCTTCAATAATTGTAAGTTATGAGAAAAGTATTTGTTTCGTTATGTGCCGTAGCTCTTATGGCAACGGTATTTTCATCATGCAAGAAGGAATCTGTCACGCCTTCTGGGCCACAAATCCCTGTCCCTGTTTACGCTGAGGGCATCTACCATCCCTGTATGAAAATCGCCACCGTGACCGAGGATGGCGAACTGTCGCAAGAGTGGAACTGGAGTGGTGCCAATCTGGATTACATCACCCAGGTGGGTGATGGCACTACCGCCTACAGCTATTCGGGCGACTATATTACAAAAGTTGTCTCCAACTATGACCTTGCCGAGGAGTTGCGCTACACCTACGATGGGACTCGGATGTCCCGCTGCGAGGTGTACTATAGTGGCGCATTAGCTATCTCCGTAGACTTCCAACACAATGCTGCAGGACGCATCAGTGGCGGCAATGTCACCATCGACGACAATTTCCTCCTCTCCCTTGCCGGGAGCCTTCTGGGCAAAGGGTCAGCCTTTGAGAAGTTGATGGGCACCCCTGCCGCTACGACGTTGGTCCAGATGGCACAAACCCCTGGCTTCACGGATGGTCGCAAGTTCTCCATCTCCAACAAGACCTTCTCTGTGGCCTTTGATTGGAACGGTGAGAATGTAGACCGTCAAATCCTCTCGGGCTCATTGACACTCAATGTCAATACTGAAGACTTAGAACTCATTCAGCAATTTTTGCCCATCCCTGAGGAGTACCAGTCCGTGCTGCAGATGATACAAGCTGCCATGACCATGATGGGTGGTTCCCTCCCATTGCAAGTCACTTTGGCCGACACCGCCACGGCGACCTATGACACTATGTATAACCCCTACTTCTGCAATTGGGGTGAGATAGTGAGCCAGCACAGCCTCTCCCGTGCCAACCCCTTGGTGGTCAACAACCATTTTGTCGTTGCCATCTCCGTCAACCTCATGGGTCAGCAACAGCCGCTCTTCACCCGTCCGCAGGACACCCTTGAGGAATACACCTACGAGTACAACGACAAACATTATCCTACAAAGGCCATCGGTGCCGATGAGGTCATTTTCACCTATAAGCAACAATAAACAACATGACATACAACGAGAAAGACCAACATTACAAACGTTTCACCGTCACCTCGGCACTGCCTTATGCTAACGGCCCTGTCCATATCGGCCATCTGGCCGGCGTCTATGTGCCCGCCGACGTCTATGTCCGTTATCTCCGCGCTCAGGGCGAAGAGGTGATGTTCATTGGCGGCAGTGACGAGCACGGCGTGCCTATCACCATCAAAGCCCGCAAAGAGGGTGTTACTCCACAGGACATCGTGGATCGTTACCACAAGATCATCAAGGACTCTTTTGCCGAGCTGGGTATCTCGTTCGACATCTACAGCCGCACTTCCAGCCCTGAACACCATGAGACTGCTGCGGCCTATTTCAAGAAACTCTATGACGAGGGCAAGTTCGTCGAGAAGGTATCGATGCAGTACTATGACGAGGAGGCTCAGCAATTCCTTGCCGACCGCTACATCACCGGCACCTGCCCCCATTGCGGCAATGAGCATGCCTATGGCGACCAGTGCGAAGCCTGTGGCACCTCCCTCAATGCTACCGACTTGATCAATCCCAAGTCCACCCTCAGCGGCAATCCTCCCGTCATGCGCGAGACCAAGCACTGGTACCTCCCCCTTGACCAGGATGAGCCTTGGCTGCGCGAATGGATTCTCGAACAGCACAAAGGTGACTGGAAGACAAATGTCTACGGACAGTGCAAGTCGTGGATTGATGCTGGTCTCCAGCCCCGTGCTGTCACCCGCGACCTCGACTGGGGCGTCAAAGTACCCATTGAGGGTACTGACGGCAAAGTGCTGTATGTCTGGTTCGATGCTCCCATCGGCTACATCTCCTTCACCAAGCAACTGAAGGGCAACGACTGGGAGAAGTGGTGGAAAGACAAGGACACCAAACTGGTCCATTTCATCGGAAAGGACAATATCGTTTTCCATTGCATCATCTTCCCCGCCATGCTGAAGGCCGACGGTTCCTACATACTGCCCGCCAACGTTCCCGCCAATGAGTTCCTCAACCTCGAGGGGGACAAGATCAGCACCTCGCGCAACTGGGCTGTCTGGCTGCATGAATATCTCAAGGACTTCCCCGGCAAACAGGACGTGCTGCGCTACACCCTGTGCAGTAATGCCCCGGAGACCAAGGACAACGACTTTAC